>ERZ761602.1050-NODE-1050-length-53631-cov-10.059131_pt1 | contig 53631 bp, 38 predicted proteins | sample MGYA00512165_ERZ761602 | MGnify/ENA primary metagenome ERZ761602 (study PRJEB28899, sample SAMN02445085) | bioreactor sludge metagenome | biome: EBPR sludge; isolation source: Thorneside wastewater treatment plant | place: Australia: Brisbane, Thorneside...
TGTTAGGCATGCCGCCAGCGTTCAATCTGAGCCAGGATCAAACTCTTCAGTTTAAAAACAATCTTTTAATCTAAAGACATCCGCTCAAATTCAACTTAGCGTTAAATTTGATGGACGCTTTGCAGAACAATGTCTGACCAAGCGCCCACACAAGACACTCCGAATCTGTTGTCAAAGAACCTTTCCGCCTTCACCACTCACCGACATCTCGTCGGGTGAGCCAGCAATCATACTTCAACTTCGATGGCTGTCAACACCTTCATGCGAACTTTTTTGGATTCGTTCAGCCACGAAGTCCGGGCTGGCGCATCGGCAGTTCTACTGCTCACGATCCCTCAGTTTGCGCCACCCATGCTGAAATTCAAGCGACAGATCGTCAACGTTCGTCTGCTGCGACAACTTCGGTCTCGGCTGCCGCATCCGCGCACCACTCCCGCAATGCGGGATGCGCGAGCATCGTCGCGTGGTAACCAGACACCAGGCTCGACATGGCTACCCGATACGTCTGGAAGCGTAACGCCACTGGCGCGTAGAACGCATCGGCGATGGAGTACGCGCCGAACAGGAACGGCCCGGAACTTGTCGTCAGGCAATCTGACCAGATATCGAGAATTCGTTCGATATCGCGCATCGCCGCCGCCGACATGGTCACCGTACCCTGCGGTCTGCGCACATTCATCGGCAGTTCCGACCGCATCGCCGCGAAGCCGGCATGCATCTCGGCGACCACGCTGCGGGCGGCGGCACGGCGTGCCGGGCTGTCGGGCCACCCGCGTCCATCGAGTCGGGTTTCGTTGACGTACTCGGCAATCGCGAGTGAATCCCATACCGCCACACCATCGTCCAGCAACACCGGGACGCGACCCGACGGCGACCACTGCCCTATCTGCTCTGCAAACGACGGCGTGTCCAGCGACAGCTTCACCTCGTCGAACTCGATTCCGAAATGCTTCATCAGGAACCACGGCCGTAGCGACCATGACGAGTAGTTCTTGTTGCCGATGACCAGAATCAGTGCCACTGCAAGCCCCACGTTCGGTCGACCGCCGGGCCGATGGAAGCGGCGATGATGTTCACCCTCGAGGTCAAGCGACTGCCTGGCCGCCAACTCTAAAATGCTCTACCGGCGCAGCGATGAAGTGCGCGCCTATTCCTTCCCGCCTGCGCAGACACGCTTCGACGATCAAGCGCGCGACCAGAAGCTGGCGCAAGGCTGGCGCCCCTGCCAGACAGCGGCGTTCGAGCAGCGAAATCTGCTGATGCGCCGCTTGCAGCCCATCGAGTGTGCGCACAATGCCGACATCGTTCCACATGATGTGCCGCAGGCGGTTGAGGACCATCTGGTCGTTTGCGGATTCAGCGCGCATTGGCGGCACCGAGGAGGCATCGACCCTGCTGATCGGCGCTGACGGCCCATTGTGGCCCAGTCGTTCGCCGAGGGCCTTGCCGAAAGCGACTGCCTCCAGCAATGAATTGCTGGCCAGGCGGTTGGCGCCGTGGACGCCGGTGCAGGCTGCTTCACCCACCGCATACAAGCCAGGTACTCGAGACATGCTGTGCAGATCGACTCTGATTCCGCCCATTGCATAATGTGCGGCAGGCACGATCGGCACCAGATGCACACGAGGATCGATCCCGCGCTGTGCGCAGGCCTGCATCAGATTCGGAAAACGATGACGCAGATCGTCTCCAAGCGATCGCGCATCCAGGTAAACGCGATGGCCACGCGCCAACTGCTCCCAGACCGAGCGCGCGACGACATCGCGGGGCGCAAGTTCTGCCTGAGCATGTGTCGCCGCCATGAAGCGCGCGCCGTGATCGTTGACCAGCACGGCCCCAGCCCCACGCAGCGCTTCAGTCAACAGCGGCAACTGTGGTGCGCTCCTTTCGTCCGCCGGTGCCAGCGCCGTCGGGTGAAACTGCACGAACTCGAGGTCTGCCAGTTCGGCACCCGCTTGATGCGCCAATGCCAAGCCGCTGCCGTCGGCCTCGACCGGGTTGCTGGTAAAGCGGTAGAGCTGACCAAGACCGCCGGTCGCCAGCACTACATTCGGCGCCAGCAAGCGAACGCACTCGCCGCGCCGATCACGCAGCGCCACGCCGACCACCCGCGAACCACGCTGGAGAATCTCGCAGGCGTTGGCGAATTCGTGACGCTCGATCCAGGGTTGTCGAACCACCGCCTGGCTGAGCGCCCGCACCAATTCCGCGCCAGTTGCATCGCCCCCGGCATGCAGGACGCGGGGAAACGAATGCGCTGCCTCGCGGCCGAGTGCGATGCGCCCGTTGCTGGTGTCGAACTGCATGCCCAACGACAGCAACCAGCGGATGATGTCCGGGGCGCCCTCGGCCAACCAGCGCACTGCCGATTTGTTGTTGAGTCGCGCTCCGGCACTGATGGTGTCAGCGGCATGCTGTCCTGGCGAATCTCCCGGGCCAACCGCCGCCGCTATTCCACCCTGGGCCCAGCAGGTCGATCCATCCTGGCCGAGCACGCCGCGACTGACCACGGCGACGCGCAATGCTCCGCCGGAGCCCAGCGCAGTGCTGAGCCCGGCCGCGCCGCTGCCAATCACAATCAGATCGTATTGTTCGGACATGCCTTTGCCCCTGGAATGACGACCGGGCCGAAACCAGCCCGTATGCGCACCAAGTGTGAAGTATTGTGGCAGTCGTTTGTGTGCAGTACGACGCATTCCGCAACAGTTCGCATGGCAACGCGCGTCTCAGGCAAGCTCGCGGCGCCCGATTTCGAGCATCCGCTGAACGGCGGCGCGCGCGCGCATTGCCAACTGCGGATCGACCTCGACAGCCGGCGCGAGATTCTGCAACGCACTGAGGATCTTCGGCAGTGTGATCCGCTGCATGTGCGGACACAGGTTGCATGGCCGGGTGAATTCAACGTTCGGGAATTCGATCGCCAGATTGTCGGCCATCGAACATTCGGTAATCAACAGAACGCGATCTGTACCGGCGTGCCGGATGCGATCACTCATCGCCGCAGTGGAGCCAACGAAATCGGCCGCATCAAGGACGTCGGGCGGACATTCCGGGTGGGCAAGCACGATCACCCCAGGCGCACGCATGGCACGAATCTCTGCAGCCGTGAATCGCTCGTGCACTTCGCACGCTCCCTCCCAGAGGATCAGCCGCTTGCTGGTCTGCCGCGCGACGTACTGTCCAAGGTACTTGTCCGGCAGAAAAATCACAGTGTCTTCGTCGAGCGAGTCGACGACATGAACCGCATTGGCGGACGTGCAGCAAACGTCGGACTCGGCCTTGACCGCTGCCGACGTATTCACGTAACTGACCACGGGCGCGCCCGGATAACGCTGCCGCAGCAGGCGCACGTCAGCAGCCGTGATCGATGCGGCCAGCGAACATCCGGCATCGACATCCGGTATCAGCACCGTTTTCGAGGGACTCAGGATCTTTGCGGTTTCGGCCATGAAATGCACGCCACAGAGCACAATGACGTCCGCCGATGTCGCAGCGCCGCGCTGCGCCAACGCCAGCGAATCGCCGGTGATGTCGGCCACCGCGTGGAAAATCTCCGGTGGCTGATAGTTGTGCGCCAGAATCACCGCACGCCGCAACAGCTTCAGCTTGTTGATCGCATCGATGTAGGGCAGATGCATGGACCATTCGAGCGGCGCGATGCGATCGCGGACGCGCGCGTACAAGCCGGCATACTGCGCTTCGAGTTCGGCGTCGCACGAGCGAAGTCCACCCAAGGTCGCGAGATTCATCATCGATTCAATCCTTTTGCTCTCAATGAGCATTAAGTCGCCCAAAACAAGGCGCCTTCGAGAGCGGCGCCGTTTCTTATGCTACATGTGAGCAAAAGGATGTCAAGTGCAGGTTGCGCAGCTTCCCAAGATGTCGCTATTTATCGTCCATGAGCACTCCACGCTATCGCATCGCTGTTGCCGTCCACGCCCGCTATGTGGCGGAACAATCCATTCCGGAAAAGCGGCACTTCGTGTTCGCGTATACCGTTACTCTGAGCAACCAGGGCACCGTTGCGGCACGTTTGATGACGCGCCACTGGCGCATCACGGATGCCGCAGGCAAGGTGACGGAAGTTCGCGGCGAAGGCGTTGTCGGCGAGCAACCGCGACTTGATGCGGGCGAGACGTTTCAATACAGCAGCGGTGCGGTGCTGGAAACCGCCGTCGGCAGCATGCGCGGCAGCTACCAGATGCTGGCCGACGACGGGACCTTGTTCGAGGCGCCCATCGAAGCGTTTTCGTTGTCTGTGCCGCGTACCCTGCACTGACGTGATCACCATTGTCGGCGGATCGCATTCGCCGCCGCACTACACAGGAGCAGGACCGACTTGAGCACCTACGCGATCGGCGACGTTCAAGGCTGCTACGACACGCTGTGCCGGCTACTCGAGCGCCTGAATTTCGATCCGTCTGCAGATCGCCTGTGGTTCACCGGCGATCTGGTCAACCGGGGTGGTCAATCGCTGGAGACCCTGCGTTTCATCCGCAATCTGGGCGAATCCGCCCTGTCGGTGTTGGGCAATCACGATCTGCATCTGATCGCGGAGAGCGTCAAACCGACGGAGCGACGACAGAAGAACGTCGATCTGCGACGCGTGCTCGAAGCACCGGACGGAGCGGAGCTGATCGATTGGCTGCGTCAGCGCCCGTTGTTGCACATGGACCCCGGCTTGCGCTTCGTAATGGTGCATGCCGGGCTGTCGCCGCAGTGGACCTTGCAACGCGCGCGCATTGAAGCCGAGCGCATCGAGAAGGAACTGCGCGGCAAGGATTACAAGAACATTCTGTTGCGCATGTACGGCGATCGGCCACGCGGCTGGAGCCGACGCCTGAAAGGCTTCGACCGCACGCGCGCGGCGATTAACGCATTCACGCGGATGCGCTACTGCGACCCGCGCGGGCAGGTCTCATTCGAATCCAAGGGTGCGCCGGGCACGCAGGCCGCCGGTTACTACCCGTGGTTCGAAGTTCCCGGTCACAAGCCGCGCGAATGCCGTGTGGTCATCGGCCACTGGTCGGCGCTCGGTCGCTTCCAGGGCATGGGCGTCTATGGCATCGACACCGGTTGTGTCTGGGGCGGCAAGCTGACCGCGCTGCGCCTCGACGACGAACCCGAGTTCATCGCCGTCGATTGCGCGCAGCCGCGCAATGCGGATGCGGATCTGCAGAGTTCCGACGAGATGGGCGATCGGGATTGATCCGCCGGATTGTCACGGGACTTGCAGATCATCGAATCGACGGATAGTTGTCCGCAATCGACGCAAAGAACGCAACGGAAAACGAAAATCAGGTGAGTTGTTCCGCCCATCCGATCCGATTCAAGGCCTCGGCTCCCTTTGCGTCCTTTGCGGACAAAATGCAGTTCGCAGGTCCTCGCAGAGCAACCAAGCTCCGATGTTCCCAGTCAGCAAACTTGACGTCGGCGCAGGCTGACGAAATCAAAGGCGAACGCATGGCGCTCGTCGGCGACATGGTGCTCGCGCGAGCGCACCTCCCATTGCTCAACGGGCAGCGGCGGAAAGTAGGTATCGGCAACGGACACGCGAGCATTCACTTCGGTCAGTTCGATACGCGTCACGTCGGCCAGCGTAGCCAGGTAAATCTCGCCGCCGCCGATGACCCACAGAGTGCCTTGCTGGTGGCGTTCAAGCGCCGCTTCCCAACTGGGCAGATGCAGCACCCCCGCCGCCTGCCAGGATGGATCGCGCGACAACACCCAGTTTTCCCGGTTCGGTAGCGCACGGCCGATCGCGGCAAAGGTCTTGCGCCCCATGACCACCGTGTGACCGAGTGTCAGCGCCTTGAAGCGTTTGAGGTCATCGGGCAGATGCCACGGCAGTTGGCCGGCGTGTCCGATGGCACGCTCGCGATCGCAGGCAACGATCAGCGCTACTTCGCGCGTCATTGCGCGGCTGCGACGCCAACGGCCTGGTACAGCGCCGCCGAATCGTACCAACGCCCATCCTTCATCACCCGGCGCACCTCGCGGATGGCACTGATATCGACCAGCGGATCGCCATCGACCAGGATCAAGTCGGCCAGCCAGCCAGGCGCGATCACGCCCAGCTCATGCGCGCGGCGGTTGGCCTCGGCCGATCCCAAGGTCGCCATGCGCAGCACATCGGCAGCCGGAATACCGGCTGCCGCGTACAGCTCCAGTTCGCGGTGCAGGGCAAAACCTGCCATCGCATCGGTGCCCGGAATGATCGGCGCGCCGGCCTGATGGACGGCGGCGAGAAACCGCAGCATCGATGCGAACGCTTTCCGATAGCGCTCTTCGTCGCCCGCCGGCGCGGTCAGACCACCCAGCAACAATTGCCGCCGAACCTGCGGCGGCAAACGTTTGGCCACCGTTACGTAGCCAGGATGCATCTCACCGGCCGTGGCCTCGAAGAAGCGCTCGAAAATGTTGACGGTGCCGTCGAGCACCGTACTGTGCGCCGCCATCGCGTCGATGAACTTGCGCTCGCGCTGCCCAACCGGATCAATGTCCGCCGCGTGCCGGCCTACGGCAGTAAATCGCGTCATGTCGCGCGTATCCGGCGCTTCCTTGGTGAGGAAGTTGAGAAACACGAAATTCAGATGCTGCAACTCGTCGCCACCGGCGGCAATGAATTGCTCTGCACTCATGAACGCGGGTACATGGCCGGAAAGGCGCATGCCGCGCGCGTGCGCCAGACGGGCAATCAACGGCACCAGTTCCGGTTTCAACGATGAATACACCTTGATCTGCACGTAGCCGTGATCGGCATACCAGTCGACCCATTGCCTGGCCTCTTCGGGCGTGTCGACGAACACCTTGGTGGGTCCGGCATACGGACCGCGACCATCCATGAAGCCAGCCATCAGCACGCGCGGACCGAGTTCCTCGTCGGCGTCGAACCGGGCAACCCGCGCGGGCAGGGAATCCTGATCGTTGGCCATGTCGCGCACGCTGGTGACGCCCGCCGCCAGATGCAGGACGCCATCGACACCCCCGACATGGACGTGGTTGTCCCACAATCCCGGCATCAGGAACTGTCCTGAGGCGTCGATGCGTTCGAATTCTTCCGGCAACTGCATGTGCTTTTCGTCGCCGACGGCAGCGATGCGATTGCCGATGACCAGCACGCTGGCGACATCGCTGCGCCCGGTACGCGGATCGAATACGCGCGCGCCTGCGATCAACTGGGGCTGCTTCGGCCGCTGCGTCAATTGCTTCGCCCAACTTGCGGCGCGCGTCGCCTCGCGTTGCGCCTGCGCGGCCAGCATCGGCGCGAGCCACTGCTCGCGACCCTCGGGCAGCACGCTCATCCAGTCGCCGACCACTCCAAGGTAGACGCCGTCGGCATCGAACCAAACCAGTTCCGGCGCAAACCCGATGCCACTGATTTCATAGGCAACCAGCGCTCGTTTGCGGCGCGATTTCGATTCCGGTTCGGGAATGCTGAGCGCCTCGACGATGCGCGCAGTTCCACCGGGCAGCAGTGCAATCTCGCCGTCGCTGTCGGCCAGCAGTGCCCGCGCCAACACACCGACAAACATCGGCGGCGCTTCGATCGGCAGGTAAAAGTGCTCGTTCGCGCCAGCCAGCGAGCCCTGCTCGGCGGCACTTTTCCAGTTGGCGACGCCGCGATCGTTGCTGTACCACTCGTCGACCGGCGCCTTCATGTAATCGTTGCCGCTGATCTTCACCCGCACCGGAATCTGCCGCGCATCCAGGCGCCAGCGCACTTCAACGTCCGGTCCGCGGCCACGATCGTTGTAGCTGAATCGCGCGATGTGCTCATCGCCCTGCTGCCGGTAAACCTCGCTGCCGGCGACCTTGCCGAGCATCAGCACCGAAGCGCGGCGTTCGCCCGGAACCCGCACGTCGTCGCTTTTCGCCGCCGGCGCTTCCGCGGCTGACGCCAGCGCCGACCACAGGCTGAAAACGCCGACTGCGCAGAATCCCGCGATCCGTAAACCCATGATTCAACCCCTTGCGCTGGTGACGTCCAGCATAGCCCGCGCGACGCAATCAGGCGCCAGCTTCAGTGCGGACCGACGTAGGTCTTTTCGCCCGCTGCGACGTACAAGTCGAGCCGGTTGCCGGCCGGTGGCATCGGGCAAGTGGCGTAGGCGGTGAATGCACACGGCGGGTTGTAGGCCTTGTTGAAGTCGACGACGATGCGACCGTCCACCGGCGGGCCGGCATACAGATAGCGCGCCATGCCGTAGCTTTCCTTGCCGCTGCTGCGGTCGGCGATGATCAGGAAGTACTGCTCGGTCCCCTGCTCGACCAACGCCTCGATGGTATGCGTCTTGCCGTCCCGCTCGAAGGCGATGCGGCCCGGGTTCGGGTATTCCTCGAGCGTGCCGACCACGGTCGCGATCTCGATCGTGCGCGGTTCCTCATAGGCTTCGAAACGCGCGTCGATGCGCCACGACGGGTCGATGTCGAAATAGGGAATGCCGGTAAACCCGGTGCGCGTCGGCGCATCGTTGTCCTTGACCCTGAGCGCGTACTTGCCGCCGCGTTCGAGCATCTGGAAGCTGACACTGCCGAAACGCACCACGGGTGCAGGTCGCTCGTCCGGCGGATTGAGGTCGACGCGAGTCGCTGGCTCGCCGTCGACGGTGATGACCGCACCGTCGGCCACCGTGAAACTGGCGCGACCCTCGTCCCAGGTCAGCGTGCCCAGCCGCTGCGGCCCGCGCTCGAGATCGACGTCGTTGCCGTCGCCGTTACCCAGCGTTTGCGCCTTGCCAGTCGACAGCCAGTGCAGTCCGATCAGCGACAGCCAGCCATCCGGTGCCGTCAGGCGTTCGGTTCGACTTGCGCGCCAGGCGGCGATGTCCTGCTGGTGTTCGGTCATCGCCAACGCCTGGTCGAGCGCCAGCGGCGACAACATGGCACACGCCAGCATCCAACTGAATGTCTTCAAGGTTCGATCCCGATTCGAAAATGGATTGTGGCGAAGGATGCGCGAAATGCGAGGCCTTCGCACCTTGGCAACCGCCGGCACACGGTGGGCACCATTCGACCTTAACGCCCGCAATTCGCCATCCGCCTGTCACCTCTGCCCGAGATAGTCGTGTTCGACTGTGCAAACCGAATCCCTCAACCTGTCTCGCAAGCGCAAGGTGGGTTCCGCGGTTTCAGAGGAGATCTGCAATGCGTTGCTTCGTTCCCGCCACCGATGACGAGATCTATGCCTACATCGAACGCCACGGCATCGGTGCTTTGGTGGCGTACCGCGTGGGCATGCGCGCGTTGCGGGCGGGTGAGCACGACGCGCCGGCCGCGACGCCCGAACTGGCGAACTGGCGAACCGAAGTCGAGCCGCGACGAGCGGCTTGAAGCCAGCGCGACCGTGGCACCCGGGGAAGCTCTGAGCAAGTCGTCATTGCGAGGAGCGAAGGCGACGCGGCAATCCCGAATTGCTTTTTGAATCAAAACCCTGGATTGCTTCGCTGCGCTCGCAATGACGCGACGTCTGACTTGTTCAGAGGTTCCCCAGGCCAACGCCGAGATAGCTGGCGATGCTCTTCGCGGCTTCGCGTCCTTCGTAGACCGCGGTAACCACCAGATCGGCGCCGCGCACCATGTCGCCGCCGGCGAATACCTTGGGCATCGATGTCTGGAACGGGCGCGGGCTGGACGCGGGATCGCCGACGTCGACCCGACCATCGCCCAGCAGGCCCACACCCTGCGCGGACAACCAGTCCGGCGGATCGGGCTGAAAGCCGAACGCAACGATCACTGCATCTGCAGGAATGACGACTTCGGTGCCAGGCACATTTTCCGGTCTCCGCCGTCCCTTGGCGTCCGGCGCGCCGAGGCGCGTTTCGATCACGCGCACGCCGACGACACGACCGTCCTGGCCGAGGATCTCCAGCGGCTGGCGGTTGAACAGGAAATGCACTCCTTCGTCACTGGCGTTCTTCACCTCGCGGCGTGAACCCGGCATGTTTTCAGCGTCGCGCCGATAGACGCAGGCGACATCCGCAGCGCCCTGGCGAATCGCCGTACGCACGCAGTCCATGCCGGTATCGCCACCACCCAGCACCACCACTTCCTGATCGCGAAGGTCGATCGGCGGCTCGGCATCGGCCCATTCCATCACCCGGTTCACGTTGGCGACCAGATAACGCAAGGCCGGATACACCCCCTGCAAACCGAGGCCGGGCAAGCCGCCGTCGAGCGCAGCGTAGGTACCCATGCCGAGGAATACCGCATCAAATTCGGCCAGCAGTTGGTCAAAACCGATATCGCGACCGATTTCGACACCGAGCCGGAATTCGACACCCATGCCTTCGAGCAGCGTGCGGCGCTTGGCGACGACCTGCTTTTCGAGCTTGAACGGTGGAATGCCGAAGGTCAGCAGCCCGCCGATCTCGCGTTGGCGGTCGAATACGATGGCGTCGATGCCGCAGCGCACCAGGCCGTCCGCTGCGGCAAGTCCAGCCGGGCCAGCGCCGATGATGGCGACGCGTTTGCCGCTGCGGCGCACCGACGACAGGTTCGGTTTCCAGCCAAGCCGGATCGCTTCGTCGGTGATGTATTTCTCGATGGCGCCGATGGTGACCGCACCAAAACCGTCATTGAGCGTGCAAGCGCCTTCGCACAGACGGTCCTGCGGACACACGCGACCGCAGATCTCCGGCAGCGGGTTGGTTTCGTGCGAAAGTTCGGCGGCCTCGACGATGCGGCCTTCTTCGACCAGTTTCAGCCAGTTCGGAATGTAGTTGTGGACCGGGCACTTCCACTCGCAATACGGGTTGCCGCAATCGAGGCAACGTCCGGACTGATCAGCCGCCTGTTCCGGCGGATACTGCCCGTAGATCTCCGTGTAACCGAGCACGCGCACCGGCACCGGCAACTCGCGCGGCATTTCGCGCTGGACTTTGAGGAATTTCAGGGGATCCATGGGTCAGGAAAAAGGAAAAGGGAAAAAGGAAAAAGGAAGAGCGGCACCCGAACGCGTCCCTGCTCTGCCGTAAGTACCCAAGCCCGACCCTGATCTCCACTGGTCGGACCGCATGCTTCTGATTTCCCCCTTTTCCATTTTCCCTTTTCCTTTTTCCTGCTCCACCTACGCCGCCCTCTTCAAAGTCTCACTCAGACTCTCCAGGCTCGCCGCTTTAGGCTTGACCAGCCAGAAGCGCGGCAGGATGTCGCGGTATTCGTCGACCAGCTCTGCAGCCCAGGCGCTGCCGGTCTCGCGATGGTGGCGCAGCAACAAATCGCGCAGGTGCGAATGGTGATTCTCCATGCCTTCCATCGAAATACGCACGATGTCGATCAGCTCCGGGTTGTAGCGATCGACGAACTCGCGCTCGATGTCCAGCACATAAGCAAATCCGCCAGTGAATCCGGCGCCGAAATTGAGACCGGTGCGACCGAGCACCAGCACGCAGCCGCCGGTCATGTACTCGCAGCAATGGTCGCCGGTACCTTCGATGACCGCCAGTGCGCCGGAATTGCGCACCGCGAAACGCTCGCCGGCGCGACCGGCGGCGAACAATTCCCCTCCGGTGGCGCCGTACAGGCAGGTATTGCCGACGATCACGGTTTCACGCGGCACGAAGCCGGCGTCGCGCGGCGGGCGCACCACGATCTTGCCGCCGGCCATGCCTTTGCCGACGTAGTCGTTGGCCTCGCCTTCGAGGTCCAGAATCAAGCCGCCGGCGTTCCACGCGCCGAAACTCTGGCCCGCCGAACCGGTCAACTTCAGCGTCAACGGGTGCTCGCTCATGCCAAGGTTGCCGTGGTGGCGAGCGATCTCTCCGGACAGGCGCGCGCCGATGCTGCGATCGCGGTTGCTGATCACGAACGGGAACTCGCCGCCGAGCTTGCCGGCGATCGCGTCGCGCGTCGTGGCCAGCATCCTGGCGGCCAGCAGGCCCTTGTCGTGCGGCGGGTTGCGCTCGTCGATGCAGCAGTTGGGTGCGTCGGCCGCCATGCCGTCCAGGCTCAGCAGCGGCGACAGGTCGAGGCGCTGCTGCTTGACCGTGTGGCCGGGATGCAGCTGGAGAAACTCGGTGCGGCCGATGAGCTCGTCGAGCGAACGCAGACCAAGGCTGGCGAGCCATTCGCGCACTTCCATCGCCACGAAGCGGAAGTAGTACTCGACCATCTCCGGCAGGCCAACGAAATGCGCCTTGCGCAGCGCCGGCAACTGGGTGGCGATGCCGGTTGCACAGTTGTTCAGATGGCAGATGCGCAGATATTTGCAGCCCAAAGCCACCATCGGCGCGGTGCCGAAACCGAAGCTCTCGGCGCCCAGCGCTGCCGCCTTGACCACGTCGAGCCCGGTCTTCAGTCCACCATCGGTCTGCAGCCGCACTTTCTGCCGCAAGCCGTTGCGTTTGAGCGTCTGATGCGCCTCCGACAGGCCAAGCTCCCATGGCGTGCCGGCGTACTTGATCGACGATACCGGGCTGGCACCGGTGCCGCCGTCGTGCCCGGAAATGGTGATCAGATCGGCATAGGCCTTGACCACGCCGGCGGCGATGGTGCCGACGCCGGCGTGCGACACCAGCTTTACCGACACCAGCGCCGTCGGATTGATTTCCTTCAGGTCGTAGATCAGTTGCGCCAGGTCTTCGATCGAATAGATGTCGTGATGCGGCGGCGGCGAGATCAGTCCGATGCCGGGGCGCGCAAAGCGCAGTCGGGCGATGGTCTCGTCGACCTTGTGACCGGGCAACTGGCCGCCCTCGCCCGGTTTGGCGCCCTGCGCGACCTTGATCTGCAGCACTTCGGCATTGATCAGGTATTCCGGCGTGACGCCAAATCGACCTGACGCCACCTGCTTGATCTTGCTCATGCGCTCGGTGCCGTAGCGCGCCGGATCTTCGCCGCCTTCGCCCGAGTTTGAACGCGCGCCCAGCCGATTCATCGCAATCGCCAGCGCCTCGTGGGCTTCGGGTGACAACGCACCCAGCGACATGCCGGCCGAATCGAAGCGCTTGATGATGGTTTCGATCGGCTCGACGTCGTCGAGCGGGATCGGTGCACGCGCGCTGGTCAGTTGCATCAGGTCGCGCAGCGCCGACGGCGGACGCGAATTGACCACGTCGGCGTATTCGCGATAGAGCTCGTAGTCGCCGCTGCGCACCGCCGCCTGCAGGCGCGCGATCACGTCGGGGTTGTACATGTGGTACTCGCCGCCGTGGATGAACTTGAGCAGCCCGCCCGGCTCGACCAGCGCATTGGCATTCCACGCCTGCGCCGCCAACCGGCGCTGTTCGGCTTCGATCTCGACAAAACCGGCGCCCTCGATGCGGCTCGGCGTGCCGGTGAAGCAGCGCTGCACGACTTCGCTGGCGAGACCGACAATCTCGAACAACTGCGCGCCGCGATAGCTGTCGACGCAGGAAATACCCATCTTCGACAGGATCTTGAGCAGTCCCTTGCGTAACCCGCGTCGATAGCTGCGCCCGATTTCCAAAGGCTCGCCGAAGCGGCGCTTGATCTGTCCCGAGCGCACCAGGGCCAGCAGCGACTGATACGCAAGGTAGGGCTGGATCGCCGTCGCGCCGAAGCCGATCAGGCAGGCGAAATGGTGCGGATCGCGCGCCGTTGCGGTCTCCACCACGATGTTGCAGGCAGCACGCAGGCCGACGCGCGTGAGGTACTGATGCACCGCACCGACGGCCAACAACGCATGCACCGGCAGCTTGTCCGGCGCCGTGTGGCGATCGGTCAGGAACACCAGCAGCGTGCCGTCGCGCACCGCCTCTTCGGCTTGCTGGCAGATACGGTGCAGGGCGAGATCGAGCGTCTCGCTGGTGGGATAGTTGAGATCGATCTCGACGTGGCTGCCGAAGTCGCCCATCGCCAGGATCTGCTTGAGCTTGCGCTGCGACAGGATCGGCGAGTTCAGCACGATCTGGCGCGCGTACTGTGGCGCCGATTCGAACACATTGCACTCGCGGCCAAGCTGCGTCATCAACGACATCACGCGTTGTTCGCGCAAGGAGTCGATCGGCGGATTGGTGACCTGGGCGAAGGACTGACGGAAATAGTCGTAGAGCGAACGCACCTTGCCCGACATCACCGCCATCGGCGTGTCATCGCCCATCGAGCCGGTGGCTTCCGATTCGCTCTCGGCGAGCGCCTTCACCACGGTGTCGCGCTCCTCGCGCGACAGGTTGAAGAGTTTCTGGTGCACCGCCAGCGTCGGCGCATCCCACGGCTCGATCGCCAGGCTGGGATCGATCAGCGAGTTGCTCAAATAACGCACGCCGGTCTTCATCCAGCGGCGGAACGGCGCACGCGTGCGGTTGATCGCATCGATATCGCGACTCTTCAGGAATTCGCCCCGCAGCAAGTCGACCGCGACCATTTCGCCGGGTCCCAGGCGGCCCTTTTCGACCACGTTGGCTGCGGCGACGTCGAAAACACCTGCTTCCGATGCGATCACCACATGGCGGTCGCGGGTAACCAGATAGCGCGCCGGGCGCAAGCCATTGCGATCGAGCGTGCATGCGGCGTAGCGGCCATCCAGCAACACGATGCCGGCCGGTCCGTCCCACGGCTCCATGTGCAACTGGTAGTACTCGTAGAAGGCCTTGATGTCGGCATCCAGATCTTCGCGATCGCGCCAGGCGGGCGGAATCAGGATGCGCATCGCCTGCAACAGGTCCATGCCGCCGACCAGCAGGCATTCGAGCATGTTGTCGAGCGTTTGCGAGTCCGAGCCGGTCATCGAGACCAGCGGTTGCAGCTCGCGAAAATCCACCAGCGGCGAGCGGAAACGCGGGCCACGCGCGCGCATCCAGTTGCGGTTGCCCTGGATCGAGTTGATCTCGCCGTTGTGCGCGAGGAAGCGGAACGGCTGCGCCAGCGGCCAACGCGGCATCGTGTTGGTGGAGAACCGCTGGTGAAAGGTCACCGCGCTGGTCACCAGTTCCGGCCGGGCCAGGTCCTTGAAGAAGGCCGGCAGGTGTTCGGGCATCACCATGCCCTTGTAGGCGAACACATGCGCGGACAGCGAAACCACATAAAAATCAGGCAGATCGGCAAGCGCGATCTCGGCGCGGCGGCGCGCCTGGAAGAGCAGGCGTTCGAGCGCGGACAGGTCCAGATCCTCGCGCACGCCGACGTACACCTGGGCAATGACCGGCATCGTGTTGCGCGCCTCGACGCCGGCAACCTCGACGTCGATCGGCACCTCGCGCCAGCCCGCCAACAGCAGGCCCGCGGCGCCGATTTCGGCCTCGAGGGTGACGCGCGCGCGCGCCGCATCGGCCTCGTCGTGCGGCAGGAACACGATGCCCGACGCAAAGCTCTCCGGCAGCGCAATACCCGCTTCGACGGCCAGCGTGCGCAGGAAGCTCTCCGGCCGACGCAACAGCAGCCCGCAGCCGTCGCCGCTCTTGCCGTCCGCGGCAACCGCGCCACGGTGGGTCATGCGTCCCAGCGCTTCCAGCGCGGCATCGACGATTGTGCGCGACGGACGATCGTCCAGCTGGGCGATCAGACCGAAGCCGCAACTGTCCTTCTCGAACGCCGGATCGTACAAGCCGGTGCCGGTTCCACGCTGTGCCATGCCGCTCCTCCGCGGCGCAGACCACTGCTGCGCACGAGCTCGTTCGCTGTCGCCAGAGCACAGGCCCGGTAAGCCTTGCCCACCCGGCATGGACTGCCGGGACGGTCCGACTAGATCACGAACTGCTGCGATGCGTCAAACCAGAATTGCGGACGTATAGACGTCTGCGGATGAAGTTGATCGCTGGCCCCTGGGCAAACACCGGCAATCAACAGGTTGCGCTTGTGGTCGCCATGAATGGCGCGCCGGCAAAGGCTTGGCTCGTGGCGCAATAGCATCGTGCGCCTGGATGGACACCCTGCAGCTTGCCGCTTCTGGCGCACCCCGCATCCCGCGGGGCCTCAGCTCACGCTGCTCAACAACTGCTCCAAAGCCCTTTTCAGCGCATCGGCCCTGAATGGCTTGCGCAAGAACTGGGTCGATTCGTTGGTCGCCACCAATTCCGCTGCCTGTTCCTTGGAATAGCCACTGACGAACAGGATCGGCAGCCGGGGCACGACCTGGCGCAATTCCATGGCCACGGTGACGCCATCCTTGACCGGCATGGTCAAGTCCACCAGCGCGCAGCCGTAGCGGTCGGGAAACTGCATCAATTCAGCGACCGCCTCGTCGCCGCACAAGAACGCCGCCACCTCCAGACCACACTGTTCGAGCATGACGACGGTGATCGCCAGCACGTCTTCGTCGTCGTCGATGGCCAACACCGGGCGCGGCGCCCAGGTCTCCAGGGCAATCGGCTCTTCCACCTGGTCCTGCGGCAGTGCCGCGTCCTGCAACAACGGCAGATAGACACGAAACTCGGTGCCGATGCCCACCTCGGTGAGCAACTTGATCGATCCGCCGTGGGCCTTGACGATGCCCTGCACCACGGCCAGTCCGAGACCGCGCCCGGTGGACTTGGTGGTGTAGAAAGGCTCGAACACGCGGCGTGCGTCGCTGTCGGGAATGCCTGGACCGTCATCGCGTATGGTCAGTTCCGCGTAATGCTCGGCCGGCTGCAACGGCCATTGCAGCGCCATCGCACGTACCTCGCTGGCCGCCAGCGGCGCCAGTCGCAGGCGCACATTGCCGCCGCGCTCGCCGAGCGCGTCGACCGCGTTCTGCACGAAGTTCAGCACCACCTGCTCGATCTGCGTGCCATCGCCATTCACCGGCATCGATTGCCGTGGAATCTCCAGTCGCAACCGAGCATGGTGCCCGCACGACGCACGCAACAACGGCTCCATCGTCTCGAGCAGACCGGCGAGGTCAAAGGGCTTGCGCTGCGCCGAGGATTTTCCGGCATAGGCGAGCATGCGTTCGGTCAAACCCTCCATGCGCCCGAGTACGCTCTCCACCGTGCCCAGATAGCGACCGAGCGAACTGTCGCGCGGCACCGCAGCGACCGCCAGGCTGAGTTGGCCCAACGCGGCCATCAGCATGTTGTTGAGGTCGTGGGCGATACCACCGGCCATCACGCCGAGGCTCTCGGTCTTCTGCGCCTGGAACACCTGCTTCTGCAGTTCCTCGCGCTCCGCAGCGGATTGCCGGTCTCGAGTGATGTCGAGAACCACGCTGCTCAGCACGCCGTTGCCCTCCGCGTAGGGATCCTCGTTGCGCAGGAACGCACGCAGCCAGCGCAAGCTACCGTCATTCAAGGTCAGCGGAATGTCGATCGTGGCGCGCGCTTCGCCAGCGAGGAATCGTGTCAGGTCCGCATGCGTGCGATCGCGATGCTCGGCAGGCACCATCGCCATCAACTCGTCCGGCATCACCACATGTGGATGCTGCAACTGGTGCAGTTCGGCATAGGCGCCGACCAGTTCGCTCTCGCTGCGGCCGCGATCGAAGCGCACGGCGCCGATGCCGGCGTCGCGCAACACGCGGTCGAGCCAGCGCTCGCGCTCGATCATGGCCATGCGTTCGCGCCGGGTGGCTTCGATGTCGGTGCCGACGAAAACGAACTGGCGCCGATCCAGATTTTCCTCCCCGTAGGTGCTGCCGTCGACCTGATACCAGCGCTCGCTGCCACTGGCGCAGCGCATGCGCCAGACAAAGCTGGTGGCGCCCGTCGACAACAGGCTGCGCACCGACTCCCGTCGCTGCTCGATATCATCGGGCCAGCAGTAGCGATCCATCGCGCTGCCGATGACGTCGTCGTGAGGCGCACCGACGGCGTTGCAGAACGCGCGGTTGGCCAGGATGACGCGGCCTTCGGCATTCAACATCAAGATCGAAGCGCGCGCTGTGTCGACCAGTGTCTGCAAACGCACCAGCGACGAGCGCGCTTCGTGTTCGGCCGACACATCGCGGATGACGCCGGAGATACTGGTGATCTCGCCACGCTCATTGCGCCGCAGGATCGACGCCGAACGCACCCAGCGCACCCGTCCGTCGTCGCCGACCATGCGGTATTCCGCGGGCGGCAGATGTCCGGTCGGCGCCTCCCGCCAGCGCGCGGACATGCGCGCGCGGTCGTCCGCGTGGACACGCTTGCTCCATTCATCCAGCGAGTTCGGCGGCGTTGCCCCGGGCGCAACGCCAACCAGCTCCAGAAACCCCGGCGAACTGCGGAAAATGCGCCCAGACTGCAACTCGAAGAACTCGACGCCCGCCACCTGCAGCAGTGCGCCGAACAGGTCGACGTCCGCCGCCAGTTCGCGCCGGTTGAGTTCGAGGTCGGTGACGTCGGTCAGTACCAGCGTGTATCCAGACTGCGGGCCCGGCGATCGAGTCAGCGTGGCACGTAGCCAGACCGACGGGCGATTGCGCCGTGGCTGACTGCGGATCATGCAGCGGCGTTCGCTCAACGCGTCTGTCTCGAGTTGGCGCAGGCACTCCATCACATGCTGGCACTGTCCGCCGACAAACACCTCGGAGAGGGCCTTGCCGCGCAGCGCGTCGCCACTCTCGAAGCGCAACAATGCGGCAGCCCGCGCAGTGGCCATCAACACCCGGCCGTCTCGGTCGAGGTCCAGTTGCGCTACCGGTCCAGCCAGATGGGCGCTGCGCCAGCCTTGAATCTCGCGACGCAACTGCGCCACTTCGGCCTCGAGCGCTGCAATTCGTGCCGCGTCGTGCGCGTCGGAATTCATGGTTATCGCAGCGCTCGCCGTGCGCCAAGGCCGGTCGCCGGGAAGTCGCAGAACAAGCCGTCGATGCCGCGGGAAAAAGCGGCGGCGCATTCGTCGATTGGCGTCAGACTCTCGTGCGGCTGATCGTCGCGGAAGGTCCAGGCATGCACCAGGCGTCCGCGGTCATGCGCCGCAGCAATGAACGCCGCGCCATCCGCCGACGCCAGCGCTTGCTTGGACACACCGTAGCCAGCGATCGGCGCGTCGTCGAGTGGCGGCAGGTCGATCGACAACTGCACCACGCGCAGGCCGGTACGCAGGCGCACGCGCTCCAGGCAATCGCGGTCGAAGCACTGCACCAGGACCGGCGCATCTGCGCCCGTCATACCCATGGCCTCCAGGTCGATCGCGAGCGCTTCGACCACATCGATGCCGAGCTTGAGGAAATGCGCCGGATGCTTCAATTCCGGGTAAACCAGCAGCGGCCGTTCGCGGCGCCGCCTTTCCTGCAACAGCAAGCCCAGAACCTCGGCAAAGCGCGGCACACGATAGGCACCATCGCGATGGTGGGGGCGCTGCGGCCAGGGCTGGATCGCGCGCAGCGCATCGATCTGGCTGGAGGTCCGATCTTCGATCCACCAGTCATCGCTGCCATCGGCGCCGCGGCGCTTCAGCGCAGCGAACTCGCCACGCGCGGCAACATCGGTGCTGCGCGCCAGTCCAAGGTCATGACGCGCATAGAGAACGCCATCGGCACTGGCGACCAGATCGGGCTCGATGACATCGGCGCCCTGTTCGATCGCCAGCGCATATCCCGCAAGCGTGTGTTCCGGCAACAGGCCGCTGGCGCCGCGATGGGCGATCACCCACGGTAACGTGAACGGGCGCAACCGTGACATCACCGGAAAACGACCTCCCCCTGAGGCTGCCTCCCGCAGTCTACGACACCAAGGCAGCAAGCATGTTTCGCGGTGCAGTTGTGTCACAAACCGCAAACAGCGAACCCTGTGGGCCTGACCGAAACCTTGGACGTTGCACCTGTCACGGAGTCAGCTGAACAAGCTCGGCGCCAGGTGTCTGAACCACTCGGTGGCCTCGGCACCGAGAAAGTAGAGTGCGTAGAAGAACGCACCGAAATAGGTCACCGTGGCAACCACGAAGAAAATGCTGACGACCACCATCAGCCCATCGCGTTCGAGGATGGCGATGGCGGCGAACAACATCGCCAGCGCCGGCAGCGTGTTGTTGAACGGCAAGATCGGTGCCGGGATGATCAGCAGCGCGCCGCCGAGCGCAATCAGACTGCCGCACAGGCGCTCGCCGAAGCGGCCATCGACCCAGGACACCAAACGCTCGCGGGTGATCTTCGCCAGCACCTTGAGCAGCCAGGTGCACAGGCCAAGCAGGCGTTCCCAGAGTTTGGTCGACGGCTTGATCTGATAGATGCGTTGCGGCAGCCAGACCACTTCACGTCCGCGCAGGAGTTGCCAACCCAGCGAACACAGCACCAGGCCACCGGCGCTCGACAATGGGCCGAGCGTCAGCGGCTGCAGGAAGGGCAAGCACAACAACACCGTCGACAACGCGAACGCCGAAGACTTCAAGCTGTCGAGGGCTTCGCCGACGCTGAGCGGCTCGTGTTCGGCGCGATCCACGCACTCGGTCAGCACGCGGATCAGGGTGGCTCGGTGTTCCATGCGGGGCCGGCGTTCGTGGAGAGCCGCGGATCATAGACTTGTCGCGGGGCACCGGCACGAGGCACGCTGAAGGCTCGCAAGGAGCGCGCCTTTGGTAGGTCCAGACTTGTCTGGACGCTTCTCGTTCCAATCAGGAAAAGCGTCCAGACAAGTCTGGACCCACCGAAGCCAGGGGCTCCAGCGAGAGCGGCGACGGCACTGGATTCCCCGTGCCCCGTCCCCGCTTTCCTAAAGCTGCGGCTGCAGCCAGTTCCATACGGTATCGAGAATCTGCGGTTGTGCGGCTGCGGTCGGATGTACCTGATCTTCCTGAAAGTTGCCAAGGTCGAGCGCCAGACCGTCGAGCAGAAATGGCAGCAGCGGGACGCTGTACTGATCGGCGAGATCGGCATAGACGCCGCGGAAGCGGCTGCGATAGGCCTCGCCGTAATTGGCCGGCAGTTCGATGCCGATCAACCCGACTCGAGCTCCGGCAGCGCGGGCGAGAACGATCATTTTCGCCAGGTTATCGCGCATCGACACAATCTGCAGGCCTCGCAAGCCATCATTGGCCCCCAACGCAAGGATCACCAATGCAGGCTTGTGCAGATCCAGCGCCCCCGGCAGGCGTGTCAGTCCACCCGCGGTGGTTTCGCCGCTGATGCTGGCATTGATCACGCGCCATTGGCCGGGGTGACTTTCTGCCAGCTTGTGATCGAGCAATTGCACCCAACCTTGATCGGTCGGCATGTTGTGCGCAGCACTCAGACTGTCGCCGAGCACCAGCAGGTTGCGCGGCGCGGCAGCCGGCAACGAAACGCACCACCCAGCCAGGACCACCCACAGGATTTTCCACATGAATGTCGCCACCAAAGCAGTCGTCGAAGCCCGAGACATTAGCAAACGCGTGATGACTGCAGCGGGTGAACTCAGTGTGCTCGACGCCATCGACGTTCAGCTGACAGCCGGCGAATCACTCGCCATTGTCGGCGAGTCCGGATCGGGCAAGACCACGCTGCTGTCGCTGCTGGCGGGTCTCGACGAGCCCAGCAGTGGACGCATCGACCTGTTCGGCGAGGCTTTGACCGGCCTCGACGAAGATGGGCGCGCCGCGCTGCGGCTCGGACGTGTCGGCTTCGTGTTCCAGGCTTTCCACCTGCTGCCGAGCTTCACCGCGCTGGAGAACGTGGCTGCGCCGCTGGAACTGGCGGGTCGCAGCGACGCCATGGCGCGGGCGCGCGCTGCGCTCGAACGGGTTGGATTGAGTCATCGACTGGACCACCTGCCGCGCCAGCTCTCCGGCGGCGAGCAGCAGCGCGTCGCGCTGGCACGCGCGTTCGCGATCGGCCCGCGGCTGCTGTTTGCCGACGAACCTACCGGCAACCTCGACCAGCACACCGGCCAGCGTGTTGCCGATCTGCTGTTCGAGATCAACCGCGACCAGGGCACCAGCCTGATTCTGGTCACCCACGATGCACGCCTGGCAGCGCGCTGCCAGCACCAGATTCGCCTCGAAGCCGGACGGTGTGTGGCATGAATACCCTGCTGACATTGTTGCGCCACGCTCGCCGCGAATGGCGCGGCGCCGAGCTGAAGCCGGTATTGGCGGCGCTGGTCGTCGCAGTAGCGGCCGCCACCGGTGTGCTTGCCTTCAGCGATCGCATCGAACGCACGCTGGCGGCACGCAGCGGCGAGCTGATCGGCGGCGATGCCGTGCTGTCGTCGCGGCGGCCGCTGCCACCGGAACTGGTGCGAAGCGCAAGCGATGCCGGCCTGTCGAGCACATCCGTGGTTGCATTCCCGACCGTGCTGTTCGCCGGCGATGCCAGCGTGTTGGTCGAGATCAAGGCGGTGGCCGCCGATTATCCGTTGCGCGGACGCCTGAAGACGGCGCCGGATGGCACCAGCAGCGGCTTGCCGGCCGCGGCGCCCGAGCCGGGCAGCTTGTACCTGGATGCCCGCGCGCTGGCCGCATTGGCGACATCCGTTGGCAGCGAGGTGGAGATCGGCAATGCCCGTCTGCGCATCGCCGGCGTGCTGACCGAGGATCCCGAAGGCGCCGGCAGCTTTCTGACGCTGGCGCCGCGGGCGCTGCTGCGCGACGTCGACGTCGATCAACTCGGATTGCTCGGCCCGGCCAGTCGCGCTTTTCACCGGCTGCTGCTGGCCGGACCGACGTCGGCCGTCGAGGCCTGGGCGAAGGCGGTCGAACCCAGACTCAAGGGGCAGCGACTGACTCTGGCGCGCGACGCCGAGCAGCAACTGGCCGAGGTCGGCCGGCAAACGCGCGCGTTTTTCGGACTTGCCGCCCTCGCGGTGTTGTGGCTCGCCGCGCTGGCGATCGCGTTGACGGCGCGCCGATACACCGAAGCGCGCCGCGAGATCGTCGCGCAACTGCGCTGCTTCGGATTATCGCGTCGGCGCATCCTGCTGCAGTTGGGGGCCACGCTTGGCCTGTTCGGACTGCCGGCGATCGCGGCCGGCATCTTGCTCGGCTACGCGCTGCAGGCGCTGATCGCGCTCGGCGTCGGCGCACTGTTCGTCGAAACCTTGCCGCCGCCCGGAGCGCAGGCCGCGCTGCTCGGAGCGCTGGTTGGGGTGCTCGCCTATCTCAGCTTCACGCTGCCGGCGTTGTCGCGCCTGGCCGGGACGGCGCCATCCACGCTGCTGCGGCAGACCGAGGATCGCCTTGGCCTGCGCGAATGGCTGGCCTACCCGGCTGCCCTCGGCGTACTCACGGTTGCCGTGTGGCTGCTCACCGGCGAGGGACAACTCGGGCTGATCGCCCTGGCCGGCATGAGCGTGCTCGCCTTGTCGCTGGCCGGCGTCATGTGGCTGCTGCTCAGACTGCTGCGCAAACACGTTCCCGGACGCAGCTTCATCGTGCGCCAGGCGCTGCGTCAGTTCGCCTCGCGGCCAGGAACCACCCTGCTGTCGTCGGTATCGCTGGCGCTGGCGCTGGCCGCAGTCTTGTTGCTGGGCGCTGTTGCCGGCGACTTGGTGAGGCAGTGGCGACTGGGACTGGGTGCCGACACGCCCAATCGATTCCTGCTGAACATCCAGCCCGACCAGGTCGAGCCGCTGCGCGACGAGCTTTCCAGGCTGGGCATCGATGCACCGCAGTTGTTCCCGTTCGCGGTCGGCCGACTGCTGGCCATCAACGGCACGGCGGCGACCGCCGAGCGCTTTCCCGACCCGCGCGCGGGTCGCTTCATCGACGGCAATCTCAACCTTTCGTGGAGTGAGCAGTTGCCCGAGGCCAACCGTCTGGTTGCCGGTCAATGGTGGAGCGATGGTCCCGAAGTGTCGATCGCCGAGAACTGGGCGCAGATCTTCAATCTCGGGGTCGGCGATCGGATCACCATCAGCGTTGGTGATCGCCAGGTCGAGGCGCGCGTTGCCAATGTACGCGCCGTCGACTGGGATTCGTTCCGCGTGAACTTCTTCCTGCTCTACCGGCCGGCAACGGTGGCCGGCCTGGAAAGCACCTGGGTCACCAGCATCCGCACCGACGCGCAGCAAGCGCGGCAACTCGGACCCATGCTGCGCGCCTTTCCCAACGTCACCCTGATCGACGTCGACGCGTTGCTCGCGCGCATTCTCGGCGTGGTCGACGCCGTGATTCGCAGCCTGTCGGCGATCTTCTGGTTCGCGCTGGCGGCAGCCGCCTGCGTGCTGATCGCGGCGCTCGCGGTGACTGCCGGGGCACGCCGATTCGAGAGTGCATTGTGGCGCAGCCTCGGCGCCTCGCGACGCACGCTGCAGCGCACGCAGTGGCTGGAACTGGGAAGTATCGGCGCGCTCGGCGGCGGCTTTGGCGGGATCGCGGCCTTGGCGACCGGTTGGGCCCTGGCCGAACGCGTGTTCCAGATCGACTACGCCCCGCCGTGGTGGCTGGCGTTGGCCGGCGCCGCGCTCGGCGTGCTGCTGTCGCTGCTGGCCGGATGGCTGGTGCTGCGGCGCGTCAGCGCGACGCCACCGGCAATCACGCTGCGCGCCGGGGCGGCCTAGCGAAGGGTGGTTGGTGGTTGTTGGTTGCTGGTTGCCGGTGCGTGCTGTTGGTGGGTCCAGACTCATCTGGACGCTTTTCGCCCGCAGACCAGAAACGTCCTGGCAAGTCTGGCCCCACGCGAAAAACCGGTCCGGGCCCTGCGGATGGGACCGGTCCGGGGCCAGCAGAAGTGTTCGTCCACGCCATCGCCCGGCATATGTGCCACCCTCACCCAAACCCAGTTCACAACTTCACCGTCGGTCGCTTGTGCGATGCCGGCCCGCGGCTTATGGTGAGCCATCGGCATGGAGAGCAACATGGCCCAGGGCTACGAGAAGCGTCGCCATCCGCGAACCGAGATCAGTGCAATTGCCGTGCTGGTGGCCACTGCCCGCGGTGGCTATCTGACCAACGCGCAGGATATTTCTGGCGGTGGCGCGCGGTTGGCGCGACCGCTCAGCTGGAAGGACGGAAGCGTCCCTCCGTTCCGCCTGTTCTTCATTTTCGACCAGGATACTGTCGTCGACTTGCGGGCGACGCTGGTACGCGCCGGCGACGATCACCTGGGCTTTCAGTTCGACTCCGGGCAGCCGGATGAAATCGACCAGTTGCTGTACGAGACGCGCTTCATCGTGCAGGAGGTCTGAAAAGCGACCGCAGTTCACGTTGCCGCTCAGCGGCTACGTGACACTGTCCGCCCTGTTGTCACGTAGCCGCTGCGCGGCAACGTGACCTACTTCCCCGGCAGAAACATGAAATACGCGCCGGCTGCGATCAGCGCGAATGCCACCAGATGGTTCCAGCGCAGGCTCTCGCCGAGATAAGTGACCGAGAACACGCAAAATACCGACAGCGTGATGACTTCCTGGATGGTTTTCAGTTGCGCAGCGCTGTAATAGCCGTGGCCCATGCGGTTGGCCGGGACCTGCAGGATGTACTCGGGCAGGGCGATCAGCCAACTGACCATCACCGCAGTCAGCAGTGTGGTGGTCTTGAACTTCAGGTGCCCATACCAGGCAAAGGTCATGAACACATTGGAACCGATCAGCAGCAGGATCGGTGCCCAGGCAGCGGTCGGCCAACTCATGCCCATGGGGACCTCTTTTCGAACATGACGTAACCCCCTTGATTTCAAAGGGCTGAAGCAATAGGCAGGAGCCCAACCTCGCCGCGCGGCCCGACGGCGACCTGGACTCGACCCCCTGCTCCCTGACCCCTGCCCGTTTTCGACTTGTTCGATGCGCCGACCAGTGCACCCGCAGCCACGACCGCGACGCACCCGCGAGGATCAGGCGGCCGCCACTCGTTGCGGGATGCTCAGCAGCTCCTCCGGCCGGATCGCTTCGCTCATCCAGAAGCCCTGGGCGAGATCGCAACCCCGTGCGCGCAGCAAGCTGTACTGAGCCTCGCACTCGACGCCTTCTGCGATCACCTGCATGCCCAGCGAATGCGCCATCGCGATGATCGCGCTGGACAAGGCCAGGTCCTCGGAATCGGTGAGGATGTCGGTCACGAAGGTGCGATCAATCTTCACGCCATCGACGCGCGCCCGGCGCAGATGACTCAAGCCGGAGAACCCGGTGCCGAAGTCGTCCAGCCATACGCGCACGCCGGTCGCCCGCAATTGGCCGAGCGCAGCGAACGCCATCTGCTCATCGTGCAACAGGCTGGACTCGGTCAACTCCAGATGCAGGAGCTCCGGCGCCAGTTGATGGCGATCGAGTGCCGCCTGCACCCGATCTCCGAGGTCGGCACGCTGGAGTTGCCGACCCGAAAGGTTGACCGCGACCGACAGCCCCGGTATCGCATGCTGCCAGCGCTGCGCGTCGCGGCAGGCACGATCGAGCACCCAGTCGCCGAGCGCGTCGATCAGGCCGCAGGTCTCGGCGATCGGCACGAAAATCGACGGCGGCACATTGCCACGCTGCGGATGGCGCCAACGCAGCAGCGCTTCGGCACCCGTCAGCCGCCCGGAAGCCAGATCGTAGATCGGCTGATAGGCCACCGCGAGCTGTTCGGTCTGCAGCGCTTCACGAAGATCGTGTTCCAGTCCAAGCCGCTCCTCCGCGGCTTCGGTCAGGTGGCCGGCAAAGTATCGATAACAGCTCTTGCCGCGCTGTTTGGCCTGATACATCGCGAGGTCGCCATGCTTCAGCAGCAGCTTCGAGGTATGCGCATCGTCGGGGAACAAGGTGATGCCGATGCTTGCGCCCACCAGCAGTGATTTGTCGCCGATCAGGAAGGGCTGGCGCAGTTGCGCCAGCAAGGCCTCGGCGGACACTTCACTCTGCGCACGCGCATCGCTGGCCGCAACCAGCGCCACGAACTCGTCGCCCCCGAGGCGCGCCAGGATTGGCCGCCCTGTCGCATCCGTCGCGGCCAATGCCTGATTGAGGCGCGCGGCAAACTCGACCAGCACCTCATCGCCGGCATCGTGGCCGAGGGTATCGTTGATCCGCTTGAAGTCGTCGAGATCGATGAACAGCAAGGCCAGGCCATGCCCACTGCCGCGATGCTCGATGATCGCTTCGTCGAGCAGCTCGCGAAACATCAACCGGTTGGGAAGCCCGGTCAGGCTGTCGTGATAGGCCAACTTGCGGATGTCGTGATGATGCCGCCGGACCGCCTCGCTCATGCGGCCGAAGGCTCGGATCAACTCACCCAATTCATCGCTGCGTCGGCTGTCGGCATGCACCTCGAAGCGGCCGCGCTCGATCTCGCGGGCGCGCGCCGCCAGATCGAGAATCGGTCGCACCAGGCCACGCGCGACCAGCCAGCCCGCCAATGCGACCGAGATCAACAGGATCAGCGCGCCGATCGCCAACACATGCGCCGGACGAGCGAATGCGCGCTCGAAGCGCTCGCGCGCGTTCGCCGTCTCTTCGGCAAGCGTGCGCTCGGTTCGCGCCAGCGACAGTCCAACGCGGACACCGCCGAGTCGCAAGTCGCCCACGCCAATCGGAGCGCTGGCATCGATCCGCTCCGGACTCCATTGGACGAGCGGTTCATTTGCGCCGATCACGCCGGCCGCCAGCGCATCGTCCATCACCTGGCCAAAGCGTGGAATTTCGCGCGAGCCATCGTGGATCACCCGACCCTGGCCATCGTAGACGATCACATAGTCGACATCGGGCTGGTCAAGGGCCGACCGGGCGACCTCCCGGACGGTCAGCAGGTCGGTGAAATAGACCGGGTTGGTCAACGCGTCGGCAAGAAAAACTGCCAGTTGTACGCCGCGGTCGGACAGCGCCGTGCGCCCCTGCTCGCGCAACGAGGACTCGCCCTGATCGAGCATGCCGTCGATCGCCCGCGAACCGCTGATCCAGCCAAAAGCGAGCACCACGATCCACACCAGCGTGGTCGCCAGCAGGCTGAGCATGAACTTGCCACGCACGCCGATGCGCATCATTCGATCTCCGCGCGAACACGGCGAACGCCCGCGCGCAGGTCGGCAAGTGCCGCCCAGGTGGCTGCATCGATCTCATCGAAGCGCTCGGTGCGCGAATACGCCCGCAAGGCTGCGGCTGCTGCCGGGTCCTCGTGGGCGCCCAGCAAAACCTCGCGCAGGCGCTGCTTGACCACCGGATCCAATCCGGAACGCACCAGCTCGATCGCCCGCGGGAATTCGCGGCTTTCATGAAAGACGACAAGATCTGCCGCCAGCGCCGGTTCGCTGGCATTCAGTTCGTCCCAATCCTGGTTGCTGAATGCCGCGGCGTCCACCAGCCCCTTCTGCACCCAGGTCACCAGATTGCCCTCGGATCGCGCGAAGGCGTAGCCGACGAAATCCGGCGGCGGCCGTTCCAGCGGCGACGACTGGATCGCGAGCGGCATGTCGCGCTCCAGCAGGATCGCCGCCGGCACCAGGTAGGCGCTGGTGGACATCGGGTGTTGCAGTCCAATGGCACGGCCGGAGAGATCGGCGAGGCCGGCGATTCCGCTGTCGCGGCGAGCGAAGAACACACTGTGATAGTCGAACAAACCACCGCGCCGCGAACGCAGAAAGACCTCGGCGCGGGCGCGCTCTTCGAAGCCCAGCGCCGCTCCCGACGTTTCGGAAATCCAGTCGACCTTGCCTTGTCGCAGATAGCTGACCATCTGCTGCGCGTCGCGTGCCATCAGGACCCGACCGTCGCGGATGCCGACGTCCGCCATCTTGGTCACCACGTAGTCGAGCAGCGGCTTCAACCGCTCGTAGTGCGCCTTGGGATCGTCGCTGACGCGCCCGATCACCAGGGTGGCCTGACCCTGCGCCAACGCATGCGCGCCGGCAAACAGGAGCAGGGTCGGCACGAGGATGCGCAGCAAGGCAAGCACGACCATGTCTCGAATTCGCATCAGGTCACTGAAGTGGAGTGTCATGAACAAGTTAAACCCAGTTTCCGATGGATGTCGTCGTCACGCATGGCGAGAAGATGGCCAACGAACATCGCTGCGTGGCTCCGAACGACGCGGAAACAGCTGAGGGAAGTTGCGACACAGCGCACTCGGGCGACCTGGGGCGACGCAAGTATATGCGCGTCGGGGCTGTCGATCCGGCGCGAAACCACAAGCGCCGCGTACGCCACGCACCGCCCGTCGCCTCGCCATTGAGTGGGAATGCGCAGCGCCGGATACTCCGCCCCCCGCTGCCTGCCCGACCCGGAAGCCCATCGCCGATGTCTCGTCGTTTGCTGTTGTCTGTCCTCATCAGTGCCATCGCCGCGCCTGCCCACGCCGCAAAGCCGGGTCACTACCCTCCATTGGAGATCGGCATCGACGCCGAGGCGCCCAGCGAAACGCGCACCGACGGCCGCTTCGACAGTGCATCCGGTAACCCGCGCGCGTTGTATCGACCGGATTTCAAGGCGGATCCGGCCGACGCCGAAGCGATGGCACGACAGTTTCTCGACGAACGCGGCGCCACGCAGTTGCGCCTGCCCGCGCGCAATGCCGCCCATCAGCTGCGCCTGCAGGCGGTGCGCGATCTCGGCCCATTCAGCGTAGTCCGCCTGCAGCAGTACTGGCACAATCTTCCGCTCTACGGCAGCGAAATCGTGGTCTCGGTGACGCCGGCAGGCGAAGTGATCTTCGTGCAGCAGGCGCTGCAGTCGGTGGACCTGGCGCCGGCCGGAAGTGCGCGCGTGGACGCCGATGGCGCGCTGCAACGCGCCGCCGCGCATCTCGGTGCAACCCCTCCGTTCGACTTTTCCGAAGTCACCGAAATGTGGTGGAGCCCGTCGAGCTCACAACGGGTGTGGCGTGTGGCGCTGGAGCCGAAGGGCTATCCGCGCGGCAACTGGGAATTGCTCGTGGATGCGCAGACCGGCGCGATCGTGCGTGCCGAAAACCGCACGCTGCACTTCGATGGCAATGGTCGCGCCTTCGATCCGGATCCGTTGTCCAGCGCGCAAGTGACTTACGGCACTACGGGTTACGTGGACGGCAGCGACGCCAGCACGCCGCAACTGGATGCAGAGATCGTCAACGTGGCGTTGCGCGATCTGACCCAAGTCGACGGCAACTGGACGCTGAAGGGCCCGTGGGCCGAGTGCCTCGACTGGGAAGCGCCGTTCGACGCCAACAACTGCCCGACCAGCGCCAGCGGCAGCTTCATGTACACGCGCGACAACGACAACTTCGAGGGCGTCAACGTCTACCACCACATCGACACCTACATGCGCCACGTCAACGTCACGCTGAATGTCGCAGTGACGCCGAGGCAGTATGTGGGCGGCGTTCGTTACGACCCGCGCGGCGTCAATGGCGCTGACAATTCGTTCTTCAGTCCAGGCAACGGGCGATTGTCGTTCGGCGAGGGTGGCGTCGACGACGCCGAAGACGCCGATGTGGTGGTCCACGAACTGGGCCATGGCCTGCACGACTGGCTCACCAACGGCAACCTGTCGCAGGTTCAGGGCCTGTCGGAAGGCGTTGGCGATTACGTCGCGTCGTCGTACAGCCGCAGCTTCAATCATTGGGCGAGCAACGACCCGCAGTATTTCTGGATGTTCGACTGGGACGGGCACAATCCGTTCTGGCCAGGTCGCGTTACCAACTATCACCTGACCCAGACCTACCAGACGCTGCCCGGCGGCCTGCACACGCCCGGCCAGTACTGGGCCTCGTGCAACCTTTTGAACTACAACAGCATCGGGCGGGAACGCTCGGACCGCGCCTTTTTCCTCGGCCTGGCGATGACCGGCTCCAGCACCAACCAGCAGGATGCGGCGCAGGCAGTGCTGAATGCGGCTGCGGCGGACGGCTACAGCAGCGAGGAAGTGCAGACGATGCACGCCAACTTCACCGCCGGCACCAGCGTCCCCGGCAATCGTCGCTGCACCTACGTGCTGACCCTGCCCAGCACCGGCATCCTGTTCCGCAACGGATTCGAGTGATCAGCGGTACGCGCAGCAGACCGGACAGGTCTGCTGCCGTGGGTCCAGCATCGTCTGGACGCTGTTGCCGGCAAGCATCGCCCGCGGCGTCCAGATTCCTCTGAACTCAACGGCAATCATTCGAAGCCGTCGGCGAACAGCCGGCCGGCAGTGCCGACATAAGCATGTCCTTCGAGCGGATTGTCGACGCCCCGGCTGGGTGCTCCGATGACAGCGTGGCGACCATCGAAGGCGACGGCACGGCCGAAGGCATCGCCGCCGACGCCATCCGCGGCAAACCACTGTTCGGTCTCGGCCCAACTGCGCGCGCCGCGCTCGAACACGCGCACCGAACCAACCCCGAACGCCTGCCCCAGGTCGTAGCCGGGCGCTCCAAGCACGGCTGTGCCGCCTTGCACGGCCACCGAAATGCCCAACGCCTCGCCGGGCTGGGCAAAGGCCGCGCGCAACTCGCCGTCGAGACCAGCGTCGCTGCTGCGATAGACGAATGCCGCGCCCTGCCCGGCGAAACCTTCCTGGAACGCACCGATCAGCCAGTGATCGGGGTCCGCCGCCACGGCGAAACCGTAAGCCGAATTCGCTTGCGGCTGAGGCGCCTGCAGGGTGGACAGCAGCGACCAGCTGTCGTCGCGAGCGACGAACACAAAAGCGGCGCCGGCATTCACTGGCCCTGCCGCGACCGTCGCTCCCGGCGCGCCGATCAGCGCGAGATTGCCCACCAATGCGACGCTGGCGCCGAAATAGGCGAACCCGTTGGCGAACGGCAAGTCCAGCCGGGCCTGCTGTTGCCAGCCCTCGGCGCCGCGCGAAAACACATAGGCGACACCCTGCTCCAGCGCCGGCACCGACGCGCCGCGCGCACCGACCAGCAGGCGATCGCCGTCCAACGAAAGCGAGAATCCGAAATAGTCGCGCTGACGCCCGTCGCTGGCGACCAACTTCTGCTCGAACACCCAATCCGAACCCTCGCGTCGATAGAGGTAAACCGAACCCTGGTCGACGTTGTTGCCGATCACGTCCCAGAAAGCACCCACCGCCATGCGTCCGGAATCGACGTCCACGGCGATGCCGAAGCGGTCCTCGATGGCCGCATCCGGCGCCCGCAACTGGCCGCCGTACTGCCATTCGCCGGCGTTGCGCTCGAACCAGTGCGCGGCGCCGGCGTCGGCGCCGTCCTCGGTGTCCTCCAGATAGGCACCGATCAGCGCGATGTCGCCATCCACCGCGACGGCCGTGCCGTAGCGGTCGTAGATCGCGCCGTCGCCGCTGTCGAGCTGCGCCGTCTGCGCGTAGCCGTTCGCTCCGCGCTGAAACCAGCGCGCTGTTCCCTGTCCTCGGTTCGGACCGACACGATCGAGGTCGGCGCCGATCAGCAGGCCGTCGCTGCCGAACGCGAGCGACACGCCAAAGCGCTTGGCCAGGCCACCGTCGGCGATGTCCAACTGGCTCGCTGCGACCAGCGCCGCGCCGGCGCGGTCGTACACATGCACCACGCCTTCGCTGTGGAGCGCGCCGACTGCAGCGATCGCCGCGCGCGAGGCATCCAGTACCAGGGCGCTGCCGAAACGGTCGCCAGGGCTGCCGCCCACCGCATCGATCACATCGGTCTGGCTCCATTGACCCTGCACCAGGGTCAGGATGCGCGCAGTGCCGGCAGCGGAACCCGGCGCGCCGACCAGCGCCAGATCGCCATCCAGAGCGAGCGCCGCGCCGAGTTCTTCATCGGCGACGGCAGCCAGCAACAGCCGCACCGCGTCGCTCCAGCCAGCCCCACTGTGCACGCTGCGATAAACCGCTCCGCCATCCGCAGCCTCGGGTGCGCCGATCAGCAAATCGCCGTTGGCCATCGCCAACGCCGCGCCAAAGCGGGCATTGCCATCGCCGGGGAGCGCAAACAGACTGCGTTCCAGCGCATAGTTGCCGCCGCCGTCGCGCCGATAGAGATCCACGCGCCCGCCGTCGGCCCACGGCGCACCGACCGCAAGGTAATCCTGCCAGAGCGCGAGCGCGGCGCCGAAACGTTGCTCGGCTTCGGGGAACGCCGGTGTCAGGATCTGGCGCAGCAAGTAGCCTTCTGCGGAGCGCCCGTAAATGAACACGCTGCCGGCTTCGAAGCGACTGTCCGGATCGCGCCGCGGTGCTCCGATGGCAATGACGTCGTCGACCAGCGCGACGCTGACGCCGTAGTTGTCGCCGCTCGCGCCGATCGGCTGCGGCACCAGTTTCTGCAGCGGCAGCCAATTGCCATCGACCTTTTCGAATACATAGGCCGCACCTTGGGCGACACCGAAGGTGGCTCCTGCGGCGACCTGGGTGTCGCCATAGGCGCCGACCACGGCGACGTCGCCAGCGCTGGCGACGGCAATGCCGAAGTTGTCGCCGGACGCACCATCGCCGTTGACCGGCGTCGGCAGCCCGCTGGAGAGCAAGTGCACCGGCTGCGCCGCAACGCCCGCGCTGAGCAGAAGTCCAAGCCCGAGCAGCCTCAACCACGCGCCAAAGACCGCGTGGTGCAGTATCAGGACAGCAAGCTTCATCGACAGGTGTGGGCTGCGGTTTGCATGGTCGAAGCATCGCACGGACGGGCTCACGCCAGCGTGGATGACCTCCGCAGCGCACGCAGTGGTCCGCACCACGCCCACTTTGCGTAACATCGCAGGTTGTTCCCATCTCGGGGCCCGCTGGTGATTCAAGATCCGTCAACGCTCGATGGCGACGATCCGCTGCGCGCGTTCCGCAGCGAGTTTGCCGTGCCCCCGTTTGCCGCGGGCGAGGTCGCCTACTTCTGCGGCAATTCGCTCGGCCTGATGCCGCGCGCGACACCAGCGGCACTCGATCGCGTGCTGGCGCAATGGCAAACGCATGCCGTCGAGGCGCACTTCACCGATGCCGATGCCTGGATGCCCTATCACCAACTGGTGCGCGACAGCCTGGCGCGCATCGCCGGCGCCAAGCCTGTCGAAGTGGTCGCGATGAACACGCTGACCAGCAACCTGCATCTGATGCTGGTCAGTTTTTATCGTCCAACGCCTGCGCGGCGCAAGATCCTGATGGAGGCGCGGGCATTCCCCTCGGACCGTCATGCCGTGGCGTCGCAGATCGCCTTCCACGGCGGCGACGCCGCCAGCGATCTGATCGAACTGTCGCCGCTGCCGGGCCGGCAGGTCATCGAACTCGCGCAGATCGAGGAAGCGCTGGCGCGCGAGGGCGAGCGCATCGCGCTGATCCTGTGGCCCGGCGTTCAATACGCCACCGGGCAGCGCTTCGACCTCCGCGCCATCAGCGCACTCGGCGCGCGCCATGGTTGCGCCGTCGGCTTCGACCTCGCCCACGCGATCGGCAATGTGCCGGTCGACCTGCATGCAAGCGGCGCCGACTTCGCCGTCTGGTGCAGCTACAAGTACCTCAACTCCGGACCGGGTGCGATCGCCGGCTGTTTTGTCCACGAACGCCACGCCAACGCCGGCTTGCCACGATTCGCTGGGTGGTGGGGCCACGACGCTGCGACTCGCTTTCGCATGGGTCCGGAGTTTGTGCCAAGCGCGGGAGCCGAAGGTTGGCAATTGTCGAATCCATCGATCTTGTCGCTGGCGCCGCTGCGGGTGTCGCTGGACCTGTTCGATCGCGCCGGACTGCCCGCGCTCAGAAGCAAATCAATGGCGCTGACCGGCTGGCTCGCCGAGGCACTGACCCACCATCTCGAAGCGCATCTTGAGATCATCACCCCGAACGATCCGCAGCAGCGCGGCTGTCAATTGTCGCTGCGCGTGCGCGCAGGGCGCGACGCCGGTCGCACCGCCTTCGAGTTTCTTGGGCGCGCCGGCATCATCTGCGATTGGCGCGAGCCGGATGTCATCCGTGCATCGCCGACCCCGCTGTACAACAGTTTTGCCGATTGCCAGCGACTGGTCGAGGCGCTGACCGAGTTCTTCAGGAGACCCCGATGAGCGCGCCATCCGCACCGATCGTGATCGCCGGCGCCGGCCTCGCTGGCGCCTTGCTGGCGGCGCAACTGGCGCGCCATGGCCACCGCGTCGCCGTGTACGAGCGTCGCGGCGATCTCCGCCGCGAGCACGTCGCCGCCGGGCGATCGATCAATCTGGCGCTGGCCCGACGTGGCTGGGAGGGACTGCAACGCGCCGACGCCACCGCCCAGGTTCTCGACTACGCCATACCGATGCGTGGCCGCATGCTGCACGATCGCGCCGGCCAGACCCAGTTCCAGACCTACGGACTGGAGGCCGACGAGGTGATCTGGTCGGTGCATCGCGGACGGCTGAACCAGACCCTGATCGACGTCGCCGCCGATTCGGGCGCCAACCTGCATTTCCATTCGCGTCTCGATCGCGTGGATTTCGAAGCGCGCGTGGCGCACTTCGTCGACGAACGCGATCAGAGCGAAGTGGACGTCGAGTTCGAGGTTCTGATCGGCGCCGATGGCGCCGGTTCGGCGGTGCGCGCAGCGATGGAGGCCGAAAAGCCGCTCGGGCAACACATCGAATTTCTCGATCACGGTTACAAGGAATTGACCATTCCGCCACGCGCGGATGGCTCGCCGGCGCTGGATCCAGCGGCATTGCATATCTGGCCACGCGGCGGTTACATGCTGATCGCACTGCCGAATCCGGACCAGAGTTTCACCTGCACGCTGTTCCTGCCGCACGCCGGCGCCATAAGTTTCGCCGACCTCGAGGATGCGGCCTCCGCGCGTGCCCTGTTCCAGCGCGATTTCGCCGATGCGCTGGCGCTGATTCCGGATTTCGATCTGCAATACCAGGTACATCCGGTTGGTCCGCTGGGCACCCTGCGCTGCCCGCGCTGGTTTCGCGGCGATCGCGCGTTGCTGATCGGCGATGCGGCCCACGCGATCGTCCCGTTCCACGGACAGGGCATGAATTGCGCGTTCGAGGACTGCGTAGCATTGCTCGACCTGATCGTGCAGGCGCGCCAGGCTTACCGGATCGACTGGGCGAGCGTGTTCGCCGACTTCGAATCCGCGCGGCGTCCAAACGCGCACGCCATCGCCCAGATGGCGCTCGAAAACTATGTCGAAATGCGCGACAGCGTCGCCGATCCAGAGTACCAATTGCGCCGACAACTGGAACTGGAGCTGGCGCAGCGCCTGCCCGGACACTTCATCCCGCGCTACAGCATGGTCATGTTCACCACGATCCCCTATGCGCTGGCCCGCGAACGCGGGGCGCTGCAACGCGCCCTGCTGGAACAACTGACCCAAGGCAAGCAATCGCTCGGCGAGATCGATCTCGACGCCGCGACGCGACTGGCGGCCGAGCGCATACCCGCACTGGCACCATGAACGTTGCCAGCGTAGCCGACGGCAGCGCCGAGGCGCTGCTGCAGCCGATCGTCAGCGTGCTGATGCAGACCTCGCACCCGGGCAACATCGGCTCGACCGCACGCGCGCTGAAAACCATGGGCTTGACGCAGTTGCGCCTGGTGGCGCCGCAACGCTTTCCCGACCCCGAGGCCAGCGCGCTGGCGTCTGGCGCCGAGGACCTGCTGGACCAGGCGCAGGTCTGCAGTTCGCTGGAGCAGGCGCTGGCCGACGCGCGCGTGGTGTTCGGCAGCAGCGACCGCCGCCGCGGCATCCGCATGCTCGAGATCGAACCTCGCGAATTCGCCCGGCTGGCACTCGACGCCGCTGCCGTCGGCCCGGTTGCCGTGCTTTACGGCACCGAACGCACCGGCCTGACCAATCAGGAGCTCGAGCTCTGCCAGTACCTGGTGACGATCCCGGCCAATCCGCACTACAGCTCATTGAACCTCGCCAGCGCGGTGCAGGTCCTGGCGTACGAGCTGCGCTGCGAGGCAATCGGCAGGCTTGCCCACGCGCCGACGATCGACGGCCATGTGCCGGCGCCCAACGAACAACTGGAGCGCTACTTCGTCCACCTCGAACAAGTCCTCGCTCTGATCGGCTTTTTTGGCGACCGCAGCTCGACCAAGATCATGCGCCGGGTGCGCCGCCTGTATCAGCGCGCCATGCCCGACGAACGCGAAATCCAGATCCTGCGCGGCATCCTCACCGAGACCGAGATCGCGGTGCGCGGGCGTCGCGGCAAGCAGGAGTGGTGAGTGGCGAGGGGGTGGCGAGTCGTGGGTGGTGAAAGTCACGGTCGCCCCTGGGTGCGCTTATTCGCGCATCAAACTGGTGGCGACCATGCGGACTGCCTTTTTGTCCGCAAAGGACGCAAAGAGAGCCAAGAGCCCAGATGTTGATGTTCTGCTGGCTTTGCTTTCTCTTGCGTCCTTTGCGTCCTTTGCGTCCTTTGCGTCCTTTGCGTCCTTTGCGTCCTTTGCGGAAAGTGCTTTTCTTTCAGAAACTTGCGTTATTTCTGGCGAGTGGCGAGTGGCAGAAGCGGTCAGCAGTCTGCTTGGCAATCGACCCATCGCGACACCGTTCGTCCTGAGCGTTTCCCCCATGCGGCACCGGGGGAAACAGTCGAAGGACGCGGGCTGGCCAGGCGTCCTTCGACGGTTTCCCGCTCGCAAGCTCGCGGGAAACGCTCAGGACGATCGGTACCTTGGGGCGCATCTGGCTGGCACAGCGCGCGTCCGCGTCGAACTGACTCGTCCACATCGCCGCTGATGCGGTTCGCTATGCTCACCGCATCCCGCTACCGGTCCCGCATCTGCGCATGCCCAAAGCCATCGTCACCGAACTCATCGACCTGCTGCAGCTGGAACGCATCGAGGAAAACCTGTTCCGTGGCCAGAGTCGCGACATTGGCACCCGTTTCGTCTTCGGCGGACAGGTACTGGGTCAGGCGCTGGCCGCGGCACAGCGGACCGTGGAGGGTCGCGACGTGCACTCCATGCATGCCTACTTCCTGCGCGCCGGCGATGTCGAGGCACCGATCGTCTACGAGGTCGACCGCAGTCGCGACGGCAAGAGCTTCAGTTCGCGGCGTGTCGTGGCGATCCAGCATGGCCAGCCGATCCTGAACATGGCGGCTTCGTTCCAGCAGCGGGAAGACGGGTTGACGCACCAGGTGTCGATGCCGGACGTACCGCCACCGGAAGACCTGGCCGAGCCGGAACCGGTCAGCGCGGAAACCCTGGCCAAGGTGCCGCCCAAGTTGCAACGCTGGGTGATGGGCCACGGACCGTTCGAGTTTCGTCACGTCTACCCGCGCGATGAGTTCAAGCCGCCGAAGCGGCCGCCGTTCCAACATGTGTGGTTCAGGCTGGTCGACCAGATTCCCGACGATCAGTTGCTGCACCGCGCCCTGCTCGCCTACGCCTCGGATTTCCACCTGATCGGCACCGCCACGCTGCCGCATGGCATCAGTTATCTGCAGGGCAATGTGCAGATGGCCAGCCTCGACCACGCCATGTGGTTCCATCGCGGCTTCCGCGTCGACGACTGGCTGCTGTACTCGTGCGACAGTCCAACCACGCAGGGCGCGCGCGGACTGGCGCGCGGCATGATCTACGACCGCCAGGGGCGCCTGGTGGCATCTACCGCGCAGGAAGGGCTGATGCGACTGACCTCCGCGGGCGCCAGCTGAATCGCATTGCGGTCGTGACCGAAGCCCGGGACAGCATCCGCCTGTATCGAACCGCCGCCCACGCCTGCGGTTATTACGCCGATCGCCTGTCGACCAATCAGGTACTCGACCCGGAATCGCCGCACCTGGCGGCAATCTTCGGCCAGGCACTGGTTCACGGATTCCGCCGCGCCGGCGACATCATCTACCGACCCGATTGCGCAAGTTGCGCAGCCTGCACGCCGTACCGCGTGGCGCTCGCCACGTTTGCGCCAAACCGTGCCCAGCGGCGCGTGCTGGCGCGCAACGGAGACGTCGTCGTGAGCTGGCGCCCGGCGGAAGAATCGGATGAGCACTACCGGCTCTACGTGCGTTATCTCGGTCAGCGTCATGCCCATGGCGGGATGGACCAGGCAACCGCAGAAGACTACCGGCGCTTCCTGTTCAGCCGCTGGGCACGCACCGCAATGATGGAATTGCGCCTGGGCGGGGATCTGATCGGCGCTGCGGTCACCGACCTGGTGCCGGATGGTGCCTCCGCGGTCTACACCTACTTTGCCCCGGAGCATGCCCAGCGTTCCCTGGGCACCTTCGCCATCCTGCAGCAGCTCGCCTTCTGCCGACGCGAGGCGCTGGCGCACTTGTATCTCGGCTACTGGATCGATGGCCATCCGAAGATGCACTACAAGCGGCAGTTCGGGCCAGGCGAAGTGCGCCGCAAAGGCGTTTGGCAAAGCCTCGACGGGTCGCCCACATAGGCGGTGGCAAGCTGCAGGGGCGCAGCCAGAATCGTCCGGCGCCACCGACAATGCCGTTCGTCCGCTCACTGCTACCTCGTGCCCGGGCGACCTTGCGGGTGCGATGGGGCCTGAATAAGGTATGGCGTCGGCAGAACGCTTGGATTCGAATCGGATATGGGCCAACTCAACCACTCCTCGGCGGGTTCGATGCGACGGGCACGCGGCTTCACCATGGTCGAGCTGCTCGCCACCGTGGCGATCATCGCCATTCTCTCGGCGGTGGCCGTCCCGGCCATGCGCGAATTCAGCGTACGCACCAATGTCACGACCACCACCAACGACATCGTCGTTGCGCTGGCGCTGGCGCGCTCTGAAGCGGTCAAGCGCGGACGCAACGTCTCGGTCATCGCTGCGGGCGGCTCGTGGAGCAACGGCTGGACGGTGCAAGTCACCGACACCGCTGAAGTGCTGTCGCGACGTGCTGCCGTGGAGAACAACTATCGGGTGCTCGGAACCGCCACCGGCGCCGGCGCTGAACTCGATCGCGTCATTTTCACCGGAACCGGCGGACTTTCAGTGGCGACCGGTTACGACTTCAGCATCTGTCGGCCCACATTTGCCCCGGGTGATGCCGAATCCCGCCGCATCGTGGTTACCGCCACTGGTTCGGTCCGTTCACGCCGCGACACCACCAGCGCCCCAGCCGGCTCCTGCACCTGACGCCAAGACCATGATCTCAAACAGAATTCAACGTGGCTTCACCCTGATCGAAATGATGATCGCACTGTTGATATTCAGCATCGGCCTGATGGGCATGGCCGGTCTGATGGTGCTGTCGGTGAAGACCAACCATAGTGCTTACCTGCGTACCCAGGCTGCATTTCTGGCGCAGTCGATGGCTGATCGGATGCGCGCCAACATGGGCCTGATCGACAGCTACGAAGGCAGCTATTCCTATGCAACGGCCGGCACCGATCCGTGCGCGTCCGGCGCCGTCTGCTCGCCGGCACAGGTGGTCGTGCGCGACCGCGCCGTGTGGAGCCAGCAGATGGTCGATTCGATGCCCAATCCCACGGCCAGGATCGATTGCGATGGCACCGTGCTCGGCGGCGTCGCTCACCGCGGCGCAGCGCCTTTCGATGGCCTGTGCACACTGACCATCACCTGGGACGAAGCCACCTTCCGCCGCGGCGAACTGAGTGCGTCGCCAGGCGCCGCAACTGCAGACCTGCAGACATTCGCATGGGTCTTTCAGCCGTGAATACCAATCTCCCGAGTCCATTGACCACGATGCGCAAGGTTTCCCGCAATACCGGCTTTACCTTGATCGAACTGATCATCGCGATGGCCATCAGCCTGATCGCGATCATCGGCATCGTCAGCCTGTTCAGCAGCACCAGCCGCAGCAACAAGCTGCAGGAAGGCCTCGCACGGCTGCAGGAAAACGGCCGTTTCGCGACCATGCGCATCGAGGACGATCTGCGCATGGCGAGCGCCCAGTATTGCAGCGACTACACCGGCAATAGGCACGTCGGTCCGGTAGCGCCGATGTGGCAGGACCGCGCGCCGTTCGTGTTCGCTCCCAATCTGAACTTACCCGATTCCGGAGGCATGCAGAGCGTCGCGAGCGACGGTACCTTTTCCACTTCGTCGGCGACGACGTGGTACGGCCTCAGTTCGCGCTTCTTCATGCAGGGCTTCAGTTGCACCACGGGTACTACCTGTACGCCTGCCCTGTGGGCTGCCGGCATGTTCCCGGCAGCCGACCTGACAGATGGGAGTCGCGTGCCCAACAGTGACATCCTGACGATTCGCTACCTGCGCAGCAGCGGCTGGCCGATCTCCGGAACCAATGCCACCTGTGCGGCCGGCTCCAACATTACCATCGCCCCGCAAACCGGCGATCCCCCCGTCAACTTTGCGCCCAGCGGTCCGCAACTGGCGTTGATCAGCGATTGTGGTTCGCCAATCATCTTGCCGATCAGCGCGGTCAGCGGCAATACGTTGACCATCGGTTCGCGGCTGCCGAGCACGCTCAATCCCAATTGCGGTGCGCGCGGCCCCAGCGACATCCGGGTATTCAACTTCACCCGCGACTTCGTCACGGTCACTTACTATCTGGCGTTCCGCGCCAACGACAATCCGGACGCGCGCGCCAACAATGGCGCCGGCGCAGCGCTGGTGCCGACCTTGATCCGTCGCGAAAACGGCGTCGAACAGGAGCTCGTGCGCGGGGTTGATCGCCTCGATTTCCGTTACGGCGTGCGCGACCGCGGCGGCAACATGCGATTCCTCACCGCAGCGCAGGTCGACAACCAGCTGGGCGGCACGATCGCATGCCCGCCAAAGCCGGACGGTGTTGCGCCTTTTCCTAACACACCAACCGCGAGTGAGCCTGGTTGCCTGTGGCGCTCGGTGCGCCGCGTGGAAGCTCACTTGCTGGTCAATTCAGGCGACGAAGTGCCGGCAATGGACGACATCGCCCGCTCGTTCCGTTACATGGGCGTGCAGACCTCGATTGCCGAGACCGCGGCGCTGCCGTCCGGACTGCTGTCCCACAGTTACCCGCGCCGCGAGTTCATCGCGCACGCGACGCATCGCAACAAGAACCCCTGACCGACCTCTCCGAGTCCGACATGATGAACGCATGCACTCCACGCAAAGGAACCCGCCACTCGCAACGCGGTGCCGTGCTGTTCCTGGCGATGATATTCCTGGTTTTGCTCGCCGTACTCGCGGTGACCGCCAGCAGCACATCAATCATGCAGGAGCGCATGACCGGTGGCTTGCGCAACAAGCAACTCGGTTTGATGGGTGCTGAATCCACGCTGCGAGGCGGCGAGAGCTTCTTGTGGAATCTGTCCTTCGATGTGCGCCAGCCGCTGCCACCCTGCATTCCGGGCTCCATCAGTACGGATTGTGTCTACATGCCGAGGTCCAACGGCCTGCTGATGAGCAAGGTGCAGACTTTCCGCACCTCGCGCGACTGGCTAGACCCCGGCACCGATGGTGCACGCGAGTACGCGGAAGGGCTGACCGGCCTCACCGGCAGTGCGCTCACCGCAAGACTGGCGACGCAACCGCGCTTCATGATCGAGTATCTGGGCGTCGCGCTGCCGCCGTTTCGCACCGGCGGTGCGAAGAATGCGCAAGGCACCACCTCGCGGGTTGGCGAGCATCACCTTTACCGGATTACCGCGCGCAGCCAGGGCGGCACCAACGGTGTCATCCGTATTGCCGAAAGTTATTACTCGGCGATGAATCTGACCAATACCAATTTCAATCCGGGCGCGGCCCCCGCCACACCCTGATCGCAGACACCAGCGAGGATTTGCCATGCGCACTCAAGTCGATTTTCGTCGACATTCCCGACCCGGCGGTCAACTGCTGCTGGCGCTAGGCGCCGGTCTGTTGTCGCAGGCGGCCTTTGCAGCCGCCCCCGGCACCGTGGACCTGCTCGCCACTCCACCCGAAATAACCGCCACCGTTGCGCCAAATCTGGCGCTGACGTTCGACGATTCCGGCTCGATGGCCTGGGAGTACATGCCCGACCAACGCCCTTACCAGACGCCTGTGGTCGGTTGGGGGCTTTCAACGTCCATCTCCACCAATACCGATTATCCCTGGTTCTGCGCCGGTCGCATCGACTCCCGCGTGACCGATCCTGCCGATCCGCGCTCGAAGCCGATGAACGGGATGTTCTACGATCCCAATGTCACCTACCGACCGCCGCTGTTGCCGGACGGCATCACCGAATTCCCGCAGGCTAGCTTTACAGCAGCGCGGCACAATGGCATCCGCCATTTCCGACCGAATTCACCGGTGGCCCAGGGCACGCGGAATCTCGCCACCACCGCTTTCTGCAATTCCACGTCGGAAGATTCGACCTATTTCCCGCTCGACGGCGGCAGTTTCGGTGAGAACTGGACCAACATCGACCTGCTGCTTGCCAATGACGACTGGTCCAACTTCGCCTACATGACGGCCTCGAGCGAAAACCGCTCAGGAACCACCGAAGGCATCGATCCACAAACGCTGACCGGTTATACCTCGGGTAACACCCGTGTCGTCGCAAATGCCATTGATGCGACCATCACTGCGGGCGGCATCTACGAGATGGAGGATGGCCCGCAAGTCCAGGATCCAGGCGGAAACGATGACCCGACCATTGCGTTTCAGGGCGCCAGCGACAACGATGCGCCTTATCTGCTGCTGCGATTGAATACCAGGCGCTGCACCAACATCACGGTTTCCTGGCGTCTGCGCGATCTCAATCCCGCGAATACTGCGGCAATACAACAGGTTGCGGTGCAGGGACGTGTCGGCACTTCCGGCAACTTCACCAATCTCGCTTATGTCAACAATGCCAATACCGGTGGCGATACCCCGGGATCGGTGACACTGGCGTCGACCTACAACGGAAACGAACGCGTCCAGATCCGCTGGATCACGACCAACGCCGTCGGCAACGACAACATGATCGGTGTCGATGACATTACCGTCACCGGCACCTGTACCGCGACCGCAGCCGGCGCAAGCTATTACCAGTTGAAGTCTTCGGTAGCGGTGACTCAGGACGCCAATGGGCGCATCACCACCCCAGCTTCGGTGCTCTACGACAAGGCCAACTGGGAACGCGTTCCAGTGCCCGCCGACCAGCGCCAGAACTTCGCCAACTGGTACTCCTACTATCGTACGCGCACCAATTCCGCAGCAACGGCGATGACCCGCGCGTTCGCACCCTTCGATCAGAACATCCGCATGGTCTGGCAAAATCTGTGGGCCAATGCTGCGGCGCCCGTGCTGGCCGTGAACTCGACACCCATCTACAAGTTTGTCGATGGGCCTGAAACCAATAATGTACGCACCGCGTTCTACTATTGGCTCTACAGCATTCCGGCATCCGGCAACACGCCGACCATCGCCGCGACCAATCGTGTCGGCAACTATTTCACTGGCGGCCGAGGATCGGTCGCCGCGGATACCAATCCATACTGGGACCGCGATCTGAACCGTGAATTGAGCTGCCGCCAGAACTTCCACATCAACATGAGCGACGGTTACTGGAACAATACCAATCCGGCACCGACCGCCATCAATGATGCCAGCGGGACCAGCCAGGGACTGCGTTATGTCAATGGAACGTGGGTGCTTCCGGACCTGCGCACCTACAACCCGAGTGACCCGGAAACGGTAATTTTCAATCGTTTCACCGGCACGCCGTTGCGGCCATCGCTGACCGATGTCGCGTTCCACTACTGGGCTTCGGATCTGCGGCCGGATCTCACGGCTGCGGATGCGACCAAACTGAAGGTGCCACCGTTCATTCCGGATCGCTCCACCGACCTCTTCCCGCAGGTCCTGCCTCCGGGCTCGGATCCTCGCGATGATCGTGAGATCTACTGGAATCCGGCCAACGACCCGGCCACCTGGCCGCATCTGGTCAACTTCAACATCAGCTTCGGGCTGGAAGGCCGACTGCCACAATCGCCGTCCGTTTACCGGGCGCTGCGACTCGGCAATGATCCATTGATCGCCTGGGCGCATCAGGCCAGCGTCACCGGCACCAATCCGGACAAGCTGGACGATTTCTGGCACGCCGCACTGGTCAGTCGCGGTCGCTTCCTGTCGGCCAAGAATCCGGAGCAGTTGATCTCCGCGCTGCAGGAAATCATCGCCAGCATCATCGCCCGTCGCGGCGCATCGACGGCAGTGTCGGTTTCGTTGCCGATCATCACCGACGGCACCACCGGCTATACCGCGGGTTACGACACCACCGACTGGTCTGGCTTCGTCACTCGTAACCGGCTCGATCCGACCACCGCAGAGCGCATTGGCGTGCTGTGGGATGCCGGCTGCATCCTGACGGGTGGCGCCTGCTCCACCACCGCGACCACCGGTCTGCCGGTTCGCGATCCGGATTCGCGTGCGATCCTGACCTCGACCGGCGTACCGGGCAGCGGGCGTCCGTTCCGTTGGTCCTCGCTGTCAACCCGTCAGCAGGCGCGACTGAACGTCGATCCGACGACGCTTCGTCTGGATCTCGGCACCTGGACCGCAGACGCTTTCGGACAGCAACGCGTCGAGTACGTGCGTGGGTCGCGAGTCAACGAGACCACCGCAAGTCCGCGCTTCCGTCAGCGCAGCTCGGTGCTGGGTGCCATCATCCGCGGGCAGCCGATCTACGTGTCCTCGCCGACCGCAGGCTATCCGGATAACTTCCCGGCCGGCTCCCCGGAACGCGCCGCCTACGACCTGGGCCAGAGTTATGCACAATTCCAGGTCGACAAACGAGAGCGTGCGCCTACTGTCTATGTCGCCGCCAACGACGGCATGCTGCATGCATTCGATGGTGGAACTGGACACGAGCGCTTTGCCTATGTCCCGAACGCGGTCATCGAGAACTTCCGCCTGACCCGCTCGACGCAGTTCGAGGGCGGCTTCACCCCCAGCGTCGACGATCGGCCGCTGGTCACCGACGTATTCATCAACGGCAGTTGGCGCACCGTACTGCTGGGTTCCTTGCGCCTTGGCGGTCGTGGCGTGTACTTGCTGGACATCAACAGCCCGCCCACCTCGACGACCGTGACCGAAAGTTCGCTTGCCGCGGTCCCGCTGTGGGAATACACCAATGTCGCTCCGGAAGGCGACACCACGACAGACTGCGCCGCTGGCGGTCGTCATTGCTCGTCGCTCGGGTATACCTACGAGTCGATCAACATCGCGCGTCTCAACTACCAGCACAAATGGGTGGCGCTGGTGTCGAGCGGTTATTTCCCGGTCGACGGCACCGATCCCGCCAGCAACTCGCCGAGGGCCAACCGAACCTCGCTGTTGGTGATCGACCTCGCCACCGGGACCCTGATTCGCGAAATCCTGACCAGCAGTGCGCCGCAGACCGCGGACCGCAGCTTCGGTCTGTCGCAGCCGATCGTCATGGACACCGGTACCGACTTCATCGACGACGTCGCTTTTGCCGGTGACCTTGCCGGCAATCTTTGGCGCTTCGACCTGTCTTCGGATGATCCGACCAGTTGGAAGGTTGATCTGATGTTCACCACCTATGGTCCGGGCGGCGGCGCAACGCCGGGTGCAGCGGGCGTGGCTGGCGAACGGCCCATTTCTTCCGCGCCGCTGGTGATGGCGGATTCCACCGGACGCGAGCCGATCATCATCGTGGGCAGCGGCAAGTTCATTGGCCTCCCCGACCGCACGGCAGCGATTCCGCAGCAGTCGTTCTATGGTGTAGAGGACCTCGGTACTTGCGGCTCGGACCCGACGTCCATCGCGTGCACCAGCTACCCGATCCGACCGGACAAGCTGGTGGTGCAGAAGATCGTTCAGGCCGCCAATGCGGTACGCTCGATCGCCGAGAGAGATGCAACTTCCGAAACCGCGCCGGCCAATCCTTTGGGGTGGCGCATCCGGTTGGACATCGTCAGTGAAGCCGGCGAGCGCTCTTTCGACTCCGGCTTCCCGTTCTACACGTCCAACCAGGTGTTGCTGCGGTCGATCATTCCCAAGGGCGTCGATCCCTGCGATCCGGGTGCGCGTTATGGCCTGATGGTGGTGAGCGCGTCTACCGGCGCGGCTTACATCGATCCGACCGAAGACACGCCATCGCGCATCGTCGGCGGCGTGGTCGCCAGTTCGACACCACCGGGCGAGCCGATTACCTTGCGTGGTGGCGGCAACGTGGTCATCGCCGGCCTTACCGAACGCGATGGCAGCGGCGGCGTGGTCAATCAGGCGGTGATCAATGCGATCACCCAATCGCTGAGTCGTGCCGATGACATCTGGCACCGTGGTGCCTGGCGTGACATCCTTCAGCAGTAGTCGCTGATTGCGTGCCCGCGGCTGATACCGCGGGCACGCGCAGGGCCGGTCGACTCCGCAGAGCAACGCCACGGCAGAACTGCGATTTCGGCCGGATGCTGACCCCGCGGGCCGGCGATCCTAGTTTCAACCATGTTCAGGAGTAGCCGATCGATGCGCCAAGGTAAACGTGGCTTCACGCTGATCGAACTGGTGATCACACTTGCCATCGTCGCCATCCTTGCGGCGATCGCGGTCCCGTCCTACCAGAACTACCTGGACCGCGGACGCCGCGCCGATGGCCGCGAAATGCTCCAACGCATTGCCGCCGCGCAAGAACGCTTCTACACCAATCGCAACACCTACACCGCCGACCTCACCTCGGCTGCGGGGCTCAACCTCGGCACCGCAAACTCGGAAGGGGGGCATTACACGATCACCATCGTCGTGCCTGCGGGCGGCCAGTCCTACACATTGACCGCCACACCCCAGGGCGTTCAGGCGGATGACGCCTGCCTCAATCTGACGGTCAACAATGTCGGTGCACGCGGATACAGCGGGTCGCAAAACAACGGTAGCTGCTGGTAAGGCTGTCTTGGCCTATCCCGTCGGCACACCCGGGGTCGGTTGGGGAGCGGCCGAAGTCCGCGACTGGCGATCACGCCAGACGCGCAAGCGAAGCTACAAGACCGACGTACTGAATCGGATCGAATCCTTGCGTTCCGAATTCGATGTCGTGCAATACGGTCACCTGTCCGGCGACGGCGACTACCCGTTGCTGGCGCTCAACAGCCGCGCATGGCGCGCAGAGCTGCCATGCGCACTGGTTACCGGCGGTGTGCATGGTTACGAAACCAGCGGCGTCCACGGCTCGCTGCGTTTTGCCGAGCAGCGTGCTCACGACTATGCCGGTCGCATCAACCTGATGATTGCGCCATGCGTCAGCCCGTGGGCCTACGAGTCGGTCCAGCGCTGGAACTCGCATGCAGTCGATCCGAATCGCTCATTCAAGGAGCCCAGTCCTGCGCCGGAAGCCGCCGCGCTGATGAATTTCATCGCGCCGATGCGCGATCGGATTTGCCTGCACGTCGATCTGCACGAAACCACTGACAGCGACGAGTCCGAGTTTCGCCCGGCGCTTGCCGCGCGCGATGGCGTGGCCTTTGTTCCCGGCGAGATACCCGACGGCTTTTATCTGGTCGACGACAGCGAGCGTCCACAAACCCGATTCCAGCAGGCGGTGATCTCCGCCGTGTCCGCTGTCACCCATATAGCGAGCCCCGATCGCAATGGCGAGATCATCGGCTCGCCGGTCATTGTGCCGGGCGTCATTCATTACCCGCTGAGAAAACTCGGATTGTGCGCCGGCATGACCGATGCCCGGTACAAGACGACCACCGAGGTTTACCCCGATAGTCCACGCGTCAGCCCCGAGCAGTACATCGCGGCACAGGTGGCCGCAATATGCGCGGCGATCGATTTCGTGCTGGCGCAAAGCTGAACCGGGAATGCCCGGTTGGCCTCCGCGCAGGTGGCGAGGTGTCGATCCATCCCAATCCGCGGTGACGTCGTCAAGGCTCGCGGCACGCCTCACCCGTGACCTTTGGCCCTTGCCCGCGCCCACGTTGCGGCTAAGGTCGAGGACTTTTGTTGCGCGGCGCCGGGCGCCTATGCCCGCGTCCGACCTTTCACACTTGGTGAGGAATACAGCATGCGACACACCCTCCTGGCGGCTGCCGTGGTTCTGGCCCTGAGTACACTTTCCGGATGCGGCGAACCGGCACAGCAAGCGGGCACGACTCCGACTCCGACGGCCGATTCCAGTCCTGTTTCGGAGACTGCCAACCCCATGCTCGAGCCCTGGAGCGGTCCTTATGGCGGGGTACCTGCATTCGACAAGATGCAGATCGACCAGGTGAAGCCCGCGCTGGAAACGGCGATAGCTGCGCACCTGGCAGAACTCGACTCGATCGCCAATCAGTCCGAGCCGGCGACCTTCGAGAACACGTTGGTTGCAATGGAGCGCTCGGGTGACCTGATCTACCGCGCTCAGGTCTATTTCGGCATCTACTCCGGCAATCTGTCCTCGGAAGCCTTCCGTGTGGTTCAGGCGGAAGTCACTCCGATGTATGCCGACTACCAATCGAAAATGGTGCAGAACGGAAAGCTGTTCAAGCGCATCGAAGACGTGCGCAACGGCTCTGAATTCGCCACGCTGCGGCCAGACCAGCAGCGACTGGTGCAGGTGACCTACGACTTTTTCCGCAGCAACGGCGCGCAACTCACCGGCGCAGATCGCGATCGATACGCGGCGATAAACAAGGAGTTGGCCGGCCTGTACACCACTTTTTCGAACAATGTGCTGGCCGATGAAGAAGGTTATGTGACCTACCTCGACGACACGCAACTCGGCGGACTGCCGGAGTCCTTCACCAAGGCCGCAGCGGCGCTGGCCGAGGCCAAGGGCCAATCGGGCAAGTACGCGGTGCTGAACACGCGCTCCTCGATGGATCCGTTCCTGACCTACTCGACGATGCGCGACCTGCGCGAAAAAGTCTGGCGTACCTACTACAGCCGCGGCGACAACGGCGACGCGCGCGACAACAACGCTCTGATCACCAGGATTCTCGAACTGCGCCACGAGCGCTCGCGCCTGCTCGGTTACGACAACTACGCCGCCTGGCGCCTCCAGGATCGGATGGCGAAGACACCGGACGCCGCCTTTGCGCTGATGGAAGCCGTGTGGCCGGCGGCAATCGGTCGCGTCAAGGAAGAAGTCGCCGACATGCAGAAGATCGCCGACGCCGAAGGCGCCGGGATCAAGATCGAACCTTGGGACTACCGCTATTACGCCGAGAAGGTACGCACGGCCCGTTACGCCTACGACAGCGAAGCGGTCAAGAAATACCTGAATCTGGATCAATTGACGCTCGCGATGTTCTATGTCGCCGGGGAACTGTTCGATTTCGATTTCACCCCGGTGCCCGAGGGCAGCGTGCCGGTGTTTCACCCCGACGTGAAGGTCTGGGAAGTCAATCGACGCAGCAACGGCAAACTGGTCGGACTCTGGTATCTCGACCCCTTCGCACGGCCCGGAAAGCGGTCTGGCGCCTGGGCATCGAGTTACCGAAATCACGATCTGCTGCATGGCGAGCCAAGCGTGCTGTCCAGCAACAATTCGAATTTCATCAAGGGCGCGCCGGGTGAGCCGGTGCTGGTGTCATGGGACGACGCCACCACTTTCTTCCACGAGTTCGGCCACGCGTTGCATTCGCTCTCCTCCACCGTCGAATACCCGAGCCAGAACTGGGGCGTGCGCGATTACACCGAGTTCCAGTCGCAGCTGCTGGAGCGCTGGCTGTTCACCGAACCGGTCGTCGGCAAGTTCTTCCGCCATGTCGAGACCGGCGAACCGATGCCCGCCGAACTGATCGACAAGCTCAAGCAATCGTCCAGCTTCAATCAGGGCTTCGGCACCACCGAATATCTCGCCAGCGCGATGATCGACCTCAAGCTGCACATGATCGACCCCAAGGGTCTCGACCCCGACGCGTTCGAGCGGGACACGCTGAATGCGATGGGCATGCCGCCGGAAGTGGTGATGCGTCACCGCACGCCGCACTTCACCCACGTGTTCTCGGGCGAAGGCTATGCCGCGGGCTATTACGGCTATCTGTGGGCGGAAGTGCTGACCGCGGATGCGGCCGAGGCATTTGCCGAAGCGCCGGGTGGCTTCTACGACAAGGAGTTGGCGAAAAAGATGGTGGACAACCTGTTCGCCGCGCGCAACAACATCGATCCAGCCGAAGCCTACCGCGCCTTCCGCGGTCGTGACGCGAAGATCGACGCACTGCTCCGCGACCGCGCCTTCCCCAATGACGACATCCTGCCGGGTCCTGGCGAGGCGCGGTAGTTGTCGTCGCCGGGCACCGCAGTGCGCGCTTTGCGTACATGCCTTTTGCTGTCGCTGCTGGCGTCGACCACGTCAGCGGCGCAGTCGATCTACAAGTGCGTGGACCCGAGTGGCACGATCGTGTATTCGCAGGAACGCTGCGGCACGGATGCGACGAAAATCGAAACGGCCGTGACGGCGGAGTCCGTCAGGCCCGGCGACGGTGATGCCCTTGCCGAGCAGAGCGAGTTTGTCCGCATGAACGACGTGCGGCGGCAGTGCGACTTGCGCCTCCAGGCGATCGAGCGGCGCCATGCAGGCGAGCACCGGCGAATATCCGCCGAAATCGCCAGCCTTGAAGAGCGCATCAGAAAGATCGATTACCGTCTGGCCGGGACCAGCGTCGAGACCAACTTGCGCCAGCAGATACCGGTCCTGCAGCGCGAGCGCGAAGCCCTCAAGGCGAAAGAATCAGAACAACTGGAGACCGCTCGCGAGCTTTGCCGCACCGATCTGGCCGCTGAAGAACAGCGCCAGTCCGCCGCACGCGCTGCGCGTGCCGAGGCCGCCCGGGCAGAAGCTGCACGCATCGAAGCACAGCGCGCCGCAGAAAAAGCCGCTGCAGATCGGGCGGCGGCGGAAAAAGCCAAAGCGGAAGCGAATAGTGATGTCCACACGCTACAAGAAGATCTTTGAGCGAAGTTGTTTCGCAGTATGAATGGCAATCACGCCACCAGCCTTGGCCGGCCCGTACTGGACAGATCCTTGACGCACTGACGATGTGCAGTGCTTACGCTACGCCAGACACGAAAACGTCTGTCCAAACGGCGATTGCCGGGTTAATAGATACAAGTCAGGCCACCAAACTTCTGGCCTTGGCCAGTGCCTTGATGTAAATGAAAAAGAAAATCAAAATAATCAAGCTTGCCTGTGCCGTCATTTCATGATCCGAAAGTACGTATCCAAGGTCCCGGAGGACAGGATAAGACCAGATGGCCAGAATCATCATGAGGAACATGAATGGCGACAACTCCCTTCGATAGCCATCGCCAAACCTGTACACGGGAAGAACCAGCGCCAGGAACATGTAATAATAAGTCAATGGCGTCATGAAGAAGAACATCATGAAAAATCCCAGCAAAACTGAAGAAAACATGGGTTGCTTCAATTGCCGCAATCCGTGAACGAATCCGCACCCAAGAACGAAACCAAGTGCCATCAACGCGGTTTTGTAGTTGCCGTGGATTAGCGAAACCTTATCCAGCCAGACGACCAGACTTTCATCAGATTTGAATATACCGCTATCGCTCATGAAGAAGAAGGAAAAAGCCTTTTCGAGCCCAATGGTGAAAGGGCCTGGCATATTTATTCTGACACCAATCATGTTAATGAAGGCCTGCCAAGCGTCAATGCCGTAGGTTGCGTAGGTGGCGAATAGAAAGACCACACCCCACAGACATGTATAACCCATCAATGTGTAGGAGATTTTGCGCTTCTCTTTGTCCAGAAAAACAAACAGGATCAAGGAGAAAACGAATATGATGGGAAAAATCCTCAGTGAACTGGCCAGGACAAAAAACAATGCAGCCAGCGAATTCTTCCCCTTATGAAACAGGCAGTAAGCGAGAGCCAGAGAGAACAGCGACAATGCTCTACCGAAACTGCCGTGCACCCACGATGTATGCGCCAATGCGTTGCCAAATATAACTATGAAATATCCTGCTGTCGCGAGTGGGCCAAAGCTGAAAAATATGACCAGGGGAATCAGAATGAAGAAGATGGCCAAATCAATGGCGGCAATAAAATGCAAGCTGACTTCATTCAGTGGGATGTTATTGGAAATATAACGCGTCAACATATACCATGCAGGCGTTGCATTGTTGCCCATGTCAGAAAAAATTGTCTGCCACTTTTCCTGGCTGTTATCGTATTTCAAAAAAACCGCCAAATCGCCAACAAATTCTTGCCATCGGTCCCCCGGGAAGTATTGTCGGCAAGCACTCTGCGAGTCCTCATCGACCGGAAATATCCTGATGGTCGGATTTGCAAGGTTCCTCACCAAAGTTATGTTTGGCGCCGAGATTTCCGATTGGCCCTTGTTTATTTCTGAAAACGCAGCCGTACTGCAGACATATAACCGGTCGTATCCGAGTTCCTCAAAGTACTTTGAAGAAATAAGGTAATGAAAGTAGTCGTGAGTATGTATGTAGTTCAATTTGCCATCTTTGACAAACTCCACTCGATTGAACTGCAGCATGGCCATCAAAAAAATCATGCCCCACAAGGCCAGCACGCCCGATCGGGAAGCCCCGGAGATATTCAACTTCAGCCACAAAATCAATGTCGCGATAAGCAGGACAACGAGAAAGAATTCCATATCTTAAAAACGCTCCCCTGCGGCATTGACATACAATCAATTGCCTGATCATTTCAACGAGAACCCCGATTAGTAACACAGCAAGCAGCCAGCTACCAGAATTCCAGCAACTGGAGAAGCAAAATGCATGCATTCAGGCCCATGATCAAGTCGTTGCAGCGCCGAGATCGGCGGTACTTGGGCCATGACCCGCATCATCCCGGCGACGTGCCAGCACCTGACCGGAATCGGCAAGCCTTGCCGCGTCGCCTGCATTTTTCCTGCTGATCAAGGCGCCGTTTCGAGTCTGTGGACGCACTCTTGCTTGATGCGGGCCAAGGACTGCTGGATCCGAAACAACTACGCACAGCAAAGAGCGCCGCATGCATCAACACCTCTGCCTTGCTTGCTGTCGGTGTCGGTGTCGGTGTCGGTGTCGGTGTCGGCGTGCTACATCACCTGCCGGGGGCGCTATTGGTCTTCACCTTCCGCGGAAGCTGACCGGAATTCATGCCGCGACAACAGGGCGCCCGCCGAGTGCGGGCTTTCCTGCTTCTGGTGATCTGAAACGCTGCCGACTGGTGACCTGTTGGCGAGCCACCATAGGGAAACGGCCGTCTAGTGTAGTTTGCCATTAATTCATTGAACTATTTTGGTCCCTGATGGTCAGTCTTTCCATCGCATGGGA
>ERZ761602.1052-NODE-1052-length-53442-cov-58.779422_pt1 | contig 53442 bp, 45 predicted proteins | sample MGYA00512165_ERZ761602 | MGnify/ENA primary metagenome ERZ761602 (study PRJEB28899, sample SAMN02445085) | bioreactor sludge metagenome | biome: EBPR sludge; isolation source: Thorneside wastewater treatment plant | place: Australia: Brisbane, Thorneside...
ACCCGGAAACACGAAAGCCGGCTTGCGCCGGCCCTTGTGTCGCCTTTTCTCCCACGTTCGGGCGCAGTGATTCTCACTGCGCCCTCTGTTTATCTCTGAAGTCAGATCAATTCGTGATCGCCAGGTTAATCACGGTCACGTTCCCCTTGGGCGTCGTGATCTCCAACGGCAGGGTGCGCGGCGGCGAGGTATCGCACCCGGTCGTCTCGGTCCTCCTGAGCGAAATCTCATGAAGCGTTCCGCCGACCCAAAGTGCATCGGCCACTTCATCATCGCTGATCACTACAGTCGAAAAACCGGAGTTCGTCGTGATGGCGACAATCTCAGTGCCCTTCGGCATCGGGTTGCCGTTTTCATCGTAAAGAAGGAAGAAGACCCTGGCGGAGCATTCACCCGCCATGCTGAAGCTGCGGGGACTGACAAATGCATCGGAGCCCGAGAGCACGATCACGCTCGACTGCCGTACATGCGCCTGCCCCCAGACCCCGTCGCAAGTGCCATTCACACTCGGGGCGCCGGGCGATGTCGACAGACGATTCACGCAGCTGGAGTTGCCCGATCCGTAAGGGATCGACTGCTCCCCTGCATCGAACAGCCCGTTCTCGTTCGCATCGAGGAACGCATTGCCCAAGTCGGTGAAATTCGGCCCCTCCACGGCGAGCGCGTAAAGGTTGTCGCTGTTCAGGTCAGTAAAGCTCTCTTCGCCGAGGGCATAGGCCAGAATGGCAATCCGCCCGTCCAGCCGCGGGTTGCTGCTGACGAAATCGACCGAACATGCCCCTGCCTGCGTCTGGCAAGTCGCACCGATCTGTGCGCCGCTCGAAATGAAGTTCACCGCAGTGCCGTCCGGCACGGGATTGCCGAGCCGATCCGACAGCCGGGCCGTGACGCCGACCCGTTCACCGTCGTAACGGAGACCCTCGATATTGTGCGTCGCGACGGCCAACGACAGGCGATCCTGCGCAGGACGCCCCGTACTGATGCTCAGTTTGATCGACTGGGTCGTGACGACCCTGCCATTCGAGTCGGTAATGCTCGCAATCACCCAGACCGGAGTCGGAAGCGTGCCGGACTGCACGGAGACCTGGACCGTACCATCGCCGCCAGTACTCTTGGTTACGGTGTCCGAAGGCCCTGAAACGGGCACAGACTCGAGCAGGATGCCGCCAGTCGCAGTACTCAACGCAAAGGTCACGAGCGCGTTCGAAATCGGCGCGTCGTTGCTATCGACCACTTTGAACGCGACTCGGGACACCTCGGGGAAACCGGCAGAGCCCGTCCCCTTCAGCACGATGGTTTCAGGACTCGCCGACATGAACCGGATACTTGAAATTCCGGGCACCTCCACCTGCAGACTGGTCGATTTCGACACGGCAGTCCCGGCAACCGTCGCCGTGATCGTATCCGTCCGGGCACAACCCTTGTCCTCGTAGTTGGCGATCGCCTTGCCATTCAACGAGATCACGCTCGGAGTCAGATTCGCCTTGCCGAGGGATGCACAATTGGATGTGAAAGCGACCGTGACCGGAACGGAGTCCGGCACTCCTTCCACATCGACGGAAACACTCGTCGTTCCGTAGGCTGAAAGCGGGCTCCGCCCAACCTGCATCTGCTCGAGGCTCACATTCGCAGCGTTCACGCTGAAATTCTCCGAGTCCTTCACCTCCGCACCGTCAACCCCGGACGTAGCCGTCAACGTGCCAGCACCCGCGGAACTGAGACTCTTTTGAGCCAACTGGATCGAAGCCTTGCCGTCCGCTCCGGTGAGCGCAGTCCCGACATCCGGAATCAGCGCAACAAGCGAATCGGGGCTTGCCCCAAAACTGACGATCGCATTCGGAACAGGCTTGCCGTCCTTGTCCAGAACTAGCGCCGTCGCCTTGAGGTTCTGCCCGAAAGACAGGCTACTGCTCGTATTCCCGGTCGCCAGTTCAGCCAGACTCAAGGTCATGCTCGGCTCGGCCACGACCTCCACCCCGGTCCCTGGAGTGGTGCCAGGAGTCGTACCCGTGCCGGGCGTCGGCCCACCCGGAACCCCACCTCCACCGCCCCCGCCCCCGCCACACCCGAGCAGCACAGCTGTCACGCCGGCCAACACCAACCCTCGGACCAAAGCTTCGTGTTTCAACTTGAACAAGATCTGACTCCCTTATGCCTACGAAAACGAACGGCTGGCGGACATGCCGAGCGCAAAGACGCAACAGTCAACCCGACTTCATCCGGCATTGCAAGTGGAATACCCCTCAGCACTAGACGCGACACCCATTGATCGCGTCCCGCGTATCCTCCGCCACCCTCCGCGCCGCCTCCGCGAAATCCTCCCCCTTCCCCGCATACAGCACCGCGCGCGAGGAATTGATCATCAGCCCGCTGCCCGCGGCCGTGCGCCCCGCTGCCAGGGTCGCGGCGATGTCGCCGCCCTGCGCGCCGATGCCGGGCACCAGCAGCGGCAGCTCGCCGACGAGCGCGCGCACGCGCGCGATCTCGGCCGGGAAGGTGGCGCCGACCACGAGGGCGCAGTTGCCGCTGGCGTTCCAGTCCTCGGCGACCGTGCGCGCCACGTGCTCGTACAGCCTCATGCGGCCGCGGGGCGTGTCGACCTCGAGGAACTGCAGGTCGGAGCCACCCGGGTTGGAGGTGCGGCAGAGCAGGATCACGCCCTTGTCGGGGTACGCGAGGTAGGGATCGACCGAGTCGCGGCCCATGTAGGGATTGACCGTGATGGCGTCGGCCTTGAAGCGCTCGAAGGCCTCGATGGCGTACTGCTCGGCGGTGCTGCCGATGTCGCCGCGCTTGGCGTCGAGGATGACCGGGGTGTCGGGGTGGGCGGCGTGGATGTGCTCGATCAGGGCCTCGAGCTGGTCCTCGGCGCGGTGGGCGGCGAAGTAGGCGATCTGCGGCTTGAAGCAGCACACCAGGTCGGCCGTGGCGTCGACGATCTGCGTGCAGAACGCGAGGATGGCGTCCGGCCGTCCCTGCAGGTGGGCGGGGAACCTGGCGGGGTCGGGGTCGAGGCCGACGCAGAGCAGGCTGTCGCGCTGCTGCCAGGCGGCGCGGAGGGCGGTCATGAAGTGCATGGAAAGATCCGTCGGTAAGGCGGCACACGGGGTGCGGAAAGCGGAACGGGCGCCGGCGGGTTCAGGCGCTCAGCAAGAAGTCGAGGAAGAGGCCGGCGAAGATCGCGCCGCCGACCCAGTTGTTGTGGCGGAAGGCCTTGAAGCAGTCGGCGCGGTCGCGCGCGCGGATCAGGGTGTAGTGGTAGCCGGCGATCGCGCAGGCGACGAGCAGGCCGAGATACCAGGCGAAGCCCAGCCCGGCGAGCACGCCGACGACGGCCAGCAGCGCGAAGGCGGCGGCATAGCACAGCATGACCGCGAGCACGTCGTGGCGGCCGAAGGTGATCGCCGAGGTCTTGATGCCGATCTTGAGATCGTCCGGGCGGTCGACCATGGCGTACTCGGTGTCGTACGCCACCGCCCAGAAGAGGTTGGCGAGCAGCATCAGCCAGCCGGTCGCCGGCACCGTGCCGGTGACCGCGGCGAAGGCCATCGGGATGCCGAAGCCGAAGGCGATGCCGAGGTAGGCCTGCGGGATCGCGAAGAAGCGCTTGGTGAAGGGATAGCTGCCGGCGAGCAGCAGGGCGGGCACCGAGAGCAGGATGGTGAGGGTGTTGAGCGGCAGCACAAGGACGAAGGCCGCCGCCGACAGCCCGGCGGCGAGCGCGAGCGCCTCGCCGGGGCTGACCGCGCCGGTCGCGAGCGGGCGATTGCGGGTGCGCTCGACGTGGCCGTCGAAGTCGCGGTCGGCATAGTCGTTGATGACGCAGCCGGCCGAGCGCATCAGGAAGGTGCCGACGATGAAGATCGCCAGGATGTGCAGCGGCGGCCAGCCCTCCGCCGCGATCCACAGCGCCCACAGTGTGGGCCACAGCAGCAGCAGGGTGCCGATCGGCTTGTCGATCCGCATCAGGCGGGCGTAGTGGGGAAGCTTGTCGCTCAGGCTCATGGCGGGGGTCATTTGCGCAGTTCCAGGATTGCGGGGAGGAAGGCCTCGCTCACCATCAGCGCGCGGCCCCGCAGCAGGAAGACCGAGCGCCGCGCCCACAGCGCGGCCGGCAGTGCCGGCGCGGGGGACTGGCGGGCGAGCGCCGCGGCCGCGCGATGATACCGCGCATCACGGCCGTCCAGACGCCTGCAGGCGAGCGGCAGACGCTCGATCGCCGGGTCGGAGAACAGCGCGGCACCGAGCGGGCGGGCGCCGATGCCGTGGAAGAGGTTCCACGCCCCGCGCAGGTTGCGGCGCGGCAGCAAGGAGCGCGCGAACACCACCGGACGGCCGTCTGCCACCAGCAGCACCTCGCGCAGCCAGGCGAGCTCGCCCGCACGCAGGCCGAGCAGCAAGGCCTCGTCGCGCCGCACGCGGGCGAGGCGCTGGCACAGCACGCGCACCTCGAAGCGGATACAGCGCGCGCGGATGCGCGCCGTGAGCGAGCCGGCATCCTTCAACCAGGGCAGCAGCCCGGTCGGCAGCGCGGCGCGTGGCGGATGGGCGAGCCAGGTCTCGTGACGGGGTCCGGTGTGGAGGGGAAAGGCGGTCAGAGGACGCATCGGTTCAGGCAGGGGGAATGGGGGCGGGAACGGCCATCACGCCCGCAGCAAGGCTTCGCGCCCGCCCAGCCAGCGCCGCATCAGCGCGTTGGCGGCGGCGGGGTCGTGGGCGAGCAGGTGCTCGGCGAGCTCGCGCGCGGGCTCGATCAGCCCCGCGTCGAGCTCGAGGTCGGCGTAGCGCAGCAGCGGCACCCCGCTCTGGCGGGCGCCGACGAACTCGCCCGGGCCGCGGATGCGCAGGTCCTCGCGCGCGATCGCGAAGCCGTCGGTGTTCTCGTAGATGACCTTGAGGCGCTCGCGGCCGGTCTGCGACAGCGGCTGGGCGTAGATCAGGATGCACACCGACTCCGCCGTGCCGCGCCCCACCCGGCCGCGCAACTGGTGCAGCTGGGCGAGGCCGAAGCGCTCGGCGTGCTCGATCACCATCAGGCTGGCGTTGGGCACATCCACCCCGACCTCGATCACCGTGGTCGCCACCAGCAGGTCGAGTTCGCCGGAGGAGAACGCGGCCATGGTGGCGGACTTCTCGTCGTTCTTCAGGCGGCCATGCACCAGGCCCACGCGCAGCTCGGGCAGCGCCTCGACCAGCGTCACGAAGGTGTCCTGCGCGGTCTGCAGCTGCAGCGCCTCCGACTCCTCGATCAGCGGGCACACCCAGTAGGCCTGGCGGCCGTCCAGGCAGGCCGCGCGCACGCGCGCGACGACCTCGTCGCGGCGCACGTCCGACACCAGCCGGGTACGGATCGGCGTACGCCCGGGCGGCAGCTCGTCGAGCACGGAGACATCGAGGTCGGCGTAGTGCGTCATCGCCAGCGTGCGCGGGATCGGCGTCGCCGACATCATCAGCATGTGCGGCCGCCGCCCGCCCTCGCCCTTCTCGCGCAAGGCCAGGCGCTGGCGCACGCCGAAGCGGTGCTGCTCGTCCACCACCGCGAGCGCCAGCCGCGGCAGCGTCACCGGATCCTCGATGAGCGCGTGGGTGCCGACCGCGAGCAGCACCTCGCCGCTCGCTAGGCGGGCGAGCTCGGCGTCGCGCGCGCGCTTCCTGCGGCTGCCGGACAGCCAGGCCACGCCGATGCCGAGCGGCTCCAGCCAGGCCGAGAGCTTCTTCCAGTGCTGCTCGGCGAGGATCTCGGTGGGCGCCATCATCGCCGCCTGCCAGCCGTTCTCGGCCGCCTGCAGCATCGCCAGCGCGGCGACCAGCGTCTTGCCCGAGCCGACGTCGCCCTGCAGCAGGCGCTGCATCGGATGCGGCGCGGCGAGGTCGGCGGCGATCTCCGCGCCCACCCTCGCCTGCGCGCCGGTGGGGCGGAAGGGCAGCGAGTCGAGCAGGGCCGTGGTCAGCACCCCGCGCGCCGGCAGCGCCACCGCGACCTGGGCGCGGCGCGCCAGCCAGGCGCGGCGCAGCGAGAGCTGCTGCACCAGCAGCTCCTCGAACTTCATGCGCTGCCAGGCGGGGTGCTCGCGCTGCTCGAGCGCGCAGGGGGCGGCGTCCGGTGCGGGGTGGTGCAGCGCGCGCAGGGCCTCGGCGAAGCCGGGCAGGCCGAGGCGGCGCAGCCAGTCGGCGGGCAGCAGCTCGTCGAGCGGCTCGCTCTGCAGCGCCTGCGCGACCAGCTTGCGCAGCGTGATCTGGCCGACGCCGGCGGTGGTGGGATACACCGGGGTGAGCGCATCGGGCAGCGCCTCGCCGGGCGCCACCGCGCGCAGGCGCGGATGCACCATCTCGAGCCCCAGGAAGCCGCCACGCGCCTCGCCGAACAGGCGTACGCGCGCGCCCGGCGCGAGCTGCTTCTGCTGCGACGGGTAGAAGTTGAGCCAGCGGCCCACCAAGGTGCCGCTGCCGTCGGCAATCCGCGCCACGAGCTGGCGGCGCGGGCGCAGCACGACCTCGGCGCTCGCCACCTCGCCCTCGACCTGGGCGGGAAAGCCCGGCCGCAGGGCGGCGATCGGCGTCAGCCGGGTCTCGTCCTCGTAGCGCAGCGGCAGGTGCAGCAGGAGGTCGCGCGGCGCGCGCAGGTCGAGCCTGGCCAGCCGCCCCGCCAGCTGCGCCCCGACCCCCGGCCAGCCGCGCGGCGGCGGCGTCGCGTTCAATCGTGGATCCTTCTCGCGAGGAGGAAAGAGGCGAGAGCTTGCGCGTGCCCGCCGCTCGCCGACCGGCACATCGAAGCCGCGCACCAAGGACGCAGCGCGTCGAGCGCCACGCCCCTCGCGCCTCACGCCTTACCCCTCACGCCTCACTCGATCACGAGAACCAGATCCGCCTCGACCAGCGCGCCGCGCGGCAGCTCGCGCACGCCGACGGTGGCACGCGCCGGATAGGGCTCGGCGAAGCAGGACTTCATGATCTCGTTGACCACGCCGAAGTTGGCGAGGTCGGTGAGGTAGATGGTGATCTTGACCACGTCGGAGAAGGAGCCGCCGGCCGCCTCGGCCACCGCGGCGAGGTTGTCGAAAACGCGGCGGGCCTGCGCCTCGATGCCCTCGACCATTTCCATGGTGGCGGGGTCGAGACCGATCTGGCCCGAGAGGAAGACCTGGTTGCCGACCTTGACCGCCTGCGAATAGGGGCCGATGGCTGCGGGTGCATTGGGGGTGGAGATGATCTGACGGGCCATGGTTTTGCCTCTGCCTGGGGAAAGCCGGCATTGTACCCGCGGGCACGAGGAGAGATCGCGCGCGGAACCGCAAGAACGGGAGGCTGCGGAACGTCGACGCTCCGGCGATCGCGACTCGCGTCGCTCGTGCGAGCGACGTGCCGGCTCGCTGCGGGGCGCTCGTCCGGCACGCGCCTGCTCGGCTGCCGCTCAGCTGCCGGCGCGCAGGGTGATCTCGCAGCCGAGGCGGTCGATCACCTTCTGCAGGCCGACGCGCTCGCCCGTGTTGATGACCAGCGGCGCCATGAAGTTGGCGCGCAGGCCGGTGCCGGCCGGCCCCTCGCCCTCCTCCTTGCGCACGATCACCACCACCGCGGCATCCTCGGGGGCACGCAGACGCAGCATCGCGACTTCATCGTCGGTGAGCGGGAACTCCAGATGGACGCCGAGCTGCTCGGGCGCGGTCACCGAGAAGGCGACATCGGGCTCGTCCACGCTCTGCAACAGAAAGACGTGCGCCTCACGCCCCTCCTCGTGCAGGAGCGTGAAGCGGCGGCACGCCTCGAATCCAGGCAGGCCCTTGGGGAAGTCGATGATCTTGTCTTCGGAAATCTCTGCGCTACCGAACAGCGGACTCTTGATCTGCATGGATGGAACCTCGCTCTAAAAGAACATCATCATTCGAATCACGGCAACGGCACCGTGACAGCCTTCACACCCGCTCAGCGCGAACGCTCGGGAGAGACCAGCACGCCTGCCCCTGCGCCCGCCGCCTGCAGCCGCTTGCGCGCGCGCTCAGCGGCATCGCGGTCGGCAAAGGGCCCCAGGACGACCCGGCTCTGGATATGCGCCGGCTGGCCGGCCGCAGTGGCCTGCAGGTAGATACGCAGCGCATTGTCGGGAGCGGCGAAGACCCCGAGCTGAACCAGGTAGCCGGGGCCTATGGGCGAAACCGCAGCGCGGGGAAGCAGTATGCCATCCGGCGTCTGCGCCGATGCGGCAGGCTGGGTCGAGGGGGGCGCTGCGGACGCTGGGGCGGGGCAGGAGGGCGCCGCCGCAGCGTCCGCCTCTGCACCACTGCTCACGGGCGCCGCTGCGGCGAGGGACGCAGCCCCCCGCTCGGTCGGCGGAGCGGCCGCGAGCGGCAAAGCTGCAACCCCTGACCCCACCGGCCGGGTCGACGACGCACCACCCGGCGCCATCGCGCCGAGGGCTTCGCCGGCAAGGGGCGGCGGCAGCGCCGACCGGTCTCGATCGAGGAGACCGAGCACCAATAGCACGAGGGCCGCGGCCAGCGCAGCCCCCGCGCGCACCAGCGCGGCGCGGCGCGGCGACCCGGGCGGCAGCGGGGATCTCGTCGCGGGGAAACGCGGGAGCTTCATCGGCGCCCTTCCTCGTTGCGCCCGATGGCGAGGACGAGTTCGGCCTCGGCGAGGGTGATGCCGCAACGCTCGGCGATCATCTCGGCATTGAGCCCTTGCCCGGCAAGCACCATGGCCTCGGAATACTCGGGCGAGCTGGTAACGCCAGAGGCCTGGGCGTCGAGTTCGTCGCGCAGCGCGGAGACGTCCTCGACCAGGCGATCGATCTCGCTCTGCTGCAGCGCCACCAGGTCGCGCTGCGCCTGCAGGGCCTGGCGAAGGCGGGAGTTCTCGAGCTCGAGCTCGAAACGCCGCGCGGCCTCGGCATCGGCCGCGGACGCAGCGTCGGCCGCAGGTCCTGCACCGGCGCCACGCCCATCCGGCATCGACTGCGGCGGAGCCGACCCCGGGACGGAAGGCGTGACGGTGGCGGATGGCAGCGGTGCGTAGGCGAGAAAATCGTCGTCATCCTCGTCCACCGCCGCTGCGGCCACCGGTGCCCCGGCCACGGACGCGGGAACAAGGGCAGCCTTCGCCGGCACCTCGCGCGGCAGGCGCAGCGCGCGCAAGAACTCGAACGCCGCATAGGCCGACAGTACCAGCGCCAGCGACCACAAGGCCTCACGCATGGACGGTGATCCTCGCGGGAGCGGCGCCATCGACCGGAAATCGATTGCGCGAGCCCGGCCAGCGATGGAATTTGAGGAAAGAGGGCATGAGGGCAGGAGAGGCGTGATCCGCCGATAATACTTGGCTGCGGCAGCCGCCGCCAAACCAAGCCCCGGCGTTCATGGAACTCGACCCCGACACCCTCCTCTTCTGGATCAAGAAGCTCGCCGCCGTGCTTGCACTGCCACCGGTGCTGCCCTTGCTGCCGATCGTGCTCGGCCTGCTGACGCTGCGCCACCGGCCCCGCCTCGGGCTGGCGCTCGCCTGGGCGGGCGTGGCCCTCAGCCTGCTGCTGATCCTGCCGACGAGCGTGGGCTGGCTGGTGGCACAGGTGGAATACCCGCAACTGCTCGATCGCACCCGTGTGCGCGAGGCGCAGGCGATCGTGGTGCTCGGTGCCGGCAAGCGCACGCATGCGCCCGAGTTCGGCGGCGAGACGGTGAACCGGCTCGCGCTGGAGCGCCTGCGCTATGCCGCCACGCTCGCGCGCGAGACCCGCCTGCCGGTGCTGGTGAGCGGAGGCGCACCCGCCGGCGACACCCCCGAGGCCACGCTCATGGAGGCGCTGTTGCGCGACGAGTACGGCGTGTCACCGCGCTGGGTGGAGAGGGCCTCGCGCGACACGCGCGAGAACGCGCGATTCTCGGCGGTACACCTGCAGGCAGCCGGGGCGAGGAGGATCCTGCTCGTGACCCACGCGATGCACATGAACCGCGCACGCGCCGAGTTCGAGGCCGCCGGCCTGGAAGTGATCCCGGCGCCGACCGCCTGGCTGGGAGGCGGCGACACGCCGGGCGACGCCCAGGCCCTGCCCTTCGTTCCGAGCCAGAACACCGCCTACGCAGCGTGGTTCGCGCTGCACGAACTGCTCGGCCAGCTCGCCTACCGCTGGTCGCGCTGAGACCGGCGGGAGCGCATCGGGGTGGGTCCACAGCCTCGCCGATCCGCCTGGCTCCGCCACTGCGCGGCGCCATTCGTGAAAAAGCCCGCGCCCGACTCGGAAGGCGGATGCGCGGGCGGGTGCGGTCGAGGGTGCGGCAGCGTTCAGCCGCCGAAGTCGTCCAGCATGATGTTCTCGCGCTCGACACCAAGGTCCAGCAAGGTCTTGATCACGGCGGAGTTCATCATCGGGGGGCCGCACATGTAGAACTCGCAGTCCTCGGGGGCCGGGTGGTCCTTGAGGTAGTTCTCGTACAGCACGTTGTGGATGAAGCCGGTGTAGCCGGTCCAGTTGTCCTCGGGCAGCGGGTCGGAGAGCGCGAGGTGCCACTTGAAGTTGGGGTTCTCGGCGGCGAGCTTGTCGAACTCCTCGACGTAGAAGGCCTCGCGCATCGAGCGCGCGCCATACCAGAAGCTGATCTTGCGCGGGCTGCTCAGTCGCTTGAGCTGATCGAAGATGTGCGAGCGCATCGGCGCCATGCCAGCGCCGCCACCGATGAAGACCATCTCATGATCGGTCTCGCGCGCGAAGAACTCGCCGAAGGGGCCGTACACCGTGACCTTGTCGCCCTTCTTGAGGTTGAACACCCACGACGACATCTTGCCCGGCGGGATGTCGTCGCGGCCCGGCGGGGGCGAGGCGACGCGGATGTTGAACTTCACCACGCCCTTCTCGTCCGGGTAGTTCGCCATCGAGTAGGCACGGATGGTGGTCTCGTCGACCTTGGAGACGAAGCGCCACAGGTTGAACTTGTCCCAGTCGCCGCGGTACTCGTCCTGGATGTCGAAGTCCTTGTAATTGACGACGTGCGGCGGGCACTCGAGCTGCACGTAGCCGCCGGCGCGGAAGTGCACGTCCTCGCCCTCGGGCAGGCGCAGGGTGAGCTCCTTGATGAACGTGGCGACGTTGGGGTTGGACTCGACGGTGCATTCCCACTTCTTGACCCCGAAGACCTCCTCGGGGACCTCGATCTTCATGTCCTGCTTGACCGGGGTCTGGCACGACAGGCGCCAGCCTTCCTTGGCGTCGCGCTTGGTGAAGTGGGATTCCTCGGTAGGCAGCATCGAGCCGCCGCCCTCCATGACCACGCACTTGCACTGCGCGCAGGTGCCGCCGCCGCCACAGGCCGAGGGCAGGAAGAGGCCGTTGCCGGCCAGGGTCTGCAGCAGCTTGCCGCCGGCGGGGACGGTGATCTTCTTCTCGCCGTTGATGTCGATGGTGACGTCGCCCGACGAAACCAGCTTGGAGCGGGCAGCGATGATGAACACGGCCAGTGCGAGCACGATGGCGGTGAACATCCCGATGCCGAGGATGATTTCGGTATTCATCGTTTCACGGTCTCCTTAGAGCTGCACGCCAGAGAACGACATGAAGCCGAGCGACATCAGGCCGATGGTGATGAAGGTGATGCCCAGGCCCTGAAGCCCCTCGGGCACGTCACTGTACTTGAGCTTCTCGCGGATGCCGGCGAGCAGCGCGATCGCCAGCGCCCACGAGGCGCCCGAGCCGATGCCGTACACCGTGCTCTCGGCGAGGTTGTAGTCGCGCTCCACCATGAACAGCGAGCCGGCCATGATCGCGCAATTCACCGTGATCAGCGGCAGGAAGACGCCGAGCGCGTTGTAGAGGCTGGGCACGTACTTGTCGAGCAGCATCTCGAGGATCTGCACGATCGCCGCGATCACGCCGATGTAGGACAGCAGGCCGAGGAAGGACAGATCGACGTCCGGCAGCCCGGCCCACGCCAGCGCGCCTTCGCGCAGCAGGTAGGTGTAGATGAGGTTGTTGGCCGGCACGGTGATGGTCTGCACCACGACCACCGCGATACCGAGGCCGATCGCGGTCTCCACCTTCTTCGAGATCGCGATGAAGGTGCACATGCCGAGGAAGAAGGCGAGCGCCATGTTCTCGATGAACACGGCCCGCACGAAGAGGCTCAGATAGTGTTCCATTTCAGTAGGCTTCCTTTTCCACGACCTGCGGCGCCATCCGGAAGGCGGGCTGCTCGACCTGCTCGCGGCGCCAGGTGCGCAGCGCCCAGATCAGCAGGCCGATCAGGAAGAACGCCGAGGGCGGCAGCAGCAGCAGGCCGTTGGGCACGTACCAGCCGCCATCCTTGGCGAGCGCGATGATCTCGACGCCGAAGAGCTTGCCGGCACCGAAGAGCTCGCGGATCACGCCCAGGGTAAGCAGCACCACGCTGTAGCCGAGGCCGTTGCCGATGCCGTCCCAGAACGACAGGATCGGCGGGTTCTGCATGGCGAAGGCTTCGGCGCGGCCCATCACGATGCAGTTGGTGATGATGAGGCCGACGAACACCGAGAGCTGCTTCGACAGGCCGTAGGCATAGGCCTTGAGGATCTGGTCCACCACGATGACCAGCGACGCGATGATCACCATCTGCACGATCATGCGGATCGAGCTCGGGATCTGGTTGCGGATCATCGAGATGAACAGGTTGGAGAACCCGGTCACCAGCGTGAGCGCGAGCGACATCACCAGCGCGGTCTGCAGGTTGGACGTGACCGCGAGCGCCGAGCAGATACCGAGGATCTGCAGGCCGATCGGGTTGTTGGCGAAGACCGGATTGAACAGGACTTCCTTGACGGTGGGCTTGGCCATGATCAGACCCCCTTGCTACGCAGTTTGGCGAGATAGGGGCCGAAGCCCTGCTCGCCGAGCCAGAACTGGATCAAACGGTCGACGCCGTTGCTGGTCAGGGTTGCACCGGCGAGCGCGTCGACCTGGTGCCTGGCGCCCGGGCTGGCCGGATCGACCCCGCCCTTGACGATGCGGATCACCGGCTTGCCCTGCTCATCGAACAGCTGCTTGCCCGGCCACAGCGCCTTCCAGTTGGGATTATCGACCTCGCCGCCGAGACCCGGAGTCTCGGCGTGCTGGTAGAAGCCGAGGCCGACCACGGTATTGAGGTCGCCCTTGACGGCGACGAAGCCGTGCAGCGTGGACCACAGGCCGTAGCCGCGCACCGGCAGGATCAGCGACTCGAGCTTGCCGTCCTGCTCGACCATGTAGATGGTGGTGAAGCGTTCGCGCCGCTTGATGAGGGCGATGTCTTCCTCGCCGGCGAGGGCGTCGGAGAGCTTCGGGTCGCGGGCGGCCTTGAGCGGATCGAACACGCCCGGATCGTGGGACTCGGAGTACTCGCCGGTCTCGAGGTCGACGACGCGGGCCTTGATGCGGCTGGCGAAGAGGTCCTTGACCTCGCGCGAGGACAGGTCGCCCTGCCCCAGCCCGGCGATGGACAGGATGCTGCGCTGCTTGTCGAGCTGGCGGTTCTCGATCTGCACCGGCTTGAGCGACACCGCCGCCCCGGCGACGAAGACCGAACTGACGAGGCTGACCGCGAGCGCCACCAGCAGCGTGCGGCTCGTCGATTCTTTAGTGGACATTGCGCGCGAGCCTCCGCTTGATGTTGGCCGCCACCACGTAGTGGTCGATCAGCGGCGCACAAAGGTTGCCGAACAGGATGGCGAGCATGATCCCCTCGGGGAAGGCGGGGTTCACCACGCGCACCAGCACGGTCATCACGCCGACCACCGCACCGAAGATCCACTTGCCGGTGTTGGTCATCGAGGCCGAGACCGGATCGGTGGCCATGAACATCATGCCGAAGGCGAATCCGCCCATCACGAGGTGCCAGTGCCAGGGCACGGCGAACATCGGGTTGGTGTCCGAGCCGATCGCGTTGAGCAGCAGGCTGCTCGCGACCATGCCGAGGAAGACACCGGAGACGATGCGCCAGGAGGCGATCTTCATCACCAGCAGCACCGCACCGCCGATCAGGATGGCGAGCGTGCTGGTCTCGCCGATCGAGCCATGCACCGTGCCGAGGAAGGCGCTCATCCAGTCGATGCCGGCGCCGGCCACCGCCTCGATCCCGCCGGCAGCGCCGAGAGACAGCATGGTGGCCCCGGTGAAGCCGTCGACCGCGGTCCACACCGCGTCGCCCGACATCTCGGCAGGATAGGCGAAGTACAGGAAGGCGCGGCCAGCGAGCGCGGGGTTGAGGAAGTTCTTCCCGGTCCCCCCGAAGACTTCCTTGGCGATCACCACGCCGAAGCTGATGCCGAGCGCCACCTGCCAGAGCGGAGTGTCGGGCGGCAGGGTCAACGCGAACAGCACCGAGGTGACGAAGAAGCCTTCGTTGACCTCGTGCTTGCGGATCGACGCGAACAGGACCTCCCAGAATCCGCCGACGATGAAGGTCGTCAGGTAGATCGGCAGGAAATAGGCCGCGCCGTGGATGAAGTTGTCCCACAAGCTGCCCGGATCGAAGCCGGCGAACGCGCCGATGAGGCCGATGCGCCAGCCTTCCTGCGCCGCCATCAGCTCGGCGCTGCCGGCGAGGATGGTGTTGGCCTGGTAGCCGACGTTCCACATGCCGAAGAACATGGCCGGGAAGGTGCACAGCCACACCGTGATCATCATGCGCTTGAGGTCGAGACCGTCGCGCACGTGGGCGGTGGTGCGGGTGACACTGCCCGGCTTGAACAGGCCGGTGTCGATGGCTTCGTAGAGGGCATAGAACCGCTCGTACTTGCCGCCCTTTTCGAAATGATGCTCGATGCTGTCGAGCCAGGAGCGCAGACTCATGCTCAACCCTCCTTCTCGATTCGAGTCAGGTTGTCCCGCAGGATGGGACCGTATTCGTACTTGCCCGCGCACACGTAGGTGCACAGCGCGAGATCTTCCTCGTCGAGCTCGAGGCAGCCGAGCTTCTGCGCCATCTCGGTGTCGCCGACGATCAGCGAACGCAGCAGCTGCGTGGGCAGGATATCGAGCGGCATCACCTCCTCGTAGTTCCCGATCGGCACCATCGCGCGCGGCGAGCCGTTGGTGGAGGTGGTGAAGTCGAACAGCCTGTCCGGCGAGAGCTTGGAAAGATAGAGGTTCATCACCGAATGCTTGTTCGCGCCAGCGCGCAGGTAATGCAGCATCTCGCGCTCGGTACCCTCTTCCAGGCAGGACACCTGCAGGTGGTAGCGGCCGAGATAGGCGCAGGCGCCGCGCGAGGTGCGCCCGCCGAACACCGAGCCCGAGATCACGCGCACCTTTTTCCCGGCCTTCAGCTCACCGGCGGCGAGCTCGTCCAGGCTGGCACCGAGGCGGGTGCGGACGAGGCGCGGCTTCACGGCCATCGGGCCCGCGATCGACACCACACGCTCGGCCCACAGGCGGCCGGTCGAGAAGAGCTTGCCGATCGCGATCACGTCCTGGTAGTTCAACGACCACACCGACTTCTCGGCATGCACCGGATCGAGGAAGTGGATATGGGTACCGGCCAGACCGGCCGGGTGCGGGCCTGCGAAGGTCTCGGTGCGCACGTCGGCGAGCCCCGAGCAGGGCATCTGGGTGCCGTCGGCGTGACAAACGACGACCGGCGCGATGCGGGCAAGCACGCGCACGCCGCGGGCGAAGTCGTCCTTATGCTCGGAGATCACCACGGTCGGGTCGGCGGCGAGCGGGTGGGTGTCGATCGCGGTGACGAAGATCGAGTGCGGCTTGGCGTCGATCGCCGGGACCCTGCTGAAGGGCCGGGCGCGCAGCGCGGTCCACAGGCCGGAGTCGATCAGGTTGCTGCGCACCGCCGCGTCGTCGAGGCGGTCGATCTCGGCGTCCGTGTAGCGCTTGAACTCGACTGCGTCGTCGCCGTCGAGGTCGATCACCACCGACTGCAGCACGCGCTGCTCGCCGCGGTGGATGGCACCGACGGTGCCAGCGCCGGGCGCGGTATACACCACGCCCGGCGTCTTCTTGTCGGAGAACAGGACCTGGCCGAGCTTCACCCGATCGCCGACCTGCACCGCCATGGTCGGCTTCATGCCGTGATAGTCGAAGCCGATGACGGCCACGCTGCGCACCGGCCTCCCGGCCTCGATGCGCTGCTCGGGGGCACCGGTGATGGGCAGGTCCAGACCGCGTTTGATTCTGATCATGCGCTTCTCGCCCGTTGATTCCACTGAAGGCACGGGCCACCCGAAAACGCATCCGGAACCGCCAGGCGTCCGGACGCCGGGGCGGTCCCGCGTCGATAAACGCCCGGATTATAAAAGATTGTTACCTCGGGATCACGTCCGCACGCATGCGGAACTCCCCGTATCCGTACAATCCACAGTACCGGAAAACCCCATGTGGCGCAGGAAATGGCATCGATTTGACATGCTGCATCACAGCATCCAAGAACAGCAAGGCCGCCGGGGCACCCTTGGAGCCCCGACGGCCATTACTCAGAATTTAGCAAGCTATTGCTCAGATTAGATTTTGCACCGCAGCATCATACGCGCTCGAACACCCCCGCCGCACCCATGCCAGTGCCGATGCACATGCTGATCATGCCGTAGCGCAGGCCGGGGTCGCGTTGCATCGCCGCCATCAGCGTCGCGGTACGGATCGCACCGGTCGCACCCAGCGGATGGCCGAGGGCGATCGCGCCGCCAAGCGGGTTGACCTTTGCCGGATCCATCTCGAGCTGGCGCATCACCGCCAGCGCCTGGGCGGCGAAGGCCTCGTTGAGCTCGGTCCAGCCGATGTCGGCCATCGCCACGCCTGCACGCGCCAGAGCACGTGGAATGGCCTCGACCGGACCGATGCCCATCACCTCGGGCGGCACGCCGGCGACCGCGAAGCTGGAGAAGCGCGCGATCGGCTTGAGGTCGTAGCGCTTCACCGCGGCCTCGCTCATCAGCAGCACGGCCGCGGCGCCGTCAGACATCTGCGAGCTGTTGCCCGCGGTCACCGAACCACGCGCTGCGAACACCGGGCGCAGCTTGCCCAGCTTGTCGGCCGCGGCGTCGGAGCGCGGGCCCTCGTCGTGCTCGACCAGGCGCTCGGTGATGCGCACCGTGCCGTCCGCGCCGGGCGCGTGGGACCTCACCGCATAGGGCACGATCTCGTCGCTGAATTGGCCTGTTGCGATCGCGGCGCAGGCACGGCGGTGCGACTCGACCGCGAAGGCGTCCTGATCCTCGCGGCTTACCTTCCATTGCTGCGCGACCTTCTCCGCGGTCAGGCCCATGCCGTAGGCGATGGACAGGTTCTCGGCGCGCGCGAAGATCTCGGGGTTGAGGCTGACCTTGTTGCCCATGATCTGCGGCATCGCGCTCATGCTCTCGGTGCCGGCGGCGATCATCACGTCGGCCTCGCCGAGGCGGATGCGGTTGGCGGCATCCGCCACCGCTTGCAGGCCGGAGGCGCAGAAGCGGTTGATGGTGATGCCCGGCACGCTGTCGGGCAGCCCGGCCAGCAGCAGGCCGATGCGCGCCACGTTCATGCCCTGCTCGGCCTCGGGCATCGCGCAGCCGGTGACGACGTCGCCGATCTCGCGCGCGTCGAGGTTGGGCACCTTCGCGAGCACCGCGCGCAGCACCGTGGCCAGCAGGTCGTCGGGGCGCACGGCGCGGAAGGCGCCGTTGCGCTTGGCGACCGGCGTGCGCACCGCGGCGACGATGTAGGCGTCCTGAATCTGTTTGCTCATTGTCTCGTTCTCCCTCAGTTGCGCAGCGGCTTGCCGGTTTCGAGCATGTGCGCGATGCGCTGCTGGGTCTTCTCGGTCTTGAGCAGCTCGACGAACTGCGCGCGCTCGACGTCGAGGATCCACTGCTCGCTCACGCGGCGGTTGGTGTCGACCTCGCCGCCGCACAGCGCGGTGGCCGCCGCCTTGGCGACGCGGTAGTCGTGCGCCGAGATGAAGCCGCCCTCGGCCATGTTCACCAGCATCATTTCGCAGGTGGCGATGCCGTTGCGCCCGGCCACCGTGACCGCCGGATTCGGCAGCGCCGGGCGCCATGCCGACTCGGCCAGCGCGCGCGCACGACGGATCGCGGCGTACAGGATCTCGTTGGCGTTGAAGAGCACGTCATCGCCCGCACGACCGAAGCCGAGCGCGATCGCCTCCTGCGCGCTCTTCGCCACCGTCGCCATGGCGATGGTCTGGAAGGCGTTCTGGATGTAGGGAAAGACGTCGCCGCCGGCCGCGCGCTGCGCCAGCGCATGCGCCTGTAGCGCGAACTCCTTGCTGCCGCCGCCCGCCGGGATCAGGCCCACGCCCGCCTCGACCAGGCCGACGTAGCTCTCGAGCGCGAACACCCGATGCGCGGCGTGCATCACGAACTCGCAGCCGCCGCCCAGCGCCATGCCCTGCACCGCGGCCACCACCGGCACCTGCGCGTGCTTGATGCTCATCGAGGTGCGCTGGAACTTGGCCACCATCTTCTCGAGCAGGTCGAACTGACCCGCGCGGCAGGCCTCGCCCACCTGCTGCAGGTTGGCGCCCACCGCGAAGGGCGCCGGCTGCCAGATCACCAGGCCGTCGAGTTCCGTCTCGGCGCGCGCGATCGCCTCGAGCAGGCCGTCCATGACCTCCTCGCCCACCGCGTGCATCTTGGAGATGATCGATACGATGCCGATGCGCGCGTCCTGGTCGGCGCGCCGCCACAGGCGCACGCCGGCGTTCTCCCATAGCGTCTCGCCGCGATCGTCCGGCGCCTCGCCGAGCACGCGGTCGGGGTAGAGCTGGCGCGGATACACCGGCAGCGCGGAGCGCGGCTTCAGGGTGTCCTCGGCCGCGCTGTAGGAGCCGGCCGGCGCATGCACACCCGCGCGCTCGAACACCCACGCGGGCAGCGGAACGTCGGACATGGCGCGGCCGTGCGCGATGTCGTCGCGCACCATCTCGGCCACCGCCTTCCAGCCCGCGGCCTGCCAGGTCTCGAACGGCCCCTGTGCCCAGCCGAAGCCCCAGCGCATGGCCAGGTCGATGTCGCGTGCGTTGTCGGCGATGTCGCCCAGATGCACCGCGCAGTAGTGGAACACGTCGCGGAAGATCGACCACAGGAACTGCGCCTGCGGATGCGGATGCGCAGCGAGCTGAGCGAACTTCTCCGCCGGGCTCTTCAGCTTGAGGATCTCGACAACCTCGGGGAGGATCTCGCCGCCGCTCTCGCGGTAGTCCTGCAGGTGCAGGTCGAGCACCTGGATCTGCTTGCCCTGCTTGCGGTAGATGCCGCACTTGGTCTTCTGCCCGAGCGCGCCCTTGGCGATCAGCGCCTGCAGCCACTCGGGCGTGCGGAAGTGCGCGTGCCAGGGGTCGTTCGGCAGGGTCGCCTGCATGGTGCCGAGCACATGCACCAGGGTGTCGAGGCCGACCACGTCCGCGGTGCGGAAGGTGGCGCTCTTGGGGCGGCCGATGCGCGGGCCGGTGAGCAGGTCCACCTCGTCGAAGGCCAGCCCGAGGCGGGCGGTGTGGTGCAGCACGGCGAGGATGGAGAACACGCCGACGCGGTTGGCGACGAAGTTGGGCGTGTCCTTGGCGCGCACGATGCTCTTGCCCAGGCGGGTGGTCAGCCAGGCTTCGAGGCCATCGAGCAGCGCGGGATCGGTGGCGGCGGTCGGGATCAGCTCGACCAGCGGCATGTAGCGCGGCGGGTTGAAGAAGTGGATGCCGCAGAACTGGCTGCGGCGATCGTCGGGCATGCCGGCGGCGAGCGCCTCGATCGACAGGCCCGAGGTGTTGGAGGCGAAGATCGCGCCCGCCTTCAGGTGCGGCGTCACCTTGGCGTAGAGGTCGAGCTTCCACTCCATCTTCTCGGCGATCGCCTCGATGACGAGGTCGCACTCGCCCAGGCGGGCGAGGTCGCTGCCGTAGTTGGCGGCCTCGACGTATTGCGCGCGGTCCTTCGCGGCGAAGGGCGCGGGGTCGAGCTTCTTCATGCCGGCGAGCGCCTTGTCGACGACGCCGTTGGCCGGGCCTTCCCTGGCCGGCAGGTCGAACAGGATCACCGGCACGTCGGCGTTGGCGCAATGGGCGGCGATCTGCGCCCCCATGACACCGGCGCCGAGCACGGCGACTTTACGGATGATGAGACGGCTCATGCGGTTCTCCGGATTGCTGGGCGGCCAGGCAGGACAGCCCGGCCGCCTACCTCTGGCAGGGTCAGAAGCTGTGGTTTACCTGGACCGACAGGATGTTGACCGAGGTGTCGAACGCACCCCGGACGAACTGCGCCGTGGGCGTCGTTCCGAGCACGCTGCGGCGGTCGATCTTCTCCTTGTCGAAGAACAGGTGGGCGTAGCCCGCATCCACCGAGGTCTGCTTGCTCAGCTTGTAGTTGAAGCCGAAGGCGACCCAGGTGCGGTCCGAGTCGGGCAGGCGCACGGTGCGATCCGAGACCTTGCGGATCGGAGACTCGTCAAAGGCGACGCCGGCACGCAGGCGCAGCGCATCGGTGTACTGGTACTGCGCGCCGAGGCCGATACGGTAGCTGTCCTTGAAGCCGAGGCCCTCGTCGGTCAGGGTGACGCCGGCGCTGCCATGCTGGACGAGCAGGCTCGGGATCGAGCTCCAGCCGGTCCAGGTGTAGTCGGCGAGCAACTGCAGCCTGTCCGTCATCTGGTGGGCGATCGCTAGCGACGCGGTATCGGGCAATTCGATCGACACCTTGGCCGGCGTGTAGGTCGGACCAGCCTCGACGCCGCCCTCGACATCGAGGTCGATTGTCGAGCGATAGGTCACGCCCACCCGGGTCGCCGGGCTGAGCTTGAACATCACGCCTGCGTTCCAGCCCCAGCCAGTGTCGTCCCCGGACAGCTTGCTCTCGACATCTACAGTGGCTGGCAGCAGGGCGGTAACCGGCTGCTTGCCGCGCAGGTCGGCTTCGAACTTCACGAAGTTGATGCCGAAGCCGAGCGAAACGGCATCGTTCACCCGCATCGCGATACTCGGGTTGACGTTGATCGCCTTGATCTCCGAATACGAGCCCTGATAGCGGCCAATGAAAGTGTCGTCCCACTCGGTTGCGTTACCGAAGGTGGGCGAGACACCCACGCCCACGCGCAGATCCTTGTTCATCGACATCGTCCAGAACAGCGCCGGGACCAAAGAATAGCCTCCGGCGTCGCCACCGCTCGTACCGAGCGGATAGGCCGGGACCGGCGGTGCAGCCACGCGCAGGGCGTTGGAGCCCTCGTCGGAGAACTTGAGCGAGCGGTCGAGCACCGTGAGCGCGCCGCTGAAGTGATGCCCCTCGCTCAGGAACAGCATCCCCGCCGGATTGAAATAGATCGTGCTCGCATCTTCCGCAACTGCGGCCGAGCCCGCATAGGCGTAGCCCGTCCCCGCTCCGTTCTGGTTCTGCAGCGCGAAACCCGCAGCCATGGCGTTGCCGCCCGCGAGTGCGAGCGTCGCGCCAAGAATATTGATCGCCAGTTTGTTCATCTGCATGAGTCGTCTCCTCGCCTTGTCGTCGATTACGGGGCAGCCCCGCGTTGGTCAAAAATTTCCTGCCTGACTGGCTCTCCCCAGCCTGGATGCCGGATGTCGCCGGCGACGCAGCCGGTCCGCAATGCGGACGCTGCCTGCCGCGACGACATTTGCTCTTCCCCGAAGCGCCGGCCTATTCGGGTTATCCCTTGGTTTTGCAGTAATGCAGCGGCCCACCGGTATGCGGAGCGAAACCCGTGCCGAAAATCACACCGGCATCGGCGAGATCCGCATCGCCCACCACCCCCTGCTCCACGCAACGCCGCGTGGCCGCCAGCAGCGGCGCGAGCACGCGCTCGGCGAGGCCGGCGGGGATGGTCGGCTGAGGCGCGGGCTTGCGCCTGCGCCACAGCCCGCCCTTGCGCTCGTCCTCGTCGCCGGCCTTGACGGCCTTGCCGTCCCTCCAGCGGTAATAGCCCTCGCCGCTCTTGCGCCCGAGCTTGCCCTCGCCGACCAGCTTGAGCAGCCGCGCCGGCGGCTCCGCGCCCTCGCCCGCCAGTGCCTTGCCAGCGGCCACGGCGATGTCCAGGCCCACGGTGTCGACCAGCTCGACCGGCCCCATCGGCATGCCGAATTCAACCAGCACGGCATCCACCGTCTCGGGCGCGATGCCTTCCTCGACGCAGCGCAAGGCTTCGAGCATGTAGGGACCGAGCACGGCGTTGACCAGGAAGCCAGGCGCGCTCTGCACCGGCAGCGGCAGCTTGTCGATGCGGCGCACGAAGCCGGTGGCGCGACGCAGCACCTCGGCGTCGGTGGCCTCGCCCTGCACCACCTCGACCAGCGGCAGCATCGGCACCGGGTTGAAGAAGTGGATGCCGACCAGGCGCGCGGGGTCCTTCAGCGCCGTGGCGATGTCTTCCAGGCGCAGGCTGGAGGTGTTGGTGGCGAGCACCGCGTCGGGTTTGGCGCGCGCCTCGAGCTCGGCGAACAGGCTGCGCTTGACGTCCAGGTTCTCGAAGATCGCCTCGATGATCAGGTCGGCGCGCGCGGCGCCCTCGCCCTTGGGGTCGGGGATCAGGCGGTCGAGGGTGAAGCGCACCTGCTTCGCATCGCCCTTGTGGCGGCGTTCGAACAGTTTGGCGGCGCGCGCGATGGCGGGGGCGATGCGCTCGACCGACTGGTCCTGCAGCGTCACCGTCATGCCGCGCAGCGCGCACACCGCGGCGATGTCGCCGCCCATCACGCCCGCACCCACCACATGCACGTGGCGCGGCGCGAAATCGCTGTCCTTGCCGAAGGCCTTGAGGCGCTCCTGCAGGTGGAAGACGCGCACCAGGTTGCGCGCGGTCGGCGAGGTGAAGATGCTGTCGAGCGAGGACGGATCACCCGCCGGCACGTCGAGCGCGTTGCCGCCGTATTTCTCCCAGATATCGACGATCGCGAACGGCGCCGGGTAGTTGGCGCGGCTGACCTTGCGCGCGGCCTGGGCGCGCGCCTTGTCGGCGACCATCCTGCGCAGCGGGCCGTTCATCGCCCAGCGCGTGGCACGCTCCTTCGCCGGCAGCTGTCGGACGGGCTTGCCGCCGAGCGCCACGATGCGCGCGGCCGACTCCATGACCCGCGCCGGCACGCAGTCGTCGGCCAAGCCGAGGCGCTTCGCCTTCTTCGCATCGACGCTCTTGCCGGTCAGCATCAGGTCGAGCGCGGCGGCCGGACCGATGAGCGCGGGCAGGCGCAGCATGCCGCCCCAGCCGGGGACGATGCCGAGCATGACCTCGGGAAGAGCGAGCTTGGTGCCCGGCTCGTCCACCACGATGCGGTGGCGGCAGGCGAGCGCGAGCTCCAGGCCGCCACCCATGCAGTGGCCGCGGATCAACGCCAGCGTGGGGTAGGACACCGCGGCGAGGCGATTGAACAGCAGCCAGCCGCGCTCGACCAGCATGCGCGCGGCGAGCACCGAGTCCAGCCGGGAGAACTCCTCGATGTCGGCGCCGGCGATGAAGCCGGCCGGCTTGGCCGAGGCGATCACCAGCGCCTTCGGTGGCGCGGCGTCGAGGGTGTCGAGCACGCCGGCAAATTCGGCGAGCACTTCGGCGGACAGCACGTTCGCGCTCGCGTCCGCCTTGTCCAGGTCCAGCCAGGCCAGGCCGGTGTCTTCGCGGCGCAGGCGCCAGTGCTTCCAGTCTTGTTGCATGTTCGCGCTCATCACACCGTCTCCACCAGCATCGCCCCGCCTTGCCCGCCGCCGATGCAGATGGTCGCCAGGCCGCGCCCGCCGCCCTTGCGGCGCAGCACCTCGAGCAGATGCAGCACGATGCGCGCGCCGCTCGCGCCGACCGGGTGGCCGAGCGCGACCGCGCCGCCATCCACGTTGAGCCGTGACGCCTCGGGTGCGCCGGGTGCATCCACGCCGAAGTGCGTGCGGCAGTAGTCGTCGTCCTCGAAGGCGCGCAGGCAGGCGATGACCTGGGCGGCGAAGGCCTCGTTGAGCTCCCAGGCGTCGAGATCGTTTGGTGCCAGGCCATGGCGCTGCAGGATCGGCATCGTGGCGTGCACCGGACCGAGCCCCATCTGGTCGGGGGCAAGGCCGGCCCACTGGCTGTCCACGATGCGGGCCAGCGGCTGCAGCCCGTGGCGCTCGACCGCCTCTTCCGAGGCCAGCACCAGCCAGGCCGCGCCGTCGGTGATCTGCGAGCTGTTGCCCGGGGTGACACGGCCGTATGTCTTGTCGAAGAAGGGTTTCAGCTTGGCGAGGTTGGCCATCGAGGAGTCGCGTCGCACGCCGTCGTCGGCCGCATACACCTGGCCGTCGCGGTCGATCAGGGGAACGATCTCGTCGGCGTAGTGCCCGGCGTCCTGCCCGGCGCACACGCGGCGGTGGCTCTCGACCGCGAAGGCGTCCATGTCCTCGCGCGTGATGCCGAACTTCCACGCCAGGTTCTCGGCGGTCTGGCCCATCAGCTGGCCGACGATCGGGTCGGTGAGGCCCTTCATGATGCCGATCACCGGGGCGAGATGGCCGAGGCGGAAGGTCCTGAGCATGGCCAGCCTGTCGCCGGTGCTGCGCGCCGCGTACCAGCCGGCGAGCCAGCGCACCATCTTTTCGGAGAACAGCAGCGGCGCATGCGAGAGCGCATCGACGCCGCCGGCGAGCACGAGCTGGCTGCGCCCGCACTGGAGGTTGGCGATCGCCGAATCGATCGCCTGCATGCCCGAAGCGCAGTTGCGCATCACCGTCCAGCCCGGCACCTGGTTGCCGCAGCCCAGGCGCAGCGCCACCACGCGGCCGATGTTGACCTCGTCGGCCGAGGGGCTGGCGCAGCCGAGGATGAGCTCGTCGAGCTGTTCGGGCGCGAAGGGCTGGCGCATCAGCAGCGCGCTGCCCGCGGCGGTGGCGAGGTCGGCCGCGGTGAAGGGACCGGGCGCGCTCTTCGCCTTCAGGAAGGGCGTGCGTGCGCCATCGACGATGTAGATCGGCTTGTGCACCGGAGCACTCTCCTGCCTCCCGGCGGGACGCTGGCGCTTTCCTGCGGCATGCCTTGCGGTCGCGTTCATGCGCTCACCTGCTGCGCCGGCGAACGCTCGGGCATGGCCTGCACGGCGGCCTTGAGGTCGAGGTCGTGGGGGAAGTCATCCACGCGGATCACCTTGTCGCGCAGCGCGTTGCGGCGCTGGACGAGGGCGAACTCCTGCTCGGTGATGACGCCAGCGTGCAGGGCCACACGCCAGATCTCGTCGACATCGCCGGAGGCGAGGTTCTTCGGGTCGAAACGCCCCTGGCGACGGGCTTCCTTGAGCCTGGCTTCGACCGGCTCGGCGGCGATCGTGGCGGCGAGCGCGGCCTCGAGCGCGCCGACCGGGTCCTCGATGTCGGTAGGCAGGTGCACGTCCGAAGTCAGGCGGTCGCGCGTCGGCGAGGGTTCGAGCAGCAGCGCGGCGACCTTGTGGCCGAGCTTGTCCGAGGGCACGACATAGGGCCGGCCGAGCGGAAACACCACCACGCGGCGCAGCACGAAGGCGAAGAGCTTGTTGGGGAAGTTCGCGATCACGCCCTCGAAGGCCTGCTGGATGCGGAACATGCAGTCCCAGATCGCCCAGTGCATCAGCGGCGCATCGGCGGCGTGGCGGCCTTCGGACTCGAAGCGCTTGAGCGTGGCGCTGGCGAGGTACATCAGCGACAGGATGTCGCCGAGGCGGGCGGAGAGCTTTTCCTTGCGCTTCAGGGCGCCGCCCATGGTGCCCATGGAGAGGTCCGACAGGAAGGCGAACGCGGCCGAGAAGCGGGTGAGTTGCTGGTAATAGCGCCGCGTCTCCGGCGCGACGTCGCCGGACACCTTGACGAAGTGCGAACCGGTGAGGCCCATGATCAGCGCGCGCGCGGCGTTCGACACGGTGAAGCCGACGTGGCCCCACAGCGCCTTGTCGAAGGCCTTCAGGTCGCCCTTCTGCGCCGAGTGCATCTCCGCGAGCACGTAGGGATGGCAGCGGATCGCGCCCTGGCCGAACAGGATCAGGCTGCGGGTGAGGATGTTGGCGCCTTCCACGGTGATGCCGACCGGGATCTGCTGGTAGGCGCGACCGAGGAAGTTCTGCGGGCCGAGGCAGATGCCCTTGCCGCCGATCACGTCCATGCCGTCGTTCACCGTCTGGCGGGCACGCTCGGTGACGTGGTACTTGACGATCGCCGACACCACCGAGGGCTTCTCGCCGAGGTCGATCGCGCCGGCGGTCATCACGCGGGCAGCGTCGCTGAGGTAGGTGTTGGCGCCGATGCGGGTCAGCGCCTCTTCCACGCCCTCGAAGCGGCCGATCGCGGTCTTGAACTGATAGCGCACGCGGGCATAGGCGCCGACGGCGCGCGCCACCATCTTCTGCATGCCGGTGTTGGAGCCGGGCAGCGAGATGCTGCGCCCGGCGGCCAGGCACTCCATCAGCATGCGCCAGCCCTGGCCGGCCATCTTCGGCCCGCCGATGATGAACTCGAGCGGCACGAAGACGTCCTTGCCGCGCACCGGACCGTTCATCCACACCGCGTTGAGCGGGAAGTGGCGACGACCGATGTCGACGCCCGGATGGTCGTGCGGGATGAGCGCGCAGGTGATGCCGAGCACTTCGTCGCCGCCGAGCAGGCGATCCGGATCGTAGAGATGGAAGGCGAGGCCGAACACGGTGCACACCGGCGCGAGAGTGATGTAGCGCTTGTCGAAATTGACCCGCATGCCGAGCACTTCCTCGCCCTGCCACTCGCCCTTGCACACCACGCCGGCGTCGGGGATGGAGGCCGCGTCCGAACCCGCCCATGGGCTGGTGAGCGCGAAGGCCGGGATCTCCTCGCCGCTGGCCAGGCGCGGCAGGTAATGCTGCTTCTGCTCGGGCGTGCCGTAGTGCAGCAGCAATTCGGCCGGGCCGAGCGAGTTGGGCACCATCACGGTGACGGCGGGGGCGGAGGAGCGCGTCGACAGCTTGGTGACGACCTGGGAGTGGGCGTAGGCCGAGAAGCCCTTACCACCGTACTCCTTGGGAATGATCATGCCGAGGAAGCCCTTGGCCTTGATGTACTGCCAGACCTCGGCGGGCATGTCTCCATGCTGGGTGCATTCCCAGTCCTTGGTCAGGCGGCAGAGTTCGTCGGTCTCGTGATCGAGGAAGGCCTGCTCCTCGACGCTCAGCCTGGGCCAAGGGTAGGCCTGCAGCTTCTTCCAGTCGGGCTTTCCGGCGAAGAGCTCGCCCTCCCACCACACCGTGCCGGCCTCGAGCGCGTCCCTCTCGGTCTGCGACATGGTGGGCAGGGTGGCGCGGAAGGCGCCGAAGATGCGCGAGGTCAGGTACTTCATGCGCAGCGAGTCGACCAGGAAGACGCTCATCACGCCGGCGAACACCGCCATCGCGAACAAGGTCAGCCAGAAGCCCCAGCCGGCGGCGATGCCCATCGCCAGCAACCAGGCCAGTCCTGCACCGAGCCAGGCAAAAAGAGGCGCTCGCCCGTAGGCGAGCGCACCTGCCAAGGGAGGGAGGGTAAACAGCAGAATCCAGGTCATCATCTTCATCTCCTCTTGCCGGGACGCCAGGGGACGACCCGGTCGAAATCGTCGTCAGCCGGCCACACCGCTCTCGGGCAGGGGTGCGCGCAGGCCGCCGAGCAGGAAGCTCATCAGGCGTGGCAGCAGCCGGGCGGGGTCGTCATCCTCGGGCGTCGCCTCGAAAAGCTCGCTCAACCCGCCGAGCCCTGCGATCGCAAAGGCCATCGCGCCGATCATGAAGTGGAAGCGCCACAGGATCTCTGCCCGCGGCACCTCGGGCAGGGCGCGAAAAAGCGCGCCGAGGAAACGGTCCATCACCTCGGCGTACTCCTCGGCGAGGAACTGGCGCACGAAGGCGTTGGGTTCGGTATACGTACGGGCGAGCAGGCGCATGAAGGTGCGCCCGCCATGTTCGGTATCGGCAGCGAGCTCCAGCGCGGTGCCGAAGAAGGCCTCGACGATGCGGCTGGGCTTGAGCGGCGCACCGGCCGCCTCGGCCTCCAGGCGGTCCAGCGCAGCGATACGGCGCTCATTGAGATCGGCGAGGCGGCGACGGAAGACCTCCTGCACCAGCGCATCCTTGCTGCCGAAGTGGTAATTCACCGCGGCGAGGTTGGCATTCGCGGCGCCGGTGATCATGCGCATCGAGGTGCCGTCGAAACCGTGCTCCACGAAGAGGCGCTCGGCCGCATCGAGGATGCGGTCGCGGGTATCGCTGGTCGGCGCGGGCGGAGTCGGATTCATCGGGTTCGGTATGTTTCAAACGTTTGTTTGAATCATACGTTTTCTTTATCGCTTGTCAAGCCGGGCTGATCCTGAATCGTGCCGTTTGACTCGCGAGAGCATGCGCAACAGAATCGGGCGCCTTCCACGCACCGACAGACCCTCGATGAGACGCGCCCCCTCCGCCGCCCTGCCCGCCCCCGCCACCGGCGAGCGTCACGACTGGCAGACGCTGAAGAGCCTGCTGCCCTTCATCTGGGCCTACAAGGGCCGGGTGATCTTCGCGCTCGCCTGCCTGGTGGCAGCCAAGGGCGCCAACGTGTCGGTGCCGATCATCTTCAAGCACCTGATCGACGGCCTCACGATCACGCCCGAACAGGCCTTCATCGTGGTGCCGGCGGCGCTGCTGCTCGCCTACGGCGTCCTGCGCTTCTCGACCTCGCTGCTCACCGAGCTGCGCGAGGTGGTGTTCGCGCGCGTGACCCAGCAGGCGGTGCGCGAGATCTCGCTGCGCGTGTTCCGTCACCTGCACGCGCTGTCGCTGCGCTTTCACCTCGAGCGCCAGACCGGCGGCCTCACGCGCGACATCGAACGCGGCACGCGCTCGATCGGCTCGCTGATCAGCTACACGCTGTATTCCATCCTGCCCACGCTGATCGAGATCGGCATGGTGATCGGCATCCTGCTGGTCAGTTACGACTCGGTGTTCGCGCTCATCACGCTGACCGCGCTGACGATCTACATCCTCTTCACCGTCAAGGTCACCAACTGGCGGACCGCGCTGCGGCGCGAGGCCAACGAGCTCGACTCCGCCGCCAACGCGCGCGCGATCGACAGCCTGATCAACTACGAGACCGTCAAATATTTCAACAACGAGGAATTCGAGGCGCGGCGCTATGACGAGCAGCTGCAGAAGTGGACCCGGGCGCAGGTCACCAACCAGTACTCGCTGTCGGCGCTCAACGTCGGCCAGGCGGCGATCATCGCGGTCGCGGTGACGGCGATGATGTGGCAGGCCGCAATCCGGGTAGCCAGCGGCGAGATGACGATCGGCGACATCGTGCTGGTCAACGCCTTCATGATCCAGCTCTACATCCCGCTCAACTTCCTCGGCGTGCTCTACCGCGAGATCCGCCAGGCGCTCACCGACATCGAGCGCATGTTCGGCCTCATGCACACCCAGCGCGAGATCGCCGACGCGCCCGACGCCCGCGCACTGCCCGCCGGGCCGGCGAGCGTGCGTTTCGAGAACGTGAGCTTCGCCTACGACGCCAAGCGGCCGATCCTGTTCGACGTGGATTTCGACATCCCGGCGGGCAGCACGGTGGCGGTGGTCGGCCACTCCGGCTCGGGCAAGTCCACGCTCGCGCGCCTGCTGTACCGCTTCTACGACGTGCAGGGCGGTGCGCTGCGCATCAACGGCCACGACCTGCGCAGCCTCACCCAGGACAGCCTGCGCGCGGCGATCGGCATCGTCCCGCAGGACACGGTGCTGTTCAACGACACGCTGTTCTACAACATCCAGTACGGCCGCCCCACGGCCAGCCGCGAGGAAGTCGAAGCCGCTGCGCGCGCCGCGCAACTGGAAGACTTCATCCGCGAGCTACCGGACGGCTACGAGACCCGGGTCGGCGAGCGCGGGCTGAAGCTCTCCGGCGGAGAGAAGCAGCGCGTCGCGATCGCGCGCGCGCTGTTGAAGAACCCCGCGATCCTGATCTTCGACGAGGCGACCTCGGCGCTCGATTCCAAGACCGAGAAGGCGATCCAGGCGCAGATCGAGCTCGCCGCCGAGGGCCGCACGGCGCTGGTGATCGCGCACCGGCTCTCCACGATCATGAACGCCGACGAGATCATCGTGCTCGACAAAGGGTGCATCGTCGAGCGCGGGCGGCACACCCCGTTGCTGGCGCAGGGCGGCGCCTATGCGCAGATGTGGCTGCTGCAGCAGCAGGAGGAAGGCGCCGGCGAGGCGGCGTAAACGCGAACCGGCCGGCGCGCACGGATGCGGACCGGCCGGTGGAGCGCCCGGAGGGGCTCAGGCAGCGCGTGCGCGACGCCTGCGGAAACCCGCGACCCCGGCGAGCGCCAGACCGGCGAGGGCGAGCGTGCCGGGCTCCGGCACGGGGGTGCCGCCACCGTTGGTGGTCTTCACGGTACCGCTCACGGTCGCGATCTTGACGTAGTCGTAATTGGACGTCGCAATCGTGGTCTCACGAAGATTTACGCCCGTGCCAGCGGCGAAATTACCCGCGCCGATCAGCCAGAAGCTGGAGTAGGTGTTCGCGAAGGTGCCCGAGGTGGTCCCGAGGCTGCGTTCCGTTGTGCCGATATTGCTTAGGTTGCTGACCAGTGTCCAGCCCCGGCTGGCGAGCGTCTTGAAATCACCACCATCCAGTGCTGCACTCGCCGAACCGCTACCGGTGTAAGCCATGACGAACACGTCCGAGTCCGTCTGCGTCCAGCCCGCCTTGACCGACTCGAGTCGCACCTGCTGATTGAAGCCGAGTAGCGCGACCTCGTAGCCGTTGTAGTTGTCGAGGGAATGCTGTCCGTCAGTCGACGACTCTCCACCGATGCCGATCCCGTTTCCGCTCCAGAAGTCGACGGAGGTGCTGTAGATGTCGGCGGTGTTGGTACCCGACTTCCAGCCGGTCACCAGCGGATTATTGGACGAGGAGTCGGTCAGCGTCCAGGTCGCGGCCGAAACGGAAAGGGTGCAGAAGGCGAGGCTGCCGGCAAGCGCGGCCCGAAGGATCGATGGATTCATGATTTTTCTCGTTTCACTGCGATATTGTTCTCATAGCAAAGAATATGCCTGTTTTTAAAAAAATCAAAAAATCAATGCCTTGCAAAAACAGACCGGAAGAAATGGAAGGCAAGCGTAAAAAAATCCGACATCAGGGCAGGCGGCCGAGCAGGCCGCGGGCGGCCTCGACCCACTCGCCGCTGGGTTGGCCCTGCAATGCCCCCTCGAGCTCGGCGCGCGCTTCGCGGGATCGCCCCTGCTTCGCCAGGACCTCGGCCAGGTGCCAGCGGATCTCGCCGTTCTCCGGCGCACGCAGGCGGGCATCGCGCAGATGCCGGAGAGCCTCGTCCAGCCGCCCCGCTTGCGCGAGCACCCACCCGAGCGTGTCGAGGACGCGCGCATCCTCCGGCGCGAGCGCATAGGCCTTTTCCGCGGCCTGCAGGGCATCACCCTTGCCGAGCGCGAGGCGGATATTGGCCAGGTTGTTGTAAACCCGCGCGCTCGCCTCGCCCGCGCCGATGATCCGCTCGTACTGCTCCGCCGCCGCCGTCATCCCGCCCGCTTTCATGTGCAGCTCGGCGAGCATTTCGCGCACGGTGGCGTCCTCGCCACGCTCGCTCAGCCAGCGCTCCAGCTGCGGCATCGCAGCCTGCGGGGCACCGCGCGAGACGGCCAGCGTGGCGATGCGCGCGAGCAGCGCCTGCGAGGGCGCACGCGCATGCGCCTCGACGTAGAAGCGCTCGGCTTCGGCATGACGCTTCGCCCTCAGGGCCAGATCCCCCGAGAGCCGCAGCGCCTCGGCAGACGTCGGATGGGCGGCGCGCAGTGCGGCCACCGTCGCTTCCAGCGCACGCGGCTCGACCTCGGGATCCGCCGCCATCGCATCCGCCTCCAGCACCATCGCGGCTTCGTGCCCGGGCGAGGCCTGCAGGATCTTGCGTGCCGCGTAGGCGGCGCCGCCCGGATTGCCGGCCCGCATCTGCAGCGCGCCGACGTGGAGAAGGCGCCGGGCATCGAAATCGGCCAGCCGGGTCATCTCGGCCAGGGTCTGCCGGGCAGCCCTCTCCTCGCCGGCCTCGATCTGCGCCTCGGCCAGCGCGGCCAGCGCGGCGCCATTTCCCGGATGCCGCGCACTCGTCGCCTTGGCGACGTCGAGCGCCGAGGCGCGCGCCCCCGCCACCGCGTGGAGACGGACCAGCGCAAGGCCGAAATCGAGCGATTCGGGACGTTCGGCGACCGCCTTCTCGAGCCAGCGCTGCGCCTCGGGGAGGTTGCCCGCACGCTGCTCGAGCAGCGCGGACTCGTGCATGGCCACCGCGTCGCGCCGGTTCTTGCGCAGCATCTCGGCGTAGGTCGCGCGTGCGGCATCGAAGCGGCCCTGCGCGACATCCACGCGGGCCAGGTTCAGGCGTGCGGGGGCGAAGCCCGGGTCGCGCCGCAGGGCCTCCTCGAATTCGAGCCGGGCGCCGGCAAGATCGCCCGCGGCCTGCCGCATGCCGCCGAGGAGGTTGAGCGCCACGGGATTGCCTGCGAGCGCCCGGCTCGCGCGCTCGGCGACAGCGACCGCCTCCTGGGCCTTGCCACGGCGCGCCAGCAGGTTCGCCAGCGCACTGGCGACCACCAGATCCTCGGGCGAGCGCTCGAAGCTCGCCGAAAGGTCGGCCATCCCGCGCGCCTCGTCGCCCCTGCCCAGCCGGCTGAAGCCGAGGGCTGCGAGCGCTCCGCCCGCGCCCTGGCGGGCGGCCTGCTCGAGCAGTTCGCTCGCGCGCGCATAGCGCCGCCAGGAAAGCTGGATCCGGCCCAGCAGGAAAAGCGCCTGCGCATCGTCTGGCGCGAGACGAAGCACGTGCTCGAGCAACTCGGCCGAGCGCGCGGCATCGCCGAGCTCGTACAGCACCGCGGCCAGCAGGCGGCGACCGCCGAGGTTGTTCGGGTAGCGCGCAACCAGCGTCTCGAGGTAGCCGCGCGCCTTCTCGTTCTGGCGAGTGGCGTGATGGGCGAGTCCGCCGACCATCAGCAGCTGCTCGCGACTCGCGAGCCATTCCGCAGGCAGCGCGTCGACCAGCGTCGCCGCGTCGGCAAGGAGGCGCGCGGCAAGTGCCGGATCCCCCTCGCGCTCGGCGAGCAAGGCGAGCAGGTAGTAAGCCCGCGGCTCCGTCGGCCCCTGCTCGAAACGCTTCAGCACCGTGCGCGCCTCCGGCGCACGGCCGAGATCGACGAGGATCCCCGCGCGCGCGATCGAAGCGTCGAACAGCCCCGGATCGAGCTCCTCGGCGCGGCTGTAGTCGGCCAGCGCGGCATCGAGCTCGCCAGCCGCGTGCGCAACCGAGGCGCGCGCGTTGTAGGCACCCGCGTCCTTCGGCCCGAGGCGCACGGCTTCCTCCGCGAGTTCGCGCGCGAGCACGCCCTCTCCCATGGCGATGAGCACGGGGACTTCGGCAACGAGCGGGACGGCGGACGCAGGATCGAGTGCACGCGCCTGGGCGAAGCTCTCGCGCGCATCGGTGGTGCGGCCGAGCATCGCATAAGCCTTGCCACGCAGCACCAGCAGCTCGACACGCACGGCCACCGGCAGGTCGTTGGACGCCGCGATGCGGAGCACGTCCTCGGCCTTGCCTCGCATCAGCAGGATCTGCGCCAGCGGCACAACCACCTCGGCGGTCGCGACCCCGAGCCGCTGCGCCTCGGCAAAGGCCACCTCGGCGGCACCGAGCTCACCACTGCGCAGGTAGGCGCGCGCCAGCAACAGGCGGCCGGCGAGCATGTTGCCGTCCTCGCGGAGCGCGTTGTTGAGCTGGACGATCGCCCCCGCGGCATCGCCGTCATCGTATCGGCGCAGCGCGTCTTCGTAGTAGCGGCTGGCTGCAGCGGGGTCGGCCAGCGCCGGCGTGGAACACAGGAACGTCGCTGCAGCGACGACGAGGGAGTGGACAAGCCTGGAGGATTTCATTCGAGCCTTCGTTGGAGGAGCGCCTTCAGCGCCACGAGTATAGGAGCGGGGGGCATGCCGCTCCTGTGCAATCCGCCCGCATCGACAGACGAGAGCGCGCCATGTCGTGAGGCGACTGCCACAGACGGGCGCTCGCGGCGGGCCGGAAGTGCGCTCGTGGCGTAAACTGAGCGGATGCGCCGTATACGAACGTGCTGATGGACACCCACGACAGCTTTCCCTTCCTCAAGGAAATCATCCTCTTCCTCGCGCTGAGCGGCGTACTGATGCCGCTGCTGTCGCGCCTGAAGATCAACCCCGTGCTCGGCTTCCTGTCGGTCGGGGTGCTGCTCGGCCCCTACGGCCTCGCCTCGCTCGCGCAGGCCTGGCCGCCGCTGTCGTGGTTCACCTTCGCGCGCCCCGACCAGGTGGAGTTCCTCGCCGAGCTCGGGGTGATCTTCCTGATGTTCATGATCGGCCTGGAGATGTCGGTCGAGCGCCTGTGGTCGATGCGCCGGCTGGTGTTCGGGCTCGGCGGCCTGCAGGTCGCGCTGTCGGCGGCCGCGGTCGGTGGGCTGGCGCTGTGGTTCGGCAACGACATCGAGGCGGCGGTCATCCTCGGCGTGGTGCTGGCCTTCTCGTCCACCGCGATCGTCATGCAGCTGCTGATCCAGCGCCACGAGCTCGGCACGCCGCTCGGCCAGGCCTCGTTCGCCATCCTGCTGTTCCAGGACCTCGCGGTGGTACCGCTGCTGGTGCTGATCAGCATCCTCGGCGCCTCCTCCGGCGAAGGCAGCTTCGCCAGCCTGCTCGGCCTCGCGATACTCAAGGGCGTACTCACCGTGGTGGGCATCTACCTCGTCGGCCGTCGCGTGGTGCGTCCGCTCTTCCACCAGATCGCGGTCGACAAGCAGCCCGACACCTTCACCGCCCTCACCCTGCTCACCACCTTGGGCGTGGCCGCGCTGACCTGGGTGGCCGGCCTGTCGATGGCGCTCGGCGCCCTGCTCGCCGGCCTGATCATCGCCGAGACCGAGTTCCGCCACGAGGTCGAGATCACCATCGAGCCCTTCAAGGGCCTGCTGATGGGCCTGTTCTTCATGTCGGTGGGCATGGGCATCGACCTGCGCGCGCTGCTCGCCGAGCCGCTGTGGATTCCGCTCTCGGTCGTCGGTCTGCTGGCGATGAAGGCGCTGATCGTGTTCGTGCTGCTGCGGGTCTTCGGCCTGTCGTGGGGGCGCTCGGCCGAGGGTGGCCTGCTGCTCGGCCAGGGCGGCGAATTCGCCTTCATCGTGATCGGCATGGCGCTCACGCTCGGCCTGCTCGAACGCCAGGTCGGCCAGTTCATGCTGATCGTGGTCGGCGTGTCGATGCTCGCCGCGCCGGTGGTCGCCCGCCTCGGCCAGAGCCTGGGCGATCGCATCGACCGCCGCATCGCCCCGCCGGCCGAAGAAGCGGATCCCGAACTCGGCGAGCTGAGCGGCCACGTGATCATCGCCGGCTACGGCCGCGTCGGCCAGCTCGTCGGGCAGATGCTCGCGGAGCAGGGGGTCGGCTACGTCGCGATCGAGAACGACGCCCGGCTCATCGCCCGTCAACGCAAGGCGGGGGTTCCGCTGGTGTTCGGCGACGCCAGCCGCCCCGAGCTGCTGCGCAAGCTGCGCCTCGACCAGGCGCGCGCGGTGGTGCTCACCATGGACCACACCGCCGCCGCGATCCACGCGGTGCATGGCATCCGCCGCATGGTGCCGATGATGCGGATCATCGCCCGCGCGCGCGACGAGAAGCACGCGCTGCTGCTGCGCGAGGCCGGTGCCTCGGTGGTGGTGCCCGAAACCCTCGAGTCCAGCCTCAAGCTTACCGGCTGGGTGCTGGAGACCCTCGGCGTGCCCGCCGACGCCGCGCTACGCCTGGTCGAGCAGGAACGCGAGCGACGCATCGTCGCCCTGCGCGACACCGGCAACGCCTGACCGCCCCTGACGAATCCCCGCCCACATGATCCCGCAGTCCAACGCCCTCCAGATCCTGCGCAAGCCGCGCATCGTGCTCCTCGCCACCGGGGGCACCATCGCCGGCACGGCCGGCTCGGCCACCGACACCCGCGACTACACCGCCGGCCGGCTCGGCCCCGAGGCCCTGCTCACCGCCGTGCCGCAGCTGGCCGAGCTCGCCCGCATCGACGCCACGCAGATCTTCTCCATCGACAGCAAGGACATGACGCCACAGCACTGGCTGGTGCTGTCGCGCCGGGTGCAGCGGCTGATGGACGACCCCGCGGTCGACGGCATCGTGATCACCCACGGCACCGACACCCTGGAAGAGACCGCCTGTTTTCTCGACATCACCATCGCCACCACCAAGCCGGTGGTGATGACCGCGGCGATGCGCCCGGCCACCGCGCTGTCGGCCGACGGCCCGCTCAACCTCTACCAGGCGGTCGAGCTCGCCTGCCGCCCGGCGGCCGCGCGCGCGGGCGTGCTGGCGGTGATCGGCGACCGCATCCTGTCCGCGGCGATGCTGGCCAAGCGCCACCCCTCGGCGGTGGATGCGTTCTCCTGCGCGGGCGCGCTGACCACGCTCGCCAGCGACACCGCGCTGCATGCGCTCGCGCCCTCGCGCTACCGCCGCGTCGTGCTGCCGGACGATCTGCAACACCTGCCGCCGGTGGAACTGCTCACCGTGGCCGCGGGCAGCTCGCCCGCGCTGGCCTCGGCGGTGGCGCGCGCGCTCGCGCGTGCCCAGCTGCTCACCGGCGCCGCCGGCCTGGTGCTGGCCCTGCCCGGCAACGCCAGCCTGCCCGAAGCCTGGCGACCAGCGCTGGAAGAGCTGCCGAACGCGGTGCCGGTGGTGTTCGCCAGCCGCTGCGGCGGCGGCGTGCGCCGGCACCACGACAACGCCCCCACCAGCTGGCTCGACGCCGGCGCGCTCGACCCGCTCAAGGCGCGCGTGCGCCTGATCGCCGGCCTGGGCGCCGGCCTGCGCGGCGCACGCCTGCGGCGCTGGTTCGAGCGCGGCTGACCAAGGCCCTGTCGGCGGCCTGGAGACCGCCCGTGGGCGTGAACACCGCCCGTGGGAGCGGGCCCTCCCGGTTGCCTCACAAGCCCGGGTCGGTGCCGCCGCCGGCGAGCGCGGTCTCGACCATCCGTCGCGACAGATGCGGCGCGAAGCCCTCGATGAAGGCATACACATAGGCGCGCAGCCAGGCGCGCTTGCGCAGCCCGATCCGCGTCGTGCTCGACTCGAAGAGATGCGCGGCATCGATCATGCCGAGCTTGCGGTCCTCGACCGGGTCGTAGGCCATGCGCGCGAGGATGCCGATGCCCAGGTCCATCTCGACGTACTTCTTGATCACGTCCGAGTCGATCGCGGTCAGCACCACCTTGGGCTTGAGGCCGCGGCCGAGGAAGGCCTTGTTGATCTGGCCGCGGCCGGTGAAGGCGTCGTCGTAGGTGATCAGCGGGTAGCGCGCGATCGCCTCGAGCGTGAGTGGCGCAGCCTGCAGGATGGGGTGGCGCGGGGTGGCGACCACGCAACGGTTCCACTGGTAGCAGGGCAGCATCACCAGCTCGTCGTACTCGGAGATCGCCTCGGTGGCGATCGCGATGTCGGCGGTGCCGTCGAGCACCATCTCGCAGACCTGGCGCGGGTTGCCCTGGTGCAGTTCGAGCTTGACCTGCGGGTAGCGCTGCATGAAGCGGCGGACCACGTCCGGCAGCACGTAGCGCGCCTGGGTGTGGGTGGTCGCGATCGACAGGCTGCCGATCGCCTCGTTGGCGAACTCGTCACCCACCTGCTGCAGGTTGTCGAGGTCGCGCAGCACGCGTTCGGCGATCGCCAGCACGGCCTGGCCAGGCTCGGTGACCGCGACCAGGCGCTTGCCGTGGCGGGTGAAGATCTCGATACCGAGCTCGGACTCGAGCTGGCGGATCTGCTTGGACACCCCGGGCTGCGAGGTGAACAGGGCATCGGCCGCCTCGGAGACGTTGAGCCCGCGACGGGCGACTTCATGCACGTAACGCAGCTGCTGCAGGTTCATGGTGCGCTCGATATAACAACCAGTTCTTAAAGTCTAACCTCAAACCGCTTCTTGCACTTAAACGAAGTCCTTACGATGCGCCGCACCATCCAGGAGCGGATTACATGGATTTCGCCTACACCATCGCCGGTTTCGCAGTCGGTGCCATCGTCGGTCTGACCGGCGTTGGAGGCGGGTCCTTGATGACGCCGCTGCTGGTGCTGATGTTCGGCATCCATCCCTCGGTGGCGGTCGGCACCGACCTGCTCTACGCCGCGATCACCAAGGCCGGCGGCACCCTGGCGCACGGCCTCAAGGGCACGGTGGACTGGAAGATCACCCGCCTGCTCGCCACCGGCAGCATTCCCGCGGCGGCGATCACGCTGGCGCTGATCGGACACTTCGCCCCCGGCGGCATCGAGGGTGCCGCGCACCTGATCCAGGTCGCGCTCGGCGTGGCGCTCGTGCTGACCGCGGTGGCGCTGATCTTCCGCAAGCGCATCCAGGCCTACGCGGTGGCGCGCTCGGGCGGCCGCCCCGCCGATCCGGCGCGCACCGCCCGCCTCACCGTGATCACCGGCGCGGTGCTCGGGGTGCTGGTGTCGATCTCCTCGGTGGGCGCCGGCGCGCTCGGCGTCACCGCGCTGTTCTTCCTCTACCCGGCGATGCCCGCGCTGCGCATCGTCGGCTCGGACATCGCCCACGCCGTGCCGCTGACCGCGGTCGCCGGCATCGGCCACTGGTTCCTCGGCAGCGTCGACTGGCTGCTGCTCGGCAGCCTGCTGGTCGGTTCGCTGCCCGGCATCTGGCTCGGCAGCCACATCTCCACCAAGGTGCCCGACCGCATCCTGCGCCCGATCCTGGCGACGATGCTGGTGCTGGTCGGCGCCAAGCTGATGGCGCACTGAAGAACGCCGCCCGCCCCCACCCGAAAATCACAGAGAGAGCCCTCATGTACCAATACGACGAACACGACCAGCGCCTGCTCGACCAGCGCGTCGCCCAGTTCCGCGACCAGATGCGGCGTCACCTGGCCGGCGAGCTCTCGGCCGACGAGTTCCGTCCGCTGCGCCTGCAGAATGGCCTCTACATCCAGCGCCACGCGCCGATGTTCCGCATCTCGGTGCCCTACGGCCACCTCGCCAGCCGCCAGCTGAGGAAGCTCGCCCACCTCGCGCGCAGCTACGACCGCGGCTACGCCCACTTCACCACCCGCACCAACGTGCAGTTCAACTGGCCCAAGCTCGAGGACGTGCCGGAGATGCTCGCCGAGCTGGCCAGCGTGCAGATGCATGCCAACCAGACCTCGGGCAACTGCATCCGCAACATCACCGCCGACCCCTTCGCCGGCGTGGCCGCCGACGAGGTCGCCGACCCGCGCCCCTTCGCCGAGATCCTGCGCCAGTGGGCGACCTACAACCCGGAGTTCGCCTTCCTGCCGCGCAAGTTCAAGATCGCCTTCAACAGCGCTTCCGAGGACCGTGTGGTGCTGCGCGTCTACGACATCGGCCTCGACCTGGTGCGCAACGCGGCCGGCGAGCTCGGCTTCCGCGTGCTGGTGGGCGGCGGCCTCGGCCGCACGCCGATCCTGGGCGAGGAGATCAAGCCCTTCCTGCCCTGGCAGCACCTGATCAGCTACTGCGAGGCGATCCTGCGCGTCTACAACCGCTGGGGCCGCCGCGACAACCTGTGGAAGGCGCGCATCAAGATCCTCGTGAAGGCGCTCGGGCCGGAAGCGTTCGCCCGCGAGGTGGAAGAGGAGTGGGCGAATTCCAAGGACGGCCCCAACACCATCACCGAGGCCGAGCTCGCCCGTGTGTCGGCCCACTTCGCCCCGCCCGCCTACGAGTCGCAGCCCGCGCAGGACGCCGGCTTCGACGCGCTGCTCGCCGGCAACAAGGCCTTCGCCACCTGGGTCAAGCGCAACGTGCGCACCCACCGCCAGCCCGGCTACGCAGCGGTCGTCCTGTCGCTGAAGAAGACCGGCACCGCCCCGGGCGACGTCACCGCCGAGCAGATGGACCTCATCGCCGACCTGGCCGACCGCTTCAGCTTCGGCGAGGCGCGCATGCTGCACGAACAGAACGTCGCGCTCGCCGACGTTCGCCGCGCCGACCTCTTCGAGCTGTGGCAGGCGGCGCGCGCCGCCGGCCTGGCGACGCCGAACATCGGGCTCCTGACCGACATCATCTGCTGCCCCGGCGGCGACTTCTGCAGCCTCGCCAACGCGCGCTCGATCCCGATCGCCGACGTCATCCAGCGCCGCTTCGACGACCTCGACTACCAGCACGACATCGGCGAGATCGACCTCAACATCTCCGGCTGCATGAACTCCTGCGGCCACCACCACGTCGGCCATATCGGCATCCTCGGCGTCGATAAGAACGACGAGGAGTGGTACCAGGTCAGCATCGGCGGCACCCAGGGCAACGGCACCACGCTCGGCAAGGTGATCGGCCCCTCCTTCGCCCTCGAAGAAGTGGTCGGCGTGATCGAGAAGCTGCTCGAGACCTACGTCGAACTGCGCCATGAGGACGAACGCTTCATCGACACCGTACAACGCGTCGGCACCGAGCCCTTCAAGGCCCGCGTCTATGCCGACCGCCAGCCGCAAAGGAAAGCCGCCCATGTCTGACAAGATCATCAAGAACGGCCGCGTCGTCACCGACGACCGCCTGACCGTGAGCCTCGCCGAGGGCGAGGCCGCCACCGACATCGCCGTGCCCGCCGGCCCCGTGCTGGTGCCGCTCGCCGTGTGGCAGGCGCGCCGCGACGAACTGCTGGCGCGCGCGCGCAGCGGCGAAGTGGGCGTCTGGCTGGCCGCGGGCGAGGACGTCGCCGCGCTGGCCGACGACCTCGCGCTGCTGCAGGTCGTCGGCCTGCACTTCCCCAAGTTCACCGACGGCCGCAGCTACTCCGCCGCCACCCTGCTGCGCACCCGCCACGGCTACCAGGGTGAGCTGCGCGCGATCGGCCAGGTGCTGCGCGACCAGTTCAACTACATGACGCGCTGCGGCTTCGACGCCCTGCAGCCGCAGGCCGAGCGCTACACCGACGCGCAGCTCGAGGCGGCCGTGGCCAGCATCGACGACTTCACCGAGCCCTACCAGCGCTCGGTGAAGGATCCGCTGCCGCTCTTCCGCCGCGTCGAGCGCGCCGCCGGCCACGAGGTGCAGCCATGAACGCCGCCGTCAGCCTGCTGCGCCCTGCCCCGACCAACGCCGCCACCCACCCGCAGCTCACCGACGCGCTGCGTGCCACCGTGGGCGCCAAGTCCGCCGCCGCGCTCGCGCTGCTGCGCGAGGCCGTCGCCGAGTTCGGCCCGAATGGCGAGCTCGCCTTCGCCAACAGCTTCGGCGCCGAGGACATGGTGCTGACCGACCTGATCCTGTCGAACGCCCTGCCGATCACGGTCTTCTCGCTCGACACCGGGCGGCTTCCCGCGGAGACCTACAGCCTGATCGGCGAGGTCGAGCGTCGTTACGGCAGCAAGCTCGAGATCTACTTCCCGGATGCCAGCGCGGTCGAGACCTTCGTGCGCAGCCACGGCATCAACGCCTTCTACGACTCGGTCGAGCTGCGCAAGGCCTGCTGCGGCGTGCGCAAGATGGAACCACTGCGCCGCGCCCTCGCCGGGCGCAAGGCCTGGATCACCGGCCTGCGCGCCGCCCAGTCGGTCACCCGTTCCGGCCTCCCGGTGCGCGAGACCGACTCCGCGAACGGGCTCGAGAAGCTCAATCCGCTGTCGGACTGGAGCGAGACCGAGGTGTGGGCCTACATCCGTCTCAACGAGGTGCCCTACAACGCCCTGCACGACCAGTTCTACCCCAGCATCGGCTGCGCCCCCTGCACCCGCGCGATCGCGGTCGGCGAGGACGTGCGCGCCGGACGCTGGTGGTGGGAGAACCCGGAGACCAAGGAGTGCGGTCTCCACGTCAAGGCAGGCTGAGCCATGAACGGCAAGCACCCCGCCCAGGGCACGCACAGCCCCGCGATCGGCGCCGGCCGGCGCAGCCTGCAGCAGCGCCTGCTCGCGCTGCGCGCCGGGCTCAAGGCGGCGCTGCGCGCCTTCAGAACCCATCCGATCAAGCATCCGCAACGGTAATCGCACCATGTCCACGCTGACCAAACAGACGCTGTCCCACCTCGACTGGCTCGAGGCCGAAGCCATCCACATCCTGCGCGAAGTCGCCGGCCAGTGCGCCAACCCGGTGTTGCTGTTCTCCGGCGGCAAGGACTCGATCTGCCTGCTTCGCCTGGCCGAGAAGGCCTTCCGTCCGGGCCGCTTCCCCTTCCCGCTGATGCACATCGACACCGGCCACAACTACAGGGAAGTGACCGACTTCCGCGACAAGCGCGCCGCCGAGCTGGGCGAGCGGCTGATCGTGCGCTCGGTGGAAGATTCGATGGCGCGCGGCACCGTGGTGCTGAAACACGCCGGCGAGTCGCGCAACAAGCACCAGTCGGTGACGCTGCTGGAAGCGATCGAGGAATTCGGCTTCGACGCCTGCATCGGCGGTGCCCGCCGCGACGAGGAGAAAGCGCGCGCCAAGGAGCGGATCATGAGCTTCCGCGACGAGTTCGGTCAGTGGGACCCGAAGAACCAGCGCCCCGAGCTGTGGAACCTCTACAACGCACGTTCGCACAAGGGCGAGAACATCCGGGCGTTCCCGATCAGCAACTGGACCGAGCTCGACGTGTGGCAGTACATCCAGCGCGAGCAGCTGGAGCTGCCGTCGATCTACTTCGCGCACACCCGCCCGGTGGTGCGCAAGGCCGGCCTGCTGCAGCCGGTGACCGAGCTGACCCCGGCCAGGGACGGCGACGTGGTCGAGGACGTGCTGGTGCGCTTCCGCACCGTGGGCGACATCACCTGCACGGCGCCGGTGGAGTCGGATGCGGATACGGTGGAGAAGATCCTGGCCGAGACGGCCACGACGACGATCACCGAGCGTGGGGCGACGCGGATGGATGACCAGACTTCAGAGGCGTCGATGGAGCAGCGGAAAAAGGAAGGCTACTTCTGAACGTTTGTTGTTTGCTTGGGTGTTTGTGCTGAGAGGCTCGCTGCGGGGACGCGCACGGGGTGTTCCTTCCGGGGCTGCGGAACTCGCTTCGCTCGGACAGTCCTCGCCCCTTCAGGAACACCCCGCACGCATCCTGGAATCGTGGGTGCAGCTCAATGGAGAGCAAAACCGGCTTGGAACAAACCGTTTTACGGCCTTCGGGCAACCGGGGCGGTAGCCGGGGATGTGCGGGGTATTCGTGAAGGGGCGAGGACTGTCCGAGCCGAGCGAAGCGAAGGTGAGTTCCGCAGCCCCGGAAGGAATACCCCGCGCGTCCCCGGCGGGTCGCAGGCCGAAAGCCGCGTCACCAACAAAGCCTTCCAGCCCAACACCGCACCACCAGAAAACGCCGAGCACAGAGCCCCAGACGCCAAACAGAATTTCAAAGCATGAACAAAGGAATCCAAACCATGTCCGCCCTTGAAAACCTCCCCGAGATCGACAACGGCCTGCTGCGCTTCCTCACCTGCGGCAGCGTCGACGACGGCAAGAGCACCCTGATCGGCCGCCTGCTGTTCGACACCAAGACCATCCTCGCCGACACCCTCAACGCCATCGAGAAGACCTCGGCCAAGCGCGGCATGAGCGCGGTCGACCTGTCGCTGCTCACCGACGGCCTGCAGGCCGAGCGCGAGCAGGGCATCACCATCGACGTCGCCTATCGCTACTTCTCCACCGGCCGGCGCAAGTACATCATCGCCGACGCCCCCGGCCACGAGCAGTACACCCGCAACATGGTGACTGCCGCCTCCACCGCCAACCTCGCCATCATCCTCATCGATGCGCGCAAGGGCGTGCTCACCCAGACCCGCCGCCACTCCTACCTCGCCAGCCTGGTCGGCATCCCCCACCTGGTGGTGGCGGTCAACAAGATGGACCTGGTCGACTACGACCAGGCGGTGTTCGAGCGCATCAAGGCCGACTATCTCGCCTTCGCCGCCAGGCTCGGCATTGCGGACGTGCGCTTCATCCCGATCTCGGCGCTGGAGGGCGACATGATCGTCGACCGCGGCGAGCGCCTGTCCTGGTACGACGGCCCGACGCTGCTCGACATCCTCGAGAACGCCCCCGCCGCCCACACCGAGCAGGCCGAGGAATTCCGCTTCCCGGTGCAGTTCGTGTGCCGCCCGCAGGACTCCGCCAACCCCGAGCTGCACGACTACCGCGGCTTCATGGGCCGGGTCGAATCCGGCGAGATCGCCGTCGGCGACGCGGTCACCGTGCTGCCCTCCGGCGCCAGCAGCCGCGTCAGGAAGATCGAACTCGGCGGCGAGAGCCTGCCGCGCGCGATCCACGAGCAGTCGGTGACCCTGCTGCTGGAGGACGAGATCGACATCTCGCGTGGCGACCTCATCGTCAAGTCCGCAGAAGCGCCCGAGCCGGTCAAGCAGATCGACGCCACCGTGTGCTGGCTGTCCGAGACCCCGCTGTCGCCGGCGCGCACCTACCTCGTGCGCCACACCACGCGCGAGGTGAAGGCCAAGCTCGCGAAGATCGACTGCCGCCTGGATGTGAACACGCTCGAGCAGGAGGCCGCGAGCGGCCTGGCGATGAACGACATCGCCCGCATCACGCTCAAGCTCGCCCAGCCGGTCGTCGCCGACCGCTACGCCGACAACCGCGCCACCGGCGCTTTCATCATCATCGACGAGAGCACCAACAACACCGTGGGCGCGGGCATGATCGGCTGACCCCTACCCGCTTCCGCAGCAAGCGAACCCCGGCCCCCGCAAGGGCGCCGGGGTTCTTCATTTGCAGACCTCGAGAGAAAGCCAAATGGCATTCACCATAATGACAATCGGGCACAAAGGTTTCTATAATGAAATTCCATATGACTAGCCCGGAACATCGAAGCACCTGAATAGCCATCCCTGGATCGCGCCGCAACCCGCTGCCAGCCCTCTCCATTCGTCCTCGAGGAACTCTCCCGATGCTCAAGCGAATCGCCCTCGTCACCGTCGCCGCCTTCGTGCTCACCGGCTGCGCCGCCGCCCACGTCGCCATCAGCAAGCGCGACCTCGACGTGCAGACCAAGATGTCCGACACGGTCTTCCTCGACCCGGTCGGCGCCGACAAGCACACCATCTTCCTGCAGATCCGCAACACCTCCGACAAGCCCGACCTCTCGGTGAATGAAGAGATCGCGGCCGCGCTGCAGGCCAAGGGCTACACCCTGCTGCAGGACCCGGACGCGGCGCACTATGTCCTGCAGGCCAACATCCTGCAGGTCGGCAAATCGGCGCCCACCGCGATCGAGGCGGCAGTCAGCCAGGGCTACGGGGTCGCCGCCTCGGGCGGCCTGGTGCTGGGTGCCGGCGCGGCCTACGCCGGCGGTGCCAGCGGCCGCGGCATCGCCGCCGCCGGCCTGATCGGCTCGCTGGCCGAGGGCATCGCCGGCGCTGCCGTCAAGGACGTGTATTTCTCGATGATCACCGACCTGCAGATCAAGGAGCGCATCCGCGGCGCGGGCAAGGCAAAGCTGAGTTCGAGCCACAGCCTGCGCCAGGGCAACAGCGGCGGCTCGCAGCTGTCCTACGACGAGGAGTCTTCCTACAAGACCTACCAGACCCGCATCGGCTCGAGCGCGAACAAGGTCAACCTCGCCTTCGAGGAGGCGCTGCCCGAGCTGAAGAAGGGCCTGATCACCTCGATCGCCGGATTGTTCTGATCTCCGCCGCGGGCTGGATTGGGAGCAGGTCCGCGCTCGAGGTCGGGCTTTGCCTCGAGGCACGGCGCTGTCGATAATGTCGACCGCGCCGTTTCACGTCCGACACCTCGCCGCAGCTCCCAGCCATGCCCCCACATCCACCCACCGACCCCGCCCGCACCCGCCTCGACAAATGGTTGTGGGCGGCGCGCTTCTTCAAGCACCGCACGGCGGCCACCGAGGCGGTCGACGGCGGCAAGATCAAGCTCAACGGCATCACGGTGAAACCCGCGCGCGACGTCAAGCCCGGCGACCGGCTCGACATCACCATCGGCGAGGAGACGCGCACGGTACTCGTGCGCGCGGTTGCCGACAGGCGCGGCTCGGCCACGGTGGTGCAAACGCTTTACGAAGAGACCGCCGAGAGCATCGCGGAGCGCGACCACGCCCGCGAGCTGCGCAAGCTCGCCGCCACCCCGGGCGCCGACCTGCACGGCCGCCCCACCAAGCGCGACCGCCGGCGCATGGACCGCTTCGGCGGCCATTGAAGTCCTTACACCGGAACGGCCAGTGCCGCACAGGAGGGCGGGCGGAATGCGTGGCGACGGGCTCCCGGGCAGCGGCGCTCGCCACTTGCGCGCGGTTAAAAAGTCGGTGTGCTTGAGAACTCGGGGATGGCTTCTACACTCCGATTGAAGAGCCGTGGGCCATCCGCCCGCAGGCTGCGACGGAGAGACTGGATGCCCGCTCCTCCCCCCTCGGCGCTGCGCACCTCGACGAGCGCCATTCTGGCCTTGATCGGCCTGGTGCTGCTCCTGCTCGCATCGCAGGCCGGGTCGAGCGCGGCGGGTGCGCTGGTGCTGCGGGTGGACGGCGCCATCGGCCCCGCCAGCGCCGACTACATCCACAAGGGCCTGACACGCGCCGCCAGCACGGGCGCACAGCTGGTGGTGATCGAGCTCGACACCCCGGGCGGGCTCGACACCTCGATGCGTTCGATCATCAAGGACATCCTCGCCTCGCCGGTGCCGGTGGCCACCTTCGTCGCCCCGGAGGGCGCGCGCGCAGCCAGCGCCGGCACCTACATCCTGTACGCGAGCCATATCGCCGCCATGGCGCCGGCCACCAACGTCGGCGCAGCCACCCCCGTGGCGATCGGCATCGGCGGTGCGCAGCCCGGACGCACGGCGCCGCTCGGCGACGAGTCGGCACCGGCCCACGGTGCGGGCGCGGGGGGGCGGGATGGGGCGGGCTCCACGTCGGGCCCATCACAACCCCCCTCGCACGCCCAGTCGCAGCCCGCCGGCGCAAACCGCAACCCGGAAACCACACCGGAGATCATGGACGATAAGACGGACGCGCCACCGTCCGCGTCCGATCAACCCGAGACCGCAGCGCCTCCTGCGACGGCAGGCCCCCGGCGAACACCTGCCCCCACCGACGCCATGGCCACCAAGTCCATGTCCGACGCCACCGCCTACATCCGCAGCCTGGCCCAGCTGCGCGGGCGCGACGTCGACTTCGCCGAGCGCGCGGTGCGCGAGGCCGCCAGCCTCTCCGCCGAGGAGGCGCTGGCGCAGGGCGTCATCGAGCTCATCGCCATCGACACCCCCTCCTTGCTGAAGCGGCTCGACGGCCGCGAGGTCGCCGTGCTCGACGGCACGCGCACCCTCGCCACCGCCGGCATCGCCATCGAGCGCATGGAGCCCGACTGGCGCAACCGCATCCTCGCCGCGCTCGCGAACCCGCAGGTGGCGCTGATCCTGATGATGATCGGCATCTACGGTCTGTTCTTCGAATTCACCTCGCCCGGCTTCGGCGTGCCCGGCGTAGCCGGCGCGATCTCGCTGCTGATCGCGCTCTACGCCTTCCAGCTGCTGCCGGTGAACTGGGCAGGCGTGCTGCTGCTTGCGGTGGGCGCCGGCTTGATGCTGGCCGAGGCCTTCCTGCCCAGCTTCGGCGTGCTCGGCGTGGGCGGCATCATCGCCTTCGTGGTCGGCGGCCTGTTCCTGATGGACGCCGGCGTGCCCGGCTTCGGCATCCCGATCGCACTGATCGTCGGCATGGCGCTCGCCAGCGCCGCGGTCATCGTCGCCATCGGCAGCTTCGCCGCGCGCAGCCTGCGCCGGCCGGTCGTCAGCGGCAGCGAAGAGATGCTCGGTGCCCTCGGTGTGGTCGAGCGTGCCACCGACGACGGCGACTGGTGGATCGCGGTGCATGGCGAGCACTGGCGCGCGCGTAGTGCGCAGGCGCTCGTGCCCGGCGACCGTGTGCGGGTGGCGCGCATCGACGGCCTCACCCTGACGGTCACCCCGATCGCGGCGCACTCCGATGCGGCGGCCTCCGCGCCGGGTCCGGAGTCGGCCGCGCCGGACACTCGCCACCTCACCCCAGGGAGCACCCCATCATGATCGACCTTCAATTCGGGCTTGCCCCGCTCTTCATGCTCCTCGTCTTTCTCGTCGTCGCCTCGATCAAGATCCTGCGCGAGTACGAGCGCGGCGTGATCTTCCTGCTCGGGCGCTTCTGGAAGGTCAAGGGCCCCGGCCTGGTGATCGTGATCCCCGGCATCCAGCAGATGGTCAAGGTGGACCTGCGCGTGGTGACCATGGACGTCCCCTCGCAGGACGTCATCTCGCGCGACAACGTCTCGGTCAAGGTCAATGCGATCGTGTTCTTTCGCGTCGTCGATCCGGAAAAGGCCATCATCCAGGTCGAGAACTTTCTCATGGCCACCAGCCAGCTCGCCCAGACCACGCTGCGCGCGGTGCTCGGCAAGCACGAGCTCGACGAGATGCTCGCCGAGCGCGAACGCCTCAACCTCGACGTACAGCAGATCCTCGACGCGCAGACCGACTCCTGGGGCATCAAGGTGGCCAACGTCGAGATCAAGCACATCGACCTCAACGAAAGCATGGTGCGCGCCATCGCCCGTCAGGCCGAGGCCGAGCGCGAACGCCGCGCCAAGGTGATCCACGCCGAAGGCGAGAAGCAGGCCGCACAGTCGCTGCTCGAAGCGGCGCAGATGCTGTCTCGGGAGCCGGCGGCGATGCAGCTGCGCTACCTGCAGACGCTCACCCAGGTGGCGGGGGACAAGAGCTCGACGCTGGTGTTTCCGGTGCCGGTGGATCTGCTGGGCAAGCTGATGCGACAGGATGGCGGGCACGCGCGCGAGTGAAGCCGCGCGCCCTCAGTCGAGCACCAGCGCCAGCGCGATCGGCAGGAACACCACCGCGGCGAGGTTGCCGATCAGCACCATCGAGGCCACCTTGTCGGGCTCCTGATCGTAACGCTCGGCGAACATGTAGTTCAGCACGGCCGGCGGCAAGGCGCCGAACACCAGCACCAGCGCCTGCTCACGCGGCGGCAGCTCGAGCACCTGCAACAGGCCCCAGGCCAGCGCCATGCCCACCACCGGGCGCAGCACCGCGCCGAAAACGCCGAAACCCACCGCGCTGATGCGCGAGTCGGCCAGGCGCACGCCGAGCGCGAACAGCATCAGCGGGATCGAGATGTCGCCGACCATCTCGATCGACATCAGCAGCGGCGGCCACACCTCGATACCGAGGAAGCCCACCGCCAACCCCGCGATCGTCGCCAGGATGGAGGGCGAACGCCACACCGTGGTCAGCCTGGTGTGGTGATCGAGCAGCCATGCGCCATAGGAGAAATGGATCACGTTCGACACCACGAACATCACCACCGCGGGCGCGAGCGCGGATTCGCCGAAGGCGAGCACCGCCAGCGGCAGGCCCAGGTTGCCGCAGTTGTTGAACATCATCGGCGGCACCAGCGTCTTGGTGGCGATGCCTGCGGCGCGCGCCACCGCCCAGCCGACGAGCCCGGAGCCGACGATGATCACCAGGGTCGCGAACAGCAGCGGCAGGTACTCGCCAAGGCGGAAGTCCTTGCCGACCAAGGCGCCGAACACCAGCGCCGGCACGAACACGTCCATGTTCAGCTTGTTGGCGTGCGACAGGTCGGGCTTCATGCGCCGGCCGACGAAGTAGCCGAGCGCAGTGATCGCGAACAGCGGGAACAGGATGGAGACGATGCGGATCAGCATTCAGGGCCAGCGGGGAGCGGAGTGCGGAAGGGGCCGGCAAGGGATTCGCGGGCCTGGCGATGACTCAGAGCACATAGCGCGCAAGATCCTCGCGCTGGGCGAGCGTGACGAGCCGGCTGTCGACAAAGGCGGCATCCACCACCACCGTCTGCGCCGCGCTGCTGCGCCCGGCCTCGAAGGAGACCTCCTCGAGCAGCTTCTCCATCACCGTGTATAGCCGACGAGCACCGATGTTCTCGGTCTTCTCGTTCACCTGGCAGGCGATCTCGGCCAGGCGGCGGATGCCCGCGGCAGCGAACTCAAGCTGTACCCCGTCGGTGGCGAGCAAGGCCTCGTACTGGCGGACGAGGCAGGCGTCGGTGCTCGTGAGGATGCGCTCGAAGTCCTCGACCGACAGCGACTCGAGCTCGACGCGGATCGGGAAGCGTCCCTGCAGCTCGGGGATGAGGTCGGACGGCTTGGACAGGTGAAAGGCGCCGCTGGCGATGAACAGGATGTGATCGGTCTTGATCATGCCGTACTTGGTGGAGATCGTCGTGCCCTCGACCAGCGGCAGCAGGTCGCGCTGCACGCCCTGACGGGAGACATCTGCGCCCTGCACGTCGGTGCGCGCGGCGATCTTGTCCACCTCGTCGAGGAAGACGATGCCGTTCTGCTCCACGGCACGCACGGCCTCGAGCTTGACCTCCTCGTCGTTGATCATGCGCGCGGCCTCCTCGTCTGCGAGCAGCTTCATGGCCTCGCGGATCTTGAGCTTGCGCTGCTTCTTCTTGCCCCCGCCCAGGTTCTGGAACATGCCCTGGATCTGCTGGGTGAGTTCCTCCATGCCCGGCGGGGCGAAGATCTCGGCGCTCATCGAGGGCGCGGCGACCTCGATCTCGATCTCCTTGTCGTCGAGCTCGCCCTCGCGCAGCTTCTTGCGGAATTTCTGCCGGGTGGACGAATCCTGCGCGGGCTCGGGCTCGGCGTTGAAACCGACCGGGCGCGCCGGCGGCAGCAGGGCGTCGAGCACGCGGTCCTCGGCGGCATCCAGCGCGCGGTCGCGCACCGACTTCATCGCGCGCTCGCGGCCGTCCTTGATGGCGATCTCCATGAGGTCGCGGATGATGGTGTCCACATCGCGGCCGACGTAGCCGACCTCGGTGAACTTGGTCGCCTCGATCTTGATGAAGGGCGCGTTGGCCAGGCGCGCCAGGCGGCGCGCGATCTCGGTCTTGCCGACGCCGGTGGGGCCGATCATGAGGATGTTCTTGGGGGTGATCTCGCTGCGCAGCGGCTCATCCACCTGCGCACGCCGCCAGCGGTTGCGCAGCGCGATCGCCACGGCCTTCTTGGCCCTGTCCTGGCCGACGATGTGCTTGTCGAGTTCGGAGACGATCTCCGGCGGGGTCATCTGGGTCATGCGTTCAGCCTCAATCCAGCACTTCGATGGTGTGGTGGTGATTGGTGTAGATGCACAGGTCGGCGGCGATGCCGAGCGCCTTGGAGACGATTTCCCTGGGCTCGAGCTCGGTGTTCTCGATCAGCGCGCGCGCCGCCGACTGCGCGTAGGCGCCGCCGCTGCCGATCGCCACGATGCCCTGCTCGGGCTCGAGCACATCGCCGTTGCCGGTGATGACCAGCGAATGCTCGCGGTCGGCCACCGCCAGCATGGCCTCGAGCCGGCGCAGCATGCGGTCGGTGCGCCAGTCCTTGGCAAGCTCGACCGCGCTGCGTAGCAGGTTGCCCTGATGCTTGTCGAGCTTGGCCTCGAAGCGCTCGAAGAGGGTGAAGGCGTCGGCGGTGCCGCCGGCGAAGCCGGCGAGGATCTGTCCGTCGTAGAGCGTGCGCACCTTGCGCGCGGAGGCCTTGATGACGATGTTGCCGAGGGTGACCTGGCCATCGCCGCCGAGCGCGACACGATTGCCGCGCCGCACCGACAGGATGGTGGTGCCGCGATACTGTTCCATGACGGGTTCTCCGTCCCCGGGGAGGCCGGGGCTGGTGTGTTGTTCAATGACGCAGGGTGACGTGGGCCACCTTGTCGACGCTCATGACCCGCAGCAGGCCGGCGACCATGGCGTTCACGTCGCGAAGACGCACGAGTTTACCCTGAGCCTGCAAGGTGGCGAGAATATTGAAGAGCGTACCGGCACAGACGAAATCGATCCGCCGCAGGCGCCGGCAATCGACCTCGACCTCGCGACGGTCGGCGGCGAAAGCAGCAAAACGCTTGAGGGTCTCGTTCGCCGCACCGCAGAGCTCGCGCTCGAACACGAAGACGTCCGGGTCGGCTTGCGGCGCCTCGCACGGCCGCTCCGCGACGCCCCTCGACGCGGCGACGCGTCCCTCCCAGGACGGTGGCGACTCCTCGAAGGTCACCGCGTAGTCTACCGCGACGTCCTCGAAGCGCGCCTGGTCGCCAGCGTATTGCAGCAGTTCGAGCAGCATCAGCCAGGTGTCGCGTGCCTGCGCCTCCCCCGGGCGAACGGATTGCGACAGGACTTCGGCGAGCGCCTGAACATTGACCAGCATCACCTTGAGCCTCTCCGCGGCCAGCCCGGCAAGCAGTCCGCACCATACGGCGCATCCCGCATCGTCCACCCCGCGAACATTGGAGACGTCGATGCGCACCCCGCCGCTGCCGCGCGCGATCTTGGCGAGTTGGGCGAACTGTCGCTCCGCAGAGGCGGAGAGCTGGCCGTTCAGATTCACCAGCGGCAGCTCGGTACCCGCAGCCTTGCCCGCCGCACCCGACAGGTCCTGCCATGGCGGCGGCGAGCGCTCGAAGCAGGTGGCGTAGTCGAGCACGCGCGATTCGAAGCGCTGGCGCTCCCCACGCAGGCGGTAGAGGTCGAGCAGCATCAGCCAGGCGCCCTCGCCTCCCTCGCCGCCGCCTTCGGCACCGATCGCCGCCTCGAGCACGGCCAGCGCATCGTCGTCGCTGCCGTTGGCATACAGCACCGCGGCCTCCTCGAAAGCCGCGCCGATCCCGCTGCCGCACTCGCGAACCTCGACCTGCCCGGCCACACGCGCGAGCGCACGACCGTGGTCGGTGCCGGTAAAGTCGAGCGCGGACAACTCGGTCGGTGGCGGCCGATCGTCCTGCATGGCCTGCGCTTCCGCCCTGGTGCGCGCGTCGCGCTGCGCGCCAGGCGCGGGCGAAGCCGGTTTCCTGCCGAAGAAGGGGAGCGCCACGTCCGTTTCCCGATGTCGCCGACGCATCACCCGCGCCGCCACGACCAACAACATTTCCAGAAAAGTGCTTTTGCAACAAGCAGTAAGCGCAAGGAAAAAACCGCCGATCAAGGATGCAACAGACGTGCATCCGGAGCCGTGGCTCGGCTAGAATGCTGCGATGCAACCGAAATCCGTTTCCGACGCGGGCAGCGAATCGCTCCCCGCGCAGTCGCGCTTTTCCCTGCCGCTGCGAGTCTATTACGAAGACACCGATGCAGGGGGTGTCGTCTATTACGCAAACTATCTCAAATTCTGTGAGCGCACGCGCACGGAATGGCTGCGCGCGCTCGGCGTCGCCCAGCAGACGCTGCTCGACGAGCAGGGTCTGGGCTTCGTGGTGCGCTCGGTGCAGGCCGACTACCTTGCCCCGGCACGCCTGGACGACGCGCTCGAGGTGAGCGCCCGCATCGCCAGCCGCCGCCGCGCCAGCCTCGTTTTCGATCACGAGATCCGCCGCGACGGCGAACTTCTCTTCACCGCGCAGGTCCTCGTGGCCTGCGTGGACATGCGGCGCCTGAAGCCCGCAGCCCTCCCCGCCTCCCTGCACGCCCTTCTCGAAAGCCAAGCATGACCGTCACCCACGACCTCTCCATCCTCAGCCTGATCTCCCAGGCGAGCG
>ERZ761602.1053-NODE-1053-length-53319-cov-6.688514_pt1 | contig 53319 bp, 48 predicted proteins | sample MGYA00512165_ERZ761602 | MGnify/ENA primary metagenome ERZ761602 (study PRJEB28899, sample SAMN02445085) | bioreactor sludge metagenome | biome: EBPR sludge; isolation source: Thorneside wastewater treatment plant | place: Australia: Brisbane, Thorneside...
CTTCATCGGCGGCGTCATCAAGCACGCCAAGGCGCTCAACGCCTTCACCAACCCGACCACCAACAGCTACAAGCGCCTGGTGCCGGGCTACGAAGCCCCGGTGCTGCTGGCCTATTCGGCCCGCAACCGTTCGGCCTCGTGCCGCATTCCGTACGGCGCGGGCGACAAGGCCAAGCGCGTGGAATTCCGCTTCCCCGACGCGATGGCCAACCCCTACCTGTGCTATTCGGCGCTGCTGATGGCCGGTCTCGACGGAATCAAGAACAAGATCCACCCGGGCGAAGCCATGGACAAGAACCTCTATGATCTGCCCCCGGCCGAACTGGCCCAGGTGCCGACCGTCTGCGGCAGCCTGCGTGAAGCGCTGGAGAGCCTTGAGGCCGATCACGACTTCCTGCTGCAGGGCGGCGTGTTCACCAAGGACCAGATCGAAGCCTACATCGAACTGAAGTGGCCGGAAGTGATGCGCTGGGAGACCACCCCGTCGCCGGTCGAGTTCGACATGTACTACAGCCTCTGATCACAGGCACACCACAGGCACACCGCCTGTAGCAAAGGGGCACTCCGGGAAGCCGGGGTGCCCTTTTCGCATCAGCCTGCCGCAAAACCATTTTCCTACACGGGGCGATCCTGCCTAATTAACCGGCCTTGCGACACGAATCGAAAGGCCCGCGATGGACCCGACCGCCGACTTTTTCGCAGCCCTGCGCCGGATGAAGGCCGCGCCCGACCCGGCCCCGGCCGCTGCGCCCTCGCCTTCGCCCCCGCCCCCTGCCCCAACCGCCCGGAATGGGCGGCCCCGCCGGATCGGTCCGGCCGGCCTTGCGCTGATCAAGCGCTTCGAAGGCTGCGCCCGGCTGCGGCCCGACGGACGCTTCGACGCCTATCCCGATCCCGGCACGGGCGGCGATCCCTGGACGATCGGTTGGGGTGCGACCGGCAAGGGTATCAAGCGCGGCACGATCTGGACGCAGGACCAGTGCGATGTCCGGCTGGAGGCCGATCTGGCCCGGTTTTCCGCCGATGTCGCCCGCGTGCTGGGCGATTGCCCGACCAGCCAGAACCAGTTCGATGCCCTGGTCAGCTTTCACTACAACACCGGCGCGATTGCCCGCGCAACGCTCACCCGGCTGCACAAGGCCGGCCGGTTCGACGCCGCCCGGGACGAATTCGGCAAGTGGGTTCACGCCGGCGGAAAGCGTCTTGCCGGCCTGGTCCGGCGGCGCGCGGCCGAAGCGTCGCTCTATGCGGGCGGCTGACAGATTGCAGCTTGCAATCTTTCTCGCGCAATCCGACATAGTCCGGGATTAATCGTCCAGTTAAGGGAGATTCGAGGATGCGCGAGCTGCTGCAACATTACATCGACGGCAAATGGGTCGACAGCGAAGGCGGCGCCCGCCGCGAAGTGATCAACCCCGCCACGGAAGAGCCCTGCGCGGTCATTTCCGTCGGCACCGAAGCCGACGTGAACAAGGCCGTGGCGGCCGCCCGCCGCGCCTTCAAGACCTACAGCCAGACCACCCGGGAAGAGCGCCTCGCGCTGCTGGAGCGGATCGTCGAGGAATACAAGAAGCGCGCCCCGGACCTCGCCCAGTCGATGGCCGAGGAAATGGGCGCCCCGCTGTCCTTCGCGATCACCGCCCAGGTCGGCGCCGGGATCGGCGGCTTCATCAGCACGATCGCCGCGCTGAAGGACTTCGACTTCATGGAAGACGGGCCGGGCTACAAGGTGGCTTACGAGCCGATCGGCGTGGTCGGCATGATCACCCCGTGGAACTGGCCGCTCAACCAGATCGCGCTGAAGGTTGCCCCGGCGCTGGCCGCCGGCGACACCATGGTGCTCAAGCCCTCGGAAGAATGTCCGACCAACGCCAAGATCTTTGCCGAGATCCTGGATGCGGCCGGAGTGCCGCCGGGCGTGTTCAACCTGGTCCAGGGCGATGGCCCGACCACGGGCAACGCGATCAGCTCGCACCCCGATGTGGAAATGGTCAGCTTCACCGGCTCGACCCGCGCCGGGATCCAGGTGGCCATCGCCGCCGCGCCGACCGTGAAGCGCGTCCACCAGGAACTGGGCGGCAAGTCGCCCAACCTGGTCCTGCCCGATGCAGATCTGGCCACCCAGCTGCCCGCCGTGGCGATGGGGCCGCTGGTCAACACCGGCCAGTCGTGCATTTCGCCGACCAAGGTGCTGGTTGCCAAGGACCGCGAGGCCGAAGTGGTCGGCTTCTACAAGAACATGTACGCCGCCACTCCGGTGGGTGATCCGATGGCCGAAGGCAATCACCTTGGCCCGGTGGTCAACAAGGCCCAGTTCGAAAAGGTCCGCAGCCTGATCCAGTCGGCGATCGACGAAGGCGCCAAGCTGGAAACCGGCGGCCCGGACCTGCCGCCCAACGTCAACCGCGGCTATTACATCCAGCCGACCGTGTTCTCGGGCGTGACCCCCGACATGCGGATCGCGCAGGAGGAAATCTTCGGCCCCGTCGCCACGATCATGACCTATGACACGCTGGAAGACGGGATCGAACTGGCCAATGCCACCGAATACGGCCTGTCCGCCGCGATCACCGGCGATCCGGCCAAGGCCGCTGCCGTGGCCGGCAAGCTGCGCGCCGGCATGGTTGCGATCAACAACTGGGGCCCCACCCCGGGCGCGCCGTTCGGCGGCTACAAGCAGTCCGGCAACGGCCGCGAAGGCGGTCTGGCCGGCCTGAAGGACTTCATGGAAATGAAGGCGATCTCCGGCCTCCCGGCCTGATCCACCGCCTCAGACCCTGAGCAACCGAGCCCCCTTCCCGCCCGCGCGGGGAGGGGGTTTGGTTTTGGGGCATTGACAATCGCTCCCTTCCTTCGATATTTCGATAATCATCGAATCATGGAAGGAAAGCCATGCAGCCCGATTTCGTCATCCGTTCGCTGGGGGCTTTGGCGCAGGAGCATCGGCTGGCCGCGTTCCGGCTGTTGGTTCAGGCCGGGCCGGATGGCATGGCGGCCGGTGCGCTGGCCGATGCGCTGGGCATTCCGGCATCATCGCTGTCGTTTCACCTCGCCCAGCTGAGCAATGCCGGGCTGGTCACCCAGCGCCGGGTCAGCCGTTCGATCATCTATGCGGCGGACTATGCCGCGATGAACGGCCTGCTCTCCTACCTCACCGAAAACTGCTGCGCCGGGGGCTCGTGCGCTCCGGCCAGCACTGCCGAAAGGATTGCCTCATGAAGCGTTTCCATGTCCATGTCGGGGTGGCTGATCTCGATCAGTCGATTGCCTTCTACACCGGCCTGTTCGGGAAGGAGCCCAGCGTGACCAAGGCCGATTATGCCAAGTGGATGCTGGAGGATCCGCGCGTCAACTTCGCCATTTCGCAGAAGGATGGCGCGGTGAAGGGCGTGGAGCATCTTGGCCTGCAAGTCGAAGACCAGGGCGAGCTCGCCGAGGTCTATGGCGCGCTGGCCGCGGCGGGCCGTCCGGTGCTGGAAGAAGGCGCCACCACCTGCTGCTATGCCCAGTCGGAAAAGAGCTGGATTGCCGATCCGGACGGCGTTGTCTGGGAAGCCTTCCTGACCAGCGGGGAAGCGACCGTTTACGGCGCTTCGCCGGAACTGGAGCAACTGGCCTCGGCCAATGCGGCCGCGGGCTCCTGCTGCGCGCCGCAAGCCCCGGCCCAACCCGCCGCCAACAGCACCTGCTGCGGCTGACCCGATGGTTCAGGTCCGATCGGTGCTGGTGCTGTGCACCGGCAATTCCGCCCGCTCGATCCTGGGCGAGGCACTTTTCGCCACGCTCGGCGCCGGGCGGCTGACCGCCTACAGCGCGGGCAGCAAGCCCAGGGGCGTGCCGCATCCCGGCGCGCTGCGGAGGCTGGCCGCGCAGGGGATCGATACCGCGCCGTTCCGTTCCAAAAGCTGGCTGGAATTCACCGGCCCGGACGCGCCGGAAATCGACCTCGCGATCACCGTCTGCGGCAATGCGGCGGGGGAAGCCTGCCCGGTGTTCCCCGGCACGCCCCTGCGCGCCCATTGGGGCCTGCCCGATCCGGCCGACGTGACCGGCGGCGAAGCGGCCGAGGATGCCGCTTTTGCCGAGACCTGGCGGCTTCTGGAAATGCGGGTGAAAGCCAAGCTGGCGCTGGACCTTGCCGCGCTGGACCGCGCGGAGGCCGAACGTGAACTCGCCCGGATCGGGCAAATGGAAGGAGCCGCCTGATGGCCACGCTTGCCCCCGCCGCCCCGGCGGCCCGCCTGTCGTTCCTGGACCGTTATCTGACGGTCTGGATCTTTGCCGCGATGGCGCTGGGGATCGCGCTGGGATCGCTGTTTCCGGCACTGCCCGGCGCGCTGGATGCGCTGTCGGTCGGATCGACCAGCATCCCGATCGCCATCGGCCTGATCCTGATGATGTTCCCGCCGCTGGCCAAGGTCCGCTATGAGGAGCTGGGCCGGGTGTTCAGCGACCGGCGGATCCTGGCCCTTTCGTTCATCCTGTGCTGGATCGTGGCCCCGGCCTTCATGTTCACGCTGGCGGCGCTGCTGCTGCCCGGCCATCCCGAATACATGACCGGCCTGATCCTGATCGGCATCGCCCCGTGCATTGCCATGGTGCTGGTCTGGAACCAGCTGGCCGGGGGCAGCCCGGAATATGTTGCCGCGCTGGTGGCGTTCAACTCGCTGTTCCAGATCCTGTTCTATGTCCCCTATGCCTGGTTCTACCTGTCGGTACTGCCGCCCCTCGTCGGGCTGGAAGCCCAGGTGGTGGACATCCATTTCGGCACCATCGCCAAGGCGGTGCTGACCTATCTTGGCCTGCCGTTCCTGGCCGGGTTCCTGGTCCGCCGGCAGCTGATCAAGGCGCGCGGGGCCGAATGGTACGAAACCCGCTTTCTGCCGCGGATCAGCCCGATCACGCTGATCGCGCTGCTGTTCACCATCGTCGCCATGTTCAGCCTGAAGGGCGGTGAAATCCTGGCCCTGCCGCTGGATGCGCTGCGGGTGGCAGTGCCGCTGACGATCTATTTCGTGGCAATGTTCGTGCTGGCCTTTGCCGCCGGGCGGGCGCTGAAGGCGGATTATCCCCGCGCCACCGCGCTGTCCTTCACCGCGGCATCGAACAACTTCGAACTGGCCATTGCCGTCGCCATTGCCACCTTCGGGCTCGCCTCGCCGGTTGCTTTTGCCGCCGTGATCGGCCCGCTGGTGGAAGTACCGGTGCTGGTCGCGCTGGTCAGTCTGGCGCTGTGGTTCAAGCGCAACTGGTTCGGACTGGGTGGTTAACCCGCCACCCGGTACTGGTCCTGCCCGCCGTGGGCGCCGTCCTTGGTGCTGCCGTCGAGCGGTTCGGCGCTGTCGCGGCTGAGCGTGGCGGCAGCGGCGATCAGGCGGTCCTGCTCTTCCCCGCTCAGCCGGTGCCAGCCCTGCCGGGTCAGCCGTTCCATCGGGCGGAAGCGGACCTTGTATTGCATCCGGGCCGAGCCTTCGACCCAATAGCCGAGGTAGACGAAGGGCAGGCCTTCGCTGACCGCGCGGCGGATGTGATCGAGGATGATGAACGTGCCAAGGCCGCTGCGGCCGGGGTGATCGGGTTCGTAGAACGAATAGATCATCGACAGGCCATCGCCCTGCCGGTCGGTCAGGCAGGCGCCGACCAGCTTGCCCGGAGTTCCATCGGCGTTGGGCTCGCGGTATTCGACCACCCAGCTGTCCACCGGGGTGTGTTCCACCATGTCGGCGAAATCGACCTCGTCCATCGAGGCCATGCCGCCGCCGGGGTGACGCTGCCCCAGATAGCGCTGCAGCAGGTCGAACTGTTCGGCAGTGGACCACGGGCGGCAGACCGAGACGATCAGATCGGAATTGCGCTTCAGGTTGCGCTTCTGGCTGGTCGAGGCGCGGAATTCATCCGCGACCACCCGGACCGAAACGCAGGCGGTGCAATCGGCGCAGCTGGGGCGATAGGCCACGGTCTGGCTGCGGCGGAACCCGATCCGGCCCAGCGCGTCGTTCAGTTCGCCCGCATGCGGGCCTTTCAGCTCGGTGAAAACCTTGCGTTCCATCCGCCCCGGCAGATAGGGGCAAGGGGCCGGGCTCGTGACGAAGAACCGGGGAAATCGAACGGGTGCCGTCACGCTGCGGGGACCATCCTGAATGGCTGGAAGATGCGCCTTTTATGCATGGACGGGCCGCGCGTTGAAAGAACTTTAACCACAAAACACGGTTAAGCGTTCGTTATTTTGCACAGGCTGGAAAGGGTCTGCGCCCAGCCCCGCACAAAACGGGACAGGTCGGGTCCGGTCAGTTAAGCTCGACCGAGGTGACCGAGTAACCCATTTCCCGCAACGTCTCGACCAGGGCATCAAGCTGCTCCTTGTCGCGCGCTTCGCACTCGATGTCGGTGATCAGGCCCTTGGCCGGCAGATGGGTGAAAATCCGCTGGTGGTAGATCTCGATGATGTTGACGTTGTGCCGGTCGAACTCGCGCATCACCTTGAACAGCGCGCCGGGCCGGTCCTGCAGGGTCAGCCGCAGGCGCGCGAGCCGTCCGGAGCGGGCCAGATCGCGCAGCAGCACGTTGGCGAGCAGGCGGGTATCGATATTGCCGCCGGTGATCGGAATGCCGATCTTGCGCCCCTTGAAGCGCGAGGGATGCGCCAGCACCGCGGCCAGGCCCGCCGCCCCGGCCCCTTCGGCCACGGTCTTTTCGATCTGGAGCAGCAGCGACACCGCGCGTTCCAGCGAGCCTTCATCGACCAGCACGATATCGTCGAGCAGGCCGCGCAGCAGGTTGGAAGTGAACTGCCCCGGTTCCTTCACCGCGATCCCTTCGGCCAGAGTATCCCCGCCGCAGGGCAGATCGTCATGTTTGAGCTTGTTGTACATCGAGGGGAACAGTTCCGCCTCAACCCCGATCAGGGCGATGTCCGGCTTGATCGCGCGGGCGGCAACGCCCATCCCGGTGGACAGCCCGCCCCCGCCGACCGGGATCACCAGCATGTCGAGGTCCGGCACGTCTTCCAGCATTTCCAGCGCGACCGTGCCCTGCCCGGCGGCGACCAGCGGATGATCGAACGGGTGGATGAAGGTCAGCCCCAGTTGCCGCTCCATGCTGCGGGCATGGGCATAGGCCTCGTCGAAGGTCTCGCCTTCCAGCACCACGGTGCCGCCGACCGCTTCGGTCTGCATCACTTTCACCGTCGGGGTCGGCCGCGGCATGACGATGGTGACGGGAATGCCCAACCGGCTGCCGTGATAGGACAGGCCCTGGGCATGATTGCCCGCGCTCGCCGCGATCACGCCGCGGGCGCGCTGTTCGTCGGACAGGTGCAGCAGCGCATTAAGCGCGCCGCGTTCCTTGTAGGCGGCGGTGAATTGCAGGTTTTCGAACTTCAGCCAGATGTCCGCGCCGGTAATCTCGCTCAGCGTGCGGCTGTAATCGCAATCGGTGCGCACCACGGCGCCTTCGATCCGCGCGGCTGCGGCGCGGACGTCCTCAAGGGACAGCTGGAGTTCGGCGGTATCGGTCATGACGCCTGCGCCCTAAGCGAAATCGCCCCCCTTGGGAACCGCAAACGGCGCGCCCGTGACGGTTCGCGGGGAATTAACCATGGCCGTTTGCCACTTCCTCACCCCGCCCGGCTAGAAGCCGATCAGCGGATGGTCGCCCGCAAGCCAGGTGGGGAGCCGGGTGTTGACCAGACGTATCGCCTACATTGCCGGACCGATCCTGGCCCTGTGCGGAGCCGCTCCCGCATTTGCAGCCACGGCCACACCCGTCACGGCCAGCGCCGAAGTGCTGGAGGAAATCCAGTTCGCCGTCCTGCTCGACATGGACTTCGGGCACATTGCCGTACGCAATCCTGCCGTGGGCGGCGCGGTGGTGATCGATCCCTCCTCCACATCCCGCAGCTGCGATCCCAGTCTGGTCTGCGCCGGAACCTGGGCCGTATCCCGGCTGGAGCTGAGCGGTTCGGAAGCCTATGTTCAGGTCAACTTCGACCCCAGCTTCCAGCTGACCGGCCCGGGCCAGCCGATCATGGCCGAACCGCTGTTTCCCGGTGGCCCCGGCGCGGTGGTGCATCTGACCGGCGGGTTCACCGTGGTCAATTTCGGCGCACGGATCGTGGTCAATCCGGGTCAGGCTCCGGGCAGTTACAGCGGCGATTTCACGGTCTACCTGGAATACAACTGACCTTGCTGGACCCCGGCCGGCAGCCTACACACCGGCCATGACCACACCGCTCAACGTATCGTTCCTGGGCCTTGGCGTGATGGGCGGCGCAATCGCGCGGCACATCGGCCAGGCCGGCCACCGTCTGACGATCTACAACCGCAGCCCGCAGCGCGCCGAACGCTGGCAAGAGGCCAACCCCGGCCTGGCCGCCCGCGTTGCCACCAGCCCGGCCGAAGCGGCCGACGGCGCCGACGTGGTGCTGACCTGCGTCGGCAACGATGATGACCTGGCCGACGTGGTACTGGGCCCGACCGGGGTGTTCTCCGCCATCCGCCACGGCGCGACCTTTATCGATCACACCACCGTATCGGCCCGCATCGCCCGGCAGATCGCGGTCGAGGCTCGCGATCTTGAAGTGCACTGCGTCGATGCCCCCGTCACCGGCGGGCAGGCCGGGGCGGAAAACGGCCAGCTGACCGTGATGTGCGGCGGCCGCGCCGATGCGATCGAAGCAGCCCGTCCGGTGATGGAGGCCTATACCAAGCGGATCGTCCATGTCGGCAAGGCCGGGTCCGGACAAAGCACCAAGATGGTCAACCAGATCGCCTTCTCCGGCATTCTTGCGACGCTGTCGGAAGCCTTGCGATTTGCCGAAGCCGCACACCTCGATCTCGACAAGGTTTATGAGGCAATCTCCGGCGGCGCATCGCAAAGCTGGCAGATGGACAACCGCTGGCACACCATGGCCAAGGACGAATTCGACTTCGGCTTCGCGATCGACTGGATGCGCAAGGACCTGGGCCTGACGCTGGAGGAAGGCCGCTCGCTGGGCGTGTCGCTGCCGGTTACCGCGCTGATCGACCAGTTCTATGCCGAAGTGCAGGCGATGGGCGGCGGGCGGCAGGATACCTCTGCCCTTGTCCGCCGCCTGCCGCGCCGGAAGGCCGGGGCATGAGGCTGCTGCTGACCGGCGCGCTGGCCGCCGCCCTGGCCCTCGCCGCCCCGGCGCTGGCCGACACGCTGGTCGACAATGTCGATGGCGTGACAATCGACGCGACCGGCGGGATCGACCGCTTCACCGGGCTGGTGATCGGCGATGATGGCCGGATCAAGCAGGTGCTGCGGCGCGGCGACAAGCGCCCGGACCGGCCGACCTACAAGGTCGATGGCCAGGGCCGCTTCATGGTGCCCGGCATGATCGACAGCCATGGCCACGTGATGGGCCTGGGCTTTGCCGCGCTGACGCTGGATCTTTCGGACACCAAGTCGCTGCCTGAAGCGCTGGAGAAGATCGGCGCCTATGCGAAAGCCAACCCGGACCGCCCGTGGATCCTGGGGCGCGGCTGGAACCAGGAACTGTGGCCGGAAAAGCGCTTCCCCACGGCAGCCGAACTGGATGCCGTGGTGCCGGACCGTCCGGTCTGGCTGACCCGCGTGGATGGTCACGCCGGCTGGGCCAATTCGAAGGCGCTGGCCGCAGGCGGCATCACCGCGACCACCAAGGATCCGTCCGGCGGCAAGATCGAACGGTTCGTGCCGGGCGGCAGGCCCGCCGGGGTGCTGGTCGATACGGCGATGGACCTGATCGAAACCAAGGTGCCCCCACCCCGGCCGGAAGACCGCGATCTTGCCCTGGCCAAGGCCCAGGACATCCTGTTGTCGCGCGGGGTAACCGCGATTGCCGACATGGGCACCAGCATCGAGGACTGGCAGTCGTTCCGCCGCGCGGGTGACAACGGCACCCTGAAGATCCGGATCATGGCCTATGCCGCCGGGACGGAACAGATGGCGCTGATCGGCGGGCCGGGCCCCAGCCCGTGGCTTTATGAGGACCGGCTGCGGCTGAACGGTGTGAAGCTTTACGTCGACGGCGCGCTGGGCTCGCGCGGGGCCAGCCTCAAGGCGCCCTATGCCGATGCGCCGGGCACCCGGGGCCTCAGGATCACCAGCGACACGCAGCTCAAGAACCTGATGAGCCGCGCCGCGCTCGACAAGTTTCAGGTCGCGATCCACGCGATCGGGGACGAGGCGAACATGGCGGTCCTGTCCGGCATCGAGGACATGGCCGATACCTATGGCGGGGATCGGCGCTGGCGGATCGAGCATGCACAAGTGGTCGATCCGGCCGACATTGCCCGGTTCGGCAAGCACGGCATCATCGCCTCGATGCAGCCGGTCCACCAGACCAGCGACCGCGAGATGGCCGAAAAGCGGCTGGGACCCAGCCGGCTGGCCGGGGCCTATGCCTGGAAGACCATCCAGGCCAGCGGCGCACGGATCGCCTTTGGTTCAGACGTTCCGGTGGAGCTGGCCGATCCCTGGGCCGGCTGGGCCGCCGCGATCAGCCGGACCGGGCCCGATGGCGCGCCCCCGGGTGGATGGCAGCCGCAGGAACGGGTCACGCGCGAAGAGGCCTTTGCCGCCTATACCGTCAACGGCGCCTATGCCGGGTTTGCCGAGGGCCGCTTCGGGCGGTTGGTGCCGGGCGAGCGGGCCGACTTCCTGTTCATCGACCGCGATCCGTTCCTGGCCACGCCCGCAGAACTGCGGGCCACGCAGGTGATCGAGGTCTGGGTGAACGGCCGCAAGGTCTGGCAAAAGAAGTGACTAGAGCGGTCCGCTAAGATCGGTCGAGCGGGGCGCTGGTTCAACCGGCTCCGCTTCGCCCTGCTGCTCCTTTCGCTCGCTCAGCCACATCACCAGCAGCGCGCTTTCGAACAGCAGGATCAGCGGCACCAGCAGCAGCAACTGCGAAACCACATCCGGCGGCGTGACGATGGCGGCAAGAATGGCCATGCCGACAATCACATAGCGCCGTGCCGCGATCAGCTGCTGACGGCTGACAATTCCGGCACGGTTGAGCAACAGCAGCAGAACCGGCAACAGAAAGCTGATCCCGAAGGCCAGGATGAACTGCATCACCAGGCTGAGGTAATCGCCGGTTCCCGGCAAGGCTTCCAGCTGCAGTCCGCCCTTGCTGCCTTCGAACCCCAGGAAAAAGCGGAAGGCCGTGGGCATGACCACGTAATAGGCCAGCGCCGCGCCGGCCGTGAACAGCACCGGTGTGGCCAGCAGGAACGGCAGGAAGGCCTTCTTTTCCTTGGCATAGAGGCCGGGCGCGACAAAGGCCCACAGCTGGTTGGCGATGATCGGGAACGACATGAAAAAGGCGGCGAACAGCGCCACTTTCAACTCGACGAAGAAGGCTTCGTAAAGCTTGGTATAGATCAGCTTGCCCTCACCCGCCGGGAAGGCTTCGGTCAGCGGACGGACCAGAAAGCCGAAGATCTCGTCCGCGAAATAGAAGCTGACGGCAAAGCCCAGGGCCAGCGCATAGACACAGCGCAGCAGGCGGGTGCGCAATTCGATCAGATGATCGAGCAGCGGAGCCTGGCTCTCGTCGATATCGTCAACCTTGAAGACCATCAGGACGCCGCCTTCTTGCGGGTGCGCCTGGGCTTGGCGGGCGTTGCCTGCTCTGGCTCAGGCGGCGCGGCGGCCTCGGCAGCGGCGGCGGGCGTGGTGCCCGGATCCTGCCCCACCAGCGCGGCTTCGGCCGAGGCGCTCATCGGGTTGGCCTTCATGATCGCCTCGTTCTGCTCGCGCCACTTCTTCTCCATTTCCTCAAGCTCGGCCTCGCGGATCATGGTTTCGATCCCGGCACGGAAATGGCCGGATACGCGCCGGATCTTGCCGATCCAGCGGCCTGCGGTGCGCAGCGCCATAGGCAGGTCCTTGGGCCCGATCACCACGATCGCCAGCACGACGATCAGCAGCAACTCGGACGCGCCGATGTCGAACATGGAGCTTTCCCGTCAGGCCGGAATCAGGCCGGCTTGTCGGTCTTCTCGGCGGCCGGCTCGGCACTGACGGACTGGTCCGCAGCCGGCGGAGCGATCTGCCCGGCCGGCGGCTGGGGCTTGACCTCTTCGCCTTCGTTCATGCCCTGCTTGAAGCTTTTGATGCCCTTGCCGAAATCGCCCATGACTTCGGAAATGCGGCCACGGCCGAACAGCACCAGCACGATGATCAGCACGACGATCCAGTGCCAGAAAGACCCGAAACCCATTGTCATCACTCCTGAAAGCGGCGGCAGGCAGCCATGACCCTTCGCCGGGGCAATGCCCCTCACCCGCCCATGTAGGGTATTTGCGAAGGCTTTGCCAGTCAGTCGGCGTCCGCTTCGTCACCTGACTGCGTTTCCGCCTCGCCCTCTGCCCCGCCGACCGCTTCCATCGCTTCGGCCAGCGCGTCCTCCACCGGATCGAGCAGACCGGCGGCGCGCAATTCGTCGATCCCCGGCAGGTCGCGGCGGCTTTCCAGGCCGAAATGGGTCAGGAATTCGGGGGTGGTGGCATAGATCACCGGGCGGCCCGGCACTTCGCGGCGGCCGACGATGCGGACCCAGCCGGTCTCCATCAGCACGTCCAAGGTTCCCTTGGCGGTCTGCACCCCGCGGATCGATTCGATTTCCGCGCGGCTGACCGGTTCGTGATAGGCAACGATCGCCAGCACTTCGGTGGCCGCGCGGCTCAGGCGGCGTACTTCCTCGCGCTCGCGCCGCAGCAGGTGGGCCAGGTCCGGCGCAGTCTGGAAATGCCAGCGTTTGCCGCGCTCGACCAGATTGATCCCGCGCTCCCGGTATTGCTCGGCCAGTTCGGCCAGCGCCGCTTTCACCTCTGCGCCGCCAAGATGCACGGAAATCGCCTCGGCGCTCATCGGCTCGGTCGCGGCAAACAGCGTGGCCTCGACCGCCCGGACCAGATCGTCGGGACGGCTCAAGCCCGGATCCCCCGCAGCATCAGCGGACCGAACGTCTCGTCCTGCTGCAATTCGGCCTTGCCCAGCCGCGCCAGTTCGAGCGCGGCAACAAAGCTGCTGGCCATGGCCGAGCGGCGCAGGCGCGGATCGGCGTGCGGCGGCAGGAAATCGCGCAGTTCCATCCAGTCCAGATTAACGCCCAGCATCGAGGACACCCGGCTAAGCGCGGAATCCAGCGTCATGACCATCCGGTCGCGGACCATGTGGACCACCGGCGCGGTGCGCGCCTTGACCTGGCCATAGGCCTGAACCAGCGCGAACCAGTCACACTGCCACAAGCTCTTGCGATCGACCCTGAGGCCTTCGGGCGCGCCGCGCGCGAAGACATCGCGGCCCAGCCGGTCGCGCCCCATCAGCCGCGCAGACGCATCGCGCATGGCCGCCAGACGTTGCAGGCGAAGTTGCAGGCGCAGCGCCAGCTCTTCGGGCGAAGGATCAGGCTGCTCCTCGCGCGGGAGCAACAGGGCCGACTTGAGGTAGGCCAGCCACGCCGCCATCACCAGATAGTCCGCCGCCAGTTCCAGCCGCAGGGCCTCGGCCCGCTCGATATAGGTCAGGTACTGGTCGACCAGTTCGAGGATCGAGATCCGCCGCAGATCGACCTTCTGCCGCCGGGCGAGATCGAGCAGCAGATCGAGCGGCCCTTCCCAGCCATCGAGTTCCAGGTAGAGCGCCTGGTCCTCGGTCGCGGCCGCGCCGATGCCCTGCCAGTCGTCCTCGGCAAAGGTGATTGAGGGGGTGTCGACCGTTTCCGTCACGCCGCCGCCTCCACCATCGCGAGCAGCGCGTCACGCTTGGCAATCAGGGCAGCCTGATCGCCGCTCGCCCCGTCCAGCCGGGTGAACGACAGGGCACGCTCCAGCCGTTCGGCCGTTTTGGCGCCCATCGCGGGCAGGCGCTCGCAGATCCCGGTCATGTCGTCCAGCTTTGCCCAGCAGTTGAGCGCGATGTCGCAGCCTGCCGCAATTGCCCGCTCGGCCCGCTCCGGCACCGTGCCGCTCAGCGCTTCCATATCGAGATCGTCGGTCATCAGCAGGCCATCGAAGCCGATCCGCTTGCGGATGATCTCGCTGATGATGAAGGGCGACTGGGTGGCGGGGTGCTCACTGTCCCAGGCGGTGAACTTGAGGTGCCCGGTCATGCCGCTCGGCGCATTGTTCAGCGCCCGGAACGGAGCGATATCGCGTTCCAGTTCCTCGTCACTGGCGGTGACGGTCGGCATTTCCTTGTGCGTGTCGCATTCCGAGCGGCCATGCCCCGGCATGTGCTTGATCGTCCCGGCAACACCGGCCCGGGCAAGCCCGTCCAGCACCGCCCGGCCCAGTGCCGCCACCCGCAGCGGCTCATGGCCCAGGGCGCGGTCGCCGATCACGTCGTGAGCGCCTTCGCAGCGCACGTCGAGCACCGGGGCGTGGGTGCAAGTGATGCCAGCTTCGGCGAGGTCGATTGCCAGCGCCTCGGCATTCGCGCGGGCCGCCTCGATCGCGCTGGCCGGAGCCAGATCGTAGAGCCGGTCAAACACGGCGCCGGCCGGATAGGCATTCCACACCGGCGGCTTCAACCGCTGGACCCGCCCGCCTTCCTGGTCGATCGTGATCAGCAGCCGGTCCCGCCCGTGGATTTCGCGCAGGGAGTCGGTCAGCGCGCGCAGCTGATCGCGGCTTTCCACGTTGCGGCCGAAAATGATGTAGCCCGCCGGATCCGCCTCACGAAAGAAGGCTCGCTCATCGGCGCTCAGCACCAGTCCTGAAAGGCCGAAGATCGCGGGTGTCATGACGCTTTGGAAAGTCGCAGGATGACGGCGCTTGTGCAAGCGCCGCCGGTGCAATCCGTGTGGATTACCGCCCTACTTGACCTGGCAGGCGATGCCCGCGCCTTTCAGCTTGCCGCACAGGGCATTGGCCGCCGCCGCGTCCGGCGCCACCGCCTGCAGGCGGTAGACCGTGCCGTTATCGGCCGAGCCTTCGACCACCCGGTGCGGAACGCCCGAAAGGATCGCCCCGGCCTGGCCGGTCAGCTTGGTCCAGCCGGCTTCGGCCGCCGCCTTGGACGAGAAAGCGCCGACCTGCACCCCCACGCCGCCGCTGGCGGGCGCGGTGGCGATGCCGGGCTTGGCGGCCGGATCGGCGTTGGCGGCCGGAGCCGGAGCAGCATCCTTGCCCGCGCTGTCCAGCTGGGCCGGGCGGCTCTGCCCTTCGGATACGGCAAAACTGGAATCGCCGGTGCCGTCAAACTGCTTGCCGCCCGGATCCTTGGGCGCTTCCTTGTAAGGACCGGGTTCGGGCGGAACCACGCTGCCATCGGCGACCAGCGCCGGATCGGGCCCGCGATTGGTGGCCCACCAGATCCCGCCGACGATCACACCCAGCGCGACCAGGCCGATCAGCACCAGTTTGAGCAGGCCGCTGCCTTCGCCGCCTTCATCGGCGTAGTCATCGTCCTCGGCGCTTTCCAGCCACGGCAGCCGGTCTTCATCGCCGGCCAGGGCCAGCTGTTCGGTTTCGAGCGGCGCGTCATCGTCCTGCCACCGATCATCGTCACGGGTGCCGTCGCTGCCGGTCATGCTTACATCTCCTCCACCGCCTCGACGCCCAGAATGGCGAGGCCGTTGCGGACAAGTTGCCCGATTTGCGAGGCAAGATAAAGCCTTGCCCCGGTCAGCGCGGCATCCTGTGCCACGATGAACCGCTTTTCGGGCTTGTCGTTGCCCAGGTTCCAGTAGGCATGGAACGCGGCGGCAAGGTCATAGAGATAAAAGGCAATCCGGTGCGGTTCGCGCGCGGCAGCGGCGGCCTCGACCAGCCGGGGGAACTGCGCGGCCACCTTGACCAGCTCCAGCTCTTCCGCGCCCAGCAGGGCCAGATCGCTGTCCGCCGGGGCATAGCCTTCGGCCGCGGCCTTGCGCAGGGTAGAGCGGATCCGGGCATGGGCGTACTGCACATAGAACACCGGATTGTCCTTCGATGCCTCGACCACCTTGTCGAAATCGAAGTCCATCTGCGCTTCGGGCTTGCGGGTCAGCATGGTGAAACGGACCACGTCCTTGCCGACCATCTCGACCACGTCCGCCAGTGTCACGAAGTTGCCGGAGCGCTTCGACATCTTGAACGGCTCGCCGCCTTTGAGCAGCTGGACCATCTGCACCAGCTTGACTTCGAACGGCTTGCCCTTTCCGTCCTCACCCCCGGTCAGTGCGGCAACGGCAGCCTTGATCCGCTTGACCGTGCCGGCATGGTCCGCGCCCCAGATATCGACCAGCGCGTCGGCGCTCTGCGCCTTCTGGAAGTGATAGGCCATGTCCGCACCGAAATAGGTCCACGAACCATCACTTTTCTTGATCGGACGGTCCTGATCGTCACCGAACCTGGTCGAGCGGAACAACGGCAGCTCCACGGGCTCCCAGTCCTCGGGCGTCTTGCCCTTCGGTGCTTCGAGGTGACCATCATAGACCAGATCGTGCGCGCGCAGCCACTTCTCCGCCTCTTCCGGCTTGCCGGCGGCCTGCAGTTCGGCCTCGGAACTGAACAGGTCGTGCCGGATGCCGAGCAGCGCCAGGTCAGCCTTGATCTGGTCCAGCATGGCGGCAACCGCCCGGGCGCGGAACAGGGCCAGCCATTCGCCTTCCGGGGCCTTGGCATAGGCATCGCCGAATTCTGCGGCCAGCGCCTGCCCGACCGGAACCAGGTAATCGCCCGGATAGAGCCCTTCGGGGACCCCGCCGACGTCCTCGCCCAGCGCTTCGCGGTAGCGCAGATGGGCGGAGCGGGCGAGGACATCGACCTGCCCGCCGGCATCGTTGACGTAATATTCGCGGATCACCTTGTGCCCGGCCCATTCGAGCAGCGAGGCCAGCGCATCGCCCACCACCGCGCCGCGGCAATGGCCCATGTGCATCGGACCGGTCGGATTGGCCGAGACATATTCGACGTTGACCGTGGTCCCGCCACCCACGGCGGAACGGCCGTAGTCCGCGCCCAGCGCGCCGATTGCGGCCAGTTCGGCCAGCCATGCTTCGGGCGCGACGCGCAGGTTGATGAAGCCGGGACCGGCAATCTCGGCGCTGGCGACGGCCGGAACCTTCACCAGTTCCGCCACCAGCGCATCGGCCAGCGCGCGCGGATTGGTACCGGCGGGCTTGGCCAGGACCATCGCGGCGTTGGTGGCCAGATCGCCGTGGGCCGGATCGCGCGGCGGCTCCACCGTGATCGCGCCGCGGTTCAGCCCGGCCGGCAAGGTGCCTGCCGCTTCCAGCGCATCGAGCGCGGCAGCGATATGGGCCGAAAATGCGGCATAGATGGTCTTGGTCTGGGTCATCGGACTGCTCTTGGACAGGGGGCCTGAGGCCCGCATAACGTGACAGAGCCCCTACCGCCTGGGCAGGAGCGCTGCAAGGAATGAAGGCGCGCGGGGTCCGCGCGCCCGTTTCATCGGGTGGCGTTGTAGGTCAGCTGATCCTGCGTCAGCTGGAAACCGACCAGTACTTCGAAGGTGGCGCGGGCAATGGCCGCCTTCACGTCGGGCTGCGAGAGCGGATCGATCGCCGCGTCCTCTTCCCCGGCCTTGCGGCGACGGGTAATGCGGTCGCGGATTTCCGGCGGCAGGCTGGCCTCGGCCTTGTCGACATAGGCCGATCCCGAGCCACTGGCCTGGGCCCGTTCCTGCCCGTCGGCAAAGGTCAGGGTGACCTGGCCGACCCGCTTGGTCACCACCGCGCGGCCGCCGCGCAGGACGGTAACGAAATAGGGTACGGTCACGGTGCGCGCGCCGCGGGTATCGGTGCGGCGGGCCAGCACGTCGAAAGTGACACTGGTATAGACCTTGTCGCCGCTGTCGTTGCACTGGCTGCGCACATTGGTCATCGCCGCGACCAGATCGATATTGGCAGCGGTGGTATCGCCCGCGGTGCGAAACACGGTCATGTCGCCGGTAAAATCGGGAATGCCGACTGCCGGGCAAGCGCTGCGCACCGCCTGAATCCCCACCCCCTGATCGATCACGATATCGCCGGTGGACTTGCAGCCCGCCAGGGCGGCGGCCAGTGCGAGGGCGGAAATCAGACGGAAGCGAGCGGTCATTCGGGCACCTTTGGAATCTCGGTTGCGCTTGCCCTAGCGGCGCGCGGGGCAAAGCGCTAGAGGCCGCTTCATGAACGCGCCCTTGCCAGAATCGCCTGCCGGTCAGGATACCGCCACTGCCAAGGCCCCGCTGCGCCTGCTGCTGGCCGCCCCGCGCGGCTTTTGTGCAGGGGTGGACCGGGCGATCGACATCGTCGAACTGTCGCTCCAGCGCTATGGCGCGCCGGTCTATGTCCGGCACGAAATTGTTCACAACCGCTTCGTGGTCGACAGCCTGAAAGCCAAGGGCGCGGTGTTTGTCGAGGAACTGGACGAAGTGCCGGACGCCGCGCCGGTGGTGTTCAGCGCCCACGGCGTGCCCAAGGCGATCCCCGCCAAGGCAAGCGAGCGCGGGCTGGACTGGCTTGATGCCACCTGCCCGCTGGTCAGCAAGGTCCACCGCCAGGCCGAACGCCAGATCGAGGCCGGGCGGCACATCCTGTTCATCGGCCACAAGGGCCACCCCGAAGTGATCGGCACGCTGGGCCAGGTGCCCGAAGGCACGATCACGCTGGTCGAAACGGTCGAAGACGTGGCGGGCCTGGACTTCGCCGATGACGAGGCACTTGCCTTTCTGACCCAGACCACGCTGAGCGTGGACGATACCGCCGAAATCGTCGCCGCGCTGCGCGCGCGCTTCCCCCGGATCGTCGGACCCAAGGCCGAAGACATCTGCTATGCCACGTCGAACCGCCAGGCGGCGGTCAAGGCGATCGCGCCGGAGTGCCAGCTGGTGCTGGTAATCGGCGCACCCAACAGCTCGAACTCGCTACGGCTGGTCGAAGTCGCTCAGCGTTGCGGCGCGCGGGGGATGCTGATCCAGCGCGGGGCGGAGATCGACGGCGCATGGCTGGACGGGGTCGAAGTGCTGGGCCTGACCGCCGGGGCTTCCGCACCGGAAGAACTGGTCAACGAAGTGATCGCACGGATCGGCGAATGGCGCGAAGTGACGGTTGAACAGGTGGTCACTGCCGAGGAAAAGATGGTGTTCAAGCTGCCGCGCCAGCTGGTCGATTGATGGCCGTCTACACGCATCTGGGGGCCGAGGATCTGGCCGAACTGATCGGCCACTTCGATGTCGGCGAACTGACCAGTGCCAAGGGCATTGCCGAGGGCGTGTCCAATTCCAACTGGCTGATCGAAACGACTGGACGGGACGGCGCGGGCGCGCGGTTCATCCTGACCATGTACGAATTCCGGATCGAGGTGGAGGACCTGCCGTTCTTCCTCTCGCTGCTCGATCACCTCGCCGCCAAGGGCTGCCCGGTGCCGCGCACGATCCATGACCGGGACGGCGCGCTCTACCGCCTGATCGATGGCAAGGCCGTGGCCCTGATCGAGTTCCTGCCCGGCGTATCGGTCAGCCACCCGACCCCTGGGCAGGCCCGCTCGGTTGGCCGCGCGCTGGCGCAGCTGCACCTGGCCAGCACCGACTTTCCCGGGGCCCGGGCCAATGCGATGGACCTGGGCGAAAGCCGCCGCCTGGCCGAAGCCTGCGGGCAGGCCGGCATGGCCAGCATCGATCCGGCACTGGCCGCGCTGGTGGAGCGGGAGCTGCCGCTGCTGGAACGCGACTGGCCGGCCGGCCTGCCGCGCTCGGTGATCCATGCCGATCTGTTTCCGGACAACGTGCTGATGCTGGGCGAGACCGTCACCGGCCTGATCGACTTCTACTTCGCCTGCACCGATCTGACCGCTTACGATGTGGCCGTCACCCATGCGGCCTGGTGCTTCGATGGCGAAGGGCGCAATTTCAGCCCGGCGATTTCGGCCGCGCTGCTGGAAGGATACGAGGCGGTCCGCCCGCTCTCGTCCGAGGAACGCGCCGCCCTGCCGGTCTTGGCCCGCACCGCCGCGTTGCGCTTTACCATGAGCCGCGCGTTCGACTGGCTCAACACCCCCGCCGATGCGCTGGTGGTGCGCAAGAGCCCGATGGCCTTTGCCCGGCGGCTGGAATTCTATGCCGATCCGGCCCATGCCGGGGTCTTTGCCCGGTCATGAAGAAGGTCGAGATTTTCACCGACGGGGCCTGCAAGGGCAACCCCGGTCCGGGCGGCTGGGGTGCGCTGCTGCGGATGGGGCATCACGAAAAGGAACTGTCCGGCGGAGAGGCCGAGACAACCAACAACCGCATGGAACTGACCGCGGTGATCCGCGCCCTGGAAGCACTGAAAGAGCCGTGCCTGGTCCACCTGCACACTGACAGCCGCTATGTGATCGACGGGATCACCGGCTGGATCTATGGCTGGCAGAAGAACGGCTGGAAAACCGCCGCCAAGAAGCCGGTGCTGAACGCCGACCTGTGGCAAGACCTGTTGGCCGCGACCAAGCGCCACCGGATCGAGTGGATCTGGGTGAAGGGCCACGACGGCCATCCCGAAAACGAACGCGCCGACAAGCTGGCCAGCGACGCAGCGCTGGCCGCAGCTTAGCCTGTACCGTCAGGAATTGTCCTCGATCGGCGCATCGGGGCCGTTCTTCTTGATCGAGGCAATCGCGTTTTCCGCGCTGGCCTTGCTGGCATAGCCCTCGGTCGAGAACATCACTTCGGAATTGTACTTGAACCGGACCCGGAATTCCCCGGCCTTGTCCTTGTAGATTTCGAACTTGTGAGCCACGGCGCACCTCCTTGCATGAAAGCGCCAAGCTACTCTAATTCCAGCGATTCGCTAGCGAAAACGGGCCGGAGAATAGGGTGCGGGGTCAACCGCGCCGACTGGCCGGTCCAGCAGCAGGTCCAGCGCTAGGTCGGCCGCCGCCGGGGCGGTCTGGATGCCGAAGCCGCCTTGGCCTGCGAACCAGAAGAAATCGCGCGCCGCCGGATCGAAACCATAGACCGGCAACCGGTCAGGCGAGAATGTCCGCAATCCCGCCCACTTGTGCTCCAGCGCGGCGATCGGCCAGTCGATCACATGTTCGAACCGATCGATGGCCAGCGCGACGTCCAGTTCCTCGGGCGCGGCATCGCAGGGCGGGCTGGGGGTTTCGTCGTGGGGGCTGAGCCACAGGCGGCCGCCTTCGGGCTTGAAATAGAAGCTGCCGTCGAAGCCAAGGGTCAGCGGCAGATCGGCCGGAACCGGGCGGCCCATCCTCAGCTGGGCGACGGTGCGGCGCAGCGGGGCCATGCCCAGCGGCTGAACTCCCGCCATTTCGGCGACCGGATCGGCCCAGGCCCCGGCGGCGTTGATCAGGACGCGGGACGAGAGTGTGCGGCCATCGGCAAGGTTCAGTTGCCAACCCGCCGCGCCGCGGTGCGCCTGCACCAGCCGCGCACGGCACTTGAGATCGGCCCCCAGACGCGCTGCTTCAGTGAGCCACAGCTGGTGCAAGGCCGCTACATCGATGTCACAACAATCGGGCTCGAACGCACCCAGCTGCCACTCGGGCAGCAGTCCCGGCAGGCGGGCTTCCAGCCCCGCGCGGTCGAGCGGCTCGACCCGCACCCCCAGTGCCGAGAATTCGGCGATGAAGGCTTCCAGCCCTTCGCATTCCTCCGCCCGCGCGAGCGTCAGCGCGCCGCGTTCGGTCAGCAGGGCGTGGTCATCGAAAAAGCCGCGCGAAGCGGTGGTCAGCGGCTGGACCATCGGCCCGCCATAGCTTTCGGTCCAGAACGCCGCCGAGCGGCCGGTGGCATGATAACCGGGGCGGTCCTCCGCCTCGATCAGCGCCACGCGGCCATGCGCTGCCAGTCCCGCTGCCAGCGAGGCTCCGGCAATGCCGGCACCGATGATCGCGAAATCGAAAGCTTCGCTCACGCCGTCCTCGCGCCCTCGGCCAGCCTTTCGAGGAAGGTATCGCAGGCGGCCAGCGCCCGGCCGCGCACGCCATCTGCCTCGCGCAGGATTTCGTGGTGCGCCTCGATCCCGAAGTGGACCAGCTCGACATCGCGCAGCCGCTCTGCCGCGCGGGCGATCGCCTTATAGCCGACCAGCTTGTCGTTGTCGGTCGCCAGGATCAGCACCGGGGTGTCGATGCTTTCCAGCAGTCCGGGCGTGGCCAGCAGCCGCATCGAGGCATAGGCCCGTTCGACCCAGCCCCACGACCCCGGCCCCATCATCAGTTCGGGCCGGGCCTGTCGCCAGAAGATCTCGTCGTTATACCGCTCGGCATCGTGGGTCAGCAGGTGGATCCGCGCCTCGGGCGGTTCTCCGGGCTTTTCGCTCCACTTCCAGGCCGGACGGCGCGGGTCGCCCAGCGCCTTCATCAGCTTTGCCGCCTGGTGCATCACCGCATCGGGCAGCAGGCTGGCGGTAAAGCCCAGCATCGGCGCTGAGAGAATCACCCCGGCCGGATCGACCTGCCGTTCCGCCAGCGCGCGCAGCACCAGGTGCCCGCCCATCGAATGCCCGGCCAGCACATGCGGCCCCGGCGTTTCGGCGGTCCAGTGCTTCCACAGGGTAGCCAGGTCTTCCACCCAGGTGGCGAAATCGTCGATATGGCCGGTCACCGGATCGAGCCCCAGCCGCCCCGATGCGGCCTGGCCGCGCCAGTCGGCCGCGGTTACCCGCCAGCCGCCTCCGTGCCAGTGGTCCAGCGTTTCAAGGTATTTCTCATAGAAATCGCCCCGCCCTGGCAGGAACAGGATCGAGCCCTTGGCGCCGTTCTCAGGCGTCGGCCAGTCGATCCGGCGGACCGCATGGCCATCGCCGGTCAGCCAACGGCTTTCCACCGCTGCGGGCGGGATGCCGCGGCGATCGAACGGGGGCTGCTGTTGGCTAATTCCGGCCTCCTGAGCTTAGTTACTTTTTGGTAAGCCCTGCCCCTTAGGAATGCCCTCTGAACCAGGGGGCCAAGGATGCCGGACGTCGATTTTCGTTACCTGCTGCTCGGATGCTTGGCAATCGCACTGGCGATCGCGGCCTTTACCGACCTTCAGCGGCGCCAGATCGATAACTGGCTGAACTTCACCCTGGTCCTTACCGCACCGCTCTATTGGTGGGCCTCGGGCCTGTCGCTGTGGCCGGATGTCGTGCTGCAGATCGGCGTGGCAGTGGCCGTGCTGGTGCTGTTTGCCGCGGTATTCGCGCGCGGCGGCATGGGCGGCGGCGATGTGAAACTGCTGTTCGCCCTGGCGCTGTGGCTGCCGCCGCTGGTGTTCTTCACCGTTGCCTTCCTGACCTCGCTGGTCGGCGGGGCGATGTCGATGGTCGCGGGCGCGCGAAATCTTTCACTGGCTCCCGAACGCAAGCTGGCCCGCCGTCTGGCCCTGGCCGGCACCGCGCTGTGGGTGGCCGGGTCCTGCTATATCGCCTGGGTGATGAACGGGGGCGCGCCGCTGGCCGCATCCCGCCTGATCCCCGGCGCGGCGGTTACCGCCGGCCTGTTCGTCCTGATCGGCATCACTGCCGCGGGGGCGATTGTCGTTTCGCGCAACCAGAAAAGCCGCCTGCCGGTTCCTTATGGCCTGGCCATATCGACCGGGGGTTTGCTGGTGCTGGTTGCACAGTTTTTGCCGCTGTCTGGAGGGGCCGTTGGCACCTCCGGGATCGGTTGACCGGATTTTAACCAGTTTGCCCGAATAACGACGGAATATTTCGGGATCTTTCTAGGGGGCTTGCATAGCCATGGATAAGAAGAAGCTGTTGCTGCTGATTGGCGCGCTGATCATCGCGGTGGGTACCGCCATGGCGGCCCGGAGCCTGCTGGCAGGTGGTTCGGCCCCCAAGGCCGAAGCCGCCCAGGAAGTGCCCAAGGGGCCGAAGGTGCTGGTTGCCCAGCGTGCCTTGCCCGTCGGGACGATCATCACGGCGGATTCGGTCGCCTTCCAGCTCTGGCCCAAGGAAATGGTCCAGGACGCCTACTTCATTGACGGCGAAGCCGACATGAACAAGCTGATGGGCACCGTGGTGCGCTATCCGATCACGGCCGGCCAGCCGGTGACCCAGGGCGCGCTGGTTGCGCCGGGCGATCGCGGCTTCCTGGCGGCGGCGCTTGGCCCCGGCATGCGCGCCGTGACCATCCCCGTTTCGGCCAAGACCGGCGTCGGCGGCTTCGTCTTCCCGGGCGACCACGTCGACCTGATGCTGACCCAGACGGTTCAGGACAAGGAAGGCGGCAGCCCGCTCAAGGCCACCGAAACCATCCTGCGCAACGTCCGCGTGCTCGCCACCGACCAGTCGACCGAGACCACCGTCGAGGAAGGCAAGACCGTGGTTCGCGCGTTCCGCACCGTCACCCTTGAAGTGACGCCCAAGATTGCCGAGAAGATTGCGGTTGCCCAGACCATCGGCACGCTCAGCCTTTCGCTGCGCAGCCTGGCCGACAACCAGTCCGATCTCGACAAGGCGATTGCCGACGGCACGGTCAAGGTGCCGACCGGTGCCAGCAAGGCGCAGGAAGAAAAGTTCCTGGCCGATGCCATGAACCGCCCGATCGACAGCGGCTCGACCTTTGTGACCGGCGGCGATGTCTCGCGCTTCCAGCGCCGCAGCGCGCCCAACCCGGAACGCACCAACCGTTCGCCGGTGGCCGGCTTCAGCGCGGCCCCTGCTGCGCCCGCCGCCCGCCCCGCCAGTGGCTATTCGGCACCCAGCCGTCCGGTCCCGGTGGTCCGCGTGACCCGCGGCAAGAGCACGACCGAAGAACCGGTGGGAGGCAAGTAACATGACCTTTGCACTTCGCACCGCCACGCCCGCCGACAAGAAAGGCACTTCCATGAACCGCCTTGCCATTACCCTGCTTGGAGCCGCCTGCGCGGTGGCCCCGCTCGGCCTGATGCAGCCCGATCAGGCGCAGGCCCAGTCGGTCAGCCGCCCGGCCAGCGACATTGTCCTGTCGATCGGGCGCGGCCAGCTGGTCACCGTCGGCGGCAGCATGGCTGACGTCTTCGTGGCCGACGACAAGGTCGCCGACGTCCAGGTTAAGTCGCGCAACCAGCTCTATGTCTTCGGCAAGGCCGGGGGCGAGACCACGGTCTACGCCAGCGATGCCGCCGGCAACGTGATCTGGTCGGCCAACATCCGGGTCGGCTCGAACATCGACAGCGTCGACCAGATGCTGAAGGTGGCGATGCCCGATGCCAAGATCACGGTCTCGACCATGGGCACCAACACCTTCCTGCTGACCGGCACGGTCGCCGCGCCGGAAGACGCGGCCGAAGCGCAGCGCCTGGTCCAGGCCTTCGTCGGCAAGGAAGCCAATGTCATCACCCGCCTGAAGATGGCGACCCCGCTGCAGGTCAACCTGCACGTCAAGTTCGCCGAAGTCAGCCGCACCCTGGTGCGCGACATCGGCATGAACTGGCAGAGCGCCGATACCTCGGGCGGCTTCCGCTTCACCTTCGGCCAGGGCCGCGCCTTCTCGCCGCAGTATGCGCCGGGCGGCACGGGCATGATAACCGGCACCGTCGGCAGCACCGGGGCGACCGTGGTCACGCCGATCTCCAACGGCAGCACGCTGGCGGGCATGGGCAACATTGCCGGCCTGAACCTGCTGGGCGCGCTGGACCTGGGCGAATCGATGGGCCTGGTCACCACCCTGTCGGAGCCGAACCTGACCGCCCTTTCGGGCGAGACGGCCGACTTCCTGGCGGGCGGTGAGTATCCGATCCCGATCAGCCAGGGTCTTGGCACCACCTCGATCGAATACAAGCGCTTCGGGGTCAGCCTCAGCTACACCCCGACCGTGCTGGCCAATGGCCGCATCTCGATGCGGGTCCGTCCGGAAGTGTCGGAACTGTCCAGCCAGGGTGCGATCACCGTCAACGGCTTCCAGGTTCCGGCCCTGACCGTGCGGCGCACGGAAACCACAGTCGAGCTTGGTTCGGGCCAGTCGATGATGATCGCCGGCCTGATGAGCAACAATGCCCAGAACACGGTCAAGAAGCTGCCGGGTGCCGGCGATCTGCCGATCGTGGGCGCGCTGTTCAAGTCGACCAGCTTCCGCAAGGGCGAGACCGAGCTGGTGATCGTGGTCACCCCCTATCTGGTCCAGCCGGTCAACGCCAACGAGATCAAGCTGCCGACCGATGGCTATGCCAACCCGAACGTCGCGCAGCAGTTCCTCGGCGGCCAGGAAAACGCCGGCAAGTCGGGCCAGCAGCGTCCGATGCCTTCGGCGGCCCCCGATCAGGGCGCTCCGCCGCCGCGGGTGGGCGATCTCGACATCCCGGCCCCGGTCCAGAACCCGCGTCCGGGCAGCGGCAAGGATCCCGCCAAGGGCAAGCGCCGCACCCGCAGCGCCGATGCCGGCGCGGCCGTGCCCGGTTTCGACCTGTAATTGCCAGAGAGGGATAGACCCATGCGTAACATCGTTTCGAAAAAGGCGGTTGCCTCGGCCCTCTCGGCCTCGCTGGTCCTGGTCCTGGGCGGTTGCGGCGGCATGCCGACCAACCGCAGCCTGGAAAGCGTCCACCAGCCGGTGGTTGCCCGCACCAACTACACGCTCGACATCACGGCCGGGCCGGGCGGGATCTCGATCCCCGAACAGCGCCGCCTGGCGGGCTGGTTCGAAGCGCTCGACCTGCGTTACGGCGACCGGATCGCGATTGATGATCCGATGCGCTCAAGCGCCTCGCGCAGCGCGGTCGAGGCTCTGGCCGGCCGCCACGGCATCCTGCTGAGCGACGAAGCCCCGGTCACTCCGGGTGCCGTCAACCCCGGCACGGTTCGCGTGGTGGTGACCCGCTCTTCCGCCTCGGTTCCGGGCTGCCCGGACTGGTCGGCCAAGAGCGAGACAAATCTGAACAACGCCACCAGCTCGAACTATGGCTGCGCCACCAATGCCAACATGGCGGCGATGGTTGCCGATCCGGAGCATCTGCTGAAGGGCGCCTCGACCAAGGGCAGCACGACCGTGATGAGCGGCACCAAGGCGATCGACTCCTACCGCGAGGCCCCGCCGACCGGCGAGCAGGGCCTGTCCAAGAACTCCACCCAGTCCGGAGGTAAGTAAGGCCATGAACGCTCCCTGGAAACCCGGTGCGGCCGGTGGCCGCGATGCCTTCAGCGCCTTCATCTGCGACGATGCCGCGCTGGACGTGCTGCGTCCGGTGGTCATCGAAATGGGCTGGGCCCCCGAAAAGTGCAACAAGGGCGGCCTGCGCAATGCGGTGCAGTCGCTCTCGATCACTGCCAGCCCGAACATCCTGATGGTCGACCTGTCGGAAAGCGGCGATCCGCTGAGCGACATCAACGCCCTGGCCGAGGTTTGCGAACCCGGCACGGTGGTGATCGCGGTCGGCCAGGTCAACGACGTCCGGCTCTATCGCGACCTGATCGCCAGCGGGATCCATGATTACCTGCTGAAGCCGCTCTCGCCCAGCCAGGTGCGTGACGCACTGGTCAATGCCCAGGCGGTCTTTGCCGCGCCCAAGCAGCACGATCCCTCGGTGGCCAAGCGCCACATCTCCACCGCCGTGATCGGCACGCGCGGCGGGGTCGGGGCTTCGACCCTGGCCACTTCGCTGGCCTGGCTGTTCAGCGCGGACGAGAAGATGCCGACGGCGCTGCTCGACCTCGATGTCCACTTCGGCACCGGCGCGCTGGCGCTCGACCTTGAACCGGGCCGCGGCCTGACCGACGCGATCGAGAACCCGGGCCGTATCGACGGGCTGTTCATCGAACGCGCCATGATCCGCGCCAACGACAACTTGGCGATCCTTTCGGCCGAAGCGCCGATGAACCAGCCGCTGATGACCGATGGCGCGGCTTTCGTGCAGCTGGAGGAAGAGTTCCGCCAGGCGTTCGAAATGACCATCATCGATCTGCCGCGCAACATGCTGATCAACTTCCCGCACCTGCTGGCCGACGTGAATGTCGCGCTGATCGTGTGCGAGATGACGCTGGCCTCGGCCCGCGACACGATCCGCATCCTGTCCTGGCTCAAGGCCAATGCCGCGCACGTTCAGCCGATCGTGATCGCGAACAAGGTCCAGACCGGGGTGGCGGAAATCAGCAAGGCCGATTTCGAAGCCTCGATCGAGCGCAAGATCGCCTTCACCATCCCGTTCGATGCCAAGGCCGCGGCCAATGCCGCCAAGCTGGGCCAGACCTTCGCCGATGCCAACCGCTCCGCCAAGGCCGGCGTGGCGATCCGCGACATCGCCAAGACCGTGATGGGCGTGGGCGACGGCGAAGTGATCGAAGAGAAGCTGAAGGCCAAGTCCTCGCTGCTCGGCAAGTTCGATCTCAAGGGCATGCTCGGCAAGAAGCCGAAGGGTGCCGAAAAGGCCCCGGCGACCGCCAAGGCTTGATGAAACGCGTTTTCCGGTGCCGGCCCGACCGGCCGGCCCGGACCGGATGGAAGGTGTAAGGCAGCGATGAGCATTCCTCAGCTTCTGCTGATTGCCGTGGGCCTGATGGCATTCATGGTGCTGGGCTATATGGCCTTCGCCGGCCCCTCGCCTGCCAAGGAAAGCGCGCGCCGGCTGCAGTCGGTGCGCTATCGCCACTCGGAAAGCACGATCGACAAGGTCGAGGCGCAGCTGAAGAAGGCGGTCGCGGCGCGCAAGCCCAAGATGCATCAGATCGCGGGTTCCGAATCCCGCATCGCCGCGCTGGCGCTGCGTCTGCACCGCACCGGCAAGCCGTGGACCCTGGCGCAGTACTTCTACGCCTCGGGCGGGCTGGCGGTCGTGGTCGCGGTGCTGGTCTTCCTCAAGACCGGCAGTGCGCCGCTCTCGCTGGGCATCGGCCTGCTGGTCGGCGCCGGCCTGCCGCACATGGTGGTCGGCTTCTTCATCAAGAAGCGCACCAACGAATTCACCGCCAAGTTCCCGGATGCGATCGAACTGCTGGTGCGCGGCCTGCGCTCCGGTCTGCCGGTCACGGAAACGCTCGGCGTGGTCGCGACCGAAGTTCCGGGCCCGGTAGGCGAAGAATTCAAGCTGGTGACCGAACGCATCAAGATCGGCCGGACCATGGAGGATTCGCTCCAGGAAACCGCCGACCGGCTCAACACGCCCGAATTCAGCTTCTTCTGCATCACGCTCGCGATCCAGCGCGAGACCGGGGGCAACCTGGCCGAAACGCTGTCGAACCTGGCCGATGTGCTGCGCAAGCGCGCCCAGATGAAGCTCAAGATCCGGGCCATGAGCTCTGAATCCAAGGCCTCGGCCTATATCGTCGGCGCCCTGCCGTTCATTGTCTTCACCATGATCTACTGGATCAACCCGAACTACCTTGGCGGCTTCTTTACCGATGACCGGCTGATCGTGACGGGCCTGGGCGGCCTGGTGTGGATGGGCATCGGTGCCTTCATCATGGCCAAGATGGTCAGCTTCGAAATCTGAACGAGGGATAGGGACCACCAGCATGAACACCTCGTCCGGACCCACTCTGCTTGGCTTCGACGTCCTGCTGATCGGCTCGATCATGGCCGGTCTGGCGGCCATGGCCGTGATGTTCGCGATCTACACCGCGGTGACGATCCGCGATCCCATGCAAAAGCGCGTCAAGGCGCTGAACGAGCGGCGCGAGCAGCTCAAGGCCGGGATCGTGACGCACAACGCGAAAAAGCGCGCGAGCCTGGTTCGCAAGAGCGAAGCCACCGACAAGATGAAGGACACGCTGAACTCGCTGAAGGTGCTTCAGCAGAGTCAGCTCGAAGTGATCCAGCAGAAACTGGCCCAGGCCGGGATCCGCCGCAAGGAACTGGGCGTGGTGGTGATTTTCGCCCGCATGGTCCTGCCGGTGGTGCTGGGCGGGATTGCCGCCTTCTTCATCTATGGCATCAACTATTTCCCCGACTGGGGCGGGATGAAGAAGCTGATGGCTTTCGCCGCCGCTGTCGGCGCGGGCTACAAGGGCCCGGAAATCTATCTTGCCAACCTCATTTCCAAGCGGACCGACGCGATCCGCAAGGGCCTGCCCGACGCGCTCGACCTGCTGGTCATCTGCGCCGAAGCAGGTCTGACCGTAGACGCCGCGTTCAACCGCGTGGCGCGCGAACTGGGCCGGGCCTACCCGGAACTGGGCGACGAATTCGCCCTGACCGCGATCGAACTGTCGTTCCTGGGCGAGCGCCGCCTGGCGTTTGAAAACCTGGCCTACCGCGTCAACCTGGAAGCGGTGAAGGGTGTGACCACCACCATGGTCCAGACCGAACGCTATGGTACGCCGCTGGCCTCGGCCCTGCGCGTGCTGTCGGCCGAATTCCGTAACGAGCGCATGATGCGCGCCGAAGAAAAGGCTGCGCGCCTGCCGGCGATCATGACCGTGCCGCTGATCCTGTTCATTCTGCCGGTGCTGTTCGTGGTGATCCTTGGCCCCGCGGCCTGCTCGATCGCCGACGCCTTCGCCGCCAAGCCGGGCGGACCGAAGTAAGGCACTGCAACCAACCACCGAAGGCAAGGGCCGGAACGGGAAACCGCTCCGGCCCTTGTTTGTTTGGACCCTTCTTTGTCCGCCTAACGGCGGTGCGGACAGACATCCGTCTGTCCTGGCAACACCGGCCCGCTCCCCCTGCTCAACCACCCCAAGGGTACCCTGTAACGGGTGGTTGAGCAGGGGGAGCGGGCCGGTGTTGCCAAGCCGATCGCGAATGCGATCGGCGCACCCGACAAGGACTCAGGCCGGCACTGGCCTTACCGTACCCTCGATCGCGCCGAAAATCGTGTGTCCGTGATCGTCGCGCATCTCGATCCGCACCGTATCGCCGTGGCGCAGGAACGGCGTGCTGGCCTGCCCGGTGGCGATGGTTTCCACCATGCGCTGCTCGGCAATGCAGGAATAACCGCGCCCGCCTTCGCTGCAGGGCCGGCCCGGCGAGCCATCGGGGTCGCGGTTGGATACCGTGCCCGATCCGATGATCGAGCCGGCGCCGATCCGCCGGGTCTTGGCCAGGTGGGCGATCAGCGTGCCGAAATCGAAAGTGCATTCTTCTTCGGCATGGGCCCGGCCGAACGGATTCCCGTTGAGGTCCACCGCCAGCACCCCGCTCAGCCGCCCGCCGTTCCAGCGCGCACCCAGTTCATCCGGGGTCACGAACACCGGCGAGAAATGGCTGGCCGGTTTCGATTGGACAAAGCCGAAGCCCTTGGCCAGTTCGTCCGGGATCAGGTTGCGCAGCGAAACATCGTTGACCAGCCCGACCAGCCGGACATGATCCAGCGCTTCGGTGGCTGTCACGCCCTGCGGCACATCGCCGGTCACCACGCAAATCTCGGCTTCCAGATCGCAGCCCCAGGCCTCGTCCGCCAGCAGGATCGGATCGCGCGCGCCGCGCAGATCGTCGCTGCCGCCCTGGTACATCAGCGGATCGTGCCAGAAGCTGTCCGGCAACTCCGCCCCGCGTGCCTTGCGGACCAGTTCGACGTGGTTGACGTAGGCAGAGCCATCCGCCCACTGATAGGCCCGCGGCAGCGGCGCGGCGGCATCGCGCTCGTGGAACCGCTCGCGCGGGATCGCGCCGTGTTCCAGCTCGGTCGCCAGCGCGCGCAGCACCGGCTCGTGCCGGTCCCAGTCATCCAGGGCGGCCTGCAGGGTCGGGACCAGATGATCGGCCGGGGCATACCAGGCCAGATCGCTGGAAACGACAATCAGGCGGCCATCCCGGCCATGGCGAAGCGAGGCAAGTTTCATTCGGCGTTGTCTCCGTGGCTGGCGGCCTGGGTGTAGATGCGGGCCAGAAGGCCCTTGAAGGTGTGGATTTCACCGGGGGAAAGCGGGGCAAACAGGCGGCGCTCCATGTCGAGCGCGATCGGCATGATTTCGCCGTGCACGCTGCGGCCGGGCCCGGTCAGCTCCAGGTGGTGCGATCGGCCATCGCGGGCATTGGGGCTGCGCGCCAGGAGCCCGCGTTCTTCCAGCACCTTGCAGGCGCGGTTGACGGCGACCTTGTCCATCCGGGTCGCGCCGACCAGTTCGCGCTGGGTCAGCGGTCCGGCATCGCCCAGCACCGCCATGACCCGCCATTCCGGGATCTTGAGGCCGAACCGCGCGCGGTATTCATCCGCGATCCGGTCACTCACCGCGTTCGAGGTAACTGACAGCAGATAGGGCAGGAAATCGGCAAGGCGGGTCTGGTCGGACATAACTGGTTCCTGTTGCAACCAGTTTGCTAGGGGCTGGCGGCCCTCCGTGCAAGCGGGGATTAGGGTTTCACCGCTTCGGGCGCGGCGGCGGCGAAGGCCGGAATGCCACGCAATGCCCCATCGATCCGCACCAGCCCCGGGTAGGGCGCGAGATCCACTTCAAACCGCCGGGCATTGGCCATCTGCGGAACAAGGCACAGATCGGACAGATCGGGTGCGTCACCGCCGAACAGGCCAGTTCCGGGTGCCTGTGCCTCCAGTGTTGCAAAGCCCAGCTCGATCCAGTGGCGGTTCCATTCCACCGCCTGGTCCTGGCTGGCCCCGAACTGGCTTTTCAGGCGGTTCATGACCCGCAGGTTCTGCACCGGATGGGTATCGGCGGCAATCACCAGCGCCCGCGCCAATGCCCCGGCCCGAACTGCCGGATCGGCTGGGAGCAGCCGCGGTCCCGGCCGGGTCTGATCCAGATAGTCGATGATCGCCAGGCTTTGCGTCAACAGCACCCCATCGATGTCCAGCGCCGGGATCAGGCCTTGCGGATTGCGGGCCAGGTAATCTGCCCCGCCCTGCTGCCCCAATGCGAGGTCGATCGGGACCGAGCGATAGGCGATGCCCTTGAGATTGAGCGCGATCCGCACCCGGTAGGCAGCGGACGAGCGCCAGTAATCATAGAGAACCACTTCGTCGCTCATCCCAGCACCCGTCCGGCAACCGCATGAAGCCGGGCCACCAGCGCCGGATCGCGAGCCTCGCGCGCGGTCATGATCGCATGGTCCAGCGCATGGTCGATCGGGCTGGCGCCGCGCCGGGCGGGCAGCAGCCGCGCGAACCGGGCAATCACCTTGCGCGCCAGATCGATGTTGCGGTGCATGACCCGGATAACGTCGGCGGCATCGACGCCTTCCTCGGCCTCGCGCCAGCTGTCATAGTCGGTCACCATGCCAAGCAGGGCATAGGGCAGCTCCGCCTCGCGGGCGAGGCGCGCCTCGGGCATGGCGGTCATCCCGATCACGTCCGCGCCCCAGCCCTGGTAGAGCCGGCTTTCCGCGCGGGTCGAAAACTGCGGCCCCTCGATTGCGACGTAGCAGCCGGTCGGATGGACCTTGGCGTCCTCCTGACGCGCTGCCTCGGTGAGACCTGCGGCAAGGCGCGGACAGACCGGATCTGCCAGGCTGACATGGGCGACAAGGCCGGGCCCGAAGAACGAATTTTCCCGCGATGTCGTTCGGTCGATAAACTGATCGACCGCCACGAAATGGCCCGGAGCCATGGCCGAATTGAGCGAACCGATCGCCGACAATGCGATCACGTCGGTCACCCCGCAGCGCTTCAGCACGTCGATATTGGCGCGGTAATTGACCATGGCGGGCGGGATTGCGTGGCCCTGGCCGTGGCGCGGCAGGAAGGTGAAGCGCACCCCTTCCAGCGTGCCGGTGGTCACCGCACCCGAGGGCAGGCCGAACGGGCTTGCCACCTCGATCGTTTGCGCATGTTCCAGTTCAAGCCCGGACGAGAGCCCGGAGCCGCCAATCACGCCGATATGCCAAGAATCTGCCATTACCTGGCGAGGATACCGGCCATGATGAAGTCGATGCAATGCTCACGATAGCGATCGCGCAATTCCTCGGTCAGCGCCTCGGTATCGTAGCAGTGCTTGAGCACCAGCCGCGAGGAGAAGAACCGGTCACAGGCACCGGTGGTGGTGAAATAGAACAGCTGCGGATCGACGGCACGGAACACCCCTTCCTTGACCCCGTCCTTGATCAGCTTGTCATAGGCGCGGCTGAGCGGAGTGAGGTAGGAATCGGCGATCCGGTGCGCTTCCTCGGGATCGCTCTCGCGCACCAGCCGCATCAACAGGCGGTTGAGGTAGGGCGTCTTGAAATAGGTATCGACCACCGCGCCGATGTGGCGGCGCAGGCGCTGTTCGGGGGCCATGTCCTTGGCCATCAGCGCATCGACCGCCTTGACGATATCGGCCATGTCGCGATCCAGCAGGGCGCGCATCAGCCCGGCCTTGTTGCCGAAGTAATATTTCACCAGCGCCGAATTGAGACCGGACCGCAACGACAGTTCGGACAGCGAGATGTCGACGATGTCGCCTTCGCGCATGATGTCGGATGCGGTCTGCAGCAGCAGGTCGCGTGCGCCGGCAGTGGCGTCGCTCTCGGTCGGCTTGGTGTCCTGACTCATTCGTAAGGGGGCTCCCCTCCCCACCACGGGTAAAAGTCTGGCATATCGGCCGAGACACGCCCCGGAAAGACCGGCGGCCGCTTTTCCAGAAAGCTTTGCACACCTTCCTGCGCATCGACGCCTTTCGACAGGCGGTATATCGCCCGGCTATCGACCTTGTGTGCCGCCATCGGGTGTTCGCCCGAGGGGATCCGCCACAGCATCGCGCGGGTCATGGCGACCGACACGGCCGAAGTATTGTCGGCGATCTCGCGGGCCAGGCCGCGCGCGGCATCGACCACTTCGCCCTGGGGGTGGATCGAGCGGATCAGCCCGCCCCGCAGCGCCTCTTCCGCACCAAAGATGCGGCCGGTCATGCACCATTCCAGCGCCTGGTTGATCCCCACGATCTTGGGCAGGAACCAGCTGGAGCAGGCTTCCGGCACGATCCCGCGCCGGGCGAAGACAAAGCCGTAGCGGGCGTTGTCGCTGGCCAGACGGATGTCCATCGGCAGCTGCATGGTCACGCCGACGCCCACCGCCGCGCCGTTGCAGGCCGAAATCAGCGGCTTCGTCGACTGGAACAGCCGCAGGGTAAGCAGTCCGCCGCCATCGCGCACGCGCGGATCTGACAGCGTTTCGACCGGCTCGTTGCTGGCAAAGGGCTTGCGCCCGTCATCCGGGGTCAGGTCCGCCCCGGCGCAGAAGGCGCGGTCGCCTGCCCCGGTGAAGACCACCGCCCGCACGCTGTCATCGGCGTCGGTGCGGTCCATGGCATCGATGATCTCGTTCATCATCGTGCCGGTGAAGGCATTCATCTTTTCCGGGCGGTTCAGCGTAAGGGTTGCGATCCCCTCCGCGATATGAAGGTCGATCTGCGAATAGCCCATGCTGTCTCTCTCCCGGTCAGGTTTTGGGCGGGAGCGCCTCGACGGGCGCTCCCTGCGCCGTGTTTGCTGCTTAGCGGGGCGCCATGCGGATGGCGCCGTCGAGGCGCACGTCCTCGCCGTTGAAATAGCCGTTCTCGATCATGCACATGGCGAGATTGGCATATTCCACCGGATCGCCGAGGCGCTTCGGATAGGGCACCGAGGCGCCCAGCGCATCCTTGACCGGCTGCGGCGCGGCGGCCAGCAGCGGGGTGTTGAAGATGCCCGGCAGGATGGTGTTGACGCGGATGCCCTCGCCCGACAGGTCGCGGGCGATCGGCAGGGTCATGCCGACCACGCCGGCCTTCGAGGCCGAATAGGCCGCCTGGCCGATCTGGCCGTCTTCGGCGGCAACCGAAGCGGTGTTGACGATCGCGCCGCGATCACCGTCCTCCTGCGGATCGAGCGTCATCATCCCGGCGGCCGACTTGGCGATGCAGCGGAAGGTGCCGACCAGGTTGATCTGGATGATCCAGTTGAAGGCATCGAGCGGGAAGTGCTTGATGCTGCCGTCTTCCTTGCTGCGGCTGGCGGTCTTGATCGCGTTGCCGGTGCCGGCGCAGTTGACCAGGATCCGCTCCTGCCCGTGGGCTTCGCGGGCCTTGGCGAAACCGGCATCGACGCTGGCATCGTCCATCACGTTCACTTCGCAGAACACGCCGCCGATTTCCTTGGCCATGGCTTCGCCCTTTTCGGCCTGCAGGTCGAAGATGGCGACCTTGACGCCCTTGGCGGCCAGCGCGCGAGCCGTGGCAGCACCGAGGCCGGATGCACCGCCGGTAACCACGGCGGCAACGGTATTGTCGAGTTTCATTTCAGATTTCTCCGTTTGGAATCAGCACATTTCGACAGACGGGTTGAGCTCTGCTCAGACCATCTCAACAATCGTGACGTTAGCGACACCGCCGCCTTCGCACATCGTCTGCAGACCGTACTTGCCGCCGCGCGCCTTGAGCGCGTGGAGCAGTGTCGACATCAGCTTGGTACCCGAAGCGCCCAGCGGGTGGCCTAGCGCAATCGCGCCGCCATTTACGTTGAGCTTTTCCGGATCGGCCCCGGTGTGCTTGAGCCAGGCCATCGGCACCGAGGCGAAGGCCTCGTTCACTTCGTAAAGATCGATGTCATTGATCGACAGGCCGGCCTTGGCCAGAGCTTTGTCGGTCGCGAACAGCGGCTCTTCCAGCATGATGATCGGATCACCGGCCGTCACCGTCAGGGTGTGAATGCGGGCCAGCGGGGTCAGGTTGTACCGCTTGAGCGCCTCTTCCGAGACGACCAGCGCGGCCGAAGAACCATCGCAGATCTGGCTGGACGTGGCGGCGGTCAGCGCGCCTTCGGGCGAGAGCAGCTTCACGCCCGCAATCCCCTCCAGCGTGGCATCGAAGCGGATGCCTTCGTCCACGGTGTGCCACTGGTTGCCTTCGGGAGTCTCGATCTCGATCGGAACGATTTCGGCCTTGAAGGCGCCCGCTTCGGTGGCAGCCTTGGCGTTCTGGTGGCTCTTCAGGGCGAAGCGATCGAGATCGTCCTTGGTGAAGCCGTGCTTCTTGACGATCATTTCCGCGCCCATGAACTGCGACCACATGACGCCCGGATACTTGGCCTCAAGCCCCGGCGACTTGTAGGTGCCCAGCCCTTCCTTGGCATGGAACATCGCGCTGGTGCCCATCGGCACGCGGGTCATGCTTTCGATCCCGGCCGCGATCACCACGTCCTGGACACCGCTCATCACCGCCTGTGCGGCAAACTGGATCGCCTGCTGGGACGAACCGCACTGGCGGTCGATCGTCACCGCCGGGCACGATTGCGGCAGCAGCTTTGATGCCAGTACGGCATTGCGGCCGACCTGGCCGGCCTGCTGCCCCGCCTGGGTGACACAGCCCATGATCACGTCTTCAACCCCGGCCGGATCAATTCCGGTGCGCTGAACCAGCGCATCGAGCGAGGCGGCGGCAAGATCGACCGGGTGGACCCCGGCCAGGCGGCCGCCACGGCGTCCGCCGGCGGTCCTGACAGCATCAACGATATAGGCAGTGCCCATGAGCGATTCCTTCCCTAGGGTTGTTTAATCGATCGATTAAAGCCTGCCCGCCGGGTCGTCAAGGATTCCCCCGCTGTGGCATTTTGACAACAATGACAGATGAAAAGTTTCTTTGCCCTTCTCGACAATTGCACCCGTGCGACACTTCCCGCAGGACTGCTTAATCCGGCCCCGATTGCGGGGCCAGTCGGCGTTTGGCGGCTTGCCGCCAGGGGTCAAACCTGATCAATCTTCCCGGTACCGGGACAGAGGACCAAGGGGCAAAAGCAATGAAATTCTTCCGAAAGTCTGCCTTCTCCACCACCACCTGCCTGGCGACTGCCGCCCTGGCGATGATGGGCACGGCCACCGCCGCCCAAGCCCAGGACGCCGCTCCGGCCGATTCGGCCGAAGCCTGCGCCGACGCCAACAACAACGGTGTTTGTGACAAGGATGAGAAGGGCGACATCGTCGTCGTCGGTACCGGTTCGCGTCTGACCCGCCCGACCCTCTCTTCGCCGGTTCCGCTGACTTCGGTCACCCCGGGTGAACTTTCGGACGGTGGTGACGTCTCGCTGGGCGATGCGCTGAACGACCTTCCGTCGCTGCGCTCGACCTACAGCGCCGGCAACTCGACCCGCTTCATCGGCACCGCCGGTCTGAACCTGCTCGACCTGCGCGGCCTCGGCATCTCGCGCACCCTGGTGCTGGTCAACGGCAAGCGTCACGTGACCGCCTCGCCGGGTGACTACCTGGTCGACGTCAACACCATCCCGGTCGACCTGCTGGAGCGCGTCGACGTGGTGACCGGCGGCAACTCGGCCGTCTACGGTTCGGACGCCGTGGCCGGCGTCGTCAACTTCGTTCTGAAGCGCAACTACGACGGCATCTCGCTGCGCGCCCAGGGCGGCACCACCCAGCAGGGTGACCGCGGCAACTACTTCGTGTCGGGCACCTTCGGCCGCAACTTCGCCGATGGCCGCGGCAACATCGCCGTCGCCGCCGAATATGCCAAGGCCGAGCCGCTGTACTTCCGCGACCGTGACGACCTGGCCGGCGCCTTCTCGGGCCGCTGCCAGATCAACCAGATCGAACCGACCGGCACCGAAGAAGTGTTCGGCACCGACGGCATCTGGGATACCGCCTTCATCTGCGGCGTTCGCAATGCCGCGATCAGCGATGCCGGCACCATCGGCTCGCTCGGCAACGGGGTCTACCTGCGCTTCAACAACAACGGCCAGCTGTTCGTCGACACGCCGACCACCTTCCTTGGCACCTTCACCGGCAACGTGATCGGCGGCAACGGCTCGACCCTGCGCAACACCGGCATCATGGCTGCCGGGCTTGAGCGCATCAGCCTGAACGCGCTGACCCACTTTGACTTCAGCGACGGCCTGCGCTGGTTCGCCGAGGCCAAGTACGTCCGCGTGAAGGCCAACCAGGAAGGTCAGCCGACCTTCATGGCTTCGGCTACCTTCAACCCGACCTGGCGCTGCGACAATGGCTTCCTGGGCGCGGCCAACCTGGCCACCCTGCAGAGCTACGGCATCTGCTCGCTCGGCGCCACCAGCGGCCAGACCTTCCCGCTGAACCGCTTCAACGTCGACATGGGCGGCCGCGGCGAAACCCACATCCGCGAAACCTATCGCATCGTGACCGGTTTCGAAGGCACCTTCAACGACGACTGGAAGTACGAGCTGGCCATCAACTATGGTGAGCTGCGCACCAGCATGAACGCCATCAACGTGGCCCGCATCCGCAACGATGCCGGTACCGCGCCCGATGGTCTCGCCCTTGCGGTCGATGCCGTGCTGGCTCCGGCTGGCTACACCGGCACCAACTTCGTGCTGAACTCGGCCGGGCAGAAGGTGATCTGCCGCGTCAACGCCACCACCATCACCCGCCCGGATTGCGTTCCGATCAACCTGTTCGGTCAGAACCAGTACAGCGCGGAAGCCTATGCCTTCTCGAACGGCACGGCCTCGCGCCGCGAAAAGGCGACCCAGTTCGTCGCTTCGGCCAACGTCGCGGGTGACCTGTCGCAGCTGTTCGAACTGCCGGGCGGCCCGATCGGTTTCGTGATCGGCGCTGAATACCGCGAAGAAACCGCCTTCAGCGATTGGGACTCGGCTTCGAAGAACGGTGCGTTCTTCTTCAACCTGTTCCAGACCTTCGCTCCGCCGAAGTTCACCGTGAAGGAAGCCTACGGCGAAATCGACCTGCCGCTGCTGAAGGATCTGCCCTTCGCCAAGGAACTGACCATCCGCGGCGCGGGCCGTGTCTCGGACTACAATACCGCGACCGGCACCGTCTGGGCCTGGAACGTGGACGGCATCTACGCGCCGGTGGACGATGTCCGCTTCCGCGTGGCCTATGCCACTTCGGTCCGCGCACCGACGCAGAGCGACCTGTTCTTCCCGTCGACCCAGAGCTTCGCGTTCATCGCCGACCCGTGCGACAGCGTGAACATCAGCGCCAACCCGAACCGCGCCGCCAACTGCGCCGCGGCCGGCGTTCCCGTGACCTACAACGCCGCCATGACCACGCCTTGCGCTTCGACGGCGTTCACCGGCACCCCGGGCGTCACCCCGTGGCGGAACTGCACCGCGCTGACCAGCTCGACCGGTTTCGTCCAGGGCGGTAACCCGACCCTGGTGGCCGAACGCGGCAAGTCGCTGACCATCGGCATGGTAGTTGAACCGCGGATGATCCCGGGTCTCAACATCACGGTCGACTACTACCGCATCACCGTGACCAACCTGATCGCGGCTCTCGGCGCACAGACCATCATCAACCTGTGCTATGACAGCCCGACCGGCATCGGCAACCCGTTCTGCGCCACCGTCAACCGCGATCCGGCCACCGGCCTGTTCGTGCAGCCGGCGGTCGTTTCAGGCGGTGTGAACTTCGCCAAGCAGAAGACCGAAGGTATCGACGTCGACATCTCGTACCGTCACACCTTCGACAACGGTCACCGCATCTCGCTTCGCGCGATCGGTACCCGCGTGATGCTGCTTGACAACTACGTCGATCCGACCCGGACCGACCTGCCGAACCGCCAGCTGGGCGAACTGGGTGACCCGCTCTGGGCCGCCAACCTGTCGCTCAACTACGATTTCGGCCCGGTCGATTTCACCTACACCGCCCGCTACATCGGCAAGCAGGCTGTGACTTCGTGGGAATCGCAGCACCAGTACACCGGTCTGTGCCCCACCAGCGGGGCCAGCGCCGGCCTGACCGGCTACACCCGCCGCACCTGCACCCCCGGCCAGCTGGCCGTGCTTGATCCGGCCAACCCGGACTTCAACGAAGCGGTCTACTACCCGGGCGTGATCTACCACAACGTTCGTCTGAACTTCGAACTGTCGGACAAGAAGTACAACTTCTACATCGGCATCGACAACCTGATGAACAAGAAGCCCCCGTTCGGCCTGCTCGGCACCGCCGGCGGTGACCCGTACGACACCTACGGGCGCTTCATGTACGCTGGCTTCCGGGCCAACTTCTAAGTCCACCCGGACTGGAAACATAAAGGGCGGCGTGGGATGCCACGCCGCCCTTTTCGTTTGCCCGAAAGGCGTTGGGGTCAGACCGCGATGGTCAGGGCCCCGTCACCCTCGTCGATCTTCACCGTGCTGCCATCGGGGATCTCGCCCGCCAGCAGCTTTTCGGCCAGCGGGTCCTGCAGGTACCGCTGCACCGCCCGCTTCAGCGGCCGCGCGCCATAGACCGGATCGTAGCCGACCCGGCCCAGCCAGCGCTTGGCCGCATCGGTCAGGTCGAGCACGATCTTGCGGTCCTTGAGCAGCTTGGCCACGCGGCCGACCTGAATCTCGACGATCGGGCCCATGTGTTCCTGGGCCAGACGGTGGAACAGGATGATTTCGTCCAGCCGGTTGAGGAATTCGGGGCGGAAGTGTCCGCGCACGATCTCCATCACCTGCGGTTCGACGCTTTCCACGTCCTGCCCGTCCTCCAGATTGGCAAGGTACTGGCTGCCGAGGTTGCTGGTCAGGATGATCAGCGTGTTGGTAAAGTCCACCACGCGGCCCTGCCCGTCGGTCAGGCGGCCGTCGTCCAGCACCTGCAGCAACACGTTGAACACGTCGCTGTGCGCCTTCTCGACCTCGTCGAACAACACCACCTGATAGGGCCGGCGCCGGACCGCTTCGGTCAGCACCCCGCCCTCTTCATAGCCGACATAGCCCGGAGGCGCGCCGATCAGCCGGGCGACCGAATGCTTCTCCATGAATTCCGACATGTCGATCCGGACCATCGCCTGGTCATCGTCGAACAGGAACCCGGCCAGCGCCTTGGTCAGCTCGGTCTTGCCGACGCCCGTCGGGCCGAGGAACAGGAATGAACCGAGCGGCCGGTTGGGATCCTGCAGACCGGCCCGGGCGCGGCGCACGGCCTTGGATACGGCAACCACCGCATCCTGCTGGCCGATCACCCGCTGGCCGATCACCTGCTCCATCTTGAGCAGCTTTTCGCGCTCGCCTTCCATCATCCGGTCGACCGGAACCCCGGTCCAGCGGCTGACCACGGCGGCGATGTCGTCAGCGGTCACTTCCTCGCGCAGCAGGGCATTTTCGGAATGGCTCTGGGCCTCGACGAGCTGCTTTTCCAGTTCGGGGATGCGACCGTAGGACAGCTCTCCGGCCTTGGCGAGATCGCCGGTCCGCTGGGCCTGGTCCAGCTCGATCCGCGCGGCATCCAGCTGCTCCTTGATCTTGCCTTCGGCGGCGATCTTGTCGCGCTCGTTCTGCCAGCGGGTGGTCAGCTCGGCCGATTGCTGTTCCAGATTGGCCAGTTCCTCGCGCAGGGCGGCAAGGCGGTCCTTGCTGGCCTGATCGGTTTCCTTGGCCAGCGCCATTTCCTCGATCTTCAGCTGGATAATGCGGCGGTCGAGTCCCTCGATCTCCTCGGGCTTGCTCTCCACTTCCATGCGGATCCGGCTGGCCGCCTCGTCCATCAGGTCGATGGCCTTGTCGGGCAGGAAACGGTCGGCGATGTAGCGGTTGGACAGCGTTGCCGCCGCGACAATCGCGTTGTCGGCAATCCGCACCCCGTGGTGGACCTCGTACTTGTCTTTAATCCCGCGCAGGATGCTGATCGTGTCCTCCACGGTCGGCTCTCCGACAAAGACCGGCTGGAACCGCCGCTGCAGCGCCGGGTCCTTTTCGACGTACTTCTGGTATTCATCCAGCGTGGTCGCGCCGATGCAGTGCAGTTCGCCGCGGGCCAGTGCCGGCTTCAGCAGGTTGGAGGCATCCATCGCCCCCTCGCTCTTGCCCGCCCCGATCAGAGTGTGCATTTCGTCGATGAACAGGATGATCTCGCCTTCGGCGCCCTTCACTTCGTCGAGCACGGCCTTGAGCCGTTCCTCGAACTCGCCGCGATACTTCGCGCCCGCGATCAGCGCGCCCATGTCGAGCGCCATCAGACGGCGGTCCTTGAGACTGTCGGGCACGTCGCCATTGGCAATGCGCAGCGCGAGGCCTTCCGCAATCGCGGTCTTGCCCACGCCCGGTTCGCCGATCAGCGCCGGGTTGTTCTTGGTCCGCCGGGCCAGGATTTGCACCGTGCGGCGAATCTCCTCGTCGCGGCCGATCACCGGATCAAGCTTGCCGTCGCGCGCGGCCTGGGTCAGGTCGCGGGCATACTTCTTCATCGCGTCATAGGCGTTTTCGGCACTGGCATTGTCGGCCGTGCGCCCGCCGGTCAGCTCCTGGATCGCCGCTTCCAGCTTGCCCGCATCGACCCCGGCGGCCTTCAGCGCCTGCCCGGCCATGTTGGTGGTACCCAGCGCCAGCGCCTGCAACATCCGCTGGACCGAGACATAGCTGTCGCCCGCCTTGGTGGCGAGCTGCTCGGCGGAATCGAGCACGCGGATCGAGTCGCTTTCGAGCCCCGGCGCGGCCTGGGCACCCGATCCGGACACGGCCGGGATCTTGGCGAGCGCCTCGTCGACCTTGCCAACCGCAATCTGCGGATTGCCGCCAGCGCGCTGGATCAGGCCGGAGGCCATACCTTCCTCGTCCTCCAGCAGGGCTTTGAGGATGTGTTCAGGGGTGATCCGCTGGTGATTCAGGCGGATCGCAACGGTCTGCGCGGACTGGAGAAAGCCCTTGGCGCGGTCAGTGAATTTTTCGAGGTTCATGGGTGTATCAGCCTCCATTGACCCTGCCTTGCCATCCGGGAACGGTCGTGATCACCCACTGAGGCGCTCTGGGAAGGAGCGACGCGCCGGGCGGGCTGGTTGCCCGCACAAGTGTCGCGACGCCCCCAGAGCGCCTCAGTGGGTGACCGCTACGCGGCGGGCCAGGAAGGGCCAATTGCGGCGTTGCTCGTCAATCACGATGTTCCACATCGCTCTTTCCTCGCGTCTAGCACTTGGCCCTTCCTGGCTCCGTCACGGCCATTCCCGGATGGCAAGGCAGGGTCACTACACCCTGAGGTAGTGTTGCTGCCTTGCAACACAAGGGGTGCAAGTCAGAATTCTGACCTGCACCCCCTGATTGTCTTTGACCAGCCGCAAAGCCGGTCCCGCCCGGATCAGGGCTTGGGATTGGGCGCCTTGGGTGCGTTCGGCGCAAACTCGCGGCCGAAGAGGCTGCGCTCATACCAGCGCGGCAGCTCCGCCTCATCGGCAATGGCGCGGACGATGTAATAGTTCACTTCGGCGAACTTGGCACCGGCCGCCCAGTCGAACGGCAGGTTCAGGTCATCGCTGGGGCGGTGGTAATGTGTCGCCAGGAAGTGATTGAAGGCTTCCTTGCCGGGTCCGGCATGACCGGTCATCAGGAACACCGAGGGGATGCCTTGCTGGACGAAGCGATAGTGGTCTGAGCGGGTGAACAGCCCTTCTTCCGGCAGCGGATCGGGCGAAAGCTGGATCCCGGCCTGGGCCGCGGCCTTGCCCACAACCGGGCCAAGGGTCGAGTTCTCCGCGCCGAAGGCGACGACGTCGGTAAAGCGATAGGTCAGGATCGGCATGTCGAAATTGACCACCGCCACGACCTTGCCCTTGCCCGTCACCGGGTTGAGCGCGAGGTATTCCGAACCGATCAGCCCGCCTTCCTCGTTGGTGACAGCGGCGAACAGGATCGGGCGGCGGGGGCGCTTGCCATCCTTGGCCAGGGCCTTGGCCACTTCGATCATCGTCGCCACCCCGGCGGCATTGTCCATTGCGCCGTTGTTGATCTTGTCATCGCCCTTGGCGTGATCGCCGATGTGATCGAGGTGCGCGGTCATCAGCACGTATTCGTCGGCCACCGACGGATCGGAACCGGGGATCATCGCCACCACGTTCGGGCTGGAATAGGCGCGGTACTCGCTCGTGCGTTCCAGCGTCGCGGTCATGCCCAGGGCGAAGCCGCGCGGCTTGCCCCCCACCTTGTCAGCCTCGGCCAGGATCGCGGCCAGGCTTTGCTTGCCGGCGGGGAAGATCTGGGCGGCGGCATCGGGGTTGAGCGCGGCATCGGCGCGGATCGCCGGTGCACGCAGGAACGGCGTGCCATCGGCCTGCAGCCAGTTGGAACGCGGTTCCCCGCTCATTTCCATGCGCCGCGCCCAGGGGCGACGGCTGGTGTCCTGCAGGGTCGGCACGGTGATGATCCCGATCGCCCCGCGCTTCATCGCCATGCGGGCCTTTTCGGCATTGAGATGGGCGCCGACTTCGGAGTTCATGCCCCGCGGATAGCCCGAGAGGACCACCACGATCTTGCCCTTCACATCGAGCTGGCGGTAATCGTCCACGCCCAGGTCCGGCCGGTCGATCCCGAAGCCGACGAAGACCAGCGGCGCCTCGACCCGCTGCTGCGCTTCCTGCGCGCTGGGGCCGATCAGCACCTTTTCCCGGGAATCGAAGCGCAGGGTCTGTCCCTTGCCGCTGATCGTCAGGACCGGCTGGCCGACCAGCTTGGCTTCGCGCAGCGGGACCTGCTGGAAATAGCTGCCTTTGGCCGGATCGCCCATCGGTACCGCCCCCATCGCACGGAACTGCGCGGCGACGTAATTGGCGGCAATGGTATAACCCTTGGTGCCCGAACCGCGCCCGTCGAGCGTATCGTCGGCCAAAAAGGTGACGTGGGCACGGACCGCTTCCGGATCGAAGCGGATCTGCTCTGCCGCCACCACGGCAACCGGCGCGGCAAGCAGGGATAGGGCCAGGAACGGCGCGACAAGACGCATGGAATACTCCCCGATGGATAGTCTGGTTTGCGCCTTGGCTAACTGCCCGGACCGCTTGGGGCAACTGTTCGCCGGACCAAGCGCCAATCCGGCCCGACGAAAGAAAAGGGCGGCCCGCACACTGGCAGGCCGCCCCCTTGATTCGGCTTGCGCCGGATCGATCAGCGCGAGCCGATCCGGTCCGGGTTGCCGTCGGGATCGCCCGTGACATTGCCACTCTGCGTCACCGCTCCGGACAGCAGGATGCCGGCCAGATGCGGCGCGGCCATCGAGGTGCCGGAAATGGTGTTATAGCCGCCCGACAGCCAGGTCGACTTGATCGACACGCCGGGTTCGGCCCAGTCGACCGGCGGGTTGCCATAGTTGGAGAAGCTGGCGAACCCGCCACCGTTGGCAAAGGCCGAAACGGTGAAGATGTTCGGCCCTTCGGCGCGAGCCGGCGAGTGGTTCATGGCGCTGTCGCTTTCGTTGCCGGCCGCCAGCACGAAGCGGACGCCGCCAGCCGAAGCGTTGATCACGGCATTGTCCAGCGTGGTCGAAACCCCGCCGCCCAGGCTCATGTTGGCAACGTCACCGGGCGCGCCGGCCGTGGCGACATATTCAACCCCGGCGATCACGCCCGAAGTGCTGCCCGAACCGCGACGGTCCAGCACGCGCACCGAAACCACGCGGGCGCAGGGGGTTACCCCGATCACGCCGATCGTGTTGTTGCAGGCCGCGATGGTGCCGGCGACGTGGGTGCCGTGGCCGTTCTGGTCCTGCGGGGTGGTGGTGCCGCCCAGGAAACTGCGGCTGCGGGCGGTGTCGACGTTCAGATCCGGGTGGGTCAGGTCGATGCCGCTGTCGATCACCCAAGCGGTGCGGGTGCCGGTGTAGTTGGCCCCGCCACCATTGACGCGGGCGATGCCCCAGGGGGTTTCCTGGGCCGGCTGGGTACCACCGCCGCCGCCCGGCTTGGCTTCCTGGCGGATCGGCGGCGCGGCCATCACCTGATCCTGCTCGCAATAGGCAATGTTCGGATTGGCAGCCTGCATCCGCTGAACCGCCTGGGCCGGCAAATCAGCCGCAAAGCCCTGCAGCGCCACGCGGTAAACGTGCTTGACCTGGCCGCCCTGCGCCTTGACCGAGCGGTGGGCTTCAGCCTCGACCTGACCGCGCGACACCCCCTTGTTGAACACGCAGATATAGGAATTGGCGATCTTCTCCCCAGCGACCTGCGCCTGGGCGGGGTTGGCCAGAGCCATCAGCGGCAGCGCGGCAAGCGCGGCACCGAGCATCTTCTTGTTGATCATTTTCCCTCCAAAGGTCTTACCGGCAGGCCAACAGCTGCGACCCTGCCAATGCCGGGGAGACTAACGCCGGATCGACTCGTGTCGAGCATGAAAATCGCGCCGTTGTGGATATTTACCACCCGGGTTCGGCACTGCGCCGGAACAGCCGCCGACTGCCGCGGAAATCAGCGATTCCAGTAACTTGTCGAAACGCTCGGCAACCAGCCTATTCCTCGACAGGCAGACCTTGTTCACCATTTTCGGGCGCCGCAGCAGGCGCCGGGGCGGGCGCCGGATCGAACCGGCGGTGGCGCACGATGTGCGGCGTGATGACGATGTAGAGTTCGGTCTTGGAACTGGTCGACCGCTCGGTCCGGAACAACGCCCCGGCAATCGGAATGTCGCCCAGGATCGGGATCTTGCCCTTGCGCTTCAGCACGTTCTCCTGGGTCAGCCCGCCGATCACGAAGGTTTCCCCGTCGCGCACGGTGATCGAGGTTTCCGCCTCGCGCTGGCTGATCGTGGGATAGCCCTGGCTGTAACCGGTGACCGAGGAGACCACGCCATAGATCTGCGCGGTGACGAAGCCGTCCGGCGAAACCCGCGGCGCGATCTGCAGCGTGACACCGACGTTCACGTACTGCACCTGCTGCGACACGCCGTTGACGCCCGACAGCGTGATCGAGGTCAGGATCGGCAGGGCATCGCCGGTGATGATCTTGGCGGTGGAGCCGGACTGTGCGGAAATGCGCGGACGCGAGAGGATCCGCCCTTCGCCCTTCTCGACCTGGGCATAGATTGCCATCTGCATCACGCCCGATGGCAGCACATCGTTGGGATCGACGCTGAAGGGCAGGAAAGTGCCTGTCTCGATCCGGCCGACCGCGATCTGGCCGTTCGAATTGTTGAGATCGATCCCCAGGTTGCGCGCGCCGGTCTCGGTCAGTTCGACGAACTGGGTTTCCAGGATCACGCTGTCCACCGGGATGTCGATCAGCGCAATCATCGCCTTGACCTGCGCGATCCGCTCCGGCGTCCCGGTCACCCAGATCGCATTGAGGCGGCGGTTGACGCCAAGGCCGTTGCCGAACGACTGGCCGAGCTGGCGGCTGGTCTGCTGCTGCGGCTGCTGGACCTGGACATACTGGTTCTGGTTGCCCGAACCGAGCGAACCGAAGCCCGGTTCGCGGCGGATGAAGACATTGTTGGGCTCGATTGTCACCCCTTCGACCAGCAGGCCGATCACTTCGCTGGGATCGGCATATTTCAGCGGGATCAGTTCGAACGTTTCGCCGGGCTTGAGCGCGGCGGCGGGCGGCGGCAGTTCGCTGGCAGGAACCACGGCGGCCCCTTCAGAACCGACCGGGCGGCTGCCGACAGCCTCTTCCTCGCTGACCTTGCGGACCTTGATCTGCAACACGTTGCGCCCGGCCGGCTCGATCGAAACGCGGGCCGGCGCGGACGTATCGAAGCGCATGACCAGATCGCGCCCGGCCACTTCGAATTGAACCGAGCGGACCAGCCCCTGGCCCTGCTGGCGCGGCGGGATCTGCGGCGATCGCAGGGCGTTGCGGATGATGATCGCAGGACGGGTCGGATTGGCGTTGAGCGGATCGATCCGCGGTTCCTCGGGCGAGAAGCGCGCCATGTAGGCGGCCTGCCCTTCGTCGGAGGTCACCGGCTTCAGTTCTTCCAGCACGGCCGGGATCGGCGCGCCTTGCGCCCACAGCGGCGCGGCCGATCCGCCCAGCAGGAGCGGTGCGAGCGCGGCGGCGGCGAAAGCCAGCAGCCATTGGCGTAACGAAGACAAGATCGACCCCTCCCCGGCCCGGCGAACGGCGGGCAAGGCGATGACCCTAACGGCGCAAACGGGATTCGCAAGGGGCTGCCGGGATGCGACCAAAAGCCCATTGCGCCCGTTGCTTGGCGCGAAACGGCAGCGCCGATCCCGCCAGCAATGCCGTTCGTCGAACAAGGCTCTTGGCAGGGCGGCGCGGGCCGCTAGCACTGACGGCAACTGATTACCCGGGGGACTGTTCACGACCATGCGCCGCCTAGCCACTTCGCTGCTTGCCCTGACCCTGGCCGCCTGTGCCGCCACGCCCAAGGCAAATGTTTCAGCCGCGCCGCCCCCCGCCGCCACCCCTGCCGCGGCCCAGCCCGCGCCGCTCGACCAACTGGTCGCCAAGGTCGATATTCCCTACGAGAAGTTCGTGCTGGCCAACGGCCTGACCGTGCTGGTCCATACCGATCGCAAGGCGCCGATCGTGGGGGTGACCACCTATTACCGGGTCGGATCGAAGCACGAACCCAAGGGCCGCACCGGCTTTGCCCACCTGTTCGAACACCTGATGTTCGGCGGATCGGAAAACGTCCCCAATTTCGACGTGCCGCTGGAAGGCGCGGGATCGACGCCGACCAACGGCTCGACCAGTTTCGACCGGACCAATTACGTCCAGACCGTGCCCAAGGGCGCGGTCGATCTGACGCTGTTCATGGAAAGCGACCGGATGGGCCACCTGCTCGGCGCGGTTACCCAGGACAAGCTGGATAAGCAGCGCGGCGTGGTCCAGAACGAGAAGCGCCAGGGCGATAACGAGCCCTATGGCCTGGCCGAATATGCGATCGGTGAAGGGCTGTTTCCGGTCGGCCACCCCTATCGTCATGCCACGATCGGCTCGATGGCCGATCTCGATGCCGCCAGCCTGACCGACGTGCGCAAGTGGTTCATCGACAATTACGGCCCCAACAACGTGGTGCTGGTGCTGTCGGGCGATATCGATGTCGCCACGGCCCGCCCGATGGTGGAAAAGTGGTACGGTCATATCCCGGCCGGCCCCAAGGTGACGATGCCGCCGGCCGGTCCGGTCACCCTGGCCGCGCCGGTCAAGCGCGAGATGACCGATCAGGTTCCGCTGACCCGGGTCTACCGGGTGTGGAGCGGCCCCGGCCTCAACGATCCCGATGCCCCGGCGCTGGACGTCGGCTTCAAGGTGCTGGGCGGCCTCGCCTCCTCACGGCTCGATAACGCGCTGGTGCGCGGCAAGGGCGTCGCAGTCTCGGTTTCGGCCTTTGTCTGGCCGTTCGAGCAGACCTCGATGCTGCTGGTGCAGATGGACATCAAGCCGGGCGTTGACCGCGCGGCGGCCGAGGCCGCTCTCGATGCCGAAATCGCCAAGCTGATGGCCGAAGGCCCGACCGAGGACGAAGTGAAGCGCGCCGCGACCAGCTCGGTCTCCGGCCAGATCTTCTCGCTCGAAGCGGTCGGGGGCTTTTCCGGCAAAGGCGCGCAGCTGGCCGAGGGCGAGCTCTATTCCGGTAATCCGCATCAGTTCAAAATGGACCTGCAGCGCATCGCCAGCCTGCGCCCGGCCGATGTCCAGGCAGCGCTGCAGCGCTGGATCGGCCGCCCGGTCTATGCCCTGACCATCACGCCCGGTGAGCGCACCGAAAAGGGCGAGACGATGGGCGGCTGGGGCGACGAGGCGACTGCCGCCCCGCCCAGGCCCGACGCGAAGAAGCCCGCGCCCAAGCTGGCGACCGGCCCCAAGCGCGAGTTTCCCCCCGTGGCTCCGGTCGGTGACCTTGAGTTCCCCAAGGCCGAGCGCGCCACCCTGTCCAACGGGGTGCCGGTAGTGCTGGCCCGCCGCACCGGGGTGCCGACCGTGCTGGTCCACGTCAGTTTCGATGCCGGCTTTGCCGCCGATGCGCAGGATGCCCCCGGCACCCAGCGGCTGCTGCTCGACGTACTGGACGAAGGCACCGAAAGCCGCGACGCCACCCAGATTGCCGAAGATCAGGAGCGGCTGGGTGCGCGGATCAGCACCGGCACCGGGATCGACAGCTCGACCGTGACGCTTGCCGCACTCAGCGCCAATCTGGCCCCCTCGCTCGATCTGCTGGCCGACGTCGTGCGCCGCCCGGCCTTCCGTGACGGGGACGTGACCCGCGCCCGCGATCAGCAGCTGGCCGGCATTGCCCAGTCCGAAGCCAGCCCCAGCGCCATGGCCAACCGGCGGCTGAACCCGATCCTGTTCGGCCCGGCCCACCCCTATGGCCAGCCGGGCGACGGCCTTGGCAATGCGATGTCCGTCAAGGGCATGACCCCGGCCACCCTGCGCGCGGCCCATGCCAAGTGGCTGCGGCCCGACATGATGACCATTACCGTGGTCGGCGATATCTCCATGGCTGAACTGAAGCCGATGCTGGAGCATTCCTTCGGCACCTGGCAGCCCCCCGCCACCCCGCGCCCGGTGAAAGCGCTGGATGCGCCGATCCCCGCGCCGCGCCCGCGGATCGTGCTGATCGACCGGCCGAATTCCCCGCAATCGGTGATCGTCGCCGGCCGGGTCCTGCCGATGACCGGCCGCGATCAGGGCATGGAATCGCTCGATCTGGCCAACGAAGTGCTCGGCAACGGCTTCCTCTCGCGTCTCAACCTCGATCTGCGTGAGGACAAGGGCTGGTCCTATGGCGTGCGCAGCCAGGTCCGCAGCCCCAAGGGGCCGCGCAGCCTGGCGGTGATCGCCCCAGTGCAAAGCGACAAGACCGGCGCGGCGATCACCACGATCCGCGGCCAGATGGCCGACTTCCCCGGCAAGCGGCCGGTGAACGACGAGGAATATGCCCGCGCCACCGATGGCAACATCCGCGGCCTGCCGATCCGCTATGAAACCAACGGACAGGTGCTGGGCGCGCTGGTCGGCAACCAACTGCTGGGCCGCCCGGACGATTACCAGGCCACCCTGCCCAGCCGCTACCGCGCGATCGACAAGGCCGCGCTCGACAAGGCCGCAAAGCAGCACCTCGGCCCCGACGGGCTGGTCTTCGTGGTCGTCGGCGATCGCAAGGTCGTCGAACCACAGCTCAAGGCGCTCGACTTGCCGCTGGAAATCGCGCAACCCGTTGACAGCGCGCCCGCGACGGGCGAGTGAAAGGCTTACTTACCCCCCTGTAAGTACACTTGAGAGGAGAGCATCAATGTCTGTTGCCGGCACTTACGAATGCGTGACCAAGACCCCGATGGGCGACCAGAAGAGCGAAGTGACGATCAATGTCGACGGTGACACCTTCACCGGCACCAACGTCGGCGCGATGGGCTCGATGGACATGGAAAACGGCAAGGTCGATGGCAACAAGCTGACCTGGACGATGAAGATGACCGTCCCGATGCCGATGACTCTGGAAGGCGAAGCCACCGTCGATGGCGACACCATCACCGGCACCGTCAAGGCCGGGGCCTTCGGCTCCTTCGCGCTGAACGGCACCCGCAAGGGCTGATCTCGCGGATCACCGGATAACGAAGGGCGCCGGAGGGTTACTTCGGCGCCCTTTTCGTATGCCTGGCCTGGTACTGGTGGTTGGGTTCAAGCCTCACCCTCGTCATCCCCGCGCAGGCGGGGATGACAATGTTTGGGTGAAGGCCCGCCATGGCGAGCGCAACGACGAAGCCTCAGGCCAGACGCGCCTTCAGCACCTGGTTGACCAGCTGCGGGTTGCCCTTGCCCTGCATGGCCTTCATCGTCTGACCGACGAAGAAGCCGAACAGGTTTTCCTTGCCGCCCTTGTATTCGGCCACCTTGTCGGCATTGGCGGCCAGGATCGCATCGACCGCGGCTTCGATCGCGCCGGTGTCGCTGGTCTGCTTGTTGGCCTCGATCTCGGCCGCAAGGTCGATCTCGGTGGTGAGGTAAGCCTCGAAGATTTCCTTGGCCTTGCTGCCGGAAATCAGCCCGCTTTCGGTCGCCACGACAATCGCGGTGTTGGCTTCCACCGTGTTCTTGGGGTGATCGGACGAAACCCCGGCGGCATTCAGCACGCCCGGCTGTTCGGACAAGAGCCAGTTGGCGACGCGCTTGGCCACATCGGCCTCGCTCTTGCCACTGGCGCCGGCAGCCGAGGCCAGCAGCGCTTCGAACTGGCGCGCCACTTCGACGTCAGCGGTCAGCGCGTTGGCGTTGTAAGCCGACAGGCCGAGCGCGGTTTCATAGCGGTGCCGCTTGGCATCGGGCAGTTCCGGCAGGCTGGCGCGGCATTCTTCCAGGAAGGCATCGTCCAGTTCCAGCGGCAGCAGGTCCGGATCGGGGAAATAGCGGTAATCGTGCGCGTCTTCCTTGCTGCGCATCGAGCGGGTTTCGTTCTTGTCCGGATCGTAGAGCCGGGTTTCCTGCACCACCGTGCCGCCGCTTTCGATCACATCGACCTGGCGGCGCGCTTCCGATTCCACCACGGCCATGACGAAGCGGACCGAGTTGACGTTCTTGGTTTCGGTGCGGGTGCCGAACGGCTCGCCCGGACGGCGGACCGAGACGTTGACGTCGGCCCGCATCGAGCCCTGATCCATGTTGCCATCGCACGAGCCGACATAGCGCAGGATCTGGCGCAGCTTGGCCAGGTATGCCCCGGCTTCGGCCGGAGAGCGCATGTCCGGGCGGCTGACGATCTCCATCAGCGCCACGCCCGAACGGTTGAGATCGACATAGGACATGGTCGGGTGCTGATCGTGCATCAGCTTGCCCGCGTCCTGCTCCACGTGGATCCGCTCGATCCCGATGGTCTTGGTGCTGCCTTCCGGGTCCTTGGGATCAAGGATCACCTCGATCTCGCCCTCACCCACCAGCGGGTGGTAAAGCTGGCTGATCTGGTAGCCCTGCGGCAGGTC
>ERZ761602.1054-NODE-1054-length-53281-cov-10.378067_pt1 | contig 53281 bp, 47 predicted proteins | sample MGYA00512165_ERZ761602 | MGnify/ENA primary metagenome ERZ761602 (study PRJEB28899, sample SAMN02445085) | bioreactor sludge metagenome | biome: EBPR sludge; isolation source: Thorneside wastewater treatment plant | place: Australia: Brisbane, Thorneside...
ATCGAGCAGAAGCTGCTGCCTGTTTTTCAAAGACCCTCCCCCGAGGGGGATGGTTTTGCGAATGCCCTTTCGGGACGTCCGCGGCCCGCGTTGAGCGGGTCCCGCCAAGTTACTTCGGGGCCCAACCGCTGTCAAGCAGCTTTTTTCGAGCCCCGGTTCCTTGCCGGTTTCGGCCCTCTTAGCGAGGAGCCCGCTGCCTGTCAAGGAGGAATCAGGCTGCCCTTCTTCCTCCTCGGCGCCAGGGGACGACCGAGGGTTCCCAACCTTGGCCGCTGTCGGCTTTGAGTCGGGACCTATTCGAAGTGTTGAGATCGGATTGGCTTGCGCCGAGGATTGCCACGAGGGCAACCGACCCGGCCAGGCCCGCGAGGGCTTCCGGCCGAAGGTGCAAGCCTGTTATTGGGCCGCCTTCTTGCTGTCAAGGGATCCTGGAAAGAATGGCTCCCGCGGTCAGCACCTTGTAGGCCCAACCGAGCCCGAGCCCGACCATCAACCCGCCGGCGATCCAGCCCTCGCGAGGCTCGATCCAGCTGAGGGCGCGACGCCAGCGGCGCGCTGGGAGGAGCAGGTCCGACGCCCCCACGAGGAAGGTCATCGCGGTCAGGGTGAAGAGCACCACGCCGAAGGGCTGGGTCTTCAAGGCATCGAGCAGGTGCAGGTGGGCGAGGTGCGCGAAGGTCGTGGTCATCCCGCACATCGGGCAGGGCACCCCCGTCGTGACCAGCATGGAGCAGCCGCCCAGGCCCAGCTGGCGGTGGGTCCCCATCCCGGAGGGATCTGGGGTCAAGCTGGCGGCCAGGCCGAGCACGGTACCGGTCGGAAGGGCCAGGACCGCCCCGACGAGGCGGTCCTGCGTGTTTGAGGCGAGCTCCTCGAAGGCCCGGATCGGAGCGCCGATCGCGCGGACCAGGGCCTTGGTCAAGCCCCGGTCCCCTCGGAAGGGAGCGAGGCCTCGAGCATCGCGACGACGGCAGCGGCTTCGCGGTCGAGATCGTCGAGCCTCCGTGCGGTGCTCTGTCGGAGCCGGCGGTTCTCGCTGAGCAGGTTGAGCGCCGTCAGCATCGCAACGGTGTACTCGTCGAAGGAGCGAGTCCGCGAGGAGACCTCGGACATGCGCCGGTCGAGCTCGTTGGCCAGGACCTGGATGTCCTCGCCCGACTCGTCGCCCCGCACCGTGTACTGGCGACCCCGAATGGTGATGCGTACCTGCATGGCTTTGAGGTAGCCGAGCCCGGTGCCGATGTCCACCGAGGGGGCGTCAGCCCTCGCCGAGCAGCGCGTCCACGAAGGCGACCGGGTCGAAGTCCCGCAGGTCGTCGATGCCCTCGCCCAGCCCCACCAGCTTCACGGGCAGGCCCAGCTCGCGCTGCACAGCGACCACCACCCCGCCACGCGCCGTGCCGTCGAGCTTCGTGAGCACCACGCCGCTGAGCCCGACCACGCTCTGAAACTCCCTGGCTTGGAGCAGGGCGTTCTGGCCGATGGTCGCGTCGAGGACCAGCAGCGCCTCGTGCGGCGCGCTCGGCTCGGCCTTCTTCAGCACCCGCACCACCTTGCCCAGCTCGTCCATCAGCAGGCGCTGGGCCTGCAGCCGCCCGGCGGTGTCGCAGATCACCACGTCCACTCCCCTCGCCTGCCCTGCCTTGACCCCGTCGAAGACCACCGCCGCCGGATCGGCCCCTTCTTGATGCGCGACGACGGGCACCTGGGCACGCTCGCCCCAGATCTTGAGCTGCTCGATGGCTCCGGCCCGGAAGGTGTCGCCCGCCGCCAACAGGACGCTGCGCCCCTGGGCCTTGTAGCGATGCGCCAGCTTGCCGATGGTCGTCGTCTTGCCGCTGCCGTTGACCCCGACCACCAGGATGACCAGCGGCCCCGCCTCGGGAGCCGGGTTGAGGCCCCGGGCCGGCCCGATGGCGGCCAGCAGCTCCTCGCGGAGGAGCTGCCGCAGGCTCTCGGCCGTCGCGTCCGGCCGGGCCCGCTCTCGAATGGCCTGCACCAGGGCCGTCGCCGTCTTGACCCCGACGTCCGCGCCGATCAGCGCCTCTTCCAGGCGCTCCAGCCGCTCGTCCAGCGGCCCACCGGCCTTCAGGGCGAGCCCCAGGCTCTGCGCGAGCAGCTCACGGCTGCGGGTGAGCCCCGAGAAGAAGCGGTCGGTGAGGCCCTTGGGCGCCGTAGAGGCCTCGGCAGAGGAGGGGGGCTCTTCAAGCTCCCCCGCCGCCCGGCTCCGGAGGAGGACGATCCCGGCCCCGATGAGCACCAGGCAGAGCAGGCTCACGAGGACCGCGATCAGCGTTGGTTCCATGGCCGCGGCCTCCCTCTCTCAGTCGAGCTGCACGGAGACGAGCCGAGACACGCCCGGCACGACCATCGTCACGCCGTAGAGCGTGTCGGCGCACTCCATGGTCTTCTTGTTGTGCGTGATGACGATGAACTGGGAGAGCTTGGACATCTCCCGCAAGGTCTGGTTGAAGCGCGCCCCGTTGCCCTCGTCGAGCGGGGCGTCGACCTCGTCGAGCAGGCAGAAGGGCGAGGGCTTGACCCGGAAGAGGGCGAAGATGAGGGCGATCGCCGTCATCGCCATCTCGCCGCCGGAGAGGAGCGAGAGCTGCTGGAGCTTCTTGCCCGGGGGCTGCACGATGATGTCGACCCCCGTCTCCAGCAGATCCTCTTCGTTGGTGAGCAGCAGCTTGGCCATGCCGCCGCCGACCAGGCGGGGGTAGATCTCGCGGAAGCCCGCGTCGACCCGGTCGAAGGTGTCGCGAAAGCGCTCACGACAGGTCTTGTTGAGGCCGCCGATCACCTGCCGGATGGCCCGGACGCTCTCTTCGAGGTCCTGGCGCTGCTGCTCGAGCTCGGCGTGGCGGGCGGCGACCTCGGTGTACTCCTGCTGTGCGATCAGGTTGACCTCGCCCAGGCGGTCGAGGGCCTGCCGGTCCGACTTGAGGGCCTGGACCCAGCCTTCGATTGCCGGCTCGTCCTCCAGGAGCTCGCGCGTGACCCGCAGCTCCTCGCAGCGCTCCTCGCCCGCCTCGCCGCCCTCGGGGCCGCCTGCGCCCTCCGCTCCGGCGCCGCCATCCTCGCCCGCCAGCATGATGTGCCCGTTGCGGTCGAGCCGGTCCAGCAAGCCGGCCGCCGAGACCTCGTGGCGCTCCTCCAGGCCCTCGCGGATGTTGGTGATGTCGGTCTTGACCTGGGCGAGCTGCCGGTCGACCCCCGCCCGATGCGCCGTCGACTGGGTCTGGCGCTCGCGCGCCTTTCGGAGCTCGGCCTCGTCCTTCTCGATGGCGGAGCGGCGGCCGCGCACATCCTCGCGCTCGACGCCGAGCTGGGCCTCCACCACAGCCTGACGCGACAGCAGCTCGGCGATGGCGCCGTCGAGCCGCCCGTCCTCCTCGACCAGCTCGCCCAGGCGAGCGCGGGCCGCCTCGATCGCCGCGACGGCGGCCTCCTGCCGGGCCTGGGACTCGCCGGCCGCGACCTCGGCCGCGCCTCCCTCCCGACGCAGCGCCGCCAGACGCTCGCGGGAGCCCGCCGCCTCGGCCGCGAGGTTGGCGCGCGCCTCCCGCGCCGCTTCCACCGCCTGTTCGTCGCCGGGCAAGCCCACCTGGTCGCCCTGCAGCCCCGCCTCCGCGGCCGCCTGGGTCGCCTCGCCCTCGGCCACCCGCGCCTGCAGGGCAGCGATCGTGCCCCCCAAGGCGGTCGCCTGGGCGCCGAGCTCGGCCAGGTCCCGCTGGAGGCGCTCTTCCCGCACGATCTCGGCGTCCCGGGCGCGCTCGGCGTCCTGGCGCTCCCGCTGCCCCATGCGCACGGCGACCTCGGCTTCGGAGGCGCCGCCTTGCGCCGCGTCCACCCGGCGGCGGGCCTCCTCGTGGGCACCGGCGACCCGGGCCTCGGCCTTGCGGGCCTGGTCGAGGCCCTCGGTGGTGAGGTCCCGCGCGGCGACGGCCTTGTCGACCTGGGCACGGAGCTCGTCAAGGGTGAGGCGCTGCGCGGCGATCTGCCGACGCCGGGCCAGCAGCACCGTGCCGACCGCGCTGGACTTGCCTTGCGAGACGAGGCCCCGCCCGTCGATGAAGCAGGGCGGCGCGGAGAGGGAGAGGACCGGCTGTCCGGGACGCCAGGCCTCCATGGCCTCGGCGGGCGAGGCGGCCAGCTCGCAACCATCGAGCAGGCGAGCGAGGGCGGCGCGACCGTGCTCGGACCCGTCGACACGGGCGAGGAGGGCGCCGCTTCCGGCGGTGGCCGGCTGCAGCGGGAGCAGGGCGAGGCGGCCCTCACCCGCCGCGGCGATGCTGCGCGCTCCTTGGGAGGCGTCGGGCACCAGGATCGCGTCGAGCGCCGGACCGAGCGCCAGCGCCAGGGCAGCTTCCAGCTCTTGCGGTACGTCGAGGTGCTCGGCCAGGGCCCCCAGGGTCCCGCCCGCGTCGATCACCCGCCGCGCGGCGTCGTCCACGCCGTCGTGGGCGGCCTGCAAGGCGATCAGCGAGTCCAGCCGCGCGCTGGCGGAGGCCAGGGAGCGCTCGGCCTCGGCCACGGCGCGATTGCTGAGATCCAGCGCCTTGCTGGCCTCCACCACGTCGCGATGGGCGGCGTCCCGGTGCCCCCTGGCTTGCCCCTCGGCCTCCCGAGCGGCCGCCAGGGCCTCGCGGCAGGCGACCGCCCGCTCCTGGCTGGAGGCCTCGGACTGGCGCGCCTGGAGCACGGCGGCTTCGAGCTGCTGGATGCTGGATCCGACCTCGCCCTTGCGGGAGTGGACCTGGGCGGCGCGGCGGTCCAGGTCGGCCTTGCGCTGCTTCGCTGACTCAAGCTCGCCTCGCTCGCGCGCGACCCGCTTGACGGCCTGGAGCACGACGTCCTTGGCCTGCTCGATGCGCTGCCGACGCGCCCGCAGGGTGGACTCGACGGTCTCAAGGCGGGCCCGAGCCTGCTGGAGCTGGGCTTCGAGCCCCTGCAGCAGGGCGTCCACCCGGTCGCCCTCGCGGCGGTCTGGCCCGGGCGGCGACGGCCTGCTCGCCAGCGCGCTCGGCGTCAGCCGCGAGCCCGACCAGTCGACGACGCAGCTCCTCGGCCTCCCGAGCCTGGAAGAGGCGGGCCGACTCGGACTCCCGGCGCGAGGCCTCCACCTCGGCCAGCTCGTCCCGGCGGGTCGAGACGCGCTCCTCGGCCGCTTGCAGGGCCGTCCGGGCCAGGGCGATGGCCGCCTCGCGCTGGGTGACGGCGCGGATGGCCTCGGCCTCGTCGTGCTCGGCCTGGCGGAGCTGCTCGGCCAGGACCTTGCGGTCGCCGACCAGGCCCGAGAAGCGGGCGAGGCCCAGCAGGATCTCAGCCTGGCGGATGCGGCCCTTCAGGCGCCGGTGGCGGATGGCCTTGCGGACCTGCCGCTCCAGCGTGCGCATCCGGGCGGTCAGCTCGTCCAGCGTCCGGGTCGCCTCCTCCAGGTTCTGGCTGGTCTCGGTCAGGCGCTGCTCGGCCTCGTCCCGGCGGGCCTTGAAGCGGCTGATGCCGGCGGCCTCCTCGATCAGGTGGCGGCGCTCCTCGGGGCGGGCGCTGATGATCTGGCCGATGCGGCCCTGCTCGATGAAGCTGTAGAGGCGGTTGTTGGCGCCGGTGTCGAGGAAGATGTCCTGGACGTCGCGCAGGCGGCAGCGGGCCCCGTTGATGCGGTACTCGCCCTTGCCGTCGCGGAAGATGCGGCGGGTGATCTGCAGCTCGGCGTGGCGGGCGTACTCGCCGGGGAAGGGCTCGCCGTCGGCGGCGAAGGTCAGGCTGACCTCGGCGACGCCGGTGGCCGGCCGCTCCTGGGTGCCAGCGAAGATGATGTCCACCATCTGCGAGCCGCGCAGGCTGCGGGCGGACTGCTCGCCCAGGCACCACTTGACGGCGTCGACGACGTTGGACTTGCCGCAGCCGTTGGGTCCGACCACGCCCGAGATTCCCGGACCGAAGTGAAAGCTCACCCGATCGGGGAAGGACTTGAAGCCATGGATCTCGAGCTTCTGGATGTGCATCGGGGAGAGCTCAGAGCAGCGGCAGGCAGAGGACGAGGAGGAGGCCGAGGCCCGAGGCGAGGGTCAAGAAGCAGCCGGGACGCAGGTTTCGAGGGGGGGCCACGGGAGGTGCTCCGGGTTCAGGAGGGGACGGGCAGGCCGTCGCGCTGGCGGTAGTGCGCCCACAAGGCGAGGTACTCGGCCCGACCGTGGCGGATGACCTCTTCGATCTCGCGGTCGCTGACCTGGCGCACGACCCGGGCGGGCATGCCCAGCAGCAGCGAGCGCTCGGGGTAGCTGCGGCCGACCGGGACGACGGCGCCGGAGCCGACGATGCTGAAGCGGCCGATGCGGCAGTTGTCCAGCAGGACCGCCCCCATGCCGATCAGGCACTCGTCTTCGACGAAGCAGCCGTGCAGGATGGCCCGGTGCCCGACCACGCAGCCGTCGCCGACGGTGGTGGTCGAGCTTCCGCCGGTGGCGTGGGCGATGGTGCCGTCCTGGATGCTGGTCTCGGCGCCGATGCGGATGGCGCCCTGGTCCCCGCGCAGCACGCAGCCGGGCCAGACCGTCGAGCGCGCGCCGATGCTGACGTCACCGATGAGCACGGCCTGGGAGTGGACCCAGGCCTCGGGGTGCACGGAGGGGTTGTGCTCCTGGTACAGCTCGATCATCGCCTCAGAGCTAACGCGCCGTGCAAGAGCTTTCGCCCCGCAGCGTAGGAAGGCCAACCCTGGAGTCGGAAATGAGCTCGACGGCGCTGGTTCCTCGCAAAGACACCGCGATCGCCTACCTGCTGTGGATCGGCGGCCTGATGGGCTTCTGCGGCCTGCATCGGCTGTACATGGGCCGCTATGGCAGCGGGATCCTCTGGTTCCTGACCGGCGGCCTCTGCTTCGTCGGGCAGATCATCGACCTCGTGATGATGCAGCGCATGATCGACGACAGCGCCGAGGGCCGGGGCTGGTAGCTCAGCCCAGCAGGGCGCCAGCGACGGTGGCGGTCATGAAGGCGGCCAGGCTGCCGGCGATCATCGCCCGCAGGCCGAGGTCGGCGAGGTCCCCCATGCGCTGCGGGGCGATGCCGCCGATGCCGCCCAGCTGGATGCCGATGCTGGCGAAGTTGGCGAAGCCGCAGAGCGCGTAGCTGGCGATGATGGCCGAGCGCTCGGAGAGCACCGCCGGCTCGGCCGCCACGATCCCTGCGAGGTTGATGTAGGCGATCAGCTCGGTCAGGACCAGCTTCTCGCCCAGCAGGCCGCCGACGATGCTCGCCTCGGACCAGGGCACGCCCATGACGAAGGCCAGCGGCGCGAAGAGCCAGCCGAGGATCAGGGAGAGGGAGAGGGGGGCGCCCTCTACGCTGAGCGGAATCAGCCCCAGGCCCCAGTCGACCATCGCCACCAGCCCGACGAAGGCGATCAGCATGCCGGCGACGTTGATGGCCAGCTTGACTCCCTCGGTGGCGCCATTGGCCGCGGCCTCGATGATGTTGCGGGCGGACCTCTCGTGGGGGATGGCCAGGGTTCCCAGGGTGACCGGCGTGCCGTCCTCGGGCACCATCACCTTGCTGATCGCCAGGGCCGCCGGGGCGCTGAGGATGGAGGCGGTGACGAGGTGCCCGGCGATGCCGGGGATGTCCTTGAGGATGTGGACGTAGGCGGCCATGACCCCGCCGGCCACGGTGGCGAAGCCGCCGGTCATGACCGCGTGCAGCTCGCTGCGGGTCATCGAGGCGACATAGGGGCGGACGACCAGGGGAGCCTCGGTCTGGCCGACGAAGATGTTGGCGGCAGCCGAGAGGCTCTCGGCGCCGGAGGTGCCCATGGTGCGCTGCATCAGCCAGGCGATGGCCCAGACGATGCGATGCATGATGCCCAGGTGGTAGAGCACGGCCATCAGCGAGGAGAAGAAGACGATCGTCGGCAGGATCCAGAAGGCGAAGGTCTTCACCGGCGGGGAGATGCGCCCGATGAAGAAGGCGGCGTTGCCCTCGCCATCGAGGATCTGGTGGCCCTCCACGGTCTGGAAGACGAAGTTGGAGCCGGCCTCGCTGAAGCTGAGCAGGCGGCGGACGCCGACATCGACCCAGGTGAAGAAGGTCTCCTGAAGCGCCGGCTGCAGCACGATCAGCCCGAAGAGGAGCTGCAGGGCGATCCCCCAGGCCACTGGCCTCCAGCGGATCTGGCTGCGGTTGGTGGAGAGCAGCCAGGCGATGCCCACCATCACGACCAGGCCGAGCAGGCTGGTGCCTCGCTCGACGAGGCCGACGTTGTCGGAGAGGAAGGCGGCCACGACCGGCATGAAGACCCCGCTCAGCGGAGGCGGATGGCCGCCCCGATCAAGGTGAGCGCGGTCTGCAGGCCGCGGTCGGCGTGGTAGACGGTCAGCAGGGGCTGGCCGGCCTGGACCCGGTCCCCCACCCGCACATGCAGGCGCAGGCCCACCCCGGGGTGGACCGCCTCGCCGGCTTGACGACGGCCGGCGCCCAGCTCGAAGGCGGCGCGGCCGAGGTCCAGGGCGTCGAGCGCCTCGACCTCGCCCTGGCGGTCGGCGAGCACATCGTGGGTGGAGCAGCCGCCTCCGAGCAAGGGAGCGTGGGGATCGCCGCCATGGGCGCGGACCATCCGGCACCAGCGCTCGTAGGCCGCGCCGCTGTCGAGCAGGGTGCGGGCGCGCTGCACTTCGGCCTCGTCCCGACCGATCAACGCGCAGGTCAGCTCGGCGAGCTCGGCCGGTCCCTGGCCCTTCAAGCAGGCCACGGCCTCTTCGACCTCCAGGGCGTTGCCGATGGTCATCCCCAGGGGCGCGTGCATCGGGGAGAGCAGCGCCCGGGTGCGGACCCCGGCGCCCTGGCCCACCTGCACGAGGCTGTCGGCGAGCTGCTGCGCGGCCGGACGGCTCTGCATGAAGGCGCCCCGCCCGAACTTCACGTCGAGAGAGAGCTCGTCGAGGCCCTCGGCCAGCTTCTTGGAGAGGATGCTGGCGGTGATCAGCGGGATGCTGGGGACGGTCGAGGTCTCGTTGCGCAAGGCGTAGAGGAGCCGATCGGCCGGGGCCAGCTCGGCGGTCTGGCCGTTCATGAAGCAGCCGACCTCGGCCAGCACGGACTGGAGCCGCTCGATCGGCAGATCGGTCCGGAAGCCCGGGATGGCCTCCAGCTTGTCGAGGGTGCCGCCGGTGTGGCCGAGGCCTCGGCCGCTGATCATCGGGACCCGGAAGCCAAGCTCGGCCCAGAGGGGGGCCAGCACGAGGCTGACCTTGTCTCCGACTCCCCCGGTGCTGTGCTTGTCGACGATCGGTCCATCGACCTGCCAGCGCATCACCTGGCCGGAGTCGCGCATCGCCAGGGTCAGGGCGACCGTCTCGTCCCGCTCCATGCCGCGGACCATGACGAAGGCCAGGAAGGCGGCGGCCTGGGCGCGGCTGACCCGCTCGTCGACGACGGCGTCGACGAACCAGGCGATCTGCGAGGCGCTGAGGGCCTTGCCGTCCCGCTTGGCTTCGAGGACCTGCTCGACGGTGTGCGCGGCAGCAGGCGAGGCCATCAGTAGGCGCCCTTGCCGGTCCCGCCCGTGACGATGGCGATGCTGGCGCTGGCGCCCAGCCGGGTGGCTCCGGCGGCGATCAGGGCGTGGGCGTCGGCCTGGGTGCGGACGCCGCCGCTGGCCTTGACGCCCATGTCCGGGCCGACCACGGCGCGCATCAGGGCGATGTCGTCCACCGTGGCGCCGCCGCCGCCAAAGCCGGTGCTGGTCTTGACGAAGTGGGCCCCGGCGGCCTTGCTGATGGCGCAGCCGACGATCTTCTCGTCCCGGCTGAGCATCGAGGTCTCGAGGATGACCTTGACCGGGCGGCCCTGGGCAGCCTGGACCACCGCGCGGATGTCGTCGAAGACCCGGTCGTGATCGCCGCCCTTCAGCGCGCCGATGTCGATGACCATGTCGATCTCTTGCGCGCCGTCGGCGATCGCCTGCCGGGTCTCGGCCGCCTTGGCCGAGCTGACCATCGCGCCCAGCGGGAAGCCGACGACGCAGATCGGCATGACCCGGCTGCCTTCCAGCAGGCGCGCGGTCAAGCCGATCCAGGTGGAGTTGACGCAGACGCTGGCGAAGCCGTAGGCGCGGGCTTCTTCGCACATGCGCACGAGGTCGGCCCGCGTCGCCGTCGGCGCCAGCAGCGTGTGGTCGATGTAGCGGGCGAGGTGGCCAGCGTCCGCGGGCCCGGTCCCCGAGGTGCCGACCCGCACCGCCCCCGCGTCGACCAGCGCCCGCAGCCCGGTGGTGTCCTGCCAGGTGCCCCGCAGCTCGGGCAGCGGCGGGACCTGGGCGAGGCGAGCCTGCTCCTGGACACGCTGGACGACACGCTCGACGAGCTCTTCGAGCCCGGAGGAGGACGGGGTGCGGGTGCTCACGGCGCTTCAGGCCTCGTTGATGGTGATCTTGATCATCATGACGGGGGTGACCGGGCGGTCGCCCTGGCCCGTCCGGGTGTTGCCGATCGTGTTGACGACATCCATCCCCGAGATGACCTTGCCGAAGACGGGGTGCTTGCTGGGGGTGCTGGTGTTGAACCAGTCCAGGTAGCTGTTGTGCACCGTGTTGACGAAGAACTGGCTGCCGCCGGAGTTGGGGCGACCCGTGTTGGCCATCGACAGCGTGCCAGGCTCGTTGCTGAGCTTGTGCTCGGGCGGGAACTCGTCCTGGATGGTGCCGTGAGGCGGGCCGCCGGTCCCGGCGCGGGGGCTGTTGGGGTCCTTGCTGAAGGGGCAGCCGAACTGCAGCATGAAGTTCTTGATGACCCGGTGGAAGTGCAGGCCGTCGTAGAAGCCGGACCGGGCGAGGCTGATGAAGTTGCCCGCGGTGATGGGCATCTTGTCCATGTAGAGCTCGGCGGTGAAGCTGCCGAGCGTGGTCTCGAAGGTGGCGGTCGGGTTGGCCATGGGGACCTCTGCGCGTGGAAGGGTTGCGGGTGCAGGGAGGTGCGTCGCGATCGGTCGCCGGGGACCGGACCGGAGCGGCGCACCATGATAACCCCATCCCGATGCCTCAACTGCGTCCACATCGCCTGGTCTTCGTCTGCACCGCCAACATCTGTCGCTCGCCGATGGCCGAAGGCTGGGCACGCCAGTACGCCCTGCAGCGGGGCTGGCCGGTCGAGACCCGCAGCGGCGGGATCATGGGACTGCAAGACCACCCGGCCGACCCGCTGGCGGTCAAGGTCATGGGCGAGGTCGGCGTGGACCTCGGCTCGCACCGCAGCGGCGGCGTCGACGAAGAGACGATGGCCTGGGCCGACTACGTGATGGTGATGGAGATGCGGCACGCCACCACCCTGCGCCAGCGCTTCCCTCAGTACGAGGCCAAGGTGATGCTCTTGGGGCACTTCGGCGGCCTGGTCGAGGTCCCCGACCCCATCGGCGGCTGGCGCTGGCGCTTCCGCAGCTCGCGGGAGCAGATCCACCGCTGCGTCGTCGGCTTCATGGACCAGCTCCCGCCGCCGCAAGAGCTCCCCTCCCCCGTCGAGCCCGCCAGCGCCTCGCCCGACTCAGCCTGACCCGCGGCGCTTGTCTCTCTTGGCGGGCTTCCCGTCGGGCTTCGGGGCCGGCTCGATCAGCTTGATCAGCACCCTGCCCCCCTGCTCGGCCCAGACCTTGAGCCGCCCGTCGGACTCGGTGACCAGGTAGGCGGCGCGGCGATGGGCCAGCGCCTGCAGCCCGGGCGCCAGCACCATCGAGACCCGGCCGCTGCGGGCCAGGTTCAGGGCCGCCTCGCTGACTTCGGCGCCGGTCAGGGCCGAGGACTCCGGCTGCGCCCAGACCACCAGCGACCCGCCCGCCGGCACCTCGACCACCTGCACCGCCACGACCCGAGTGCTGCCGTCGGTCAGCTGGAGGATCTGCGTGCCTGGGGGGACCTCGAAGGGCTCCGCCCGGGCCGGAGAGCCGTTCCACCAGACCTGCTCGGGCGGGCCGACCACGACCACCCGGACCGGCAGCTCGCCAGACTGGCCGGAGCGCACCTGGTTGAGCAGCTCGACCGCGTCGGGCAGCGTGTCGGTGGGGAGGTGGACCTTGGGGCCGATGGCCGCGGCGCGGGCGGCCGAGAGGCGGGCCTGCTGGCGATGAAAGGCCGCCAGGGCCGGATCGGCGCGGTTCCACTCGGCGGCGACGAAGTGCAGCTCCACCGAGGCGAGGTGGAAGCGGAAGGCGTCTCCCGGCAGGATCAGCTCGGTCAGGCAGGGCAGCTCGGCCTCCAGCAGGCCGAAGGCCGCCAGCGCCTCGGGCAGCTCCAGGCGTTGCAGGTGGGCTCTCCCCTGAAGCAGCCGCTGCCGCCAGCCCTCGACCGCGACGGGCCCGCCGCAGAGCACCTCGACCCGCCGGTCGACCAGGGCCGCCACGCGCACATCCTCGCCCAGGCGCTCCAGCGGCCGCAGCTCGACGACCTCGTCCCCAACCAGCTCGACGACCGCGCGGGCCCGGCCTTGATCGATGCCCTCGGCCAGCCAGACGACGGCCTCTGCCGCGCGCGCCCCTGGCAGCAGGAGCAGCAGCACCGCCAGGATCAGCGGAAGCCCCGCGACTCGAAGTCGTAGACCCAGGTGTTGCGCGTGCCGTCGGCGACGTCGATGGTGAAGGTGGCGCGGCGCCCGTCGGGGGCCTCCAGGGTCACCGCGTGGCGCCCGGCCGCGAGCTGCAGGCCGACCAGCGGGGTCAGCCCGCGCGGGACCTTGTCGATCACGACCTCGGATCGGGGCTCGCTGCTGATGGCGACGGGCAGGCCGGTTGCATCGGGAGCGGCGGCCTCGGGAGCGGCGGCCCCGGGAGCGGCGGCGGCGGCGGCCGAGGGGACCGCCGTGGAGGCAGCAGGCGCGGGCGCGGCAGGGGGAGGCGCGGGAGCAGCAGGAGCAGGCGAAGGCGCAGACGCGGGCGTAGGCGCAGGCGCGGCGCGCTCTGCGGCGGGAGGGGCCGGAGCTGGCGGAGGGGCCGGAGCTGGCGGAGGCGCAGACGGCGCCGGGCTCGCCGGGACCACGCCCTCGAGCTGGGAGAGCGGCGAGGGAGCGGGCGCCGGAGCTGGAGCCGGAGCCGGAGCCGGGGCGAAGAGCCTCCAGGCCGTGAAGCCGATCACCAGCAGCGCCAGCGAGGTCAGCCCCGCGGAGAGCCAGGGGCGGCCGGGTCGGGCGGCGGCTGGGGCCGCTTCGGAGCGGGCCCGGAGATCAAGCACCGGGCGAGGTCCCTGCGGGTCCCCGAAGCCCACGGGCAGGCCAGCGCTGTCGGCCGGGCGGGCCGAGGCGATCGACGGCGCGCTTGCCTGCGAGGCGCCCGTAGATGCACCGGTAGAGGCGCCCGTAGACGCACCGGTGGACGCACCCACAGGGCGGCCCTCGACCCCGGCCTCGGCGCGGGCCTGGATGTCACGCTGGAAGCGGACGAGGCGGTCGCGGGCCGTCACCGGGTCGATGATCAGGGCCGAGAGCGCCCGGCCCATCGCCCCCGCCGAGCCGAAGCGGGCCGCGGGATCGCGCTGCAGGGCCCGCACCAGGATGGCCGAGAGCGGGGCCAGCGGGCCCGTCAGCGCCGAGGCGCGGCGGGCGGCCTCGTCCTGGTCCATCAGGGCCTTGATCCGGTCGGGCTCCTTCTCGGGGAAGAGGGGCTGGAGCACCGCCAGCTCGTAGAGCACGGCGGCGAGCCCGAAGAGATCGGCGGCCGGGCCGACGCCGACTCCCAGGGCCTGCTCGGGCGGCATGTAGCCCCAGGTCCCCCGCACCGCGCCCTCGCGCTCGGCCAGCAGGTGGGCCTTGCTGATGCCGAAGTCCAGCAGCTTGACCACCCCCTGCGGGTTCAGCATCAGGTTGCCGGGCTTGAGGTCCCGATGCACCAGCCGCAGGGCCTGGCCGTCCTCGGAGCAGGCCTGGTGGGCGTGGGCCAGCCCGTCGCAGATCTGGCGCCCGATCTCGGCCACGACATGCACCGGGACGGGGATGCCGTGCCGCCGGCACAGGGAGATCGCCCGCCGCAGGGTGATCCCCTCGACGTACTCCATCACCAGGTAGTAGCGCTGGTCCTGGCAGTCGAAGTCCTGGATCTGGACCAGGTTCGGGTGCGCCAGCATGCTGCCCACCCGCGCCTCGTGGATGAAGAGCCGCTGGAAGCCGTCGTGCTGGGCGTAGTCGGGCAGGATGACCTTGATCGCCACCCGCGGCGAGACCCCGGCGAGGCTCTCGCGGCGGGCCTCGAAGACCCGGGCCATCCCGCCGGTGCTGATCGGGCGCACCAGCCGGTAGCGTCCCAGGCGAACCGGGGTTCCATCGGCCAGGACCTCGGGCTCGGGGCTCAGCTCCATCCGCGGATCTTAGCCTGTTGCGGACGTCCGAACCTCTACATCCGCCCCAGCGGGCGCAATCCGAGCAGCTCCATGCCTCGGCCCATCACCCGGGCGCTGGCCTCGACCAGGGCGAGGCGGGAGGCGCGGAGGGCCTCGCTCTCGGCCTGGAGGACCTTCTGCTCGTAGTAGAAGCGGTTGAAGGCCTGGGCGGTGTCGAAGAGGTAGTCGCAGAGCAGGTTGGGGCGGTGGCCCTCGGTGGCGGCGGCGACCACGTCCGGCAAGCGCAGGAGCTGGCGGACCAGGGCGGCCTCGAGGGGGTGGCTGACGGCCAGGGCCTGGACCCCGGGCTGCTGGACCTCGCCCTTGCGCTGCAAGGCCCGGCAGCGGGCGTAGCTGTACAGCAGGAAGGGGGCGGTGTTCCCGTCCATCGCCAGCATCCGGTCCCAGTCGAAGATCACGTCGGACTGCGGGTTCTGGGAGAGGTCCGAGTAGCGCACCGCCGCCAGGCCCACCGCCTCGGCGATGGAGGCGCGCTCGGCCTCGTCCAGCGAGGGCGACTTCTCGTCGACGACGGCGCGGGCCCGGCGGACGGCCTCGTCGAGCAGCTCGACCAGTCGGATCACATTGCCCTTGCGGGTGCTCATCATGCCCTCGGGCAGCTTGAGCGTGCCGAACCAGGTGTGCACCAGCTCGATCGCCTGGGGATCGAGGCCCCGGGCCTGCCGCCAGGCCTTCCAGGCGGCGAAGACCTGCTGAAAGTGCAGCTGCTGGCGACCGTCGGTGACGTAGACCGCGCGAGCCGGCGCCCAGGAGGCCAGCCGGTGCTCGATGGTCGCCAGGTCGGTCGTGCCGTAGAGGAAGGCGCCGTCCTGCTTGCGGATGACCAGGGTGCGGCCCCGCACGCTCTTCTCGGCGGCGTCCTCGGCGAAACGCACCACGACCGCACCCTCGCTCTCCTCGGCCAGCCCGCTGCCCAGCAGCGACTCGACCACACCAGGGAGCTCGGGGTTGTAGAAGCTCTCGCCCAGGGTCATGTCGAACTGCACGCCCAGGCGATCGTAGACGCCCTGGAACTCGGCCATCGAGATCGCCACGAAGCGCTTCCAGAGGGTCTGGTTGTCGGGGTCTCCGGCTTGCAGGCGGGCGGTCTCCTGGCGGGCCAGGTCTTCCAGGCCGGCGTCCCCGGAGGCCGCCTCGCGGAAGGCGACGTAGAGCCGCTCCAGCTCGCCGACCGGGTCGGCCTCGAAGGCCACCGGATCCAGCCAGCGCCGCCAGGCGACGATCAGCATGCCGAACTGGGTGCCCCAGTCGCCGATGTGGTTGTCGGCCAGCACGGTCCAGCCCGAGGCCTGGTAGAGCCGGTGCAGGGCGTTCCCGATGATCGTGCTGCGCATATGCCCGATGTGCATGCGCTTGGCGACGTTGGGGCTGCTGTAGTCGATGACGACGGTGCGGCCCTGGCCGCTGTCCTCGACGCCGCCGGCGGGGTCCTCGCATTGCAGGGCGAGCCGCTGGCAGAGCCACTCGTCCTTCAGGTGCAGGTTGAGGAAGCCCGGCCCGGCCACCTCGACCCGCGCGATGGCCTCGTCGGCCTCCAGCGCCTGCTTGATGCGCTCGGCGACGACCCGCGGAGGCTGCCCGACCGCCTTGGCCAGGCGCATCGCGTGGTTGCTCTGGTAGTCGCCGAAGCCGGCCTTGCTGGTGGGGGCGAGGCGCTCGACCGCGATGTCGTAGCCGTCGAGGCCCGCGACGCGGACCGCCTCGACCAGGCGAGCGGTGAGCAGGGTGGAGACGGAAGGTACGGCCATTGGGGGCTCCAGCAGGGCGGACCGATATCCCAAGAGGCGGCGCTGGGCCTCGCCCATGCTTCACCGATTGGGATAGGCGCGCCTCCCTGCCTGAGGAAGCCTGATGAAGCCAGAGTCCGCACCGCCCGACGAGCCCGTCGAGTCCCTCGACCGGCTCCTGCGCCTGCCCGACCCGCTCCCCCCCTGCACAAGGGACGAGCTGCTGGGCCTGTACCGGCAGATGGCGCTGATCCGCCGGGTGGAAGAGCTGGCCGCCAAGGCCTACACCCAGCGCAAGATCCTGGGCTTCTGCCACCTCTACATCGGGCAGGAGTCCGTCGCGGTCGGCGCGGCCGCCTCCACCTCCGACGACTACTGGATCACCGCCTACCGGGACCACGGCCACGCGATGGCCAAGGGCGTCTCGGCCCGGGCGATGATGGCCGAGCTCTTCGGCAAGCGCACCGGGGCCAGCCAGGGCCAGGGCGGCTCGATGCACATCTTCGACAAGTCCGTGCGCTTCATGGGCGGCTACGGTATCGTCGGGGCCCACGTCCCGATGGCCAACGGCATCGCCTGGGCCGCCCGCGCCCGCGAAGAAGAGCGCGTCTGCGTCTGCTTCTTCGGCGACGGGGCCGCCAACCAGGGCGCCTTCTTCGAGGCCCTCTGCCTGGCCGAGCTCTACCGCCTGCCGGTCGTCTTCATCTGCGAGAACAACGGCTACGCCATGGGCACCCCCCTGCACCGGCAGTCGGCGGTGACCGATATGAGCCTGCGGGCGCGCGGGGTCGGCATGACCCGCGAGCAGCTCGCCGGCTGGGATGTGCAGCGGGTCCGCCAGCGGGTCGCCGCCGCCCGGCAGCACGCCCTGTCGGGCCAGGGTCCGGTGCTGCTGGAGATCGTCACCTACCGCTACCGCGGCCACTCGATGAGCGACCCGGCCAAGTACCGGCCCGCCGGCGAGCTGGAGCAGGTGCGCGAGCGTAACGACCCCCTGACCTTGACCCGGCGCGACCTGCAGAAGGACCACGGCCTGGACGACGCCGCCATCGAGGCCGTGCTGGCCTCGGTCGAGGAAGAGGCCGACGACAGCTGGGCCTTCGCCGAGAGCAGCGCCGAGCCCGACCCGGCGACGCTGTACGACTTCGTCTACGCCCCGCAGACCACCAGCCTCGCCGCGGACACCGACCTGAGCGCGGCCCGGCCCCAGGAGTCCTGAGCCATGGCCACCCTGCAGATCCGCGAGGCCCTCCGCCGCGCCATGCGCGAGGAGATGATCCGCGACCCCTCCGTCTTCCTGATGGGCGAGGAGGTCGCCCACTACAACGGCGCCTACAAGGTCAGCCAGGGCATGCTCGAAGAGTTCGGCGAGCTGCGGGTGGTCGACACCCCGATCAGCGAGGGCGGCTTCGCCGGGCTGGGCGTCGGCGCGGCGATGGCCGGGATGCGGCCGATCATCGAGTTCATGACCTGGAATTTCAGCTTCGTCGCCATCGACCAGGTCATCAACAGCGCCGCCAAGATCTGGCAGATGTCCGGCGGCCAGTACAACATCCCGATGGTCTTCCGCGGCCCCAACGGCCTCGCCGAGAACCTGGGCAGCCAGCACAGCACCGCCGTGGACAGCATCGTCGCCCACTTCCCGGGGCTGAAGGTCGTCACCTACTGCGACGCCCACGACGCCTACGGCCTGCTGAAGAGCGCCATCCGCGACGACAACCCGGTCTGCTTCCTGGAGAGCGAGCTGACCTACGGCCAGAAGGGCGAGGTGCCCGATCAGGAGTTCCTGATCCCGCTGGGCCAGGCCAAGGTCCGCCGCCCGGGCAAGGACCTGACGATCCTCAGCTGGGGCAAGCAGGTGCTGATGGTCGAGGCCGCCGCCGCGAAGCTGGCCGAGCAGGGCATCGAGGCCGAGGTAGTCGACCTGCGCAGCCTGCGGCCCCTCGATCAAGAGGCCATCTACGCCTCGGTCAGCCGCACCCGCCGCTGCGTGGTGGTGCACGAGGGCTACCTCTTCGCCGGAGTCGGGGCCGAGATCGCCGCCCGGGTGCAGGAGGTCTGCTTCGACCACCTCGACGCCCCCGTCCTGCGGGTGGCCAACCGCGACATCAACCAGCCCTACGCCACGGTGCTGGAGAAGCTGGTCGGCCCCTCCATCGACCGCGTCCTGGCCGCCGCCCATCGGGTGATGGGCAAGGCAAGCCCCGCCGAGAGCACCGGCACCAACGCCCTCACTCCCTGAATCGGAAAGACCCATGGCCGAAATCTTCGAGATGCCCCAGGCATCGCCCACCATGGAGAAGGGCACCATCCTGGCCTGGCACAAGAGCGAGGGCGACGCCCTGTCCCCCCAGGACGTGATCGCCGAGGTCGAGACCGACAAGGCCGCCATGGCGATCGAGGTCTTCGACGCCGGCTTCCTGCTGAAGATCCTGGTCGCCGCGGGCGAGGAGGTGCCGGCCGGCACGCCGATCGCCATCATCGGAAAGAGCGCCGACGAGGACTTCAGCGCCCTGCTGGCCTCGACGAGCGCCGCTCCCAAGAAGGAGGCGGCCGCGCCCAAGAAGAAGGAGGAGGAGGCCCCCACGCCGACCGAGGCTCCCGCCAGCGAGCCCGCGGGGCCGGGACTGCCGCCCCTCACCTGGATGGGCAAGGCCATCGACCCCTCCATCATGGAGGTCCCCGCCGTCTACCAGGCCCCCGGGGAGTCCGGCTCGGGCGGCCGGGTGCGCTCCTCGCCCGCCAGCCGCCGCGCCGCCGCCGAGCGCGGCCTGGACCTCGACCGCCTCAAGGGCACCGGTCCCCGCGGCCGGATCACCGTCGCCGACGTCGAGGGCGCGCCCTCCTCGGCCCTGAGCAGCGCCGCTCCCCTCCCCTCGGCCGAGCCGACCCTGATCAAGCACTCGGCGATGCGCAAGACGATCGCCCGCCGCCTCGCCCAGGTCTGGCAGGAGGCCCCCTCCTTCACCTTGACCGCGAAGTTCGACTGCGATCGGCTGGTCGCCTTCCGCGCCGACCTCAAGCGCGCCGAGCGGAACATCTCGCCCAACGACCTGCTGATCCGCGCGGTGGCCCTGGCCCTGCGCGAGGTCCCCGAGGTCAACGCCAGCTGGGGCGAGGCCGAGATCACCCGCCACAACAGCGTGCACATCGGCATGGCCGTCGCCCTGGACGAGGGGCTGATCACCCCGGTCATCCGCGACGCCGACCGCAAGGGCCTGAGCGCCATCGCCGCCGAGAGCCGCGACCTCGCCACCCGGGCCCGCGAGCGCAAGCTCAAGCCCGAGGAGTTCCAGGGCTCGACCTTCACCATCTCCAACCTGGGGATGATGGGCATCGAGCACTTCACGGCCATCCTGAACCCGCCCGAGGCGGCCATCCTGGCCCTGGGCGCGCTGCAGCAGGAGCCCGTGGTCGGCCCCGAGGGGCTGCGCGTCGGCTGGGTGATGCGGGCGACGATGACCTGCGATCACCGCGTCATCGACGGAGCCCTGGGCGCCCGCTACCTGCAGGCCCTGCGGCGCATCGTCGAGAACCCCGCGCTGCTGGCCGGCTGAGGCCCCAGCCCACCGGAGACGAGCGGCCTACTCGTAGGTCGGCAGCGGCTCGCCGTGCGAGAAGGCGACGACGCTGTCGTAGAGGTCGGTGGCCTTCAGCTCCAGCTCGTCGGCGGTGTAGCCGATCGACTTGTGGTGGCTGATCAGCTCGAAGCGCGTCACCTCGGCCTCGGCCTCGGCCAGCACGACCGAGCCCTCAATCAGCTCGATCAGCGAGCTGCCCTCGACCTTCTGGAAGCGCGCAGCGACGCTGAGCAGGTCCTCGTCGTCGGCCTCCCAGACACCCTGCCGCCACTCTACGTCGTACTCGACGGTGATGATGTCCTCGACCAGGTAGTGCAGCAGGAAGCTGACGTCGTAGTCTGGGTCGATGTCGCTCTCGACCAGGGCGTACTCGGCGATCCGGCGCCGGTCGGAGACCACATCCGGATCCTGGATCGCCTCCCAGACAGTCTCGACCGGGGCGTGGACATAGCCGCAGACGTGAGCGTAGAGGTGCTCTTCGCCCTCACCCGAGACGCTGCGCGCCTCTTCCGGGGTCTGGCCGTCCGCGCCGGGCAGGCCGGCGGAGCAGTCGGCGAGGGGCTCAAGACCCGCCGGGAAGGGGGTCACGACGGACTTCTGGCACGCCAGCACGCTGAGGAGGAGGATCATGCCGGCATACTGCCACTGGCAAGCGCCCCCCGCAAGAGCTGCAAGGCATTGAAATTCCAGAAAAATACTGACATACGTCAGCGAGCTTCGGCCTCGCCTCCGACCTCGACCAGGGTCCACCGGGATCGCCCCCGCTCGGGTCGCAGCTCCAGGGAGAGCGCCTGCTCGCCCTCTTCGACCCGCAGCTCCTCCGTCAGCTCCGTGCCGTTGCGCAAGCGGATCTCCAGCTGGTAGAGGCCGGGATCCAAGCGCAGCAGGTGAGTGCCGCCCTGGCCGTTGGACGGAACGGGATCCCCGTCCAGGGCGAGCCGAGCGCCGTCGGGCACGACCAGCAGCACGGGGCGGCCCCTCTCCTGGCTCGGGTACAGGCCCCAACCCAGCAGCAGCAGCAGCAGGCTCCCCCCGATCGCCAGCGAGACGAAGGCAGAGCGACGCCGCAGCCGGGTCACAGCGGCACGCGCAGGGGGCCGGATCGGCAGCTCGTCCCGCTCGCCCGCACCGGAGCTCACGGGGTGATCAGCTCGGCTTCCGCGTAGACCCCGGCCTGGACACCCTCGCCCTCCCCGCGCAGGGCCTCATCCAGGAAGACCGTGGTGTAGTGGCGGATGATCGGGTCGGAGGTCTGGAGGTCCAGGAAGCTGTCGCAGCCGGTGCTCTCCTGGGGCACCCGCCCGGGGCAGCCGTCGGTGGCCAGGGCCAGCAGCGACTCGTAGGTCGCGACGTTGACGTCGTCGCGTCCCTCCAGGTAGTCCGCGGCGAAGCGGGCGAGGTCCAGCTCGCAGAGATCGCTGAAGGCGAGGTGCCCGGCGCCGCTGATCGCCACCAGCTCGGCCTGGGCGGTGCCGGCGGCGCTGGCCGTGACGGAGCCGAGGTCGGGGTAGGAGTCGCAGCTCCCCGCCAGGAAGAGGGTGGGCACGTCCCGCTCGACCGGCGCGCCTCCCGCCATCGGGAAGAGCGCCGCGATGTGGTCCTGGTCCTGGCCGAAGCTCGTGGTGGTGTTGGCCCCCGCCGAGTGGCCCCCGACGGCGATCCGCTCCAGGTCGACGGCGCCCTCCAGCCAGCCCTCGTCGGCCAGCCCGCTGACCAGGTCCAGCAGGTCGGACAGGTCGTCGGGGCCGGGATCGTCGGTGAAGCCGGAGAGATCGCAGCCCTCCAAGACCGGGAGGAAGAGGCAGGGCAGGACGTCGCCCAGCATCCGGCCGGGGTGGTCGACGGCGGCGACGATGTAGCCGCGGCTGGCGAGGTGGGTGGTGACGTCGACGGACTGCAGGCGGAAGCCGCCGAAGCCGTGGGAGAAGAGGACCAGCGGGTAGGGCTCGACCGGCGGCCGGAGCTGCGCGTCGCGGATGGCGTAGGTCGACATCGCCGGGAGCTGCAGAGGTCCCAGCACGTCGAGCACGACCTGGGGGACGAAGACGGTCGGGTCGATCGACTCGCCGGCGCCGCCCGCCTCGGCCTGGGCGGCTGGGTACCAGATCTCGACCGAGACCCCGCCGATGGTCTCGGTGCGCACGCCGACCGGCGCCCCCTGGACCGCGGGGTCCGCGGGCAGGTCCAGGGGCTCCGGAGCCAGCGGCTCGGCCGAGTCCTTGTCCGAGGAGCAGCCGAGCAGGGTGAGGAGGAGCAGGGTCAAGGAGAACCTCAGGGAGGGGTGCAGCGGTCGCGCCGCCAGGACTCCAGCAGCAGATCAGCCCGGGGTCCGCGAGCCCAGGCGATGTCCATGGTATCCCCGGCCGCACCCGCCGGGGGGCAGACCTGCTGCGGATCGCGGGCCCGCCGCGCCTCCAGCAGCTCGATGAGGCCGCGATCGAAGGCCTCCAGGCAGGGGGTGGCGGCCTGGAGCGAGGCGCAGACCCGCTCGTCGGGGGGCTGGCCCTGGCCGGCCGCCGAGCGGAAGCGGATCCGCCAGAACTGCATCGCCGCGTCGGGGATGGGGCGGGCCGCGCGGAAGCGCTCGATGCGCAGCTCGGCGACGGGGGGCTCCTCGGCCAGCGAGGCGTTGGCCTCGTCCTCGACCAGGTGCCAGGCGCACTGGCGCGCGAAGCGGGTCTGTACGCAGGCCTCCAGCGCCGGGCCCAGCTCCCCCCGCTGGCGCAGGCCCTCCGCGACGATGAAGACACACTCGTCCCGCCACATGGCGGTCCGCGGCTCCATCCCCAGGATGCGCTCGCACTCGGCGAGCTCGTAGCGTTCGAAGCGCTCGACGATGGCCACCTGGCAGTCGCCCCGGCTGTCGACCCGCTGGACACGATCGCAGGCGTCGCGGGCCTCCTCGTAGCTGGAGGCGGAGGTCAGGGCCTTGTTGTACCAGGCGGCGTCGCCTCGCGGCCCGCAGCCCACCCCCACGAGCAGCAGCAGCAGCGCCGATCCGGTTATCGTTGCCGGATGCTGTTGCTCCTGCTCGCCTGCTTCATCGGAGACCCGGGCCCGGCCACCCCCGGCTCGCCGGCCAGCGACACGACGGGCGCCCAGGCCATCGCCGACCAGGCCGCCGCGATCGAGGCGATGGCCATCGAGCTGGAGGAGGAGGTCTTGAAGGCCCGCGACCTGTCCGAACCCTCGCAGCGACTGCAGGCGGCTCGGGACATCGCCGCCCGCATGGCGGCGATCGAGGAGCACAACCGCCAGCTTCAGGAGGCGGTCCAGGCCTACGGCGAGCAGCTCCAGCCCTCGCCCTGACGCGGTCACGGCCCCGCCTTCAGCCAGCCCAGCGCCTGCCGCACCTGGGCCTCGACCACCCGGTAGTCGACCTCGCCCAGGGTGGGAGGGGCGCCGGGCGCCTGGAACCAGGTCCAGGCCGAGGCGGCCTCCTGACGCAGCTCGGCGCCTCCCAGCGGGCCCAGGCGGATCCGGCGGCCAAGCTGCTCGACCGGGACTGGAGGAGCCAGGAGCAAGGCGGCAGCGGTGGCCTCGTCGGTCACGGCGCAGAGCAGCACGGTGCGGGCGGGGGGCTGGCGCTCGTCCAGGCCCTTGGCGAGGCTGATCAGCGCAGCCCAGGCGATGGCGCCTTCGGGCCGATCGGCGGGCCCCAGGGCCAGCACCACGTCGGCCTGCTGCTCCTTGCCCTCCTTGCGCGCGCAGACGGCCAGGCCCTCGCCCGGCCGGCTCATCCACTCACCCCCGAACGCGGGGTGCGTCTTCATCTGGCCCAGCCGCTCGGCCACGGCTCCGGCCGCCAGCGAGGGAGAGTCCTGCTCGGCCAGGCGCCAGGAGTCCCGGCGCAGGTCCTCTTGCGAGATGGCCTCGGCCCCACCCCGCGGCAGCTCCACTCCGAGGTCCTCGGCCTTGCAGGCGCAGAGCTGGCCCCCCAGGAGGGCGCTCAGCAGTAGCCGTTGTCCTTGAACCACGTCCAGGCCTTCTCGATGGAGGAGCGGATCGGAGTGGTCGGCATGAAGAGCTCGTCGCGCGCGCGGCGACCGCTGCGATAGCGCTCCTGCTGCATGCTCTCCAGCACATGGGGCTCCAGCCCGGCGAACCGCTCGGGATCGAGCCGACGTGCCAGCCCGCCCCCGGCGGCGGCGGCGCGCAGGGCGAGGTCGGAGAGCGGCAGGGCCGGAGGACGCTGCCCGACCACCTCGGCGACGATGCCCATGAACTCCTTGTAGCTGAGGTTCTCGTTGCCGAGCAGGTAGCGGCGCCCGGGGACGCCGTGGTCCATCGCCAGCAGGTGGGCCGCCGCGCAGTCGTCGGCGTCGACGAAGCACTTGCCGCCCCGCGGGTAGAAGGGCACGAAGCGGCGGGCCATGGCCAGGATGAGCTGGCCGCTGGTCGGCTTCACGTCCCAGGCGCCGATCACATAGTCGGGGTTGACGACGACGACCTCGACCCCGCCCCAGCCGATGGCCAGCTGCTCGCTCTGCAGCTTGGTGTCGTAGTACCAGCGCAGCGGTCCCGTGCGGCCATAGATGGGCGTCGGATCCAGCGGAGTGTCCTCGTCCCCGGGGGCCTCCCGCGAGCCGAAGCCGACCGTGACCGAGGACGAGCAGAGCACCATCCGGCGCACCCCGGCCCGGACGGCAGCGTCGCAGAGCGCGCGCGTGGCGTAGACGTGCACATCTCGCATCACCCGACGGCCGCTGGGGCCCGGGTCGAAGACGCCGGCCACATGGTAGATGCCCTCGCAGCCGTCGACGGCGGCCATCAGCTCGCGCTGCTCGTCCCGGTCCCGTGGGACCAGGGGCGCCCGGACGAGCTCGATGTCCAGACCCTCCACCAGCAGGTTGGGCTTGCGGACCAGGCAGCGGACCTGGTCCCCGCGGGCGAGCAGGTGTCGGGCGACGTTGGCGCCCAGGAAGCCGGTGGCACCGGTGAGGAGGACTCTCATAGGCCCGCAGGATATCGCCTTTTGGGGAAGGAGCCCTTCAGCGCCCGCGCCCGAACAGCTCGCGGGCGATGATCAGCCGCTGGATCTGGCTGGTGCCCTCGTAGATCTGGAAGATCTTGGCGTCGCGCATCAGCTTCTCGACCGGGAACTCGCGGTTGTAGCCGTAGCCGCCGAAGACCTGCACGGCGTCGGTGCAGACCTTCATGCACATGTCGGCGCAGAAGGCCTTGGCGTAGCTGGCCTGGATGGTGTTGCGCTGGTCCCGATCCTTCATGTCGGCGGCCTGCCAGCAGAGCAGGCGGCCCGCCTCGATGCCCATGGCCATCTCGGCGATCATGAAGGCGACCGCCTGGTGCTGGGCGATCGGCACCCCGAAGGTGCGGCGCTCGTTGGCGTAGGTCAGGCAGGCCTCCATCGCGGCGCGGGCCACGCCGACCGAGGCCGAGGCGACCGCCGGGCGGGTGTAGTCGAAGGCGGCCATCGCCAGCTTCCAGCCGTCCCCCTCGACGCCGACGACGTTCTCGACCGGGACCTCGACCTCTTCGAAGGTGATGCCGCGGGTGTCGCTGGCCCGCTGGCCCATGTTCTGCTCTTTCTTGCCGGGGGTCACGCCCGCCCAGCCGCGCTCGACGATGAAGGCGGTCATGCCGCCGCGGGCCTTGCGCTGCGGGTCGGTCAGGGCCACCACGAAGTACCAGTCCGCCACCCCGGCGTTGGTGATCCACATCTTCGAGCCGTTGAGGATGTAGCGATCGCCCTTGCGGACGGCGGTGGTCGACATGCCCTGCACATCCGAGCCCGCGCCCGGCTCGGTCACGGCGTAGGCGCACAGGCCCAGCTCCTCGGTCAGTGGGGCGAGGTACTTCTTCTTCAGGGCGTCGCTGGCGCCCAGGATCACCGGCTGCTGGGCGAGGCCGTTGGCCTCCATCGCCGTCCCGATGCCCGAGCAGCCCCAGGCCAGCTCTTCGGCCAGCAGGACCCCGTCCATGGCGGAGAGGCCCAGGCCGCCGTACTCCTCGGGGATGTGCGTGTTCATCAGGCCCAGGGCGTGGGCCTTGCGCAGGACCTCGGTCGGGAACTCCCCCGTCTCGTCGTGGTGGGGCGCCGCGGGGCGGATCTCGTTGAGGGCGAAGTCGTGGGCGAGGTCCACGAGGGCCTGCTGGTCTTCGGTGAGCTGGAAGCCGACGGACATGGGAGACTCCTTGGAGGGCAGCCATCCTAATGGCGGGGCCCGACCGGCGCCCCTGACCCGGCGGCTTTTCACGTTAGGGCCCCGGCAGGAGATCCGCTCATGACCACCGTTCCCGAGACCATGCCCAGCGCCGAGACCGCCCGCCACGCCGGCTCCGCGCCCCTCGGACCCACCATCCACACCCTCCCCACCCCCAACCCGGACGCGCTGATGTTCCGGGTGGAGGAGACCCTGGTCCCCACGGGCACCTTCGAGTACCAGGACCGGGACGCGGCCGAGCGCCAGTCGCCCCTGGCCGCCCGCCTGCTGGCCGAGCCCGGCGTGGACCTCGTGCTGATCGCGCCGCGCTTCGTGACCGTGCGCAAGCTCCCCGACGCGCGCTGGGTGGAGCTCTCCCCTCGGATCAAGGAGGCCCTGGGCGACTTCCTGCTCTCCGGCGACATGGCCGTGCTCGATGAGGCCGTCGTCGCCGTCAGCGCCGCGGGCTCCGAGATCGAGCAGCGCATCCTGACGCTCCTCGAAGAAGAGGTGCGCCCGGCCCTGGCCCAGGACGGCGGCGACGTGACCTACGAGGGCTTCGAGGACGGCATCGTCAAGCTGCGGATGATCGGCGCCTGCGGGACCTGCCCTTCGGCCGTGGCCACCCTCAAGCAGGGCATCGAGGCCCTGCTACGCGAGGAGATCCCCGAGGTCCAGGCCGTCGAGCAGGTCTGAGTCAGCCGGCCAGCAGGCCGCTGGCCCGCTCGAACTCGCGGCGGGGGACGTAGAGGCGGGCGATGCAGTGCTCGTCCTGGTAGCGCTCGAAGACCGTGGTGGCCCGATCCAGCGGCAGCACCTGCTCGGGAAGCCCCCGCGGTCGGTCCAGGACGTAGATGGGAGGCACTCCCGGCTTGGGTCCGCGGGCCAGCGCCCCCCGGGTCCCCGCCTCCATCACGTCCACCCCGGCGGCCTGTAGGGCCTGGTGGTGGGCCGAGACGTCGACCTGGTCCAGCCGCCCGTGGGCCTCGACCAGCAGCTTGTAGGGGCGCATCTGCACGATGCGGCGGGCCCACTCGCTGGTGCTGTTCCGCAGGTGGCTGACGAGGTGCGCGTCGTCGCACCACAGCCACTCGTCGAGATCGGCGGGCAGCCGGTAGTCGCAGTCCGGGCTGCGCATGTAGCGCTCCAGCATCTTCTCGTAGGCGATCGACTTCTGGTGGAAGTAGACCATCAGGAACATGTGGAAGCGGGCGATCAAGAAGTCGTCGAGGGCCAGGATGGCCGGCCGCTCCAGGGCGAGGCAGACCCGCTGCTGCTCGTCGACATGGAAGGAGAGGTGGCTGATCAGCCAGTCGGTGTCGATGGCTCCGTAGCGGGCGCCGGTGAAGGTCGAGTCCCGCACCAGGTAGTCCATGCGGTCGACGTCCAGATCGCTGGAGATGAGCTGGGAGAGCAGCGGGCGGTGGTCCAGGCCGTCCAGGATGAAGAAGTCGTCGGGAGGGGTGATCTCGGGGCTGATCAGGGAGGCGACGTGCCGCGGGCTGAAGGGGAAGTTGTCGGCGATGGTCTGGGCGAGGCTGGAGCGGGTCAGGATCGCGACCGTGTAGTCCTCGTGCGTGGCCTGTCGGTCCGGACCGCCCGCCGCCCGCTCGATGCCGAGGGCGGAGACCGGGGGCATGGCGAACTCGGCCGCGTGCGAGAAGGGCGCGTGGCCGAGGTCGTGACAGAGGGCGGCGAGCCGCACGACGTCGCGGAGGGCGCGGCCTCGCTCGCTGGTGACGAGCTCGCCTTGGACCAGCGCGCTGCCTCCGAGCGCCGAGTCGAAGGCCTTGCCCGCGAGGTGGAAGGCGCCTACCGAGTGGGCGTAGCGGCTGTGGGTGGCCCCCGGGAAGGGCAGGTGCGAGAAGCCCAGCTGGCGAATCCCCCGCAAGCGCTGCACGAAGGGGTGGTCGACGATGACGCGCTCCTGCCAGGAGACCCGCACCGCTCCGTGGATGGGATCCCGAATTTCGAAGCCTTGCCCCGTGGACATCGTCTGCCTCTGGTCGAGCGTGCGGTCCGCCCCATGGGGTGGCGCGCTGCCGGACCCGAAGGGTTCTCGACCCGTGCTATACCCGACAGCGCCCCTTGTTGCCGGCCGCTCTGTCCTCGGCCGGGGGGACCGACGGCCACGCCCGGAGCCTGATTCATGATCCCGATTCGTGAGCTCGCGCAGCTTTGCCCAGGCGATGTGCTCATCCACCCGACCCGGGGCGGCGCCCTGGTGGACCGGGTCGTTCACGACGGCGTCTGGGTGGAGCTGGCGGAGAGGCTGGACCGCAGCCGGGCCTTGATCCCGCTCCGGGAGCTCTCCGAGAGCTGGAAACTGGCCGCCCCCGGCGGCTTGTTCGAGGCGTCGGTCCTTCACCATGGCGAGGCCATGGGCCGGGTCAGCGACCGCCCCGCCGACGCCCTCGTCGAGCTCTGCGACGAGCTGGACGCGCCCGTCCACCCCGAGCTGGCCGCGACCTGGCTCGTCTCGCGCGGCCTGCTGGCGCCGGGGCGGGCCATCGCCTGGTGGTCCGAGGCCCTCACCCAGCTCCGCCGACAGCCCCGGCTGCAGCAGCTCGAGGACGGCAGCATCGGCCTCATCGACGAGCAGGAGCCCCCTCCCCCGCCCGGGAGCCCCGGCTCCCTCGACTCCCTCCGCACCCGCGGGGCCCGCGCCCGTCACAAGCACCTCTCCCAGCTCGACCCCCTCCAGCGCAGCGCCCTGCTCGCCCAGGCGGTCGAGGGCGGACAGGTCGACCTCGTGCTGGTCCTGCTGCGCTGGTCCCTGCACCAGGACGCCCCCGAGGGGCTCGACCGGCTGCTGGCTTCGGGCAACCGGGCCCTCCTGCTGCGCTGCGCCGCGATCTACCCCTCGCTGGTCGCCCCCGAGCTCCTCAGCGTGCTGCGCGCTCCAGCGCCCTCTCCCCTGGTGGAGGAGATCCTGCGTCGCCTCCCCCTCCTCCAGCGGTCCGCCCTGCACATGGAGCTGCTCCTGCAGTCGCTCGAAGAGCTGGACCTCCTGGACACGGTCGAAGGCCTGATCGAGGAGAGCTCTTCGGTCTCGGATCTGATGCAGCTGGTCGAGCCGGTCGGGGGAGGGCAGCCCTTCTGTGAGCCCGAAGAGCGCCGGCGGTGGGCCCCCGTCCACAAGTGGCTGGCCGGGCGCAGCTCGGACTCCACGATGGAGATGCCCTCGCTGTTGCCCAACCCGCTGCTCCGCGATCTGGACCGGCTGCACATGCGCGAGGTCTTCCCGATCAGCATCGCGCTGGCCCGCGCCCTGGCCCTCCGCCACGCGCAAGGCCGCTACGGTGGGCTGGAGGGCGCCCGCATCCATCGGGCGGATCTGCGGGTCGAGCTCGGTGCTCCCGAGCCCGGCCACCCCCGGCGGGACGTCCAGGAGGCGATGGCGCTGCTCCTGGGCATGGCGGTCGGGCTGGGCCGCCGGTCCATCACCCTCAGCGCGAACCATCTGCTCGCCCACTCCGCGGGGCTGGCCTCCCAGCTCTCTCCAGACTGGCTCGCGGTCTGCGCCGAGGTCGTGGGCACCAGCGACCTCGGCGCCTCACCCGCCGACGGGCTGGCCCTGTGGGCCGCGCTGGAGCGCGCGCAGGCCACCGCCCGGGTCCGCGAGGCCTGCCCCGAGCGCGGCTCGGTCGACCTGGAGCTCGGCTACGACACCCACATCGGTGCGGCCAAGGCCCGCTTGGGCCAGACCAACCAGGACGCCGTCTTCTTCCACACCCACCGCGACCTCAGCTTGCTCCTGGTGGCCGACGGCATCTCGACCTGCACGGCGGGGAGCGGCAACCTGGCCAGCGCGCTGCTGGTCCAGACGGTCGCTGCCAGCTGGGAGACCCACAACGACGCCCTGACCAGTGCGGACGAGGGCGAGCTGTTCGCATACATGCGACAGGTGCTCGACGAGGCCAACCGGGCGATCTGCGAGGTGGCGCTCCAGCTGGCCGAGGGGGACCTCGAGCATCACATTCCAATGGGGACGACCGTCGTGATGGCCATGGTGCGCCGCGGAAGGGCCCTGATCGCCTCGCTGGGGGACAGCCGGGCCTACCTCGTCGGCTCCAGCGGCGTGGCCCAGCTCACAGGCGACGGCAACCTGCGGGGCGAGTGGCTGAAGGGGCTGGTGGTCGGCACCCGAACAGATGTCGACGGCGAGGCGGCCGCGCTGACCGCCTACCTGGGCCACTTCGACCTTCGAGGCCAGCCCGAGGCGATCCCCCCGCAGGAGCGCTCCGTCACCCTGTTGCCCGGCGAGGCCCTGCTGATGTGCAGCGATGGCCTGACCGACTTCGCGGCCAGCGAGCCTGCCGAGCTCGCCACCCAGATCCGCAGCAGCCTCCGAGACGAAGCGGGCTTGTCGGGAGCGGCCCGACGACTGGTCGGCCTCGCGAACGCCGGCGGGGGTGGCGACAACATCACGGTCCTGCTGGCGCGCCTGGTCGGCTGAGCCCGCCAGGGCGCCGCTGCGCCTGGGAATGAATGCTTGCGCGCCGGGTTCCATACGCCGCGAGGTTGACAATGATGTCAAATCGTGCAAATTGGGCCCGGCCTACGGCCTGATCCTCAATCAACCGTCGACATCACTCCTTCAGTCGTCCCTACGCGCCCCTTGCGCATCCACTCCGAGGAACATCTCATGACCAACTTCCGCTCCGTGACCCCCTTCGTCGTCATCACCGCCCTCCTGCTCGGCTTCGGCCAGGGCGACGCCTTCGCCAAGAAGGAGAAGGCCCCCAAGGAGACCAAGGAGACCACCGAGATGGTCGAGATCGTGATGACCGGCATCGCCGAGGCGGACAGCAAGGTCTTCGAGCCCGCCAAGGCCATCCACGACACCCTCGCCGGCATCGAGAACAGCCTCAAGACCGGCACCGACGCCTTCACCAGCGCGCTCGGCGTGACCCAGGGCACCCCCTTCGCCGACGCCCTCGCCAGCCTCAAGGCCAACGCCGGTGACAGCCTCAGCGTCGCCATGGACGGCGTCAAGCCCAAGATCACCGTCGCCGACGCCGCGCCCGACAACGTCAAGGCCGCCGTCAGCAGCCTGAACGACCTCGTCAACGCTCACGTCGCCGCCATGGACCAGGCCAAGGACCTGCCCGCCCAGGCCCAGGCCCTCGTCGCCGCGGCCCAGACCCTGGACCCGGCCGCCATGGCCAAGCAGGCCGCCGCAAACCCGATGGACGTCCCCAAGGTCCTCAAGACCATCAACAACAACCTCAAGGCCGTCAAGACCACCCCGGACCGCGTCAAGAACGTGACCGGCACCCTGACCGGCAACGTCGAGGCCATCAAGGGCCTGGCCGGCTGAAGTCCGACCTCAGCCCGCTGACGGGACGCCGTGTTCGACTTCGGTCGGACACGGCGTCTTTGCTTGACAGGGGCCACCACTGAGTGGACTATCCGCGCGAGAAGCGATGCCCCGATCCCGGACTGCCAGCCGCGCCGACAAGAATCGCTCTCCCTTGGTGGCTGCGTTGGCCCTGGCGCTGCTCGCCGTGCTGGTGGCAATCACCACCACCGGGATGGAGCGCACCTCCGGGCTGATCTCGCTGGCCCAGCACTGGACGCTGATCGAGGAGGACGGGACCCGCGTCCCCGTGGAGGTCCCGTTTCGCTCCACCCGGCATGACCTCGCGTGGGATCGAGGCTTCGTCCTGGAGCAGCGGCTGCGGGTCCCGACGAACATCGACGAGCCCAGCCTGCTGCTGTCAGGCATCCAGGGCCAGGTGCGGGTCGAGGCCAACGGCAGGCACCTCGCCCACACGGGGAGCTGGCCCGACCTCAGCACCCGGGACCTGCGGGGCCAGCTGCTGATCTCCATCCCGGGGGAGCTCGTCCGGGCCGAGGAGACCGTCCTCCGCGTCCACCTGCAAGGTGCCCACGGCAGCGCCGAGCTGTGGTCGCGACCCCTGCTTGGGTCGCGGACCGACCTGGAGCGGGTGGTCCTGGCCAACACCGGCGAGCGGCTGGCCTTGGTCGCCACCCTGGCCATCGCCGCGACGCTGGGGCTCGTGATCTCGGCGGTGCGGCCGATGCACCAGGAGTTCCTCTGGTTCGGCCTCTTCTGCATCCAGGCCTGCCTGGTCAGCTTCGCGCACAGCGACACCTGGTGGCTGGTCTCGCCCAACGACGACTTCCGCGTCCGGCTGCACGCTCTGTCCTACAGCATGCTCCCCGGCAGCGGCCTGCTCTTCCTGTACCAGGTGATCCTGCCCTGGCGACGCGCCTGGCCCGCCGTGCCCATGCTGGTCGGCGTGATCATCGCCGTGATCGCGGTCGCCAGCCCGTCCACAGCCATCATCCCCTTGCTGGACCTGCTGACCGACATCGCCCTGCTGGTCTGCATCGCCGTCGGGATCTGGTTGCTGCGCCGCGCGCTGCTCGGCGGGAACCACGCCTCCGCCTCGATCCTGCTGGCCGTCGGCATCCTGGTCGTGGCCGCGGCCGCCGAGCGACTCTCCATCGAGCTGGATGGCTCGGCCCCCGGCCTGATGTTGCCCGCCTTCCTGCTCTTCCTGGGGACGACCACCGCGGCGATGGTCCTGGGCCGCTCCGACCTCGCCGATCGATACCAGGAGCTGGTCTCCAACGCGCGGGACGCGATCCTGGTGGTGCAGAAGGACGGGCGCGTCGAGGAGGCCAACGAGGCCAGCCGCCGCTTGCTCGAGCGCGAACCGGTCGGCAAGTTGCTGAGCGATCTGATCCCCGATCCCGAGCTGAGCAGCAACCTGGACCCCGCAACCGCCGAGGGCCCCGGCGCCCGGCGCGCCGAGCTGGTGCTCCAGGGCAGAAACGGCAGCCGAACGACGGTCGAGAGCGTCGCGACCGCCCTGCCCGAGGGGCGGGTCCTGCTGGTGATGCGTGACCTGACCGCGCGGCGCAAGGTCGAGCAGGGGATGGTGCACGCGGCCCGAATGGAGACCGTGGGCATCATCGCCGGGGGGATCGCCCACGACTTCAACAACACCATGACCGCCTTGATGGCCCACATCGGCCTGCTGCGGATGAAGATCACCGAGCCGAAGGAGGAAGAGCGGCTGCTGCGCATGGAGGCCGTGATCCGCCGGGCCGCCCACATGACCCGCCGCCTGCTGACCCTGGCGCGGGGCGGAGACAAGGCCCGACGTGCCGTCCAGCCCGTCGAGCCGGTCCACTCGGCGGTCGAGCTGACCCGCTCGATGCTGCCCCGCAATGTGTCCATCAAGGAGCGCTTCCAGGCCGACCTGCCGCTGGTGCTGGGCAGCGCCGACGACCTCGAGCAGGCCGTGCTGAACCTGCTGGTCAACGCCCGCGACGCCCTCGCCCCCGTCGGCGGGACCATCCGGGTCTCGGTGGCCCCCTACCGAAACGAGGGCCTGTTGGCGGGGGTCCGGATCGTGGTCGAGGACGACGGTCCGGGGATCCCCGACAGCATCTGGTCCTCGATCTGGGAGCCCTTCTTCACCACCAAGGGCGAGGGCCGAGGCACCGGCCTGGGCCTGTCGGTGGTCGCCCGCGTGGTGCGGGACCACGGCGGCCGCATCGAGCTGCGCCGGCTTCGGGACGAGGCCCCCGACGGACGCTACGGCACCCGCTTCACCATCACCCTGCCCCCCTACGACCAGAAGCCGAACCTCCAGGTCGACACGGCCGGGGCAGGCGAGCAGAGCGTGCTGGTGGTGGAGGACGAGGACGAGATCCGGGAGATCATCCGCGCCGAGCTCAGCTTCCGCGGCTACACGGTCCTGGCCGCAGCCTCGGCCGAGGAGGCGCTGGACCTGTTGAGCCAGCGGGGCGCGCCGGTCGATCTGCTGGTGACCGACGTGGTGATGGGCTCGATGGATGGCATCAGCCTCGCGACCCGCCTCTGCGCGCAGCACCCACAGCTGCGGGTGGTCATCGCCAGCGGCTTCATCCCCCAGCACAACGACCACCTCAGCCCCAGCTGGGAGCGCCTGAACAAGCCCTTCACCGCCGAGCAGCTGGCGACGGCCGTGCGGCGGGCCCTGCTCAGCGACCTGACCACCGACGAGACCGAAGAGCGCAGCCTCGGCTGAACCGGCTTGCGGCTAACCCGGCTTGCGGTAGACCCGCGCCGCGGGAACCGAGACCAGCCGGTCCTCCTCGACGAGGTAGCCGCTCAGGCGGCCCCCATAGACGCAGCCGCTGTCCAGGCCGAGGGTCGATGGCCGCCGGTCGACCAGCCCTCGGGCGGCGTCGTGTCCGTAGACGATCAGCTCCTCACCCCGCCAGCGCTCCCACCAGAAGGGGTTGGCCGCGTCGAGGTCGTCGGGCCAGCGCCGCATCACCAGCAGCTGGTCCCGAGAGGTGCCGGCGAGCCCATCGACCGGGTTGAGCCCGGCGTGAACCAGCCGGTAGGGGCCCCCATCGTGTCGGCGGCCCGTGAGGGTCAACGGCAGGGTGGCCAGCCAGGCCAGGGCCTCGGCGGGCAGGCCCAGGGCGCGGCCGCGCTCCGGCGCTCGCAGGAGCAGATCGTCGTGGTTGCCCAGGATGCTGGCGCAGCCGCGCTCCTGAACGAAGGACCAGACACCGGGCGCATCGGGACCCTTGGTGAAGAGATCCCCCAGCAGGATCACCCGCTCCGGGTTGGCCCGCTCCACCAGGGAGCGCAGCTCGGCCGCGCACCCGTGCACATCACCGACCAGCAGCGTCCCCCGGCCGGCGGATGCGACGCTCACCGGGTGATCACCGGCAGCTCCTGCAGCTTGATCGCCCGCAGCTCGCCGGCCCGCAGCGAGCGGATGGCCGAGATCGCCGCGTGGGCGGCCCGCAGGGTGGTGATGCAGGGCACGCCGAAGCGCAGCCCGGCCAGCCGCATCGCCGCCTCGTCGTAGACGCTCTTCTTGCCCATCGGCGTGTTGATCATCAGCTGGATCTGCCCGTTGCGCACATGGTCGACGATGTCGGGCCGCCCCTCGCGCACCTTGAAGACCTGCCGCGCCGGGATCCCCGCCGCCTCCAGCGCCGCGTGGGTCCCGCCGGTCGCCAGGAGCTGGAAGCCCATCGCGTACAGAGGGCCGGCGATCTCGGCGATCTGACCCTTGTCCGCGTCCCGAACCGAGAGGAAGATCCCGCCCTCGGTGGGCAGGTTCATCCCGGCGCCCAGCAGGGCCTTGGCGTAGGCCTCGCCGAAGCTGCGTCCGACGCCCATCACCTCGCCCGTGCTGCGCATCTCGGGGCCGAGCACGATGTCCTGCACCGAGAAGCGCCGCCAGGGAAAGACGGGCGCCTTGACGAAGTGGAAGCCGCCGCGGTGCATCAGCTCCTCGCGCACCGGGGCGCCCACCGTGTCGGCCACCAGCCCCACATCCGCCAGGCTCGCCCCCAGGCAGAGGCGGGTCGCCATCCGCACCAGCGGCCGCGCTGTCGCCTTGCTGACGTAGGGGATCGTCCGCGAGGCCCGCGGGTTGACCTCGATCACATGCACCTCGGCCCGGCCCTCGGCGTCGCGGGCCACCGCCATCTGCACGTTCATCAGGCCGACCACACCCAGGCGCTGACCGATGCGCACGGTCGCGTCGATCATCTCGCGGGCCTGCTCGAGCTGCAGATCCACCGGCGGGATCACGCAGGCGCTGTCGCCGGAGTGCACCCCGGCCTCCTCGATGTGCTCCATGATGCCGGCGATGTGGACCTCTCGCCCGTCGCAGATCGCGTCGATGTCGTACTCGACCGCCCCCTCCAGGAAACGATCCAGCAGCACCGGGTGCCGCCCGCTGACCTCGAAGGCCTCGGCCAGCGCCGCCTGGAAGTCGACCTCGTCGTAGCAGATCTTCATCGCCCGGCCGCCCAGCACGTAAGAGGGTCGCACCAGCAGCGGGAAGCCGATCCGAGTGGCCGCGGCGACCGCCTCGTCCCGGGTGAGGACCATGGCGCCCTCGGGCTGACGGATGTCGAGCGAGGAGAGCAGCCGGTTGAAGCGCTCGCGATCCTCGCAGAGGTCGATCGCGTCCGCGCTGGTGCCCAGGATCGGGCCGATGCGGTGGCTGAGCTTGAGCGGCGTCTGGCCGCCGAACTGCAGGATGACCCCCATCGGCTTCTCGCGGGCGATGATGGCCTGCACATGCTCGGCGGTGACCGGCTCGAAGTACAGCTTGTCGCTGGTGTCGTAGTCGGTGCTGACCGTCTCGGGGTTGCAGTTGACCATCACGCTGCACAGCCCGGCCTCGGCCACCGCGAAGGCGGCGTGGCAGCAGCAGTAGTCGAACTCCAGGCCCTGGCCGATGCGGTTGGGGCCGTTGCCCAGGATGATCACCCGCGGGCGGGGGTCGTCGCCGGCCTCGTCCTCGTCCTCGTAGGTGCTGTAGAGGTAGGGCGTGTCGCTCTGGAACTCGGCGGCGCAGGTGTCCACCCGCTTGTAGACCACCTGCACGCCGTCCTCGCGGCGCCGGGCGGCGACCGCCTCCTCGCCCGTACCCAGGATCTCCGCCAGCCAGGCGTCCGGCAGGCCGCTGCGCTTGGCCAGCCGCAGCTCGCTCTCGCTGACCTCGGAGAGGAAGCGCCCGTCCAGCATCAGCTCGACCGCCACCATCTCGGCGATCTGGTGCAGGAACCAGCGGTCGATGCGGGTGATGGAGTGCACATCGCTGGGGTCCATGCCGCGGCGGAAGGCCTCGAAGACCGCGGCGAGGCGGTCGGGCGTCGGGATGGCCAGCCGCTCGCGCAGGACCTGCTCGGACCAGGCCGAGGCGTCCGGCCAGCCGCCCTCCAGGCTGGCGATCGCCTTGCCCATCGCCTCGGCGAAGGTGCGCCCCAGGCCCATCACCTCGCCCACCGCCTTCATCCGGGTGTCCAGCGTGCGATCCGCGCCCGGGAATTTCTCGAAGTTCCAGCGCGGGATCTTCACCACCGTGTAGTCCAGCACCGGCTCGAAGCAGGCCGGGGTCTTCCGGGTGATGTCGTTGTCGATCTCGTCCAGGGTCAGGCCCACCGCCAGCTGGGCGGCGATCTTGGCGATCGGGAAGCCCGTCGCCTTGCTGGCCAGGGCGCTGCTGCGGCTGACCCGCGGGTTCATCTCCACCACGATGATGCGCCCGTCCGCCGGGTTGACGGCGAACTGCACGTTGCTGCCCCCCGTCTCGACACCCACCGCCCGGATGATCGTGATCGCCTGGTCGCGCATCACCTGGTACTCGCGATCCGTCAGCGTCTGGGCCGGCGCCACCGTGATCGAGTCGCCCGTGTGCACCCCCATCGGGTCGAAGTTCTCGATCGAGCAGATGATGATCACGTTGTCGGCGAGGTCGCGCATCACCTCCAGCTCGAACTCCTTCCAGCCCAGCACGCTCTGCTCGATCAGCACCTGCGTCACCGGGGAGAGGTCCAGCCCGCCCAGCACGATCTCGCGGAACTCGTCCCGGTTGTAGGCGATGCCGCCGCCCTCGCCGCCCAGGGTGAAGGAGGGGCGGATGATGGCCGGCAGGTCCACCTGCTCCAGCAGGGCCTCGGCCTCGGCCAGGGTCGTGGCCGTCCCGGAGAGGGGGACGTCCAGCCCGTTCTCGATCATGCAGTCGCGGAAGCGTTGGCGATCCTCGGCGATCTCGATCGCCTGTGGCCGGGCGCCGATCAGCTCGACCCCGTGCTCGGTCAGCACCCCGGCCTCGTGCAGGGCCATCGCCAGGTTCAGGCCCGTCTGCCCCCCCACCGTCGGCAGGATCGCGTCGGGCTTCTCGCGCTCGATCACCTGCCGGGCGAAGTCCAGCGTCAGCGGCTCGACGTAGGTCGCGTCGGCCACGTCCGGGTCCGTCATGATCGTCGCCGGGTTGCTGTTGAGCAGCACCACCCGGTAGCCCAGCGCCCGCAGCGCCTTGCAGGCCTGGGTGCCGGAGTAGTCGAACTCGCAGGCCTGGCCGATCACGATGGGACCGGAGCCGATGACGAGGATGGTCTGGATGTCGGTGCGACGGGGCATGGCGGCCTCGGGAGGGAAGGGGCGCCCACTAACGCGAGCGCGTCCCCTCACCCCGCCCATTCTTGATACCAGGGCGCCATGATCCTGCTCCTCCTGGCCCTGGCCTGCTTCCTCCCCGTCGACGGGCGCTGGGAGGGCGCCTGCGACCTCAGCGACGGCAGCAACGGCGAGCCGCTCTTCCTCTCTTTGGACCTCAAGGCCGGCCTGGGCCGCAAGGTCCGCGCCACGGGAGAGGCGACCCTGACCAGCCGCGGCCTCTACCCGGTGAGCTTCGAGGGCGAGCGCACCTCGACGGCGCTCCACCTGGAGGGCAGCATCCCGCTGGAGGACGGCGAGGTCGAGCTCTGGCTGCAGGCCGCACAGGACGGGCCCGAGCTGGAGGGAGCCTGCCGGCTGTGGGTGCCGGGTGCCACCAGCGCCATCCCGGGCGAGGTTGAGCTCAGCCGCTGAATCCTGCGGCGTGAACCAAGCCCCGGCATTCTGGCCGTCAGGCCCCCGAATACTGCAAGAAGCGCTCGACCAGGCCCTGGCTGTCGTGCGGACCCGGGCTGGACTCGGGGTGGAACTGCACCGACATCGTGCGGTGGCCGTCGTGGCGGAAGCCGGCGATCGTCCCGTCGTTGAGGTGGACATGGGTCACGACGCCGCCGGCCTTGGACAGCGAGTCGGCCTCCACGCAGAAGCCGTGGTTCTGGCTGGTGATCTCCACCCGACCCGTCTGCACGTCGCGCACCGGGTGGTTGGCCCCGCGGTGCCCGTAGCGCAGCTTGTAGGTCGTCGCGCCGACCGCGAGGCCCAGCAGCTGGTGGCCCAGGCAGATGCCGACGATCGGCTTCACGCCCAGGCCCTTGCGGATCTCCTCGACCACGCCGGGCAGTGCCGCGGGGTCTCCGGGGCCGTTGCTGAGGAAGACGACGTCGGCGTCCTTCGACCAGTCCTCCCAGCGGGCGGTGATCGGGTGGACCGTCACGGCGCAGCCGCTGGCCTGCAGCAGCCGCAGGATGTTCTGCTTGACCCCGCCGTCCACGACGCTGACCCGGGCGCGGGGGGCCGTCGGGTTGCAGAGCACGTAGCTCTCCCGCGTGCCGACCTCGGCCGCCAGCGGCCGGCCCTCCATCCCCGGCCAGGCCCGCAGCCGCTCGAAGAGCGCCTCGGCCGCTGTGCCGTCCGTCGAGACGACCGCCTTCATCGCCCCGCGCTCGCGGATGTGCCGCACCAGGGCGCGCGTGTCGATGCCCTGCACCGCCGGTACGCCCCCCCGCCGCAGGTAGCGGTCCAGCCCGTCGGTGGCGCGGTGGCTGCTGTGCTTGCGGCTGAAGTCGCGAGCCACGAAGCCGCTGACCCAGATCCGGTCGCTCTCGGGGTCTTCGTCGTTGACCCCCGTGTTGCCGACGTGCGAGGTCGTCATCACCACGATCTGCTCGCAGTAGCTCGGGTCCGTCAGCACCTCCTGGTAGCCAGCCATGGCGGTGTTGAAGACCACCTCGCCGACGCGGGTACCGGGAGCGCCGAAGGCCTCGCCCGTGAAGCTGCGCCCGTCTTCGAGCAAGAGGATGCCGCCCATGATGTCTCCCTCGGTTCGCGGCGCGAGTATCCCGAAACCGGAGCGTTGACGCTCTCCCGACAGCGACCACTGGACCTGCGCGCTACCTTCTCGCCCACCCAGAGGTCACCATGACGCCCTTTTTCCTGCTCTCCATCGGCGCCCTCACCCCCGGCGCCCTCGCCCTTCAGCCCCGTCAGCCTCTCCCCCGGATGGAGCTGCACGCCCTGGACCTCCCCGACACGCCGATCGCCGGCTGGCGGCTCACATTCAAGCTGCGCGACGAGCTCAAGGTGCGGGCCACGGAGAGCGGCGGCCTGCGCTCCGAGGTCGGGGCCGATCTGAGCGAGCTCCTGAAGATCGCCCAGGAGGAGGGCCTCCGCTTCCGCCCACTGATCGACCTCGATCCCCAGCTCATCCTGGGCGTCGAGGCCCGCGCTGCGGCCCGCTCCGGTCGAGCGCAGGCTGATCTTCAGGGCATGCTGCGGGTCGAGGGGCTCGCCGATGGCAAGGAGCTGGTCCGCATCGGCCAGCGCCTGCAGGGCCTCGCGAGCGTGGAGTACGCCTTCGTCGAGACCGTCGGGAGCCCGCCCCCCGGATTCTTCGCGGCTCCGCCCGGTGACATCGGCACCGCCACCGACGACTTCAGCCCCTTGCAGACCTGGCTCGGCCCCGACCCGGGGCTCAACGTCCTGGATGCCTGGGACCGCGGCCTCACCGGCGAGGGCGTGCAGGTCAGCGACGTCGAGTACGGCTGGAACAACGACCACGAGGACCTCAACGATCGCGACCTCAACCTCGAGGCCGGCACCGCCGTCCCCGGCTGGGTCCTCTCCTATGGCTGGGACGAGCACGGCACCGCGGTCCTCGGCCAGATCGCCGCCGGCAACAACGGCTACGGCGTCACCGGGGGCGCCTACGATGTCCAGATCGCGACCTTCCCCGAGTACACCGACGCCGAGGGCAGCCGGCGCGCCGCGGCCATCACCTCGGCCGTCGCCGCCAGCGCCGAGGGCGACGTCATCCTGCTGGAGATGCAGGCCGTCACCCGGCCGGGCGGCAACTACGGCCCCGCCGAGCTCGACCCCAACGTCTTCACCGCCGTCCAGACCGGCGTGGACGCCGGCGTCACCATCGTCGGCGCGGCCGGCAACGGCAGCGAGAACCTCGACTCCGGCTTCTACAAGGCCAACTACCTGGCCTGGGGCGACTCCGGGGCCATCATCGTCGGTGCCGGCTCACCCGATGCCGCTCACGACATCGCCTACTTCAGCACCTACGGCAGCCGGGTCGACGTCCAGGCCTGGGGCTTCTCCATCGTCACCACGGCCTACGGCGACCTCGCCGCCGTCGACCGGGACAAGAACCAGTACTACACGCGGGAGTTCGGCGGTACCAGCGGCGCCAGCCCGATGGTCACCCTCGTGGCCGCCCTGCTGCAGGGCTACGCGCGCGAGCATATGGGCGGCCCGATCGACCCGCTGGAGCTGCGGGCGCTGCTGATCGAGACCGGGATCCCGCAGGGGGCAGGCGGGCACATCGGCCCCATGCCCGACGTGATCGCAGCCCTGGAGGAGCTCGACCCGGACGGGACGGGCGACGGTGGGGCGACAGATGGCGGCGGGACGGACGGCGGCGGGACGGACGGCGGCGGGACGGACGGAGGAGGCAGCGATGGCGGCGGGACCGATGGCGGCGGGACCGATGGGGGGGGAGACACCGGCGACGGCGGGGGAGACACCGGCGGTGACGGCGGCGGGGAGGAGGACGTCGTGAAGGACGACTGCGGCGGCTGCGCGGTCGGGGGGCCGGGCGCGAGGGGACTGGGCGCGGCGTGGTTGGTGCTGGTGCCGGGCGTGGTGCTGCTGCGGCGGCGACGGGCACCGAGCTCCTGAGCCAGGCGAGGCCCTGGAGCGGCTCCAATGAGGACCGCAGGGCTCCCGCCTGGACCAGGGCGCCGGCTCAGGCCCCGAGGCGGGACCCCGGCACGGCGGCGAGCACCTCTGCCTGGAGCTGCTCCAGCAGCCCCTTGTGCTTCTTGGTCGCCATCATGTTCTTCATGCCGAAGAACAGACCCGGGATCAGGCAGAAGGACAGCCCCACCAGCACGACCACGGCGATCAGCCCGCTGTTCTTGGTCTCTGCCAGCTCGATCACGGTGTCGGCCCCCTCGGTGCGGGCGGTGACCGAGACGCGCCGCATGCCGACCTTGAAGTCGTTGCTCGGCCCGCCCAGGAAGACCGACGAGGACACGCTGCCCTCGCCGTCTGCGAGCAGCTTGACGTTCTTCATCGGGTCGCCGCCCAGCTTGGTGCGGATCATCTTGCCGCCGATCTGCGAGTCCATGAAGGTCTCGTAGACGCGGACGGGCAGGGTCTGCGTGACGTAGGTCTTGTTGGCGGCCAGGTCGCCGGGGAGGATGATGGTGGACACGGAGGTACCTCGGGTTTGGGGAGGCAGGCTCATATTTCGGGAATGCGCGGCGGTCCAAGGGGCAGCGGGCCGTGGCGAGGACAGGCCGGCGCGATGAGCACCGGGCCGGAGGCACCAGCCCTCGCGGGTCGATCCTCGTTCAGCAAAACGTAGCGCGGACCGCCAGCCCGGCACCGAGGGGGGTAGCCTTGGACACACCCTCCTCGTCGGGGGCATTGTACCACGCCCGCGGCAGCAGCCAGGGCCCCTCGCCGGCCCGGATCCCCCCTCCGACGTAGATCGTGCCGGTGCCCTTCGACCTCCAGAACTCCGGCAGGGCCGGTGGATCGCAGCCCTCGCCTTCGCCGTCCACCTTGACACAGCGCCACTGTTCGCGCTCATAGCCGTCCACGAAGGGAGTGGTCTGAAGCATCCCGCCCATCGAGAGGTGCAGGCCCGGCGAGGTCTTCCACCCGAGCCCGAGCCCCATGCGCACCTGCATGGCGACGAAGACCTCCCGGTCGTTGGTTGAGCGCTCGTCCGTGACGGATCGGTCGTCGGCGGTGTCTGTCACGGTCTCCACGACGTACAGGTACCGGTTCACGACCAGTCGGCTGGCGCGCAGGTCCGAGTTGAGCTCGAGCACCAGCTTCGGGACCAGCGGCGCCTCCACCCGCAGGTGCGGCCCGGTCCGGAAGAGGAGCTGTCCGCCCTCGCGCTGGGCCGGGAGATCCGAGGCCAGCGGGCTGGCGAAGGCCGTGTGGGTCGCCTCGAAGCCCAGGCCGGTCTCGACGTGCTGGCCGAGGCCCGTCAGGAGCCGGACCTGCCCTCCGGCGAAGGCCTGGAGCTGGCCCGGGGCTCCATCCTTCCGCGCCTCCGGGCTCGGGTCCAGCCTGGGGCTGGTCCACCCGTCGAGCTCCAGCGAGAGGGCCTTGGACTCCGCCAGAGGCCCGACGCCGACCGGTCCCGCGGGCGGCATCGTCGCCGCCGACTGCAAGAGGGTCCGGTCATACTCGTGGACGGTGGTGACCCTGCGGGGGACCGGGCCGCAGGCCAGGCCGAGGACGAAGACCAGGACGAAGAACGAGACCAGCTTCACGGCGCGCCTCTCCTTTTACTCCTGCACGAGCGCCAGGCTCCGCTCCCGCAGCTCGACCGCCCGCTCCGGCTCCTGAGCCACCCGGCTCGGCCACTTCACCTTGCACTCGTCCCAGTACAGCCCGCTCTCCTTCCCGGCCTCCTCGGCCGTGGCGCAGTGGATCGAGGTGGCCGCGCCCTCCTCGTTGCTCTTCATGAACCAGCGCATGACGTGCCGCACGCCCCAGGGCACCCCCCGCCAGACGTCCGAGGCGATCACCCCGGGGTGCAGCGAGCTGGTGACGACGCCGCTGCCGTCGAGGCGCATGGCCAGCTCCTTGGCGTGCAGGACGTTGCAGAGCTTGCTGACCTGGTACTCGGGCAGGCCGGTGATGGTGCGGGTGGGCTGGCGGACGGCCTCCCAGTCGACCCCGGTGGCCTTGTAGTGGGCCATGCTGGCGACGTTGACGATGCGGCTGGGGGCCGACTGCTTGATGCACTCGAGCAGCAGCTCGGTCAGCAGGAAGGGACCCAGGTGGTTGACGCCGAAGGTGCGCTCGAAGCCATCGTCGGTGACCCCGGGGTTGCCCGCGAGGCCGGCGTTGTTGAGCAGGACGTGGATGGGCTGGTCCAGGGCGAGGAAGCGCTGGGCGCACTGCCGGACCGAGGCCAGCGAGCCCAGGTCCAGCGGCAGCCAGGTGGCGGGCGGTCCCAACGCGGCGACGTCGGTCAGGACCTCGCGGTGGCGCTCCTCGGAGCGGCCCAGCAGGAAGAGGCGCGCCCCGCGGGCGGCGAGGGCGACGGCGGTGGCCCGGCCAATGCCGGTGTTGGCGCCGGTGATGAGGATGGTCTTGTCTTGCAGGTCCTGGTTCATGCGCCCACCTAAAGCAGCGGCCGCCTGGATGGCTACCCAGCCCCCCTCGTTTCTAGATATGCGCGCCCTCCCCTCTCCCTGGAGCGCGTCATGTCCGGACCGACCGACCTCTCGACCGTCCGCAACATCGGCATCGCGGCCCACATCGACGCCGGCAAGACGACCCTGACCGAGCGCATCCTGTTCTTCACCGGGGCCTCGCACAAGATCGGCGAGGTGCACGACGGCGCCGCCCATATGGACTGGATGGAGGAGGAGAAAGCCCACGGCATCACGATCACCGCCGCGGTGACCCGCTGCCCCTGGCGGGACCACCTGATCCAGGTGGTCGACACCCCCGGGCATGTGGACTTCACGATCGAGGTGGAGCGCGCGATGCGGGTGCTCGACGGGGCGGTGATCGTGATGGACGCCGTGCGCGGGGTGGAGCCGCAGACCGAGACGGTCTGGAAGCAGGCCAGCCGCTTCGCCATCCCCCGGCTGGTCTTCGTCAACAAGATGGACCGCCCCGGCGCCAGCTACGAGCGCTGCATGAGCACGCTGGAGAAGCGGCTGCGGGCCAACCCGGTGCCGGTCTGCGTGCCGGTGGACGGCGGGGTGGCCGACCTGGTGGAGGGCACCTTCTCGACCTTCAGCGGGGATCGGGGCGAGGTGGTCGAGACCCGCCCGCTGAGCGAGGAGCAGCTGGAGCAGCTGGCGAGCTTGCGAGAGACGATGCTGCTGGCGGCGGCCGAGGCGGACCCCGATCTGGAGGAGGCGGTGCTGGAAGAGCAGGAGATCGCTCCCGAGCGGCTCTGGGCGGCCCTGCGCAAGCTGACGATCGCCGGGCGGATCCACCCGGTCTTCGGCGGCTCGGCCCTGCGCAACTGGGGCGTTCAGCCGCTGCTGGACGGCGTGCTGCGCCTGCTGCCGCACCCGCTGGAGCGGCCCGCGGCGCTGGCCAAGCGGCCTGGTCTGCCCGAGGGCGACGAGCGCGCGGACGTGCTGGTGGAGATGGACCCCAACGGGCCCCTGGCGGCGCTGGTCTTCAAGGTGCAGCTCTGGGAGGGCCGCCGCCACGTCTTCGTGCGGGTCTACCGCGGGAAGCTACACCCCGGCGACAAGATCCGCCTGGGAGGGCGAGACATCGAGGAGCGAATCGCGCGGGCCTTCGACATCGACAGCAACGCGCGCAAGCGCATCGAGGAGGCCAGCGCGGGCGAGATCGTGCTGCTGGCGGGCCTGCGCTGGGCGACCACGGGGGACACGATCTGCGATCCCGAGCACGAGCTGATGCTCCAGTCGATCGACCTGAAGGAGCCGGTGCTGGGCCTCGCCGTCGAGCCCGAGAGCGGCAAGGACGAGGCCAAGTTCCTGGACGTGATGGGCAAGGTCTGCGAGGAGGACCCGACCCTGCGCTTCGAGGAGGACCCGGACACGGGTCAGCGGGTGCTCAAGGGCATGGGCGAGCTGCACCTGCAGATCGTCTTCGAGCGCATCCAGCGCGAGTTCGGGCTGGTGGTGAAGTCGGGCACGCCGCGGGTGATGTCCCGCGAGACGATCCTGGCCAAGGGCAAGGGCGCGGCTGACCTGCAGCGCAACATCCAGCTCCCCGACGGCAAGGAGTTGGTGATGCGCGCCCGCGTGGCGGTCGACGTGCGGCCCCTGCCCCGCGGCGAGGGGATGCGCATCCTGAACCAGCCCAAGCTTCAGCCCGAGGGCGTGGTGCTGGCCCCCGACCAGCTGGCGGCGATCCAGGCGGGCGCGCAGGACAGCCTGGGCGGAGGCCCGCTGGAAGGCGCGCCCTTGCAGGACCTGGAGCTGCGCGTGCTGGAGGTCGAGGTCTTCGAGCAGGGCAGCAGCGCGCAAGCCCTGCGCATCGCGGTGGCGCAGGCGGTGCGGGCGGCCCTGGCGGACGCCGGCGGCAGCCTGCTGCAGCCGATCATGCGGATCGAGGTGACCGTGCCGGACGAGAACCTGGGCGGCGTGCTGGGCGATCTGCAGTCCCGACGCGCGGCGATCCTGGGACAGGAGAGCGACATGGGCACCAGCACGATCTCGGGCGACTGCCCGCTGACCGGGCTGCTGGGCTACGCGACGGCGCTGCGCAGCCTGACCCGAGGCCGCGGGCAGTTCACGATGGAGTTCAACCGCTTCGACTCGATGTGAAGCTCACGACGTCTTCGGCGGCCGCAGCCGAGCGACCAGCGGGGTCAGGACCAGGGTCGCGGCGATGCGCAGGGGCTGCGTGAGCTTGGTGAAGGCGTAGGCCACGACGAGCGTGCCGGACCGGCTGCTGGCGCTCTGGGTGTCGAAGCCCAGCGACTCGAAACCCGAGGCGAGGTCGACCCCGGAGCTGACCGCCAACCAGAAGCCCCCCAGCACCGAGAAGAAGATCGTGAAGTAGGTGCCGACGGCGATGGCGCCGTAGCGCTCGACGAGCTGCTGGTATTGCTGCCGGGCTCGCTTCCACCACTCACGCATCGCGGCTCCTGCCTCAGTCGGTGACGCAGCGGATGTTGAGGCTGGTCTGGCACCGGGCCTGGCAGCGTAAGGCGCGAGCGTCCTGCGTGTCTTGGAAGGCCCCGCAGGCCTGGGCCCGGACCTGCTCGGAGGCCTGCCAGTACCGACCGGTCGCCGAGAAGCTGCGCTCGCTCCAGCAGGGGTCGTAGGGCAGCTCACCGAAGCAGATGCCCTCGGTGAGGTAGCTGGGGGTGGGCATGCAGGTGACCAGCATCTCCGCCTCGTCGACGGTGGCGCAGCCGACGAGGTCCTGGGTGTAGACAGCGGCGACGGTGCCCTGGGCGTCGAGCACGGCGGCCCGGCTGAGCGAGGCCAGGGTCAGCCGCAGGCGGTTGACCGCCCCCTTGCGGGCGAGTGGCTGCGACTTGCCGGCGGCCCGCACGACGACCGGCTCCCGGAGCGAGCAGCTGGGCGTGGTGTGGGCCCACTGGGCCGCGCAGACGTAGGGCGAGCGCTTCAGCGAAGGCGCGACCGCCGTGGCTGGCTGCGCGGTCCTCCCGGGCACGGCGGCCAGGCCAAGCAGGCCCCCCAACGCCGCGACGCGCACCCACGAGACGCCAGCCACGCTCAGTCCTCCGACGGACGACGGCGCAGGGCTTTGGTGTCCGAGCGCTGGCGCTTGGCCTGGAGGCGCGCGCGTCGGGCGCCGGCGCCGGGGCGGGTGGGCTTGCGCTCGGGCTGCACACGGCTCTTCTCGATCAGCCGCGCCTGCAGGCGCTCCATCGCGGCCCCATGGTTCTGCACCTGGGAGCGCCGCTCGGTGGCGACCACCACCACGCCCGAAGGCCGGTGGGTCAGTCGGATCCCGGTCTGCCGCTTGTTGCGGTGCTGCCCGCCGGGACCGGAGCCGCGCACATGCTGCACCTCGCACTCGTCTCCGAGGCTGGCGGCAGGGTCGATGCGGGCGGGGCCACGTTCCATGACCGGGCAGCTACTCGGTTGCACCGCGCCCCGTCAAGGTGCGGCGGGGCCTTCGGGGTCGGGGGTGTAGCTGAGGTAGCCGTTGTCCCACTGGTATCGGATGATCTTGGTGCTGGAGCTCCAGTCGACGAAGGAGACCGGCGACCAGACCGAACCCTCCCGCACCATCAGCGCGTTGGAGTGACCGAGGTAGTCCAGGGCGAGGCCGTAGGCGCGCACGGTACCCTCGAGCGAGGCCACGGCGGCGGCGTCGTAGCCGGCCTGCGCGCAGGCGCGATCGATCTCCACCGTCGCCGGACCGAGCACGACCTCGAAGGCCATGACGCAGGCGGCGCAGTCGTCGAGCTGGCCGGTGGATTGCACGCTGTAGGAGATGGCGCAGTGGGTGTCGCCCAGGCCGCCGTCGGCGCGCAGGATGATGGCCTCGGTGCCGACCCAGGTCTCGCCCAGGGTGGCCTCGCCCTCCCAGGTGACCAGCCCGTCCTCCTCAACGGTGCCCCCGTCGCCGGTGCCCCCGTCGCCGGTGCCCCCGTCGCCTCCCCCGTCGCCCGTGCCCCCGTCACCTCCCCCGTCACCTCCCCCGTCACCCGTGCCCCCGTCGGCTCCGCCGCCGTCGGCCGCGCCGCCGTCCGCCGTGGAGGTGTCCTTGGAGTCGCCCGAGCAGGCCAGGAGGAAGGAGAGCAGCAGCGTGTTCATCGGTAGTACCAGTCCCTCTCGTAGAGCGAAGGATACCACTCCAAGCGGTACTCACACAGCTCCAAGGGAGAGCAGCGCATCCGCCAGCGCTCGGTGGCCTGGGGGTAGTCCAGCTCGATGCGGGTCCCCGCGACCCCGTCGAGGACCAGCAGCCGGTCCGACTCTTCAGTCAGGACGACGTTTCCGCAGATCTCGCTGAGAAAGTACTCTGGCGAGCGGCGGTCCGAGTCGCCGTACTCGAAGACGATGTCGACCAGCCGTCGCTCCTCGTCGATGCGGTACTCGATCGCCCGGCTGTAGGCGTCGTCGTAGACGTAGTCCAGGCCGTCATGGCGAGGGTAGCCGTTGTCGAGCATCAGCAGGTGGGTGTACCCGTCGTCGCTCTGCACGGGCACGATTCCATGCTGGTGGTAGGCCCACTCGATGGGCGACAGCTCGACCGGTTCGGCGGCCTCGATGTCGTCGACCAGGGTGAAGTCGCCCTCGCGCCCCAGGATCCAGCCGATCTCGTCGGTGTCCGGGTACAGCTTGACGATCCAGTCCTGGGCTTTCAGCGAGAGCAGCAGGTACTCGCGGCCGTCGGGGTCCTCGCCGTGGACCATCGAGTTTACGTGGGTCCAGTCCTCTTCGTTGTCGCCGCTGCCGTCACGATCGAAGGAGACAAGCGGGTTGACCGAGGTGCCATCATCAATCGGGCCCAGGAAGTGGTAGTCGTAGAGGACCTCGTCCGTGAGAGGATCGTAGACGATGAGCCCGTTGCCCATCTTGTACTCCGTCTCGGTGAGGAACTCGGCCGACAGCGTCAGGATCACGATCGCCCCGCTCCAGATCCCGGAGTCGATCTGGATGAGGTCGTGGCTGTCGATGAACTGGTGGCTGAAGCGGGTCCGGTCGCGGAAGTAGCTGCTCAGCAGCTTGTCGGTGCTCGCCCCCAGCTCGTCGAAGAGGTACAGGCTGGCGCTGCTGCCCGAGGTGGAGGCCCAGCTGCCATCCTGCAGCGGCTTCATCGACATCAGCAGGTCGTTGTCGTCCGAGGCGATCGAGAAGACGGTCTCGCCCCAGTAGTCGGTGCAGAAGTAGAAGCGGCGGCCATCGGTCGAGAGCCCGTGGGTACACAGCACCTCGTCCGCGTCGAACTCCGCCTCGGAGAGGGTGAAGTCCGGCGTACAAGTCGGCCAGGTGTCGGGCAGGGGGTCCGTGCTGAACTCGTGGACCTGGCCCCGGGTCTCCTCGCCATCGACGGTGGCGACGGCCTGGACCTGGAAGCTGCGCCCCGCGCGGAGCCCCAGGACCTGGATCTGCGCCGACTCGCCCGCCCCGACCTCCATGGCGGGGGTCTGGTGGGTCAGGGCGCCCTCGCCGTACTCGATGTGCACCCGCGCCGCCTGCTCCAGGCTGACCGCGACCAGGGCCGCGAAGGGGTTGTGCTCGTTGGCCGACACGCTGCTGGCGAAGGCCGGGATCGTCTCGGCCGTCGAGCCGCCGTCGGTGCCCCCGCCATCGGTGCCGCCGCCATCGGGCAGGGCCGGGTCCTTGGCCCCGCCCGAACAGCCCAGCATCCAACCCAGCACTCCGCAACGCACCAGCACACCCCTCATCCGACCTCCTGTCGCGGCACGGTAGCCCAACGACCGAGGGGGGATGAAAATTCCCCGCAACATGGCCTACTGGACGACGAGGACCTGGGCCTGGCTGGCAGGGGCGAAGCTGGGGTCGGTGCTCTGAAAGGCGGCCAGCTCGTTGGGCAGGGTCCAGGTCTGGCCGGTCTGGGCGACGACGGTGACCGACCAGGCACCAACCGGCAGTTCGGGGGCCTGCAGCAGCTCGGCGCTGCCATCGGGGAGGAGGTGCTGCGCGGCGGGGACGAAGGCCACCGAGAGCTGGGTGAGCGGGGTCGGGACCCCGACGGGCACCGGGCCGCCGTAGAGGTCGATCAGCAGCGGGTTGACGATGGCCTCGGCGACGTAGGCCTCGCCGGAGGCGAGCTGCTCCTCGCTCAGGTCCAGGTACTGGAGGTAGACCCGGGGCCAGGCGTAGGGGATGCCAAGGTCGGCGTAGGCCGGCTCGGGGTGGGGGTCGGGCAGGCCGTCGGCGTCGGCGTCGACGAAGTGGACCCAGAAGGCGGTGTCGCAGAGTTCGCTGCCGTCGAAGGGACCGCTGAGCTGGAGCACCTCGGAGGCGACCCCGGTCGAGCTGAGGGTGAAGAGCTCGGCGTCGTCGCTGGGGTCCGCCAGGGCGACGGCGGCGGCGAGCTGGTCGACGGCGTTGGCCTGGAACTGCCAGGCGGGGCGCTCGGTCGGGTAGGTGTTGGCCACCAGTACGGCGATGTCGTCGAGCAAGGCGCCGCCCTCGACCCGGACGACGCCCAGGTCGGCGCTGCCCAGGCTCTGCAGGTGGGCGCCGCCGACGTCGCCACAGGTCGCGCCGGCGTTGCTGCCGAGCAGCGGGTGGAAGTCCCCGTCCATGTCCATCAACGCGGTGACGAGCCAGTCCCCATCGGGCACGCGGGAGAGGGCCCAGGGCGCGGACTGCAGGCCCGCCCCGTCGCCGGTGAAGGCGTCGGCCGGCACGGTCGAGAAGGCCACCGGGCTGCCGGTGCCCGCCGGCGGAGGAGGATCGTCGGCGGCGAAGAGCAGGACGATCACGGTCTGGGGCTCGGCATCGCCGGAGTAGACGACCGTCCCCGAGAGGCTGTTGAGGACCTGGGCCGCGTCGGGATCGAGCGGCGGGGACCAGCCGCAGGCGAGCAGGGAGAGCAGCGACCAACCGGAGATGAACATCTCAGAACCTCCAGGTGGCGTTGCCGAAGACGCGCGAGCCGACCCGCTGGCCCTTGGGGTGCTCGCGGAAGCCCTCGCCCATGACCAGCGGGACCACGTTCCAGGCGCTCAGGCTGAGCTCGAGCCCCTCGTCCGGCATCGGGCGGGCCGCCACCCGGGCGACCGCCACGGTGCGCGCGGGGGTGCGCTCCTCCTCGACGATCAGCTGCCCGGACTCGTCGTAGTCGCGCAGCCGCCAGGTCTGGGCGGAGAGGGCCTGGGCGTGGGCCGAGACGTCCACCCGCCAGGGCGAGCGGAACATGGCGCCGACGTTGAGCTTGAGCAAGGAGGTCGACTGGTCGACCACGGTGACGCCCTCCTCGCTCTCCAGGATGCGCTCCACCGCGCCGTTGGCGTAGAGATCCAGGCCGTCAATCGGGAAGACCCGGCCCTCCAGCTCGCCGCCCATGGCGGTGTAGGTCGGCGGCAGGTTGACGAAGCCGGTGGATCCGGCGCTGAAGCCGTTGTTCTCGGGGTTGAAGGAGCTGATCTCCGGGCTGAGATCGGTGACGTAGATCAAGTCCGTGACGCGGTTGACGTAGAAGGCGGCGTCGCCCTCGAAGCGGCGGCTGCTGGCGTCGTGCAGGCCGACCTCGGCCGTCAGGATGCGCTCGGGGGCGAGCTCCTTGTTGCCCAGGGTGTCGACGTAGATGCCATCGGCCTCGGTGGGCTGCTGCAGGTCGAGGTAGGACTCCATGAAGGAGGGGCTGCGGAAGGAGGTGCCGACGTTGGCCCGCAGCGCGGTCCCCTCGCCCACCCGCACGATCGCCGCGGCCCGCGGGGAGACGGTCTGCTGGAGCTCGACCAGCGGGTGGCGGTCCACCCGCAAGGACCCGATCAAGCGCAGGACGCCGACGCTGGCGCTGTCCTGGACGAAGGCGTTGTAGTGGTCTTCCCGGATTGGCGCGCCGTCCCCCTCCAGGTACTCCCAGGCGACCTGCTTGTGCCGGTAGCCGAGGCCGGCGTTGAGGCGGTGCTCGACCGGACCGGTCTCGAAGCGGACGTCGCTCTCCAGCTCCACGTCGAAGGTGCGCGCGTCGTAGGTGGTCCAGAGGCTACGCTGGCCCTGGTACTCCAGCCAGGGGCCCGTCGGTCCGGCGAAGCGGTTGAAGAAGGTCCACAGGTGGAAGGGCCCGAAGCCGAGGTCGCCGCGGGCGTAGCTGTGGTCGAAGCCGGTGACGTAGTCGCCCAGCGCGCCGAAGACGTAGTACTCGGTGTAGCCGCGGCTGTGTCCGGCCGAGAGGCTGGCGAAGCTGTCGCCGCTGAGCGCCCGGTCGACCCGTCCGTTGACCCGCAGCACCTTGCTGGCGGTCTCGTCGTCGACCGAGAAGGGGCGCAGACTGGACTGGGCCTCGGGGTCGGCCGCCCGCTCCCAGCGGCCCAGCTCGCGGTAGCCCGAGGACAGCCTCCAGCCCGTGTTCTGGGCCCGGCCGGTGGCGATGGCCTCGCCCCGCATGTAGCCGGCAGTGCCGAGCTCACCGACGACCATCGAGCGCCCGGTGCCCGGCGCCTGCGTGATGATGTTGACCACTCCGGTGACGGCGTTCGCGCCGTAGACGGCCGAGCCGGGGCCGCGCACGACCTCGATGCGCTCGATCTCTTCGAGCGAGATCGGCAAGGTCTCCCACAGGACCGTGCCGAGCATGTCCAGGTAGATGCTGCGGCCATCGATCAGGACCAGCACCTTGTTGGCCAGCTCGCGGTTGAAGCCGCGGATGGAGACGTCGGCCTGGCTGGCGGAGAGGGTCATGACGTCGACCCCCGCCACCCGCCGCAGCACGTCGGCGATGGTGGCGGCGCCGGAGAGGCGGATGTCGTCGGCCGTGAGGATGGTGACGGTCGAGGGCGAGTCCAGCGGGCTCTGGCCGTAGCGCGAGGCGGTCACGACCACCCGCTCGTAGGCGCCTCCCAGCAGGTCACCGGGGTCGACCTCCGGGGGGTCGACCACGGGGGCAGCGGGCTCGACCGGGCCGGAGGACTCTTCCACCGCGACCTCGGCCCCGCGCTCCTCCAGCCTGGCCCCCAGCTCGGCCAGCTCCTCGGCGATGGCGCGCAGGCGGGCGACCTCGCTCGAGGTGGCGGCCATCGCGCTGCCCTCGACGGGGACCGGCGGGGCGGTCGGCAGGCGCTCCTGCTGGAGGCGGGCCTCGAGCACCGCGATGACGCCGTCGTACTCGGCGGCCTGCTCGGGCGCGGCGGCCTGGTACAGCCGGTAGTAGGCCAGCGAGGCCTCCAGCTGGCCGAGGTTGTAGAAGCAGCGGGCGATGTTGTGCAAGGTGACGGGGTGGGGGAAGATCTCGTGGGCGGTCAGGAAGAGGTCGAGGGCCTCCTGGAAGTTGCCCTCGCGCGCCTTGTCCAGGCCCGAGAGGAAGTACCGACGGGCGTCGTCCCGAGGCTCGGCCTGGGCCGGCGCCCAGCTGAGGAGCAGCACCACGAGGCCGGCGCGGAGCAGCAATGCTGCGGGGCGCAGCGCGAGACCAGCGGTGTTCATCTCAGAAATCATCCGGGAGGGGCAGGAAGCCGGCGGGGACCTCGGGCTCTGGGTCGGGATCGGCCTCCGGCGCCGCCTCGGGCGCGGCAGCCACGGGCTTCGTGGCCGGCCTGGCGCTGGGCTTCTCGGCGGGTGCTGTGCTCGACGCGGGAGCAGGCGCAGCAGGGGCGGGGGC
>ERZ761602.1055-NODE-1055-length-53271-cov-369.906438_pt1 | contig 53271 bp, 56 predicted proteins | sample MGYA00512165_ERZ761602 | MGnify/ENA primary metagenome ERZ761602 (study PRJEB28899, sample SAMN02445085) | bioreactor sludge metagenome | biome: EBPR sludge; isolation source: Thorneside wastewater treatment plant | place: Australia: Brisbane, Thorneside...
GGACGGCGCCAAGATGGTCACCGCGGTCGCCACCGTGCAGGTGCCCAAGATCACCGCGCTGATCGGCGGCTCGTTCGGCGCCGGCAACTACGGCATGTGCGGCCGCGCCTACAGCCCGCGCTTCCTGTGGATGTGGCCCAACGCGCGCATCAGCGTGATGGGCGGCGAACAGGCCGCCAGCGTGCTGTCCACCGTGCGCCGCGACGGCATCGAGGCCAAGGGCGGCAGTTGGAGCGCCGAGGACGAGGAAGCCTTCAAGGCGCCGATCCGCGACCAGTACGAAGCCCAGGGCCACCCGTACTACGCCACCGCGCGCCTGTGGGACGACGGCGTGATCGACCCGGCCCAGACCCGGCGCACGCTCGGGCTGTCATTGTCGGCTGCGCTCAACGCGCCGATTCCGCAAACGAAGTTCGGCGTGTTCCGGATGTAAGGGGGAGGAGAGGCGATGTACGAAACCCTGGAAATCGAATACGGCGCGGGGGTGGCCACGCTGTGGATGAACCGTCCCGACGTCCACAATGCGTTCAACGCGCGGCTGATCGCCGACCTGAGCGCGGCCTGCATGCAACTGGATGGCGACGACGGCGTGCGGGTGGTGGTGCTGGGCGGCCGCGGCAAGAGCTTTTCGGCCGGCGCCGATCTCAACTGGATGAAAGCGGCCGGCGAGGCCAGCCCGGAAGAGAACCTGGCCGACGCGATGCGTCTGGCCGGGATGCTGCGCACGCTGGCCGAAATGACCAAGCCCACCATCGCGCGTGTTCATGGCGCGGCCCTCGGCGGCGGCATGGGCCTCGCGAGCGCCTGCGACATCTGCGTGGCGGGCGAGCGCGCCGTGTTCGCGACTTCCGAGGTCAGGTTCGGCATCATCCCCGCGGCGATCAGCCCGTATGTGATCCGCGCGATCGGCGAACGCCAGAGCACCCGCTATTTCCAGACGGCCGAGCGCATCGATGCCAGGCGCGCCGTCGAGCTCGGACTGGCCCATGAGGCGGTCGCCACCGACGCGCTCGATGCGACGGTGGGCGGGCTGGCCGAGGCACTGCTGCAAGGCGGCCCGAAGGCCCAGGCGGCCGCCAAGAGCCTGATTCGCGCGGTTGCCAAGCACCCGGTCGATGCGGCCCTGGTCGAGGACACGGCACGCCGCATCTCGCAACTGCGCGCCACGCCCGAAGCGAAGGAAGGCCTCGAGGCTTTTCTGTCGAAACGTCCGGCGGCGTGGGTGCCAAAACAAGAGGGGTGCAGCGATGTTTGACAAGATCCTGATTGCGAACCGCGGTGAAATCGCCTGCCGGGTCATCAAGACCGCGCGCCGCATGGGCATCAAGACCGTGGCGGTGTATTCCGAGGCCGATGCCGACGCCCGCCATGTGCGGCTTGCCGACGAGGCGGTGCTGATCGGTCCGCCGGCCGCCCGCGACAGCTACCTGGTGATCGACAAGGTGATCGCCGCGGCGCAAGCCACCGGCGCCCAGGCGATTCATCCGGGCTACGGCTTCCTGTCGGAGAACGAGGACTTCTGCCATGCCTGCGACGAAGCCGGCATCGTCTTCATCGGTCCGCCGGTATCGGCGATCAGGGCGATGGGCTCGAAGTCGGAAGCCAAGAAGCTCATGGGGGCGGCCGGCGTGCCGCTCACCCCGGGCTACCATGGCGACGACCAGACCCCGGCGCTGCTGCTGCAGGAAGCCGACGCCATCGGCTACCCGGTGCTGATCAAGGCGGCCGCCGGTGGTGGCGGCAAGGGCATGCGCCTGGTCGAGCGCCGCGAGGATTTCCTGGATGCGCTCGCATCCTGCAAGCGCGAAGCGATCTCGAGCTTCGGCGACGACCATGTGCTGGTCGAAAAATACCTCCTCAAGCCGCGCCATATCGAGATCCAGGTGTTCGGCGATACCCACGGCAACGTCGTCTATCTGTTCGAGCGCGACTGCTCGGTGCAGCGCCGTCACCAGAAAGTGCTCGAAGAAGCGCCCGCGCCCGGCATGACGCCGGAGCGCCGCGCCGCGATGGGCAAGGCGGCCGTCGATGCGGCCCGGGCGGTCGGCTATGTCGGTGCCGGGACGGTCGAGTTCATCGCGAGTGAAGGCTTCACGCGCGACGGCGCCTTCTACTTCATGGAGATGAACACCCGCCTGCAGGTCGAACACCCGGTCACCGAGATGATCACCGGTCTCGACCTGGTCGAGTGGCAGTTGCGGGTCGGGTTCGGCGAACCCCTGCCGCTGGCGCAGGAGCAGCTACAGATCCGCGGCCATGCGCTGGAGGCGCGCATCTACGCCGAAGACCCGGCCCGGGGCTTTTTGCCGTCCACCGGTACGTTGGTGCACCTCGCACCCCCGGCCGAGGGCCTGCATGTGCGGGTTGACACCGGCGTCGAGGAAGGCGACGAGATCAGCCCGCACTACGATCCGATGATCGCCAAACTCATCGTCTGGGACCAGACCCGCGAGCGGGCGCTCGCGCGCATGCTGCAGGCGCTGGCGGACTACCGGGTGGTCGGTGTCGCCAACAACGTCGAGTTCCTGTCGCGGCTGACCGCGTGCCCGGCGTTCGCCGGCGCCGATCTCGATACCGGCCTGATCGAGCGCGAAAAGGCCTACCTGTTTCCCGAACCGCACGCCGTGCCGGCCGAGGTCTGGCAGGTGGCGGCCCTGGCCGAACTGCTGCGCGAGTCCGGGCGCGCCGCCCGCTCGGCCGCGCGCGACTCCGATCCGCACTCGCCTTGGCATGTGCGTGATGGCTGGCGGCTCAACGCAACCGCGCACCGCGACCTGATGTTCCGTTGCGGCGAACAGCAGCAGACGCTGCGCGTGGCCTACCGGAGGGCCGCGTACGGTTTGACCATGAACGGACAGACCGTCGCCGCGCGTGGCGAGTTGAACGAGCGGGGCTTGCTGCGCGTCGAACTCGACGGCAGCCGCATGGATGCGACGGTGATCGCCGCGGGCGAAAAGCGCCATGTGTTCCTGCACGGCCGCGCCTGGCCGCTCTCGAGTGTCGATCCGCTCCATCACGCGGGCGAAGGCGGCGGCGCCGAAGGCGGACTGCTCGCACCGATGCCGGGCAAAGTGATCGCGCTGGTCGCGACGGAAGGGGCGACGGTCGCCAAGGGCGCGCCGCTGCTGATCCTGGAGGCGATGAAGATGGAACATACCATCACCGCGCCGGCGGCCGGCACGGTCAAGGCGTTTCGTTTTGCGGTTGGCGACCAGGTCGGCGATGGCGCCGAACTGGTCGAGTTCGAGGCGAGCGCGGGCTGAGCGCCGGGCGGCGCCGTTTGGGAGGAGTCATGGCACTACCGGAATCCGTGCGCATCGTCGAGGTCGGGCCCCGCGATGGCTTGCAGAATGAAAGGCAACTGGTGCCCGCCGACGTCAAGGTCGAACTGATCGGGCGCCTGGCCGATGCGGGCCTGGCGGCGGTCGAGGCGACCGCGTTCGTCTCGCCCAAGTGGGTGCCGCAGATGGGCGACAACGCCGAGGTGCTGGCGCGCGTGCTGGCGGCGCGGCGCCCCGGCGTCGCCTACCCGGTCCTCACCCCCAACCTCAAGGGCTTCGAGGCCGCGCTCGCGGCCGGCGCCGAAGAAGTGGCGGTCTTCGGTGCCGCCTCGGAGGCCTTCAGCCAGAAGAACATCAATTGCTCGATCGCCGAGTCGCTGGAACGCTTCCGGCCGGTCGCCGACGCCGCGCGGCGCGCGGGCGTGCGGGTGCGGGGCTATGTGTCGTGCGTGGTCGGCTGTCCCTACGAGGGGGCCGTCGCGCCGGCGGCGGTGGCGGCGGTGGCCAAGACCCTGCTTGACATGGGGTGCTACGAGATCTCGCTGGGCGACACCGTCGGCGTCGGCACGCCGCTCACGGTGCAGCGCATGCTCGACGCGGTGATCGATCAGGTCCCGGTCGAACGGCTCGCGGGTCACTACCACGACACCTACGGCATGGCGGCCGCCAACATCTTCGCCTCGCTGCAGCGCGGGGTCGCGGTGTTCGATGCTTCGGTCGGCGGCTTGGGCGGCTGCCCGTATGCCGCGGGGGCTTCGGGCAACGTCGCGACCGAGGATGTCGTATGGTTGTTGAACGGCCTGGGCATTGAATGTGGTGTCGATCTCGATAAACTGGTCGACATCGCCGAGTGGATCAGTGCGGGCTTGAATCGCCAGCCCGCTTCGCGGGTCGCGCGGGCGGTGCTCGCGACCCGCCGGGCTCGGGCCGGCAATGCTTGAAACCGGGGCCGGCCGCGCCTGTCCATAACAAGTAATCAAATCGAAGCATCCAACCCCGAGAGCGCGTCATGGTCATTGCATCCCCCTGTATCAATATTTGCCAGATGGACAAGGCCAGCGGCCTGTGTGCGGGCTGCTTCAGGAGTCTGGCCGAGATCGCGTCTTGGGGGGGCGCGAGCGACGCACAGAAGCGCGACATCCTGGCCGCCGTTGCCGAGCGCCGCCGGCAGGCGCCTGCGGCGGGGCGCGGTGGCAGCAGCGTGCAGGAGGTCGCATGAGCGCTCGCCCGGTGGCCCGCAGGGGCGTTTTCTTCCCGCAGGGAGGAGGTCGCGCTCGCGACCGGAGGGTAGTGCAGTGAGCGATGGATTGTGCGTGGGCGTGTGCATGATGGATTGGGATGCCGGCGTGTGCCTCGGCTGCGGTCGCACGGCCGAGGAAATCGAGGGCGTGCCGGCTGCGCCGCCGCCCGCACCGGTCGAAACGGACCGGGCCGACGGGCCACGGCCGTCGGCCGGGAATACCGCCGGCTTGCCTGGCGAAGGTTCGGAGTGAGCGGAAGCGTCCGCCTGCCGGCGGCGGTGACGGTGCTGGAGCGGGGCTGGCTGTCGGCGAACAACATCCTCTTGTTCGACGGCGGCGACGCGGTCATCGTCGATACCGGCTATGTCAGCCATGCGGCGCAGACGGTCGAAATGGTGCGCCATGCGCTCGCCGGCCGTGATCTGTCGCGCATCATCAACACCCACTCGCATTCCGACCACATCGGCGGCAACGCGGCGGTACAGCGCGCGTTCGACTGCCGGATCGCGGTTCCCGAAGGCATGGCGAAGGCAGTGCGTGAATGGGACGAGGCAGCGCTACTGCTTTCGACCGCGGCGCAGCGGGGCGAGCGCTTTCATGCCGACGAAACGCTGCAGGCGGGCGACCAGTTGCCGATGGGCGGGCTGGCGTGGCAGGTGCTCGAGGCGCCGGGGCATGACATGGACGCGCTGGTGTTCTACAACCCCGACAAGCGCATCCTGATTTCGGGCGATGCCCTGTGGCGCGACGGATTCGGGATCCTGTTCGCCGACGTGCTCGGGTCGGGCGATGGCGTGGGGGCCGCGCGCACGACGCTCGAAGCGATCGCCAGGTTGTCGGTCGATGTCGTGATCCCTGGCCATGGCGCGCCCTTCGCCGAGTTCGACGATGCGCTCGGGCGCGCCTTTGCGCGCCTGGAGGCGTTCGAACGCGATGGCGGCAAGATCGCCCGCAATGCGATCCGCGCGTGCATCACTTTCTTGCTGCTCGACCGGCGCAGCGTCGAACTCGAGTGGCTGCAGGAACATCTGGCCAGCGTGTCGCTCTACGTGCAGGCCAACGAGCGCTTTCTGGGCATGGCCGCCGACGAACTGACCCTGTGGCTCGCGGCAGAACTCGAGCGCGCGGGGGTGGTGCGTCGCGAAGGCGATACGCTGATCGCCCTCTGATCCGCCGCGGGATGGCCGGGTGTCGTGCGCGCGGCTCGATCGCTTCGTTGTCGTGGTCATCGGCGCACGGCTCGGCGATAATCGGCTGAAATTCAGGAGCGTTGCCGAATGCAGGTTGTGTTGATCAGCGGGTTGTCGGGTTCGGGCAAGAGCATCGCGCTCAATGTGCTCGAGGACGCGGGCTATTACGTGGTCGATAACCTGCCGGCCACGCTGCTGCCGCAACTCGTGGTGTACCTGCGTGGCAGCGGTTACCAGCGCGTCGGCGTGGCGGTGGATATGCGCTCGGGCGTCTCGATCGCGGCGTTGCCGCAGCAGGTTGAGAATCTGCGCTCGCTGTCCGCCGATGTACGGATGATGTTTCTGAATGCGCGCGACGACACCTTGATCGCGCGCTTTTCCGAAACCCGCAGGCGCCACCCGCTCGCCACCGATGACGTCTCGCTGGCCGAAGCGATCGCCCAGGAGCGCGACGCGCTCGGGCCGGTGGCCGAGCTTGGCCACAATATCGATACCAGCGATCTGCATCCCAACAGCCTGCGCGCATGGGTCAAGGAGTTCCTGCAACTCGACCCGACGGAGGGGCTGACCCTGATGTTCCAGTCATTCGGATTCAAGCACGGCATTCCGCTCGATGCCGATCTCGTCTTCGACGTCCGCTGCCTGCCCAACCCGCACTACGATGCGCGGCTGCGCCCGCTCACCGGTCGCGACCAGCCGGTGATCGATTTCTTGCGCCGGGTCCCGGAAGTGGGACGGATGGCCGAGGACATTCGCCGCTTCGTCGCCAACTGGCTGCCGAGCTACATGCGCGACAATCGCAGTTACCTGACCGTGGCGATCGGCTGTACCGGCGGGCAGCATCGCTCGGTTTACATCGCCGAGTGGCTGGGCGAGCGCTTTCGCACCAATGCGCGCGTGCTGGTCAGGCATCGCACCGCGGCGCGCAGGCAGTCGGATCGACCCGAGCCGCCGGTCACGATCGTACAGGTGTGAGGCGGGCCCTGGAGTGGGGGCGGCTGCTGCGCCCCGGTGATTTCGTGGTCCTGGCGTTGGCGTTGGTCTTTTGTGTGCTCGCGACGCTCGCGCTGTGGCGGGGCGGCGCGCCCGACAAGGCCGTGGTCCGGGCGGCGGGCCGGATCGTGGCCGAAGTTCCGCTTTCGCAGGCGCGTACGCTCGAAGTCGAAGGGCCGCTCGGTGTCACCCTGGTCGAGATCGAGCCGGGGCGGGCGAGGGTCGCGAGCGACCCCGGGGCACGCCAGTATTGCGTGCGCCAGGGCTGGCTGACGCGCGCCGGGGCGGTCGCGATCTGCGCGCCCAACCAGGTCAGCCTGAGCCTCGTCGGTGGCACGGACGATTTTGACTCACTCAACTATTGAGATCCGGCCGGGGGCCGACGATGTGCGCATCGCCCGCCTTGCCGCGGCGGCGATCGTGCTGTCGGTGGCCGAGGCCGCGATACCGCTGCCCCTGCCGGGAGTCAAGCCCGGCCTCGCCAACATCGTCATCCTGATCGTGCTGCTGCGCTGGGGGTGGCGCGATGCGGTGTGGGTCGCGCTGTTGCGGGTATTTGCCGGCAGCCTGTTGCTCGGCCAGTTTCTTGCACCGGGCTTCTTCATGGGGCTGGCCGGCTCGGTGGCGAGCCTGGCGACGCTGGGGCTCGCCGCGCACCTGCCTTCGCGCTGGTTCGGGCCGGTCTCGCTCAGCATTCTGGCCGCCTTCGCACATATCGGTGGCCAGCTCGCGCTCGCGCGCGCATGGCTGGTGCCGCATGACGGTGTGTTCTACCTGGTGCCGGTGTTTGCGCTCGCCGCGACCGTCTTCGGTCTGATCAATGGTCTGATCGCGGCCCGCTTGCTGCGTGACTGGCCGGCGCAGCGACCGGGGGCGTGACCCCCGGTCCCCGCTTGCGATGGATCGAAGGCGCGCGGGGCCTCAGCCGCTCTTCTCGGCGGTGGCCTTGCTGACATCCTCGCCGAGATTCTCGGCATGGCCGATGCCGATGCCCGCGAGCCAGTCGGCCAGCGTCGCGGTGACCTGTTCGGCCTGCTCCAGTGGCGACAGATGGCCGCATTCCGCGATGACCTTGAGCTGCGCGCCGGTTATCGCGGCTGCCATTTCCTGGTGCAGCGCCTCGGGCGTGACGAGATCGTCCTGGCCGCACACCACCAGCGTCGGGCAGCGTATGCGCTCGAGCGTGGGCCGGCTGTCCGCGCGTCCGGTGATGGCGTGCTGTTGGCGGACGAACACATCGTAGCCCAGCGCGGTCGCCATCGACTGGAACACGCCGCTCACCTCGGGCCGGCCCGCGTTCGCGGGATGCACCATGCGCTCCAGCAGTTTTTCGATCACGGCCGGAAAGTCGGTCGCGCCGAGTGCGATCAGTTGCTTGCGCGCTTCGGCAGCCTCGTCGGTGTCGGCGCGCGCGCTGGTACTCAGCAGGGCCAGGGCGCATACACGCTGTGGCGCCTGGCGCATGATTTCGAGTGCCACGTACCCGCCCATCGACATGCCTGCGAGCACCAGTGGCCCCTCCGGCGCCTGGGTCAGCGCGTCGCGCGCAAGCGCGGCGATCGAATCCGCGCCGGTCAGGTCGGCGATCGTGACGCCGACGGTGTTGGCGAGCACGTCCGCCTGGTGTTCGAAGAGGCTTGCACCGTTGAGCAGGCCGGGTAACAGCAGCATGTTGATCTTGTTCATGGTGATGGGTCTCCTCCAGCCATCGCCAGGGTGTCGCAAACCCCGTGCTTTGGCGATCCGATTGAGTATCCGCTCTCTACGCTGGCGCCTTCGGCGTGAATCGAGATGACTGTCGCCCAAGGCCCCGATCGGACCGATGGTGCTCGGGCAAGACGCGACGATGCAGTTGAACAGCCGCGGCATGATCGGGATGGGACGCGGCCAGCGAAATGAGCGGGGTGAGGCTCAGCTTGGTACGTATAGGGTCGTTTTTTTTCGATTTGGTTCTGCGTCGAGGTCGAATGGCGCGGGCGTTGTGCCCTTCCGTGCCGGCGAAACGTGATCCGACGCCCCTCGTCGCCAGGGGGCGCCGTCTCGTCTGACTTCCGCCCGCACGCATGCTTGGCCCGGTGCCGACGCCGAGCCCGGGATCAGACGCCGTGCCGGGCGAGCCAGTCCTTGAGCTTTTGCCAGCCGTCTTCGGCGGCTTCCTTGCGGAAGCTGGGGCGGTAGTCCGCATGAAAAGCATGCGGGGCGTCGGGGTAGACGATGATCTCGCTCTTGCCGCCGGCACGCTCGAGTTCGCCCTGCATGGCCTCGACGTCGGTGAGCGGGATGCCCTGGTCCTGACCGCCATACAGACCCAGTACCGGGGCGTGCAGTTTGGCCGCGACGTCGATCGGGTGGGCGGGATTGAGTTCGCTCGGTACACCGTCGAGCCGGCCGTACCAGGCCACGCCGGCCTTGAGCCCGGGATTGTGCGCGGCGTAGAGCCAGGTGACGCGTCCGCCCCAGCAAAAGCCGGTGATCGCCAGCCGCGCCGGATCGCCGCCATTGGCGCCCGCCCAGGCGGCCACGGCGTCGAGATCGCTCATGACCTGGGCGTCGGGCACCTTCGAAACGATGTTCTGGATGATTTCGGACACGCTCTCGATCTGGGTCGGGTCGCCCTGGCGGAAGAAGAGCTCCGGGGCGATGGCCAGATAGCCGAGCCTGGCCAGGCGCCGGCATACATCGCGGATGTGTTCATGTACGCCGAAGATCTCCTGGATCACGAGCACGGTGGGCAGCGCGGTGGCTCCCGCCGGGCGCGCGAAGAATATCGGGAGCTCGCCGCCTTCGACCGGAATCGAGGCCATGCCGGTGTCGAGGCCTTCGGCATCGGTGGTGATCATGGTCTGTGCCTGAATGGGGTGTGCCGCCAAGGCGAATCCGGCCGCGGCCAGGGTGGTGACGAATGCGCGCCGGTCGAGGCGCGCGGCGGGTAGCAAACTGTCGAAATCGGGGTTTCCAGCCATGCTCGAAGTCTCCTTGATGTTGATGTTATTGGTCGAGAACGGATGACCGCAAGATCCGGACACTTGTTCCCGGATAGCGCGGGCGGGAGTCGCCGGCGCGCGCCGGGTCAGTATGGCTTTCCGGCCAGCTCGCGGCGCAACTGTATGCCCTTGCGGCGTTGCTCGATCAGGATCTGGCGCTTGAGCTCCAGGCTCGCCTTGACGGTTTGATCGGTCTCGTCCTCGAGTGCAGCCTCGAGGACGGCCTGCTGCTTCTTCATCTGGCGCAGCAGGGTTTTGAGCTTGTCGATCTTTTCGCGCTGGCGGCGGCGGTCGGCGGACAGCAGGTCGCCGAGCCGGCGGGTGAGTTTCGAGAACTTCATGGCGTCACTTGTACTTTCGGTTGTTCACCGCGAACGGTCTGGTCCAGTACCGATTTGAGTTCCTGTTTGTCGAGGTGGAGTTGGTGCTCGATCTCGTGCATCACCGGCTCGAAGCGCGCCAGTATGACCCGGGACATGGCCAGCAGATTGTGCGCGATGTCGTAGGCGTAGGCGCTGTCGTTCATCAGCGAGGTTGCCGTTTCGGCGTCGATGCGCCGTTCGCGGATCAGGCGGTCGAGTTGCCCGTTGGCGACGATGTCCTTCTCTTCGACGCCGGCGCCGAGCACGTCCAGCGTCAGCGTGACGCTTTCGGGCGGCTCGGACCGCAACTGCTCGAGCGCGTGCAGCAACAGGGCGAGCCGCTGGCGGATGAGCACGTATTCCTTGCGCAGGTAGGGGTTGGGCGACCCCAAGAAGCGCACCAGGTTCTTCTGCAGGTGCTTGAGATCCTTCAGCGCTTCGATCAGGTCCTGGCTGGCGCTGCGCAGCATGAAGGCCTGGCGGGACTGCGGCCCGTTGGTTTCCATGCGCGCCAGGAAGTCGAGAATACTGCCGTGCAGTGGCTTGATCCGGCTTTGGTAATACTCGTCGACGTCGATCGAGCGCACCCGCTCCGGCGGATTCGCGAGCAATTCGAGGCTTTCGCCGCGGCGCAGCCTGATCGGATCGGCATGCAGAACCAGTGCCATCACGTCGAACACGTTGGAAAACAGATGCTGGAGCTCCTTGCGAGCCGCCTCGAGGCCGGCGTCGGGCATGCCGAGCATGCTTTCGGTGATGAACCTCGGTGCGCTCACCGTACGCGGTTTTGGTTTCAAATGTGTTTCAAGCAGCCTGGACAGTCGTTCGGTGAGCGGCAGCATGATGAGGGTGCCGGTGAGATTGAACAGGCTGTGGAACAGCGCGACCTTGAGGATGTAGTCGTCGGCGGCGATCCCGAGCCAGCGGCTGCCGATTTCGACCGCTGCGGTGTAGGGCTGGATCAGGATCAGCGCGAAGATGCCGGTTCCGACGTTGAAGATCACATGCGCCGCGGCCAGGCGCTTGCCCGCGACGTTGGCCTTGAGCGCACCGATGACAGCGGTCGCGGTGGTGCCGATGTTGGCGCCGATGGCCAGCGCCAGCGCGTTGTCGTAGGTGATCTGCTGCGCGGCGAGCGCGGTGATGACGAGGGCGAGGGTGGCATGGCTCGACTGGGTGATCACCGTCGCGATGATCCCGATCAGGGTGTAGAGCAGCAGGCCCGCCACGCCGTCCATCGCGAACGCGGCGAGGTCGATGGTGTCCTGAAACGCGTCGAAGCCTTCCTTGATGTAGTGGATTCCGAGAAACAGGAAGCCGATTCCGGCGAGTACGTAGCCGGTGCCCTTGAGCGCCTTGTTGCTGTTGAGCACCAGGATCACGCCGAAGGTCAGGATCGGCATCGCGTAGGCGGCGATGTCGATCTTGAGTCCGATCCCGGCGATGATCCAGGCGCCGGTGCTGGAGCCGAGGTTGGCGCCGATCACGATGCCGATGCCCTGGGCGAGCCCGAGCAGCCCGGCCGACAGGAATGAGATCGTGATGATCGACACCAGGGTGCTGGACTGCATGATGGTGCTGGTCACCACGCCGAACAGGCAGCTCTTCCACAGCCGGTTGGTGAATTTCTGCAGGATGCGCTCGAGCGTGCCGCCGGTGAAGGCCTTGAAGCCTTCTTCGAGCGACAACATGCCGAACAGGAATATCGCCACGCCCGCCGCGATCGCCTTGAAGTCGGGGCTGACCCAGAAGCCCCAGCCCAAGGCCAGAAAGATCGCCGCGAGCGCGAGCTGGCGCGACATGGGTCAGCGCCTGCTGCCGCCGCCGCCCAGCAGGGAGCCCAGCAGACCACGCACGATCTGGCGGCCGATCGAGCTGCCGACCGTGCGGGTGACGGTCTTGGCCGCGGTCTGCACCAGACCGTCGCGCCGCCCGCCACGCGGGCCGGTGGAGCCGAACAGCAGGTCGGACAGCATGCCGCCTTCGGCCTGGGCGGGGGCGCCGGCTGCGGGTTTGCCGGTGCGCGCCTCGGCCTTGGCGAAGGCCTCTTCGGCGGCGCGCGTGGCGGCGGTTTCGGCCTGGGCGCGCAGCAGTTCGTACGCCGATTCGCGGTCGACGAGCGCCTCGTAGTGGCCGTAGAGGACCGAGCTACTGATCGTTTGAGCGCGCTCTTCCGGGGTCAGCGGGCCCAGGCGCGAGTGCGGTGCGATCACGAAGGCGCGCTCGACCACTTCCGGGCGGCCCTTGTCGTCGAGAAACGACACCAGTGCCTCGCCCACGCCGAGCTCCATGATGGCGCTCGCCGCGTCGAAGGCTGGATTGGCACGCATGGTTTCGGCGGCGCTCCTGACCGCCTTCTGGTCGCGCGGGGTGAAGGCGCGCAGCGCGTGCTGAACCCGGTTGCCCAGTTGGCCGAGCACGCTGTCGGGCACGTCGAGCGGGCTCTGGGTGACGAAATACACCCCGACACCCTTGGAGCGGATCAGGCGCACGACCTGCTCGACCTTCTCGACCAGCGCCTTGGGGGCGTCGTTGAACAGCAGGTGCGCCTCGTCGAAGAAGAACACCAGCTTGGGCTTGTCCAGGTCGCCGACTTCCGGGAGTTGCTCGAACAGCTCGGACAGCATCCACAGCAGGAAGGTGGAGTACAGCTTGGGCGAATGGTAGAGCTTTTCCGCGGCGAGTACGTTGATGACGCCGCGGCCGTCGCCGTCGTTCTGGATCAGGTCGGCGAGGTCCAGCATCGGTTCGCCGAAGAACACGTCGCCGCCTTGTTCTTCGAGCGCGAGCAGGCCGCGCTGGATCGCGCCGATCGAGGCGGCCGACACGTTGCCGTATTCGGTGGTGAAGGTCTTCGCGTTCTCGCCCACATACTGGATCATCGCGCGCAGATCCTTCAGGTCGAGCAGCAGCAGGCCGTTGTCGTCGGCCACCTTGAACACCAGTTGCAGCACGCCCGCTTGGGTGTCGTTGAGATTGAGCAGGCGCGCGATCAGGATCGGCCCCATGTCCGAGATCGTCGCCCGCACCGGGTGTCCGTTGTGGCCGTACACGTCCCAGAACACCGCGCTGTTGGCGCGCGGGTTGAATGCGTCGATGCCGATCGCGGCGAGCCGCTCCAGTAGCCGTTCGGACGCGACGCCCGCCGCGCCGATGCCGGACAGGTCGCCCTTCACGTCGGCGACGAATACCGGCACCCCGGCATCGGCGAAGGATTCGGCCATCTTCTGCAGGGTGACGGTCTTGCCGGTGCCGGTTGCGCCGGTGATCAGCCCGTGGCGGTTCGCCAGCCGGGGCAAGAGGTTGATTTCGCGCTCGCCCGCCTTGGCGATCAGCATCGGTTCGGCCATGTCCGGAGTTCCATGTCGTTTGTATTCAGGCGCAGTTTATACCTTGGCGCGGCATTCGCCAGCCACTGCGCCGGGGGTATAATCCGCGCCTGTTCATTTCTTGGCTGTATCGAGGGTTTTATGGCGGGTCATTCCAAATGGGCCAACATCCAGCACCGCAAGGGGCGCCAGGATGCCAAACGGGGCAAGGTTTTCACCAAGCTCATCAAGGAGATCACCGTTGCGGCCCGCATGGGTGGGGGCGATCCGAACTTCAACCCGCGCCTGCGCCTCGCGGTGGACAACGCCAAGGGCGAGAACATGCCGGGTGAGAACATCGACCGTGCGATCAAGCGCGGCACCGGTGAACTCGAAGGGGTCAGCTACGAGGAAGCGCGCTACGAGGGCTACGGCATCGGCGGCGCGGCGGTGATGGTCGATTGCCTCACCGACAACAAGACCCGTACCGTGGCCGATGTGCGCCATGCGTTCTCGAAGTATGGCGGCAACATGGGCACCGATGGCTGCGTGGCCTTCCAGTTCAAGCACTGCGGCCAGTTGCTGTTCGCGCCCGGCACGAGCGAGGACGCGCTGATGGAGGCCGCGCTCGAAGCCGGCGCCGAAGACGTGGCGGCCAACGAGGACGGCTCGATCGAGGTCATTACCGCGCCCTACGAGTACACCGCCGTCAAGGCGGCACTCGAGAAGGCCGGTTTCAAGGCCGAGTTCGGCGAGGTCTCGATGAAAGCGCAGAACGAGACCGAGCTCGTCGGCGACGATGCGCTGCGGATGCAGAAGCTGCTCGACGCGATCGAAAGCCTGGATGACGTTCAGCAGGTTTACACGTCGGCGGTTTTCGACGAATAGTCCCCCCACGCCGGTGCCGGCGGCGCGCCGGCGCCGGTTGGCCGGCCCTCTTGTCCGGCTTTCGGCGCACTTCTGCGGAGTCCTGCATGCACTCAAACCCGCTCCAGCAGGCGATGCCCTTTCTGTTCGTGGTCTTGTGGAGCACCGGCTTTCTGGGCGCCAAGTACGGCTTGCCGCATGCCGAGCCGCTCACCTTCCTTTCGATCCGCTACGCCCTGGTCATCGTGCTGATGACGGCGATCGCGTGGGCGATGAAGGCACCATGGCCGCGCGACTGGCGCCAGGTGGCGCACATCGGCGTAACCGGGCTGCTCGTCCAGGCCGCGTATCTCGGGGGGGTGTTCGTCGCCATCCACAAGGGTTTGCCCGCCGGCGTCGCGGCGCTGGTGGTCGGGATGCAGCCGCTGCTGACCGCGCTGGGGGCCGGTTGGCTGCTCGGCGAGCGGGTCGGTGCATGGCAGTGGTTGGGCTTGGCCATGGGTTTCGTGGGCGTCGCGCTGGTGGTCGGCAGCAAGGCCGCGGTCGGCGCGGTGCCGAGCGGCGAACTCATCGCGATGCTCGTGCCGGTCGTCGTGGCGCTCGGCGCGATCACGGTCGGCACGCTTTACCAGAAGCGCCATTGCCCGGCCTTCGATCTGCGCAGCGGATCCGTCATCCAGTTCGTGCCCAGCCTCGCCGTCACCGCGCTGCTGGCGTCGCGGTTCGAGACCATGGATGTCGCGTGGAACGGCGAGTTCGTGTTCGCGTTGCTGTGGCTGGTGCTGGTGTTGTCGCTCGGGGCGATCAGCCTGCTCAACCTGTTGATCCGCAGCGGCAGCGCGGTGAATGTGGCGAGCCTGTTCTATCTCACGCCGCCGACCACCGCATTGTTCGCATGGTGGCTGTTCGGCGAGACGCTGGGCGGGGTGGCGTTGCTCGGGATGCTGGTCGCGGTGGCGGGCGTGTGGCTGGCGCGCAAGCGCGGGGCGTGACGATGGTGAGCGCCAGCCGGAGCGTCGCGACGCGCATCCTCGGGCTCGACCCGGGTTTGCGGGTGACCGGTTTCGGCGTCATCGACAAGCTCGGCAGCCGGGTTCGCTATGTCGCGAGCGGTTGCATCAAGACGCGCGACGGCGAACTGCCGGGGCGGCTCAAGACCCTGCTCGACGGGGTGCGCGAGGTGGTCGCCACCTATTCGCCCGACGAGGTGGCGGTCGAGAAAGTGTTCGTGAACGTGAATCCCCAGTCGACGCTGCTGCTCGGGCAGGCGCGCGGGGCGGTGATCTGCGGCGCGGTGTCGTGCGACCTGCCGGTGCTCGAGTACACCGCGCTGCAGGTGAAGCAGGCCGTGGTCGGTTACGGCAAGGCCACCAAGGAGCAGGTGCAGCATATGGTGCAACGGTTGCTGTTGCTCGAGGGCAGCCCGAGTGCCGATGCCGCCGATGCGCTGGCCTGTGCGATCTGCCATGCCAACGGCGCCCACGGTGTGCTCGGCGCGCTCGGTTCGCGGCGCAAGTCGGGGCGCATCGTCGGCCTGCGCTGAAGCTGGGGCGCGGTTCGTCCGCGCCGCCGGCGCGGCGACCGGGGTTTGCGCAGGCCTGGCAGCGGCGCCGGATACGGCGGTCTGGCTTGGATCGGGGTGGCGGAATATCGCGTGGCAAGGGGAAGACGGTGCAGGCGGGAAGCGGGGTGGGCTTGTTGTTTGCTGTACTCGGGGCGGTCGGCTTCTCGTTCAAGGCGATCCTGGTCAAGCTCGCCTATCGCTACGGGGTCGATGCGGAGACCTTGCTGGCATTGCGCATGGGTCTGTCGCTGCCGTTTTTCGTCGTGATGGGGATCGTCGCCGAGCGCCGGCGACCGCTCGCGATGGGTGCGCGCGACTGGGGCTGGATGGTGGGGCTGGGCCTTTTCGGCTACTACCTGGCGAGCTATCTCGACTTTCTCGGCCTGCGCTACATCACTGCAGGCCTCGAGCGCCTGATCCTGTTCCTGTATCCGACGATCGTGATCCTGTTGTCGGCGCTGTTCCTGGGCAAGCCGATCACTCGCCGGGTGCTGCTTGCGATGGGCTTGTGCTATCTCGGAATCGGCTTCGCGGTCGGCCACGATCTGAGCGTCGTGGGCGACCGGCGCGACGTGCTGCTCGGCAGTCTGCTGGTGTTCGGCAGCGCGCTCGCCTATGCGCTGTACCTGATGGGCAACGGCGTGGTGGTGGGGCGGCTCGGATCGATGCGGGTCACGGCCGCGGCCACTTCGGTGGCGTGCATCCTGTGCATCGGTCAGTTCCTGCTGCTGCGGCCACTGTCGGCGCTGGTGCTGCCGTGGCAGGTCTACGCCCTGTCGCTGGCGATGGCCTTGTTGTCAACGGTCGCGCCGGTGTGGCTGGTGTCGGAGGCGATTCGCCGCCTGGGCGCCGGGCCGGTTTCGCTGACCGGCACGCTGGGGCCGGTGGTCACGATCGGCCTGGGGTGGCTGATGCTGGGCGAGGTGGTCGGCCTCGCCCAGCTCGTCGGCGCGGTGATGGTGATCGGCGGGGTGCTGGTGATGGCGCGGCGCCCGGCCTGAGCGCTGCGCCCCCGTGTGGCGCCAGGTGCGGCGCGGACCCGTCCGTCAGCCGGCCAGGCCCAGGCGGCGGCAGATCTCGAGCGTCGGGCCGGACTGGTTCATGCTGTAGAAATGCAGTCCCGGCGCGCCGGCCTCGAGCAGGCGCGCGCACAGCTCGGTCACGACATCGAAGCCGAAGGCGCGGATGGCGTCGCTGTCGTCGCCGAAGCTCTCGAACTTCTTGCGCATCCAGCGCGGGATGTCGGCGCCGCAGTTGTCCGAGAAGCGCGCGAGCTTCGAAAAGCTGCCGATCGGCATGATCCCGGGAATGATCGGCACCGTCACGCCGAGCGCCTGCGCCTGGTCGACGAAGTGGCGATAGGCGTCGATGTTGTAGAAGTATTGGGTGATGGCCGAGTTCGCGCCGGCGTCGACCTTGCGCTTGAACGCGAGCAGGTCTTCGCGCGGGCTCTTGGCCTGGGGGTGCCATTCCGGATACGCGGCCACTTCGATATGGAAGCGGTCGCCGGTCTCGCCGCGGATGAATTCCACCAGCTCGTTGGCAAAGCGGAATTCGCCGCTGCCGTAGGCGCCCGAGGGCAGGTCGCCGCGCAGCGCGACGATGCGGCGAATGCCCTTGTCGCCGAATTCACGCAGGATTTCGCGGATGCGTTCGCGGCTCATGCCGATGCAGGTCAGGTGCGGGCAGGCTTCGTGGCCCTCGGCGGCGATCTCGGCGATGGTCGCGAAGCTGCGGTCCTGGGTCGAGCCGCCGGCGCCGAAGGTGACCGAGAAGAATGACGGGTTCAGGCGCGCCAGCTTTTGACGGACGGCGCGCAGCTTTTCGGCGCCGTCGGCCATCTGCGGTGGAAAGAACTCGACTGAGAGTTCGGGCTTGTTCATGTTTCGTCCAGATCTTGAGAAGGGTCTTGTGGCGGGCCGGGGTACAGCACCAGGTGTGCGTCGACCGGCAGCAGTTGCGAGGCCTTGTCGATCGTGCCGGCATCCGAGCCGATCATGCCGCGTTCGATCAGGCGCCGGGCCAGCGTGCGCGATGCGGCAAGCTCGCGCGCGACCACCAGCACGTCGGCGCGCTCCAGGCCCGCCGGACGCTCCGCCGGTGCGCGCGCCGCCGGTTCGCGTTCGGGGGCGGGGCGATGCGTCCGCCGGTGAAAGGATTTCATCGCCCCGGCTCCTGTGCGTGCCTCAATAGCGGTAGCTGTCGCTCTTGTACGGACCTTCCTTCGGTACGCCGATGTAGGCGGCCTGTTCGTCGGTCAGTTCGGTGAGCTGGACGTTGAGCTTCCTCAACTGCAGGCGCGCAACTTTCTCGTCCAGATGCTTGGGCAGGGTGTAGACCCCCACGGGATAGTCGGCGGTGCGGGTGAACAGCTCGATCTGCGCGATCGTCTGGTTGGCGAACGAAGAGCTCATCACGTAGCTCGGGTGACCGGTCGCGCAGCCGAGGTTTACCAGGCGGCCCTTGGCGAGCAGGATGATGCGCCGGCCCGAGGGGAAGATCACATGGTCGACCTGCGGCTTGATTTCCTCCCACTCGTACTGTTCGAGCGAGGCGACGTCGATCTCGTTGTCGAAGTGGCCGATGTTGCACACGATGGCCTGGTCCTTCATGTTCACCATGTGGTCGTGGGTGATGACATGGAAGTTGCCGGTGGTGGTGACGAAGATGTCGGCATGTTGCGCGGCGTATTCCATCGTGACCACGCGATAGCCCTCCATCGCGGCCTGGAGCGCGCAGATCGGGTCGATCTCGGTTACCCACACCTGGGCGGACAGCGCCCGCAGTGCCTGGGCCGAACCCTTGCCGACGTCGCCGTAGCCGCACACCACCGCGATCTTGCCGGCCACCATCACGTCGGTGGCGCGCTTGATGCCGTCGACCAGCGATTCGCGGCAGCCGTACAGGTTGTCGAACTTGCTCTTGGTGACCGAGTCGTTCACGTTGATCGCGGGGAACTTGAGTTCGCCGCGCGCATGCATCTGATACAGGCGATGCACGCCGGTGGTGGTCTCTTCCGTCACGCCCTGGATGCGCGCGAGGCGGGTCGAATACCAGGTCGGATCGACGGCGAGCTTGGCCTTGATCGCGGCGAACAAGACCGTTTCCTCTTCCGAGCCCGGCTTGGCGATCACCGCGAGATCCCGCTCGGCGCGTGCGCCCAGGTGCAGCAGCAGGGTCGCGTCGCCGCCGTCGTCGAGGATCATGTTCGAATACACCGCGTCCTCGCCACCGGCCGGCCATTCGAAGATGCGATGGGTGTAATCCCAGTAGTCGGAGAGCGATTCGCCCTTGATCGCGAACACCGGGACGCCCTTGGCCGCGATCGCGGCGGCGGCGTGGTCCTGGGTCGAGAAGATGTTGCACGAGGCCCAGCGCACTTCGGCGCCGAGCGCCACCAGCGTCTCGATCAGCACCGCGGTCTGGATCGTCATGTGCAGCGAGCCGGTGATGCGCGCACCCTTTAGGGGCTGGCTGGCCGCGTATTCGTCGCGGATCGCCATCAGGCCCGGCATCTCGGTCTCGGCGATGCGGATTTCCTTGCGGCCCCATTCGGCCAGCGAAAGGTCGGCGACGGCGTAGTCGCTAAAGGTCTGGTCAGCCACAGCGTTCATGTGAAGCTCCATGCTATGGCCGGGGGGGAGGGGTATGGCGTGCGGCTCACCCGGCATCCCGAACCCGGCAGGGTTGGTCAGGTGAGCGCGGTTCGATCAAACCGCCGGTGTTGCACCGTGCGGGTTCCGAGCCTGGGGGCGGGCCTGTGCTGCGGCCCGACGCCTCGCAGCGCTCCTCGGAAGCAGGGCGGGATTATACGCGGGTTTGATGGGACGATCATCGCATGAGCGGGCCCGGCGGAATCATGCGCGGCTCCGCGCCCGCAACGGGGCTGCTGTCGCGGGCTGCCGCCAGCGTGTGGAGGCAGCCCGCGGGAACGATAACGATGGCGTGGGGGCGCCTGGCTCAGAGCCCCGCGTCGGCCCGCAGGGCGGCGGCCTTGTCGGTGTTCTCCCAGGTGAACTCCGGTTCGTCGCGCCCGAAATGGCCGTAGGCGGCGGTCTTGGCGTAGATCGGGCGCAGCAGGTCCAGCGTCTGGATGATGGCTTTGGGACGCAGGTCGAAGTGCGCGCGAATGAGCGCCACGATCCGGTCGTCGCTGATCTTGCCGGTGCCGAAGGTATTGACCATCAGCGAAACCGGCTTGGCGACCCCGATCGCGTAGGCGACTTGGACCTCGCACTTGTCGGCAAGCCCGGCCGCGACCACGTTCTTGGCGACATGGCGGCCGGCATAGGCTGCCGAGCGGTCGACCTTGGACGGATCCTTGCCCGAGAATGCGCCGCCGCCATGGTGGGCCGCGCCACCATAGGTGTCGACGATGATCTTGCGGCCGGTAAGGCCGCAGTCTCCATGTGGTCCGCCGATGACGAAGCGCCCGGTCGGGTTGATCAGGTAGCGCACTTCGCCTTGCAGCAGTTCTTTCGGCAGCACCGGCTTGATGATTTCCTCGATGACTGCTTCCGAGAGCTGGGCGTGGGAGATCTCCGGGCCGTGCTGGGTCGACACCACCACGGTATCGATCGCGACCGGCTTGCCGTCCGCGTACCTGACCGTGATCTGGCTCTTGGCGTCGGGGCGCAGCCACTGCAGGCGCCCGTCCTTGCGCACCTCGGCCTGGCGCTGCATGATCCGGTGCGCATAGTAGATCGGCAGCGGCATGAGGCTGGGCGTCTCGTTGCAGGCGTAGCCGAACATCAGGCCCTGGTCGCCCGCGCCCTGGTCGAGGTCCAGCCCTTCGCCTTCGTTCACGCCCTGGGCGATGTCGGACGACTGGCGGTTGATCGCGGTCAGAATCGCGCACGACTTGTAGTCGAAGCCGATGTCGGAATTGTCGTAACCGATGCGGCGCACCACATCCTGGGCGATCTCGCGGTAGTTGGGGTGTGCGCTGGTGGTGATCTCACCCGAGATGACGACCAGGCCGGTGGATACCAGGGTTTCGCAGGCGACCCGCGCGTGCCTGTCGTCGGTCAGGATGGCGTCGAGGATGCCGTCGGAGACCTGGTCCGCGACCTTGTCGGGATGACCTTCGGAGACCGATTCGGAGGTAAAGAGGAATTCACTGCTCATTGCGGTTTGCCTGCTCCAAACGAAAAATCCCCGGTTAGGTCCGGCGCTGCCGGCTCCGGGGATTCTCGAGCGGGCGACGCTTTAGCAGTATTTGGGCGCCTCGAACCGGTCGAATGCGCCGCCGCCCTGCAAGTTGTCGTGTTAACTCGGCGGATGAGCCGCTATTATAGCGAAACGCCAGAAGCGGTCAAAACAAGCGCCGATCAGCGGGTGCGCCGGGTCCGCGCAGCGCATTTCGTCAAGTCAACCAAGCCGTTTTCACCTCCTACATGCTCCTTCCCCGTCTGTTTCGACTGATCGCCCGCCTGCCCCTGTCGTGGGCACATCTGCTCGGCGGCTGGGCCGGCTGGCTCGTCTGGTGGTTTTCGGCCCGGCACCGCGAGCGCCTGCGGACCCATCTCGCGATGGCGGTTGGCACGCCGTCACCGGCCTTGCTGAGGGCATCGATCGCCGAGCACGGGCGCCAGATGCTCGAGTTGCCGTTCGTGTGGATACGCCCCCAGGAGGAGGTGCTGGCGCGCATCGTACGGGTGGAAGGGCGCGAACTCATCGACGCTGCCCGTGAAGACGGGGCCAGTATTCTGTTCCTGACCGCGCACCTCGGTTGTTTCGAGATGTGTGCCCAGTATTGTTCAACCCATGGCCCGATCACGGTGTTGTTTCGCCCGCCGCGCCAGGCGGCGATCCAGCCGATCATGGAGTTGGGCCGCGCGCGTGGCAACGTCCGGGTCGCCCCGGCGGATGTGTCGGGTGTGCGGCGGCTGGTGAAGGCGCTGCGCAGCGGCGAAATGGTCGGCATGTTGCCCGATCAGGCGCCGCAGCAGGGCGAGGGCATCTGGGCGCCGTTCTTCGGCCGCATGGCGTGGACCATGACGCTGGCGGCGCGGCTGTCCGAGGTCAAGGGGGTCCGGGTGCTGATGGTGTGGACCGAACGCCTTGCGCATGGCAAGGGTTTCGTGGTGCATGTCTCGGCGCCGGTCGAAGAGATCGGCGGATCGCTGGAGGCGCGCTGCCGGACCATCAATCGCGAAGTCGAGCGGATCATCCTCGCATGCCCGCAGCAATACCTGTTCGCCTACAACCGCTACAAACGCCCCGCCGGTGTCGAAGCGCCGGAGGAGGCTTGATGCGCATCTTCAGTCGTCTGGTGGTGGGGCTGCTGTGGTTGCTGCATTGGTTGCCGCTGCCGCTGCTGGCCAAGCTGGGCACCGGCCTCGGCGCGCTGCTCCATCGCTTCGGGCGGGCGCGCCGGCATGTGGTCGACGTCAATCTGCGATTGTGTTTTCCCGAGCTTTCGCCCGCCGAACGCGAGGTGCTTGCGCGCCGTCATTTTGCGGTGCTCGGGCGGAGCTTTCTCGAGCGCGGCGTGGCGTGGTGGGCGAGCGAGGCGCGCCTGCGCCGTCTGGTCCATGTCGATCACGTCGAGCGGATCGTCGATGTGCTGGCCGAAGGCCGGTCGCTGGTGCTGCTGGTGCCCCATTTCGTCGGGCTCGACATGTGCGGCACGCGCATCGCGATGGAGGTCAATGGGGTGACCGTGTATACCCAGCAAAAGAATCCGGTGTTCGACCACTGGCTCCGCCATGGGCGTAGCCGCTTCGGTGACCAGGTCATGCTTGCGCGTGGCGACGGGGTGCGCGCGACCGTCAGGGCCATGCGCGCCGGCCGCGGTCTGTATTATCTCCCCGACATGGATTTCGGCCGCAAGGATTCGATCTTCGTGCCGTTCTTCGGCGTTCAGGCCGCGACGATCACCGCCTTGCCGCGCATCGCGCGGCTCGCGGGCGCGGTCGTGGTGCCCGCTTTGGGGCGCATGCTGGAGGACGGCAGCGGCTATATGTTCGAGATCGGCGAGGCGTGGCAGAATTTCCCCACCGATGACGTCGAAGCCGATACCGCGCGCATGAACGCGTGGATCGAATCCGCGGTGCGCACGATGCCGGAGCAGTATTATTGGGTGCATCGACGCTTCAAGACTCGCCCCGACGGCGAAGCAAGTCCGTATTGAGCGGCGTGGGTTGCGCCGGGGCAGTGTGCGCGAGTGGACGCGTTTCGACCGGTGGGCCAGAATCGGGTCTGGCCGGCGTTTGACTGGGGAGCCGCAGCGAGTATGCGATTGCGATTTACAAAAATGCACGGTTTGGGCAACGACTTCGTCGTGATTGATGCAATCGGGCAGTCGGTCGAGCTGGCTGCGCCGCTGGTGCGCAGGCTGGCGGACCGGCACTTCGGCGTGGGCTGCGACCAGTTGCTGCTGGTCGAGCGCCCGACGCGTCCGGATGCCGATTTCCGCTACCGGATCTTCAATGCCGACGGCGGCGAGGTCGAACAGTGCGGCAATGGCGCGCGCTGTTTCGTGCGTTTCGTGCATGACCATGGCCTGAGCGACAAGCGCGAGATCCGGGTCGAGACGCGTGCCGGCATCATCACGCCGCGGCTCGAGGAGGACGGTTCGGTGACCGTCGACATGGGGGTTCCACGGCTCGCGCCGGCCGAAATTCCGTTCGTGTCGGATTCCGACGCGGTGGTGCAGGCACTGGAGCTTGGCGATGGCAGCCGCATCGCGATCACCGCGGTGTCGATGGGCAATCCGCATGCGGTGCAGGTGGTGATCGACGCCGACGAGGCACCGGTCGAGCGCGTCGGGCCGCAGGTCGAGGCGCATTCGCGCTTTCCGGCACGCGTGAACGCCGGTTTCATGCAGGTCGTCGACAGCCACCGGATTCGCCTGCGGGTATACGAGCGTGGCGCGGGCGAGACGCTGGCCTGCGGCACCGGAGCCTGCGCCGCCGTGGTTGCGGGCGTTCTGCGCGAACTGCTGGTTTCGCCGGTGCGAGTCGAGACTCGTGGCGGGGCGCTGGAGATCGCCTGGGGCGGGCCGGGCAGCGCGGTGCGCATGACCGGCCCCGCCGTAACGGTGTTCGAGGGCGAGCTCGAACTCGACACGCTGATCGCCGCCGCCTGATTGCAGCCACGTTCCCACCCCGCGGTTCGTACCATGGTCATGGAGTTGCACAACGATGAACGCCGATGAAGTCGCCGCCTACCTGAACACGCATCCTGACTTTCTGTCGGAGCATGGCGAGCTGTTTACCCGTATCACCGTTCCCCATCCCCACGGAGGGCAGGCGATAACGCTTGCCGAACGCCAGTTGCACGCCTTGCGCGAAAAGATCGGACAGCTCGAAGGCAAGCTCGCGGAGTTGATCCGCTTCGGCGAAGAGAACGACGAGATCGGCGAGAAGGTGCATCGACTCGGCCTCGCGCTGCTCGAAGCCGACACCTATCCGGTGCTGCGCGACGTGTTGTTCCAGAGTCTGGTCGAGGATTTCTCGGTTCCGTATGTCGCGTTGCGCATCTGGAACGTCCCGCTCAGCCATGACGAAGACGATTTCCTGCCGGTCAGCGAGGCGCTGTGCTTCCAGGCGGGCGACATGCGTCACCCTTATTGCGGCGCGCCCGGGCATATCGAGGTGCTCGGCTGGCTGGGCGAGGCGGCGCCCCATGTGCGCTCGGTCGCGTTGATCCCGTTGCGGCGCGATGCCCAGGTTTTCGGTCTTCTGGCGCTCGCCAGCGAGGATGGCGAGCGCTTCTATCCCGAGATGGGCACGCTTTACCTGACCCGTATCGGTGACCTGACCGCTGCGGCGCTGCGCCGCGAGCTCGGCTAAGCGGATTGCGCGTGCCTGTCTCGAGTCATCATGGCGAAGCCTGACGACCAACGCGCGCGCGCGGCGCGGCACGACCCGGAGGTGCTTGCGCCGCTGTTCGAAGGCTATCTCGCGTACCTTTCCGACCAGCGGCGCGCGGCGGCCTTGACGCTGGAGAACTACGCCCGTGACATGTTGCGGCTGCAGCGCCTGCTGGAAGGGCGTCCCCCGGCCGCGATCGGTCCGTACGACGTGCGCCGGTTTGCTGCCAGACTGCATGCCGAAGGTCTCGGCGGGCGTTCGATCGGCCGGGTATTGTCGGCGTGGCGGGGGTTTTTCCGCTGGTTGGTGGGGCACCACGGCCTCGGTGCGAACCCGGTCGAGCATGTGCGTCCGCCGCGCTCGCCGCGGCGGCTGCCTCATGTACTGTCGCCGGAACAGAGCAAGATCCTCCTGGATGCGCCCGGCGACGAAGAGCTCGATACGCGCGATCGGGCCATGTTCGAGCTGGTCTATTCTGCCGGCCTGCGCGTCGCAGAGCTTGCGAATCTCGATGTAGGGGGAGGGCTCGATCTGGTCGAGGGGTTCGTGACCGTCACCGGCAAGCGCGGCCGGACCCGCACCGTGCCGGTCGGACGTGTCGCCGGCGAATGCCTCGGCAAGTGGGTGTTGCAGCGCCCGGAATGGCTGCGGGATTACGACCAGCCGGCGCTCTTCGTCACCCGGACCGGCGCGCGCATGAGCACGAGCGCGATCCGTTCGCGCCTGAGCGCCTGGGCCGTTCGCAGTGGCGTCGGCGTGCATGTGCACCCGCACATGCTGCGGCACAGTTTCGCCACCCACATGCTCCAGAACAGCGGCGACCTGCGCGCGGTGCAGGAATTGCTCGGCCACGCGAGCATTCGCAGCACCCAGGTATATACCCATCTCGACTTCCAGCATCTGGCCGGCGTCTACGATGCTGCTCATCCGCGGGCGCGCAAGCTTCGCGAGACCTGAGCGCGGGCGCAAGGCGTCCGCTCGATGCCGGCATGCCGGCCGACTGGTTTGTGCCCCAATTCGGGGAGTGCAGTGACGATTCGGTGAATCCGGATCGGTTATGCTCACGGGTAACAAATTCGGGCATCACGACGTCAATGACAAATCGGCGCGATAGCAACCAGCAGAGAGAAGGGGTTGCGACCAACAGCGAGGCGCGCCCGGAGGAGTGGCCAGCGGCGGCCAATGCGGACGGGGTGAGTGCCCTCCGGATTGTCGCGGTCATGCTCGCCCGCTACGAGATCCGCAATCTCCGGCGGCTCTTCGATGAGTTCGATCACGACATCCTGCTGCCTTTGTTGCTGGGCGAGATCGCCCTGCACAATATCGGTTCGCTCGACGGCAACAGTGGCACCCAGCGCGGCGCCAACACGGAACGGCCGACGCAGCAACAACAGGGTCTGAACTGCGTACTGAAGCCCTGCAACGCCTATTCGATCGCCGCCGCGACCGGTTTGGCACGCGAGACCGTCCGGCGCAAGATTGCGCGCCTGGTCGAACTGGGCTGGATTTCGCGGCGCCACAACGGGCACCTGTATGTGAGCTCGCGTGCGATGACCCATTTCGGCAACCTGCTCACCTCGCGCGACCTGCCCGAGCTGCTCGAGATGGCCGACCGGGCACGCGTTCAGATCCGGCAGGCGCGCCCAGCCGGTTCGTGAAACGACGCGGCCGTTCACGAACCGGCGCCGTGCGCAGGGAGCGCACGTGGCCGCGAGTCGGGGTTGGGGCCGCGTTCGCCGGTGGTGAATGCGGCGCTGATCAAACCCAGCGCGCACATGATCAGGATGAAGTAGCGAACCTGCCAGGCGCGCGGTGCGGCGCGGCCGTCGCCGCGTCCGGCCTGGCGCGAAGCCATGACGCCCAGTGCGGCGATGATCAGCAGGGCCGTGCCGAGCAGGCGCGACGACAGTCCCTGCAGCAGCACGCCTTGCGATGGATTGCCGCGATCGGGCCAGAAGAACACCGGCCCGCCCAGCATCCACACGCCACCGGTCAGGCATATCACGATCACCAGGGCCTGGAAGGTGCGCATCCGCCGATGTCAGTCGTGGTCGAACAACTCGCCCGACCCCCTTGGCCGGGCGAGCCCGAAATGCTGCCAAATGGAAGCGGTGGCCATCCGGCCGCGCGGGGTGCGCTGGAGATACCCCTGCTGGATCAGGAATGGCTCGAGCACGTCTTCGATCGTGTCGGTCGATTCGCCGATCGCGGCTGCGAGGTTGTCCAGCCCCACCGGGCCGCCGCCGAATTTTTCCAGCATTGCGCCGAGCAGTTTGCGATCCATGAGATCGAGGCCGAGTGGGTCGACGTCGAGCATCGTCAAGGCCCGGTCGGCTACTTCGGGGGTGATCCGGCCGCCGGCCCGGACTTCCGCGTAGTCGCGCACGCGGCGCAGCAGGCGGTTGGCGATGCGCGGCGTGCCGCGTGCGCGCCGTGCGATCTCGAAAGCGCCCTGGTCGTCGATCTCCACGTTCAGGAGCTGCGCCGAGCGGGCAACGATGAAAGTCAGTTCCTCCGGCGTGTAGAACTCCAGCCGCGACACGATGCCGAAGCGGTCGCGCAAGGGGTTGGTGAGCATGCCGGCGCGGGTCGTGGCGCCGACCAGGGTGAAGGGCGGCAGGTCGAGCTTGACCGAGCGCGCGGCCGGACCTTCGCCGATCATGATGTCGATCTGGTAGTCCTCGAGCGCGGGGTAGAGTATCTCTTCCACCACCGGCGACAGGCGGTGGATCTCGTCGATGAACAGCACGTCATGTGCTTCCAGATTGGTCAGCAGCGCGGCCAGGTCGCCGGCCCGCTCGAGCACCGGACCGGATGTCTGGCGCAGGTTGACCCCCATCTCGGCCGCGACGATGTGCGCGAGCGTGGTCTTGCCCAGCCCGGGGGGGCCGAACAGCAGCACATGGTCGAGCGCTTCCTTGCGCCCGCGCGCCGCCTGGATGAATATCTCGAGCTGCTCGCGGATCTTTGCCTGGCCGACATACTCGGCGAGACGCTTGGGGCGCAGCGCGCGCTCGAGCGCGTCCTCCTGGCGATCGGCGGGGGCGGCGGAAATCAAGCGGGCGGTGTTGCCGGCCTGGAGCTTGTCGGTTTCGATGGGCATTGAGCAGCCAGTGGGTGAGCGCGTCCGCGGGAGTATAGGTTAGCGCCGATCGGGTGGTCAAAACGGCAGCCTTGCCGTGCCGGCCTGCTCATTCCGGGGTTCGCCACCTGATCCGGCCCTGGCCCGATTCGCCCAGCCGTGCGAGCAGCGCGCCGACGGCGGGGTCCGGCAGGCTGAAGTGGAATTCGACCTGCTCGCCATGATTGACGGCCAGCAATACCGCGCCCGCAATTTCGAGCTCGCGCCGCAGCATGCCTTCGAGCGCGTAGGGCAGCTTGCAGCACAGCTGCCGCAGTTGCACGATCGGCACTTTTTCGGCTACCGCGAGGGCCTGGGCGACGGCGTCGGTGTAGGCGCGGACCAGTCCGCCGGCACCGAGCTTCACCCCGCCGAAGTAGCGCACCACGGTCGCCAGCACGCCTTCCAGGTCGTGATGGCGCAAGACCTTGAGCATCGGCTGGGCGGCGGTGCCGCTGGGCTCGCCGTCGTCGACCGCGGCCGATTGTCCGCCGGCAAGCAGTGCCCAGCAAACATGCGTGGCGGCAGGATGGGCGGCCCGCAGCTCGCCCACCCTGACCTGCGCCGCGGCCCGGTCGGCGACCGGCTCTACGCAGCCGATGAAACGGCTCTTGCGGATCACGAGTTCGCTCTGCGCAGGCGCGGCGATGGTCACGGGCATCGGTGCGGGCTCGCGGAGGTCAGACCTTCGCGAGCTGTTTCAGCGCCAGCCGGATGCCGTCGGACACGCCGCTGTCTTCCGGTACCGCCTTCATCGCGGCAAGCGCTTCGCGGTCGTTGTAGCCCAGCGCGAGGAGTGCATTCATGATGTCGCTGCGGCTGTCGGGCGCGGTGCTGGCGAGGGCGTCCTGCCCGGCAAGAGAGGAGGAGGCGCCGGGCAGGGCCTGGCCGAGCCGGTCGCGCAGCTCTAGCAGCAGGCGCTCGGCGGTCTTCTTGCCGATGCCGGGAATCCTGATCAGGCGGGCGGACTCCTGCAGCGCAATCGCTTGCTGCAGGTCGGTGACCGACAGCCCCGACAACACCGACAGGGCGGTGCGCGCGCCGATGCCGCTGACCTTGAGCAACTGGCGAAACGCGCTGCGCTCGGCTGCCGTCGCGAAGCCATACAGGAAATGCCCGTCCTCGCGCACCGCGAAGTGGGTGAACAGGCTCAGCTTCTCGCCGGTTGCCGGAAGGTTGTAGAAGGTGCTCATCGGGACGTCGAGTTCGTAGCCGAGACCATGGACGTCGACGACGATCTGGGGCGGGTTCTTTTCGAGCAGGGTGCCGGTAATGCGTCCGATCATCGATGGGGCTCTCGGGGTGCGGAAGAGATTGTGGGTTCAGCGGTCGGCGAAGGCGAGCGTGGCGGCGATGACGAGCCCGTGCAGCGTCGCCGCCGCAATCGTTAGCTTGATCGCCGGGGCGAGCAATTGCGGTTCGGTGGCATGTTCGCGCAATGCCCGCGCGGCATGGAACGACAGCAGCAGCGTGAGCGCCGCGCCGGCGCAGGCTTGCGGCAGGTTGTAACGACCGACCTGAAGAATCAGCCAGATGTAGGCGCTCAACGCGATCGCCAGATATAGCCACGCCGCGGTGTCGGGCCCGAGCATGACCACCAGGGTACGTTTTCGGCTCGCCGCGTCGCCGTCGTGGTCGGGGAACTGGTTGATGAACAGCAGGTTGGCGACCAGCAGTGCGAACGAGAGCCCGGCTGCGACCGGCATCCAGCCGAACTCCTCCCTCTGCACGAAATCGGCACCGACCACGACCAGTAGCCAGCAGGCCGCCACGGCCGCTTCGCCCAGACCGCGCGAGGCCAGCTTCAACGGCGGCGCCGAGTACGCCCAGCCCAGCACCAGACCGGCCAGCCCGATCGCAAGCAGCGCGGGGCCCGACTGGGCCACCAGCCACAAGCCGCCCGGCACCACCACGGCGAACAGCGCGTAGCCGAAGCGCGCGGTCTGGCGTGCGTCGATCACGCCGTTCTGGATGAAACGGCTGCCGCCGGTGAACGGGTAGATGCGGCCGGTATTGGCCGCGTCCGCGCCGCTCTCGGCATCGTGATAGTCGTTGATGACATTGCCGGCCGCATGCGCGATCAGCGCGCACGCCATGGTGAGCGCCGCAAGCCAGGGGTCGATCGGCACGCCGTCGGCGTGCGCCGACGCGATGCCGATCAGGCAGCCGACGATGGTCACGCTCAGGAATGCCGGCCGCGTCGCGGCGAAGTAGCGCACCAACGGATTGGCGAAGCGCTGCAGGTCGGGCTCGGCCGGGCGGGTGGGGGTGGCGGTCTTCATAGCAGGACGATGTCGAATTGCTCCTGGGTGTAGCTGGCCTCGGGGTGGAGCGAGACTTTCTTGTCGATGAAGTCGGACAGCATCGCGAGCGATTGCGACTCTTCGTCTAGAAACAGGTCGATCACATGCGGCGCGGCCAGCACCCGGAACTCGCGCGCGTTGAACTGGCGCGCCTCGCGCAGCAGTTCGCGCAGGATCTCGAAGCATACCGTGCGTGCCGTCTTGACCTCGCCGCGCCCCTCGCAGGTCGGACACGGTTCGCACAGCAGATGGGCAAGCGATTCGCGGGTGCGCTTGCGCGTCATCTCGACTAGGCCGAGCGCGGTGAAGCCGTTGACGCTCATCTTGGTATGGTCGCGCGACAGGGCTTTGCGAAACTCGTCGAGCACCATGTCGCGATGCTCGACGTTTTCCATGTCGATGAAGTCGATGATGATGATGCCGCCGAGGTTGCGCAGGCGCAGTTGGCGGGCGATCGTCTGCGCCGCCTCGAGATTGGTCTTGAATATCGTGTCGTCGAAGTTGCGGGCACCGACGAAGCCGCCGGTGTTCACGTCTACCGTCGTCATCGCCTCGGTCTGATCGATGATCAGGTAGCCGCCCGATTTGAGGTCGACCCGCCGCGCCAGTGCACGCTGGATCTCGTCCTCGACGTTGTGCAGGTCGAAGATCGGGCGGTCGCCCGCATAGTGGACGAGCAGCGGCAGCACCTTGGGGCTGTAGATCGCCGCGAAGGCCGAGAGCTTTTGAAAGTTCTCGCGCGAATCGATCATGATGCGGCTGGTTTCGTCGCTGACCAGGTCGCGCAGCACCCGCTGCGCCAGATCGAGGTCTTCGTAGAGCAGGCTCGGGGGTTTGCGCCCGCTCGCGCCGCTGCGGATCTCGCTCCACAGCTTGCGCAGATAGGCGACGTCGGCGGCGAGCTCGTCGTCCGACGCCGATTCGGCCATCGTCCTGACGATGAAGCCGCCGCTCTCCTCGCCGGGCACCAGGCGGGTCAGCCGATCGCGCAGCGACTCGCGTTCGGACTCGTCCTCGATCCGCTGCGAGATGCCGATGTGCTTGTCCTGGGGGAGATACACCAGCAGCCGTCCGGCAATGCTGATCTGGGTGGACAGGCGGGCGCCCTTGGTGCCGATCGGGTCTTTCAGCACCTGCACGGTCAGGCTCTGGCCCTCGCTCAGGATGCGTTCGATCGGCCGGCCGCCGTCGCCGTTGTGGCGCTCGCTCCAGATGTCTGCGACATGCAGGAAGGCGGTCCGGTCGAGGCCGATGTCGATGAAGGCCGACTGCATGCCGGGCAGCACGCGGACCACCCGGCCGACATAGATGTTGCCGACGATGCCGCGGCTGGCGGTGCGTTCGACGTGCAGTTCCTGCACGATACCTTGTTCGACCAGCGCGACCCGCGTCTCCTGCGGGGTGAAATTGATCAGAAATTCGATGTTCATTGGCCTTGCCGCAATGGGAAATGCGCAATGGCAGACGGCGCGTCGTGCCGGTCAGCCATTGCGCATTGCCCCTGCCGGGCGGGTGCCGGACCACGCCATTCGCCGCCGGGCCGTCCCTCTCGGGGAAGCGCCGGCGGGACCGCGCGGAGCGATCCCTCAGGGGTAGAGAGAATAGCCGAACGTCGCCAGCAATGCCGCCGTTTCGCACAGCGGCAGGCCCATGATGCCGCTGTAGCTCCCATCCACATGTTCGATGAACATCGCCGCCCGCCCCTGGATCGCGTAGGCGCCAGCCTTGTCCATCGATTCGCCAGTGGCGAGGTAGTGGCGGATCTCGGGGCCGGCGAGGGGGCGAAACCGGACCTCGCTGATGCTGACCAGGCTGCGGGTTCGCTCTCCGTCGCTCATCGCGACCGCGGTGAGGACCTGGTGGCTGCGGCCGGAAAGCCGGGCAAGGATCTCGCCCGCGTGTTCGATCGAGGCGGGCTTGCCGATGATCTCGCCGTCTACCGACAGGGTGGTGTCGGCGGCGAGCACCGGATGGGCGGGCAGGTGGCGCCAGCGCAGGCGCCGGAATCCGGCATGTGCCTTGGTGAGGGCGAGCCGTTCCACGTAGTGCTCGACCGACTCGCCCTCGAACGGGGATTCGTCGATATCGGTGTCTTCGCCGCGTTCGCCGGTGCGAAACACCAGCGGATCGAAACGCACGCCGATCTGGCGCAGGAGGTCGCGCCGGCGGGGGCTGGTCGAGGCAAGGTAGATTCGGTTGGTCATCGACGGGTCGTCTCGTGTGTTTGGGCTGATTCTAACCCTTGCGGCCGGCCTGTTCGCGCCGTCGGCGCTTTGGCGCGGGCGGGGCCGCGGGCTATTCGCGGTGGTAGGGGTGATTCCTGAGCACCGTCCAGGCGCGGTAGAGGGCTTCGCCGAGCAGGGGGCGCACCAGCGCGTGTGGCAAGGTCAGGCTGGAAAGCCGCATGCGCTCGTCGGCGCTGTCCTTGATCGGGCGGGCGAGCCCGTCCGGTCCGCCGACGATCAGGGCCACGTCGGCGCCGAGCGATTGCCAGTGGGCGAGTCTGCGCGAGAGTTCGAGCGTGGTCAGGTCCTGGCCGCGCTCGTCGAGGACCACGCGCCGCACGTGCGGGGGCAGCACCGCCTCGATGCGCCCGGCCTCGGCGGCCATCATCGCCTCGACGGTCTTGCCCGTCGTGCGCGGTTCGGCCTTCACTTCGATCAGTTGCAACGGCAGCTCGCGCGGCATGCGGCGGGCAAATTCGTCGAATCCTGCGTCGACCCAGGCGGGCATGCGGGTGCCGACCGCGACGATCATGAGCTTCACGACCGGGCGTTCCGGTCCGGTTCAGCGCGCGCTTGCGGTGCGCGCACCACCGCTCGCCGCACGGCGCGGGGTCGCGGTGGTGGTCCAGAGTTCTTCGAGGTTGTAGTAGAGACGGACGGCCGGCTGCATGATGTGTACCACGATGTCGCCCAGGTCCACCAAGACCCATTCGCCGGCGTCCTCGCCCTCGACGCTCACCACCTCGAAGCCGGCTTCCCTGGCCTTGTCCTGCACATGCCGCGCCAGTGCGCGCGTCTGGCGGTTGGAGTCGGCGCTCGCGACCACGACGCGATCGAACAGCGGGGTGAGCCGAGCGGTGTCGATCACGTCGATGTCCTTGGCCTTGATGTCCTCCAGTGCGTCGACGACGATCCGTTCGAGTTTCTTGATGTCCATGCGGTTCACTTGTAGAGATGGTGCTCGTCAATATAGTCGAGGACCGCGTCCGGGACCAGATAGCGGGGGCTGTGCCCGGCCCGGATCAGGTCGCGCACGAGCGAGGCCGAGATGGCCAGCGGCGTCATGTCGAAGGGGATGATCCGTCCCGCCGGCGTGTCCGCCAGCTCGGGCGCCTGGCGGGTCAGGCGCCGCCTGCAGGTATCCGCCAGCGCCGGCGCCAGTTCGCCCGGCCAGCATCGCTCGTGCGGCGCGAAGCCGGGGCGGTTCGCGACGGCCACATGCGCCAGCTCGAACAGACTTTCCCAGCGATGCCAGGTCGGCAACCCGTTGAAGGCGTCGGCGCCGACGATCAGAACCAGGGGGCGCGTCGGTCCGAACCGTTCGCGCAGCCGCTCGAGGGTCGGAACGGTATAGCTCCTGCCGGCGGCGCGGACTTCGCCGTCGTCGACCTGGAGGTGGGGGTTGCCGGCGATCGCGCGCGCGACCATCGCGAGGCGATGCGCCGCGCTCGACACCGGTGTGCCGCGGTGGGGCGGGTTGCCGGCCGGAATCAGGCAGACCTCCGTCAGCCCGAGCGCCTCGCGCGCCTCGACCGCAAGCCTGAGATGGCCGAAATGGATCGGATCGAAAGTGCCGCCGAGCAGTCCGACCGGTCCCGTGTGCGCCGCGGCGCCGGGCTCAGTCGGCAATGGTTTCATTGACCATGTTGGTCTGGAAGACGTCGCGGGCGTTGATGTAGAAGCTCGCGAACAACACCGGGATGAGCACGAGCGGCACCACCAGCATCAGCAGCGACGACAGCATCGGCGAGAGTGCGCCCAACAGGCCCAGCAACAGGCTCGGCAGCAGGCCCGCGATGACCATCAGCGCGATCGAAAAGGCCAGGAACGGGCGCCAGTTGCGCACGCAGGCGATGAAGCTGAAGAACATCGCCTTGGGGCCCGAGACGCCCCACCACCCGACCAGGATCGGGGCGAACCAGTAAGCCATCAGCACCGGCGTCGACAGGCTGACCGCCACGAGCAGCGCCGGCAATAGATCCGACACCGCCGGCAGGTCCGCTTCGGCGTCGATCTTGCCGTTGAGCACGCTCATGAGCGTGCCGTCATCGACCAGCATCGTGAGCATCAGCACCAGCAGGCTGCCGGCCAGGTAGATGCCGCCGACCGCCATCAGTGCCGGCACATTACTCTTGAAACCCGAGAACAGGATGTCGGGGCCGGTCTTGCGGCCCTCTTCGATCGCCTTGCAGGTATTGAGCACCCCCAGCGACAGCACCGGCATCAGCAAGGACGCGACAGGCTGGCCGATGACCGGGATCGCGCTGACCAGCACCAGCGTGAGCAGATAACCGAACGACGCGAACGTGAGCAGCGCCGGATTGCGCCGCCACAGATAAAAGCCTTCGTGGAGCCAGGCCCAGCCGCGCTGGAAGGGGAGTCGTCGTGCTTGCATGTGTTCGTCGTATGTGAGTGCCCGACCGGCCAAGCGGCCCTCGGTTCGGTCTTCAGTGGAGAGGCAGCGGATAGGCGCGCCGAATGCGCAGGCGCAGGATGTCACGAAAACGTGACGGATCGTGCACCAGCACCATTTCGCCCGGTTTGGGCAGGTATTTGTCCTCGGCACGCGAGAGCCAGAAGCGCAGCGCGGCCGCCCGCAGCATCGCGGACCAGGCCCGGTGCTCGGCGGCGACGAACGGCCGTTCGGCGCCATAGGCGTCCAGAAGCGCCGCGGCGCGGCTCGCGATCAGTTCGCCGTCGTGGTCGACGCACCAGTCGTTCACCGTCACCGCGACGTCGTACAGCAAGGCGTCGTGGCCGGCAAAGTAGAAGTCGATGACGCCGCCGATGTGGTCGCCGTCCCACAGGATGTTGTCGCGAAAGAGGTCCGCATGGACCACGCCGCGCGGCAGGTCGGTAAAGTCCTGGTCGGCCTGGAATGCGAGCTCGGCCTCGAGCAGTGCCTGTTCGTCGGCCGGCAGGCATCCGGCAAGGCGTGCCGCTGTGCGGGCGCGCCAGGCCGGACCGCGCGGGTTGTCCTGCCGGCGTCCGTATGCGAGCCCGGCGAGGTGCAGTCCCGCCAGCATCGCGCCGACCCTGGCGCATTGCGCATCCGACGGATCGGTCACCGATTTGCCCGGCAGGCGCGCCACCAGCGCCGCGGGCCGGCCGCTCAGGGTGCCGAGGTATTCATTGTCGCGATTGGCGACCGGCGCCGGTACCGGCAGGCCGTGGTGGGCGAGATGCGCCATCAGATAGAGGAAATAGGGCAGCTCGGCGCGCGGGATCGACTCGAACAGGGTCAGCACGTAACGGCCGAGCGTGGTCGTGACGAAGAAGTTGCTGTTCTGCACGCCGGCCGAAATGCCCTGGAGCGCCACCGGACGGCCGATCGAGTAGCGGCCGAGCCAGTGCGCGAGATCCTCGTTCGAAACGGGGGTGAAGACCGACATCGGCGTATCAGGCGCGGCAGGGCGGCGGCAGGCCCCCGGGTGCGGCGCCGGGCCTCACCACGAGCGGATGATCCACATCGGTACCGACAGGGTCGGCAGCGCGGACTGGAACGGCACCAGCGTGCCGCTGCCGGTCTGGTCGACCAGGAAGTATGGCACCCCGTGCGGTGGCGTGACCTTCACCATGTACAGCCGGCCGCGGATGCGGAACTCTTCTACCGTGTCCTCGCCGCGCTGGGTGATCGTGACTTCGGGCTCGAGGCTTTCGTCCTCGTCGACCGTGCCCTGGGGCAGGGGGGGCGGCTCCGGAATCGGCTCAAGCGCCTGCTGCTGGGCCAGGGTCGGCCCGCTGAGCGCCATCAGCGTCAGGAGCGTGATCAACTTGCTGCGCATCGTGTTCTCCAATATGAGCCGTGATTTTAACGGATAAAGCGGATTGCGCGATCGCGCCCGACGGTCTCAAAGGTTCAACATCAGTTCGTGCTCGTCGGGCAGTGGCAGGAAGCCGCGCGTCTCGTAGTGCTTGAAAATCGCTTCGACCACCTCCTCGGGTTTGTCGATGACCTGGATCAGGTCGAGGTCGTCGGGGTTGATCATGCGCTCGGCCACGAGCCGGTCGCGGAACCAGTCGAGCAGTCCTTGCCAGAACGGCGCATGCACCAGAATGATCGGAATCTTGCGGCTCTTGCCGGTCTGGATCAGCGTCATCGCCTCGAGCAGCTCGTCGAGCGTGCCGAATCCGCCCGGCATCACCACGTAGGCCGAGGCGAACTTCACGAACATGAACTTGCGCGCGAAAAAATGCTGGAAGGTCTGCGAGATGTCCTGGTACGGATTGGAGCCCTGCTCCATCGGCAACTGGATGTTGAGCCCGATCGACGGGCTCTTGCCGAAGTAGGCGCCTTTGTTGGCGGCTTCCATGATGCCCGGGCCGCCGCCCGAAATGACCGAGAAACCGGCATCGGACAGTTGCCGCGCAATGCGTTCCGACAACATGTAGTACAGATGGTCCGGCGGCGTGCGGGCACTGCCGAAGATCGACACGGCCGGGCGGATGGCGTTGAGCCGTTCGGTGGCCTCGACGAACTCTGCCATAATCCCGAAGATTCGCCACGACTCGCGCGCATTGAATTTGGGTGCAGTGCTGTTGGGGGCGCTGCGCGGGAGTTTTTCTTTTGCGGTCATGATCGTCTTCTCTCAATCCAGTTTGTGCCCGACCGCGACCGTGCGCGGGCGGCATCGTGTGCTTCCCCGGGACTGCCTGTAATGCCTACCCTTCTGCTCGTCGACGGTTCAAGTTATCTCTATCGGGCCTTCCATGCGCTGCCCGATCTGCGCAATGCGGCCGGCGAGCCCACCGGCGCCGTGCGCGGCGTGCTCTCGATGCTGCGCCGGCTCGAGAGCGAACATGCCGCAGAGTATCGCGCCTGCGTGTTCGATGCCAAGGGCAAGACCTTCCGCGACGACTGGTATCCCGATTACAAGTCGCACCGCCCGCCGATGCCGGACGATCTGCGCGCGCAGATCGAAGCGCTGCACCTCGGGGTCGAGGCGGAAGGCTGGCCGCTGCTGATGGTGGACGGGGTCGAGGCCGACGACGTGATCGGCACGCTCACCGTCCAGGCGGTCGAGGCCGGCTGGACGGTGGTGATTTCGACCGGGGACAAGGATCTCACCCAGCTCGTGCAGCCGGGCGTCAAGTGGGTCAATACCATGAGCGAGGAGGTGCTCGACCGCGACGGCGTGACCGCCAAGTTCGGCGTGCCGCCGGAGCGCATCGTCGACTACCTGGCGCTGGTGGGGGATGCGGTCGACAACGTGCCCGGCGTCGACAAGTGCGGCCCCAAGACCGCGTTGAAGTGGCTGGCCGAGTACGGAACCCTGGACGGCATCATCGCCAACGCCGACAAGATCGGCGGCAAGGTGGGCGAGAACCTGCGCCGGCATCTCGATTTTCTGCCGCTCGGGCGCAAGCTGGTGACGGTGGTGACCGATCTGGCGCTGCCGCTCGCGCTCGCAGACCTTGCCGCCCGTCCGGACGACAAGCCCGCGCTCGCGGCGCTGTACCGGCGGCTGGAGTTCAAGAGCTGGCTGCGCGAACTCGAGGCGGGCGAAGCCGCGGTGGCGCCCGGGGGCGAGCCCGCCCCGGCGGCCGGGCCGATCGCGGCAGCGGCGCCCGGCGGGGCGAGCGATCATCGCAGCGGGTATGAAACGATCCTGAGCTGGCCGGCGTTCGATGCCTGGCTGGCACGCATCGAAGCGGCGCCGCTCACCGCCTTCGACACCGAAACCACCAGCCTCGACCCGATGGTGGCGCGCTTGGTGGGTTTGTCGTTCTCGGTGGAACCGGGCTTCGCCGCGTATCTGCCGCTTGCGCATCGCGGCGCCGACCTCCCGGAGCAGTTGCCGTGTGATGAGGTGATGGCGCGGCTGCGCGGCTGGCTCGAATCCGACGCCGCGCGCAAGGTCGGCCAGAATCTCAAGTACGACGCCCATGTGCTCGCCAATCATGGCATCCGGCTGGGGGGCATCGTCGACGACACCTTGCTCGAATCCTACGTGCTCGAGAGCGACCGGCCGCACGACATGGATTCGCTCGCGAACCGGCACCTTGGCATCCGCACCCTCACCTATGCCGAAGTGTGCGGCAAGGGCGCGAAGCAGATCGGCTTCGACGAGGTCGCGCTGGACCGCGCCACCGAATACGCCGCCGAAGATGCGGACATCACCTTGCGCCTGCATCACAAGCTCGCCGCCGACCTTGCCGCCGAACCGGGCCTGCAGGCCTTGTACCGCGACATCGAGATGCCGGCCCTCGAGGTGTTGTTCGAGATGGAGCGCACCGGGGTGCTGATCGACGACTTCCTGCTGGCCCAGCATTCCGAAGAACTCGGCCGGCGTCTGCATGCGCTCGAGCTCGATGCGCACCGGCTGGCCGGGCAGCCGTTCAACCTCGGCTCGCCGAAGCAACTCGGCGAGATCCTGTTCGGCAAGCTGGGCCTGCCGGTAGTCAAGAAGACCGCGACCGGCCAGGCATCGACCGACGAAGAAGTGCTGCAGACGCTCGCGGACGACTATCCGCTGCCCAAGCTGCTGCTCGAGCAGCGCGGCCTCGCCAAGCTCAAGAGCACGTACACCGACAAGCTGCCGCGCATGGTCAACCCCGCCACCGGGCGTGTCCACACTAGCTTCGCGCAGGCGGTCGCGGTTACCGGGCGCTTGTCGAGTTCGGAGCCCAACCTCCAGAACATCCCGATCCGGACCGAGGAGGGACGGCGCATCCGGGCGGCGTTCATCGCGCCGCGCGACCACCAGATCGTGAGTGCCGATTACTCGCAGATCGAGCTGCGCATCATGGCCCACCTGTCGCGGGACGAACGCCTGCTCGATGCGTTCGCGCGTGGTGAGGACGTGCACCGCGCGACCGCCGCCGAGGTTTTCGGCGCCACGCCGGAAGAGGTCAGCAGCGAGCAGCGGCGTTATGCCAAGGTGATCAATTTCGGGCTCATCTACGGCATGAGCGCACACGGACTGGCCAAGAATCTCGGCATCGACCGCAGCGCCGCACAGGGCTGGATCGACCGCTACTTCGCCCGCTACCCGGGCGTGGCCCGCTACATGGACGAGACGCGCGCCCAGGCCAGGGCCAATGGCTACGTCGAGACCGTGTTCGGCCGGCGCCTGCATCTGCCCGACATTCGTGCCCAGCAGGTCGGGCGGCGCCAGGGCGCGGAGCGGGCCGCGATCAATGCGCCGATGCAGGGGACGGCAGCCGATCTGATCAAGCTGGCGATGGTCGCCACCCACCGCTGGTTGCGCGACGAAGGCATGAAGTCGCGCCTGGTGCTGCAAGTACACGACGAGCTCGTGCTCGAAGTCCCGAACGCCGAACTGGCGAAAGTCAAGAATGCCTTGCCAGGGCTGATGGGCGGCGTGGCGGCGTTGTCGGTGCCGCTGCTGGTCGAGGTCGGTGCCGGCAACAACTGGGACGAGGCGCACTAGCGCCGGGCTTGCGGGGCGCGCGTCGGGATGCGCCAGATCACGACCACGCCCACGAGCGCCGCCATCAGCACGACGGCCTGCAGCAGCGGCCGCTCGGACAACTGCCATGCGGACAGGCCGACCGCCGCCGCCATCATCGCGCTGGACACCCACTTCACCGTCAGGGGCAGGCTGCGGTGATGCTCCCAGTCCCGCACCAGCGGGCCGAGTTGGCGATGCGCGAGCAGCCAGCGATGGAGTCGCGGCGAGGCCCGTGAAAAGCAGGCCGCGGCAAGCAGGATGAACGGCGTGGTCGGAAGTCCGGGCACCACGATGCCGATCAGGCCCAGAGCGAGCGCGACGACACCGGCAGCGGCGGTCAGGATGCGCCTGAGGTGGCGCTTGTCGGCGGGTACGCGGACCGAGGCAGGGGGTTCGGACGGTTGCATGGGCGTATGGTCGACGTTTTCGGGCGTTCCCGCCAGTTTGTCCGAAAACGTCTCGTCTTCCGCTGCGCCGCGCCGCTGCGCAGCGCCCGCCCAATAAATGTCAGTGCAGGATCAGCATTGCCGCGATCGACCACAGCATCGCTGCCACCAGCCCGTCCAGTATCCGCCAGGCCAGCGGGCGCGAGAACACCGGCGTGAGCATGCGCGCGCCGTAGCCGAGCAGGCCGAACCACACGAACGACGCGGTCACGGCGCCGGCGGCGAAGATCGGGCGCAGGGCATCGGCCTGCTGGCTGCCGACCGAGCCGATCAGCACCACCGTGTCGAGATACGCATGCGGGTTGAGCAGGCTGAATCCGGCTGCGGCCAGCAGCGCCTGGGTGCGGGTGATCCTGCGCGTGCCGTCGTTCGCATCGACTTTCATCGACTCGCCCTTGAGCGCGGCACGCAGGGCGCGCAGGCCGTACCAGCCCAGGAAGGCCGCGCCGCCATAGCGGGCGATGGTCATCCAGTCCGGATTGGCCGAGAACACCTTGCCCAGGCCGACCACGCCGAGCAGGATCAGGAGCGCATCACAAATCGCGCACACCAGAATCGTCGTGCCGACATGCTCGCGCCGCAGCCCCTGGCGCAACACATGCGCGTTTTGTGCGCCGATCGCCATGATCAGCCCGGCCGAGATGCCGAACCCGCTCAGGAACACGCTGCCCATCTTCATTCTCCTTGCAACCGGCATGCAGCTTAGCTTCGATGGGGGGCGAAATTAAGTAGAATTAATTTCTTTCTCGTACGGATAAAATTCCTAATGCTCGACTCCCGCTACCTGGCGTTCGAGACCGTTGTCCACGAGGCCAGCTTCGACCGTGCGGCCAAGCGCCTGAATCTCACCCAATCAGCCGTTTCGCAGCGCATCCGCCTGCTCGAGTCGGAGCTCGGGCAGGTGTTGCTGGTGCGCAGCAAACCGGTCCGGCCGACGCCCGCCGGTCGGCGTCTGCTGCCGTTTCTGGCCCAGATGCGCCTGCTCCAGACCGAGTCTCAGCGTGCACTGGCGCTCGGGCAGTCGCGCGACTATGTGCGGGTCGCCATCGGCGTCAATGCGGACAGCCTTGCGACCTGGTTTCTCGCCGCGGTGGCCGAGGTCGTGCGCGATGCGCGGGTGGCGCTCGACTTCGTGCTCGATGACCAGGACCATACCCATACCTTGCTGGCCGACGGTGAAGTGCTCGGTTGTGTCAGCACCCGTCCGGATGCGATGCGCGGGTGCGTGGCGCTGGCGCTGGGCGTGATGCGTTATCGCTGCATCGCGTCGCCCGCGTTCCGGGACCGCCACTTTCCGGCCGGGCTCGACCGGGTGGCGCTTTCGCGTGCGCCGGCGATCGTGTTCGGCAGGCTCGACGACATGCACGAACTGTTTCTGCGTCGCCATTTTGGGCTTGATGCGGGGCAGTTTCCGCATCACGTGGTCCCGTCGTCAGAGGGTTTCGAGGCGGTCGCGGCGCACAGCCTCGGCTACGGGTTCGTGCCGGAAACGCAGGTGGCCGCCCGGCTTGCCGACGGTTCGCTGGTCGATCTCGCCCCCGGGCGTTTCGAGGACGTGGCGCTGTACTGGCATCACTGGCAGGTGCAGTCGCCGGTGATGACGCGCCTGAGCGATGCGATCGTGGCCGGCGCCCGCCAGGCCTTGTTGCAGCCGGCGGCGTCCGGCGTGCGGTGATGGGGCGGGCGCGTTGCTCAGCGCGTCAGCCGATAGGCAAGCTGTCCCAGCCATTCATGCGCGGCCAGCCAGCCGGAATAGGCCGAACTGGCGCTGGGCAGCAGGCCCAGGTCGAACTCGATGCGCTCGGGGTTGCCGAGCCAGCCGGTCGGGGCCGCCACCACGTCGAAGCCCTGCGCCGCGAATTCGGCCGACGCGCGTGGCATGTGGATCGCATGCGTCACCAGCACGATTCGTTTCACGCCCGCGGCATTGAGCGGCACCGCCGAGAACTGCGCGTTCTGGCGCGTGTCCAGCGATGCGCGCTCTACCCAGCGCACCGGCATATTGAAATCGATCTCGAGCGCCGCCTGCATCAGGTCGGCCTCGGGCGCCTCGCCGCTCGGCGCGCCGCCGCTGACCAGTATGGGCAGGCCGGTGTCGCGCGCCAGGCGCGCGCCATAGCGCAGGCGCTCGAGGGTGAGCCGGTTCACCGTCTCGCCGCCATATTCCGGCGCATGCCGGCGCCGGCCGCCGCCCAAGATCACGATCGCCTCGGCACTCGCCGCGGCCTCGGCAGTGACGGCGAACTGCGGTTCGATCCGCCCGGCCAGCCAGCCGACACTCGGCGCGGACGACAGCAGAATGGCGCTTGCCACGCCTAGCCATGCCAGCACGAAACCGGTGCGACGGTGGGAACGCAGCACGATCAGCCCCACTGCCATCAACAGGATCGGTGCCAATGGCGGCAGCGCGAGGGTCGAGACGAGCTTCTTGAGCCAGAACAGGGCGAGGGTGTGATCAAAGGGCATTGGCGTTGTCGGCGGCTGAGTACGCCAGTATTATGACCGACTGGCAGCCAGCGGCGTCGGCGCGCGTCCGGCTGTGCCCTCTGCCCAGGAGCAGGAATGAATGCGTGAAATCATCTGGGCCCTGATCGCGGCCCTGTTTGCCTATGTCGTTTTTCAGGTGTGGCGCGCACTGAAGGTCGGGCCGGCCAAGCCGCCGCAAGCCCCCCCGCCGGGCGCGCCGCCCGAACCGGCCGGCGCCGGCCGCGCGTCCGACGATGCCGCATCCGTCGGTGACGATGAGGTTTTCGTGTTCGAGCCGGCGTTACGCGCGCAGACGGCGGCGGGCGTTGCTGCGGGTGGGGATGCGGGTCTGCGCGACCTTCCCTCCACGGCGCCTCCCGCCGACGCGTTTCAGCTCGAACTCGAAGTCCGGCAGCTGCGCCGCGATGTCGTTCAACTGCGCGGCGAACTCGCCGACCAGCGTCGCGAGGCCGAGCGCCTCGGTGCCGAGCAGCGCGCACTCAAGGATCAGATGGAATCGATGCTCGCCAGCCACGGCATTTCTCCGGAGTACAACGAGGCGCTCGTGTTCGCGCGCCGCGGCATGGATGTCGGCACGATCGCCGAGCGCTGCGGGATTTCGGTGGCGGAGGCCGAACTCGTGCATTCGCTGGCGCGTGGCACGACATCGGATGCCGGCTCGGGGAGCGGCCAGTGAGCGCCCGCCGCACCGGTATCGACGACTACCGGACCGTGCTCGACCCCGGGCGGGTGCGGCGACGCCTATTGACCCGTGCGGCGGTTGCGGCGGGGGTCATGCTTCTGATGCTGGCAGGCCTGGTGTTTTTCGGTGGCGACGAGGGCGACGAAAGCGAACCGCCGACGCCCGTAGCCGCCCCGGGGCTCGCGACGGCACCGCCGGCAGCGCCGCTCGCGCCTGCGGCGTCCGAGACCGATGTGGTGACTGTCGACGAAACGCGTTCGGTGCCTGCCGAAGCCGCGATGGCCGATCAGGCGCTTGCCGCGCCCGCCGAGTTAGGTATGGTCGCACCCACGGCGGGCTTCGAGCCCGCTCCCGCGCCGATCGCCACAGCGGAGCCTGCCGCGCCGGCTGAAGTGGCGGCAGCGGCCGTATCCAGCCCGGGGGCACGCATGCTGGCGCCGGCCGCGCCCGCGCGCGCGACGACCGTGGACAGGAATCCGGCCGGCCCGGCGGCGGAGCGCAGCCGGTCGGGTTCGAACGCAGCGGCGACGACGGGTGCGGCCACCACCGGGTTCACCGCGCACCTGGGCGAATATGGCGCACTCGACAAGGCCGAGCGCCTGCGTGAGGCACTCGCCGAGCAAGGCCTGCCGGCCGCGATCGTGCGCCGGGTCGTGATCGGGCCGGCGGAAACCCGCAAGGCGGCCGAGCGGATCGTTACCAGATTGCGGCAGGACGACAAGGTGACGGGCTTCATCGTGTCGGCCGCGGGTGGGAAGGGATTCCTGGTGCAGGCCGGCGTGTTTGCCGAACCCGCCAATGCCGAGGCGCTGCGGCGCCGGCTATCGACGCCGGCGCGCAAGGCGACGATACAGGGCAGGGTGATGCTGGGGCCGTACGAGCGGCGCGAAGACGCCGAGGCCGCGCTGGCAAGAGTCCGGAGCGAGCGCAAACTTGCCGGCACGGTCGTCGCGGCGGCGCGATGACGGGCGTAGCACGCCAGCCGCCCGGTTTCGTCCGCGCCAGTTGCGGCGCTGCGGCCATGACCAATGACAGGGTTTACAGGGGGGAGCATTCATGAGAATCGAAAGTCACACGCTGGGCACGATCGAAGTCGCGGACGACAAGGTGATCGAGTTTCCGGAAGGTCTGCCGGGCTTCGAGGGCAGCAAGCGGTTCGCGATGGTGCATGAGGAAGGGAGCGGCACCTCGGTCTTCATGCTGCAAAGCGCCGACGACCCCGCCGTGACGTTTTCGATCACCGTCCCGGAAAACCTGGGCATCAATTACGAATTCTCGCTCACCGACGCCGAGGCCGAAATGCTCGCGCTCGTGCGTCCAGAGGATGCGCTGGTGGCGATCATCGTGCGCAAGGACGACGAGGTTCGATCGCCCGCCAGCGCCGGGCTGAAGGCGAACTTCATGGCGCCGCTGGTGATCAATGTGGCTGCGCGGCGCGGTTTGCAGAAAATCATCAGCAAGCTGGGTTGCGATGTGACGCTGCGCGCCCAGAGCTGAGGTGCGCGGGCGCGGGCCGGCGGCATCAGCGGCCGTCTGGCGCATCCCGGGTCTTTTCGATGCGCCGCGCGAACACCGTCATCTCCTTCGCGGCCTGCAGGTCGCCCTTGCGCGTGGCGACCGCGATGCCGTGTCGCCAGGCGTCGAGCGCGGCATCGGGCTGGCCGGACTGCAGCAAGGCCTTGCCCAGCGTTTTCCAGGCCGCCGAGTAGTCGGGGTCGAACTCCACGGCCCGGCGAAAGTATGCCGCGGCTTTGAGCGGGTCGTCTGCCAGCCAGGCATTGCCGAGCGAAAAACGCAGCATCGCGCCGTCGCGGGGGCCGTCCAGCAGTTTTTCGAGCGTGGTGATCATCGGTTTCATCGTCGATCCGCACAGGTACAATCTCGCCTCGATTGTGCAGCCAAGAACAGGAGCAAGTCCATGAGTCGTCTCACCATCGCCACCCCTCGCGCGCCGGCCGCGATCGGCACCTATTCGCAGGCGGTCAAGACCGGCAATACCGTGTATGTGTCCGGGCAGATCGGCCTCGACCCGGTCAGCATGGAGATGGCCGAGGGATTCGAGGCACAGACCGTGCGCGTGTTCGAGAATCTCAAGGCGGTGGCCGAGGCGGCTGGCGCCACGCTCGGCGATGCGGTCAAGCTCACGCTCTATCTCACCGACCTGTCGAACTTCGCCAAGGTGAACGAAATCATGGCGCGCTACTTCGCCGAGCCTTATCCCGCGCGTGCCGCGGTCGGGGTGCAGGCCTTGCCTCGCGGCGCGCTCGTCGAGGCGGACGCGGTGCTGGTCCTGGCGTGACCGCCCGCATGCCTGGCCTGGCCGGCTGCGCGGCGTCGCCGCGGTTCGCGATACGGTGAATGCGCCCGGCCACGAACGCTTCGCACGCTTCCGGCGCAACCGCCGCGGCGTCTCGGCGTGACTTTTCCGGGCTTCCGCCCGCCCTGGTCTCGCGGCTGGCCAAGCTCGACCTGCGCCGCGACCAGGATCTCGTGCTGCACCTGCCGCTGCGCTACGAGGACGAGACCCGGCTGACGCCCATCGCCGCCGTGACCGAGGGCGAAGCATTGCAGATCGAGGGCGAAGTGTCTTCCTGCGAGGTGGTGAACAAGCCGCGGCGCCAGTTGCTGGCGCGGATTCGCGACGAATCGGGCGATTTGAGCGCGCGCTGGCTCAGCTTCTATCCTGCGCTGCAGAAACAGTTGCAGCCGGGCGCGCGGGTGCGGTTGTTCGGCGAGGTGCGCTGCGGTTTTTTCGGGGATGAGATGGTGCATCCGCGGGTCCGGGTCGTGGCCGACGACGCGCCGCTGCCCGATTGCCTGACCCCGGTGTACCCGACCACCGCGGGGCTGGCCCAGGCGGCCCTCCGGAAGCTGATCGCGCGCACGCTCGCACGCGTGCCCGAACGTGAACTGCTGCCCGGCGACGTGCGTGCGCGGCTGGCCCTGCCGGGTTTTGCCGAGGCGGTGCGCACCTTGCACCGGCCGCCGCCCGACGTCGACGCCGATGCCTTGGCGGAACGCAGCCATCCGGCCTGGCGGCGAGTGAAGTTCGAGGAACTGCTGGTGCAGCAGATTTCGCTGCGCCGGGCGTACGTCGCACGCCGCCTGAAGACCGCGCCGGAGATTGCTGCGCGGGCACGGCTCACCGTCGCGTTGCTGCAGGCGCTGCCGTTCGAGCTGACCGGCGCGCAGCGTCGCGTGGTGGCCGAGATCGCTGCGGACCTCGCCGCCGCGCACCCGATGCAGCGCCTGCTGCAAGGCGACGTGGGCAGCGGCAAGACCATCGTCGCCGCGCTGGCGATGCTGCAGGCGGTCGAGAACGGATTCCAGGCTGCCCTGATGGCGCCGACCGAGATTCTGGCCGAACAGCACTATCTGAAGCTCAAGGCCTGGCTCGAGCCTTTGGGCGTCGAGGTGGCGTGGCTCTCTGGCAGCCGCAACAAGCGCGCGCGCGCGGCGGAGCTCGCACGGCTGGCCTGCGGCGAGTGCCTGCTCGCGGTCGGCACACATGCGCTCATCGAGGATCCGGTCGCCTTGCCGCGCCTCGGTCTGGTCATCGTCGACGAGCAGCATCGTTTCGGCGTGCGCCAGCGCCTGGCGCTGCGCGAGAAGGCGCATGCCGGCGCGAGCCCGCACCTGCTGATGATGTCGGCAACACCGATTCCGCGCACGCTGGCGATGACGCACTATGCCGACCTCGATGTATCGGTGCTGGACGAACTGCCGCCCGGCCGCACGCCGGTGCGTACCCGGCTGGTGTCGGCGGCGCGCCGCGACCAGGTCATCGCCCGGCTGCGCGAGGCCTGTGCGGGCGGGCGCCAGGCCTACTGGGTGTGCCCGCTGATCGAGGAATCCGAGGCGCTCCAGCTCCAGACCGCGCTCGAAACCTTCGCAGCCTTGACCGCGGCGTTGCCCGCCCTGGCGGTCGGTCTGGTGCATGGGCGCCTCAAACCCGCGGAGAAATCCGCCGCGATGGCGGCCTTCGTGACCGGCGACGTGGATGTGCTGGTCGCGACCACGGTGATCGAAGTCGGCGTCGACGTGCCCAATGCCAGCCTGATGGTGATCGAGCATGCCGAACGCTTCGGACTGGCCCAACTCCACCAGTTGCGCGGACGGGTGGGGCGCGGGGCGGCCGAGTCGGAGTGCATCCTGATGTTCGCGCAGCCGCTCTCGCAGACCGCGCGCGCGCGCTTGAAAGTGATCTTCGAGCACAGCGATGGCTTCGCGATCGCGCGCGAGGATCTGCGCATCCGGGGGCCGGGCGAGTTCGTCGGCGCGCGCCAGAGCGGTGTGCCCTTGCTGCGGCATGCGAGCCTGGAACAGGACGCCGACCTGATCGAGCCGGCGCGCGAGCTGGCCGAGCGATTGCTGTCCGGTGCGCCGCAGGATGCCCAGGCCATCGTCGACCGCTGGTTTGGCGGGCGCGAAGGTTTGCTGCGGGCATGACGGCGATGCGCGCGGGCGCCTGCGCACCCGGGGTTTCGGCAGGCGCGCGCCTGCTCGGTGTTCCCGCCCTGTTATCCTTGGCGGCACGCGTGACGGCCTGCGCCGCCGGTCAGTCCGCGCCACGCGCCATCCGAATCCACTTTCCGCATGCATGAGCTGAGTCTTCCCAAGCGCTGGCTGGCGCGCCCCCCGCGGGCCACGGTGCCGGCGCATCTTCGCCCATGGCTCACCGACCCCGCCTCGCTGACGGCCCGCATCACCGCCCGTTGCCTGCGCTTCCGGGTCATGGTGTTGCGCCAGGCGCTCGACCACCCCCACCCCGACGAGGCCGACTTGTTCGGCTTGCGCCCGCGCAACCTGGTGTGGGTGCGCGAGGTATTGCTGCTCGCGGACGAACGGCCGGTGGTGTTCGCCCGCTCGATTCTGCCGCGCGGGCATGCGAGCGGCACCTGGCACCTTTTTCACCGCATCGGTACCCGGCCGCTCGGGGCGGCCTTGTTCGCCAATCCGGCGATCGTGCGTTCGCCGCTGAGTTCAGCCTGCCTCGACCGGCGCGATGCGCGCTATCATCACGCCCTCGACGCGGCCCGACCCCAGCCCGCGCCCGCGAGGCTGTGGGCACGCCGCTCGGTTTTTCACCTGGAGCACCGAGCCTTGCTGGTTTCGGAGTTCTTCCTGCCGGCCATTTCCGGACTCGACGCATGAGCACTCGCACATCCCGGTCGATTGCCGACCGTTTGCCGCATTACCTGCGCCTGATGCGGCTCGACAAGCCGATCGGCATCCTGCTGCTGCTGTGGCCTACGCTGTGGGCGCTGTGGATCGCCGCCGAGGGCTGGCCGCCGCTCCACATTCTGTTGATCTTCGTGCTCGGCACGGTCTTGATGCGCTCGGCCGGCTGCGTGATCAACGATTTCGCCGATCGCGACTTCGACGGCCATGTCGAGCGCACCCGCCTGCGTCCGCTGGCCACCGGCGCGGTGTCGACGGCCGAGGCGCTGACGCTTGCTGCGGGGCTGGCGCTGACGTCTTTCTTACTGGTGCTGCCGCTCGATCCGCTGGTGTTGTGGCTGTCGCTGCCGGCCGTGTTCCTTGCCGGCAGCTATCCGTTCACCAAGCGGTTCTTCGCGATTCCGCAGGCGTATCTGGGGATTGCGTTCGGATTCGGCATTCCGATGGGGTTTGCCGCGCTGCTGGGCGAGGTCCCCGCGCTCGCCTGGTGGATGCTTCTCGCAAACGTGTTCTGGGCGATCGCCTACGATACCGAATATGCGATGGTCGACCGTTCCGACGACCTCAAGCTGGGTATCAAGAGCGCGGCGATCACCTTTGGCCGGCATGATGTAAGCGCCATCATGATCTGCTACGCGATCGCGTTCGGCCTGCTCGCGATGGTCGGCATCGGCGCCGGGCGTGGGCCGGCGTTCTTCGGCGGGCTCGTGCTTGCCTGCGGTTTCGCGGTCTATCACTACGTGCTGATCAGGGCGCGCGAGCGGACGCGCTGCTTCAAGGCTTTCCTGCACAACAACTGGGTCGGGGCAGTCATCCAGATCGGCTTGATGCTGGACTATGCCTTGTTTCCGTGACACCGCTTGGGTGTCGTGGCCGGCCGGTCGTCGCGCCAGTCCGGCCACCCGCTCCGCGGCGGCTTGCGCACGCCGGCAATCGGCCTATGATCCGGCCTGTCGATCATGATCGCGGGCCACTGTGATCCCATGGCTCGCGCCATGCCCGCCGCCCACTCGTCCAACCCGAACTTGAACCTTCCATCGCCCATGCAGTTCATGACCACGCTTGCCGACGCCTGGCAGCAGCGCAATAGCCTGTTGTGCGTCGGACTCGACCCGGATCCCGCGCGTTTCCCACGCCATCTGATCGGGCGGGACGACGCGATCTTCACCTTCTGTCGCGAAATCGTCGATACCACCGCGGACCTCGTCTGCTGCTTCAAGCCGCAGATCGCGTATTTCGCCGCGCATCGGGCCGAAGACCAGCTCGAAGCGCTGATCGAGCACATTCACGCTCGCCACCCCGGCCTGCCGGTCATCCTCGATGCCAAGCGTGGCGATATCGGCAGCACCGCCGACCAGTACGCGATCGAAGCTTTCGAGCGCTTCGGCGCCGACGCGGTCACGGTGAATCCCTACATGGGGCGCGACTCGGTCGAACCTTACCTGGCCTGGCCGGGCAAGGGGGTGATCCTGTTGTGCCGTACCTCGAATGCGGGCGGCTCCGACCTGCAGTTCCTCGATGTGGGCGGGGGCGAGCGCTTGTTCGAACGGGTGGCGCGGCTGGTCGCCGAGGACTGGAACACCTCCGGCAACTGCGCGCTGGTCGTCGGCGCGACCTTTCCCGATGAAATCGCTCGGGTGCGGCGACTGACCGGTGACATGCCGTTGCTGGTACCCGGCATCGGTGCGCAGGGCGGCGACGTCGAGGCCACGGTCAGGGCCGGATGCACCGCCGATGGTGGCGGGCTGATGATCAACTCGTCGCGCGCGATCATCTACGCCGGCGGCGGTGAAGACTTCGCCACCGCGGCACGCGCAGCGGCGATCGCCACCCGGGATGAGATCAATCGCCATCGACCGGTGCCTGTCCATCGAATCTGAGGCGCCACGCGTGCAACCGTTTGTTGCAATTGCCTGCAATATGCGGTCCAATTTCTAATGTTCTTTCTCCGCTTATCGCGGTAAGTGCCTAAAAAGGGGATATCAGTGCGATTTTCAACCAGTGGCATGCTCAGGGGCCTGATCCTGGCGGGTGCTGCATCGCTGCTTGCAGCGTGTGGTGGCGGAGGCGGCGGTGGGTCGGGCGGCGGAGTCCCCGGCGGACCCACGCCGGCGAACGAGTACGCAATCAACCTGCGCGCTGACCGGGTGGCCCTGCCTGCGAATATCGCCGATGTCGGCCCGGGAATCGGTGTCGATTCACCCTATACCACCACCTTGTACGTGTCGGCATACCGCAAGAACACCAACGATCCGATTCCTGGTGGCGAGGATGTTTTCGCCTGCAATGTCATCCCGACCGGGCTTGAGTATGGAGCGCTGTACTATCTTGACGGAGATCCCGAGCACGAGGTCGAGATCGAAGTGCCGGGCGGAGAGCCGATCAGCGTTCCGGGGGCCTATCGCGCCGTGACGCTCGATGCCAACGCCGGCGGTGCGAGCTTCCATTTTCATGCGGGTTCGAAGGCCGGAACCGCCACGATCACGTGCAGCGTGTTCGACCCGCAGGCGAACAAGAGTGTCGCGACTTCCCTGCAGATCACCGTGGGCAGCTCCACCGGCAAGGCGTCGCAGGTGGTGGCGAACGTGTCGTCGCCGAACTATCTGTATGTTCAAAATGCCAACGGTCCGTCGCAATTGCTGATTCAGGCGCAGATCCTCGACGAGGCCGGCCAGCCGATTCCCGACCCGGCTGCGGGGGTGAACAACCTGTATGCCCGCATCGTGCCGACGGTGGGTGTGGCGGATGATGGGGCCGTTCTGCGCGCGGCGGGCCGAACCGGCAAATCGGTGGTGGCCCGTTCAACCAATGGCCAGGCGCCCTTCACCCTGGTGAGTGGGGGCGCGACCGGGGTGGTGCTGGTCGAGATCCTGACCGACCGCTTCGACAACAACGTCGATAACGGCATGGTCGAAGAGGTGCGGACCCAGTTCGTCGTCCCGGTGGTGCTGAATGTCGGCGGCGACGTGGGTATCGTCACCGATACCAGCTTGCCCGACGCCGTGCTCGGACGATCTTACGCGACCGTGCTGCAGGCCAGCGGGGGCGTTCCGCCGTATTCGTGGACCCTGGTCAGTGGCAGCCGTCTGCCGCGCGGCCTGTCGCTGTCGGCCGATGGCATTGTGAGCGGCACGCCGCTGGAGGCGGGGATCTGGCGCTTCGCGGTGCGCCTGGTCGATTCGAGCACTTTCGCGCAGACGCTGGTCAAGGAGTTCTCGTTGACCGTGACGGCAGAGGGCGGGTCGTTGTCCATCGCAACCAGTGATCTGCCCGCGGGTGTGTTCGGGGTGTACTACGGTGCGGGTCTGAACGCCGAAGGTGGCCTTGCCCCTTACTCCTGGAGCGTAACCGCGCTGCCGTCGGGCCTGGGCTTCAGTTCGCGGACTGGTATCATCAGCGGCACGCCTGGGGTCTCGGGCTCGTTTGCCATCGTTGCCACGGTCACCGATGCGACCGGTACGTCGGTTTCGCGGAACCTGACCCTGGTCATCGATGGTGCGGGCGGTGGCAGTGGTGGTTCGGATTCGACCCCGCCGGCACTGGTGTTCACGATCCCGCCTGCCAATGCGACCAACGTCGAGCGTTGCGGTGAGTTCGTGGTGCGCTTCAATGAAGACATCGACCCGGTCACAGTGAACAACATCACGATGTTCATCCGCCAGGCCGGTGCAGCCACAGTTACGACCCCGGCTGTGACCGTGGTCGATCAGCGCACTTTCTCGATCGCGCTGAGCGGCGCCACTTGCCTGACGGCCAACAATGATCACGAATTGGTGCTGACCAACTCGATTCGCGACGTCGCCGGCAATGCGTTTGCCGGGGCCGTGGTGCCGTTCAGGACGGGGGGCAGCGAGGATACGACCCCCCCCGAGGTGTTGTGGGCGATTCCGCCGGCGGGCGCGACCAATGTAGACCGCTATTCGGACATCGTGGTGCGGTTCAACGAGCCGATGGATCCGGTCACCGTCAACACCAGTACCGCGTATGTACGCTTCAAGGATGGCGGCACGGTTTCGGGTGTCTTTGCCGGGGTGAGAGAGGTGGACAATCAGACCTACGTGCTTCAGCGGTTTGAGGATGGGGGAGTTTTTGTTCCGCTACCCGCGAATACCGCGCTCGAGTTCGTGTTGACCTCGTCCATTCGTGATCTGGCTGGCAATCAACTGGTGCAAACTGTCGTGCCATTTTCGACCGGTGGCACTACGGATACTGCGCCGCCAGAAGTGAGCTACACTATTCCGGCAGATGGTGCGGTCGATGTCAGTCCGAACGCGATCATTCGGGTTGTGTTCAACGAAGGGATGGACACCAACTCGGTCATTCCGGCATCGTTCGCGGTGTATGAACTTGATCAACACAAGAATGTTGTGACCGTTCTGCCCACAGCGTCAGCAGTGATTGCGGAGTCGGATCGTCAGTTCGCGTTTGCGCCAAGGCGGCTGGATGCTGGAACAGAGTTCGTTGGGCTTGAGCCCGGGAAGTGGTACCGAGTGGTGATGTCGACCTCCCCACGTGACCTCGCCGGTAACCAGATATGTGGTATAGGGGGTATTCGCCCTTGCGGTACGCCTGATAATCCGGTTGTGGGTGATGAAATCGGGTATCAGTTCGAGTTTAGGGTTGGGAACCACTCTCCCATCCCATAGCCGATACGGAACCGCAATTCGCCCTTGGCGAGTGCGCCTTACATTCGATAATCTCCCCGCCTGGGAAACCAGGCGGGGATTTTGTTTGTGCGTTTCGTTTGCGCTAGGGTGTGTTCACAATTGAGGTGATCCGCGTCAAGCCAACCAGATATAGGC
>ERZ761602.1056-NODE-1056-length-53223-cov-5.126749_pt1 | contig 53223 bp, 47 predicted proteins | sample MGYA00512165_ERZ761602 | MGnify/ENA primary metagenome ERZ761602 (study PRJEB28899, sample SAMN02445085) | bioreactor sludge metagenome | biome: EBPR sludge; isolation source: Thorneside wastewater treatment plant | place: Australia: Brisbane, Thorneside...
GCCAAACACTTCATCGGTAGAGATCTGAACAAACCGAAATTGATTTCTCAACTCTTCCTGAAGTCCTTCGAAATATTTTCGTGCCGCTTTTAAAAGGACATAGGTGCCACGAACATTTGTCTCTAAAAAGGGATCGCCATCGGTGATCGATCGATCCACATGCGACTCCGCCGCAAAATTCACCACCGACGTGGGTCGAAAATCGGAAAAAATCTGTTGAACCAATGCCGCATCTTCTATTCGTCCCTTTACTAATCGATAGTTCGAACCGCCCTTCGCCTGAGCCTCCCGCAAATTGTCTTCCGACCCCGAATAGGTGAATGCATCGAGCACGATCACCTCTGCGCCCTTCGTTAAAGCCAGATCCACGAAGTGACTGCCTATAAATCCTGCCCCACCCGTAACAACGATTCTTTCTTTGCGACTTTCCAATCGCTTCGAGCTTAATAGAATTAGATCTCGCAAAACAATTGGGATTATATGAGCAGGTGGATGTGCTTGTACTCGGTGCGAACGGACAAATTGGCTATCGATTGCTCGAGCAATTAGGGTCCATGGCGAAGGGACTGACTCGAGCAGATATCGATCTCGAAGACGATCTTCCAAAACTTTCAGAAAAACTTGATGCGCTCCATCCCAAGGTCGTGATCAATGCCGCCGCTTTCACGCAAGTGGATGCCGCCGAGGAATATCGAGAACAAGCGCAACAGTTGAATACGGAGCTCCCGTCGTACTTGGCAAGACACTGCGCGGAGAGAGACCTTCTTTTGGTGCACTATTCCACCGACTATGTTTTCTCCGGACAAGGAACGGAGCCTTGGAAAGAAGAGGATGAGGTGGCTCCTCTTAATTTTTATGGAGCGACGAAATGGGAGGGAGAAGAAGCAATTCGCCACAACGAAGGAAGGTATCTCATTTTACGCACGTCTTGGGTTTATGATTCTCGCGGGAATAATTTTCTAAGAAAAATTTTACAGGTAGCGAAGGAACGCCCGGAACTCAAAATCGTCAATGATCAAATCGGATCGCCAAGCTGGGCCAAGGATCTCGCCACTCACACGATTCAAATGCTGAGCTCCGGAAAGGTCGGCACTTATCATCTCGTCAATTCCGGCTATACGTCTTGGTTTGAGTTTGCGAAGGAACTGCTTTCCCAGGCGAAGGATCTGAATTTGATCGAAAGGCTTCCCAAACTCACACCGGTCAATACTTCGGAATGGCAGAGTCCCGCTGCCCGTCCTCTGAACTCTCGGTTATCGATCGAAAAATGGAAGGCCGACTTTTCTTCTTCACCAAGACCCTGGCAAGACGCTCTTAAAGATTGTCTCTTGGAGTCAGCCGCGAGAGCCACGTAACATGGCCCAATGACAAGGTCTTATCACATCGAAGAGCTACCCCTTCCGGGACTTAAGCGAATTCAAATTCCAGTCTTCCACGATGATCGAGGTTTCTTTTCAGAAGCCTTTAGTGAAAAAAAATTTGCAGACGCCAAACTCCCCCATCGTTTTGTTCAAATGAATCGCTCTCGCTCCAAAGCGGGAACGCTGCGCGGCCTCCATTATCAGCGCAATCCCTGGCAAGGAAAGCTCATCACGGTTCTGAGTGGAAAAATTTGGGACGTGGTCGTGGATCTTCGCCCAGGACCGACGCAGGGAAAATCATTTGCTATAGAACTCACCGATGATGGCAACTGGCTCTACGTGCCCGGCGGTTTTGCGCATGGATTTTGTGTTCTTGGAGAGGCGCATGCCGATGTGCTCTATCAAGTGGATCAGCCTTACGATGCTTCCAAGGAAAGCGGAATCTGCTGGGACGATCCGACTCTTAATATCCAGTGGCCCATAAAACCTAAATGGATTTCCGAGAAAGACCGACAACTGCCGAAATATTCTTCTACTTCATTCCTCTAGAAGCTTTGAAAGATAATCTCCGTAACCACTGGAGCGATATTTCAAAGCTAAATCTTTGAGCTGACTGGTGGAAATGAAACCTTTTCTCCAAGCGATCTCTTCGGGACAGGAAATTTTTAGCCCCTGTCTTTTTTCAATCGTTTGAACAAAGTTTGAAGCCTGAAGCAAAGACTCGAACGACCCCGTATCCAGCCAAGCCATGCCGCGACCCATGGTTTCCACGGTGAGAGCGGAGTGCTCCATATACATTCGGTTTAAATCCGTGATTTCAAGTTCGCCGCGAGTGGAGGGTCTTAATTTCTCGGCATATTCAGTCACATGGTGATCGTAAAAATAAAGGCCGACGACTGCGTATTTTGACTTAGGATTTTTAGGCTTCTCTTCAATTGAAATCGCTTTGCCAGAGTTTTTATCAAATTCCACGACGCCGAAGCTCTCGGGATCACCCACCTGATACCCGAAAATCGTAGCGCCTGAAGTGCGGGCGGCAGCGCGCTCTAACAATTTCGGTAGCTGATGGCCAAAAAAGATATTATCCCCAAGAACCAAGCACATCGATTCGCCTGCGACAAAATCTCGTGCCACTCGAAAAGCGTCCGCAATCCCACGAGGTTTATCTTGTTCCAAGTAAGTGAATTTCACACCGAAGCTCTCGCCGGTACCGAGCATTTGTTTAAATAGCGGCAGATCCTTGGGTGTGGAGATCAGGCAGATGTCCTGAATCCCCGCGAGCAAAAGAGTGGAGAGCGGATAGTAGATCATCGGCTTGTCGTAGATGGGCAGAATTTGCTTACAGACCGCCAAGCTCAGCGGGGCCAGTCGCGTGCCTGAACCTCCTGCAAGTAGAATTCCCTTTTTCATCATTCTTAACGATCCCCCGTCTTCAATTTGTTTGAGCAAGCCCGACTCGAGTACGCGATTTTGTAACTTCCTGAATGAAATCGCGAATACTACGATCTTTCTCAAGCCAAGTGGCCCGATCCTTTTCCAGCTTAGACCGGAGGTTTTCCACATCTTGTAGGGAAGAAAAATTCGAGGTACGTCCGAGAGCTTTTCCGTTGAGAATTTGCAAGATCCGATCCCCCATGGTCTTCTTAAAATGGACGCGCTCCCAATAAAACTGATTCTGGGGGTCGTCAAAGCTAATCAAGTTTTCTCCATCATAGGTATTCAAATTCCAAATTGAAACATTCTGCTTACAATCCTCCGAAATCTGAGACCAAGCATTCACAAGATCCTTTTGCCATTTCCAATAGGTCTCCCACAGGCCCATAATCCGATAATATTCTAAATTGAGTGCGTGAGAGGGTAAGATAACCACGCTGCTTCGCTCCGTGGCTTTACAACTTAACGAAAGAATTCTTTTAAATTCCTCAATCCGTTTTCCAGTGTACGTAAAGCTTCCGAGAATTCCACCGTTCTTCGAATCGAGCTCAATGGACTCTAAAACTTTCTTTAAGGTATTCGGATTGTGATGCCCTATGCGAAAGCCTAGCGGCGTATATAAAGGTGGCGCATTCGCGAAATATTGAGAAAGGGTCAGGTAGGAATAACGAGCCGTCCTTTCTGCAAAGAGAGCCTCGAAATAGTACTTGAACCAATTCAGATCGGGATTGAATGCGGAACCCGCGAAATCATGCTTAAAATCTTCAAGATCCGAGAACGCATAAAAATCCGCGGCCAATACAACCTCTTTCAGATCGGGATTTTCCGAAATTGAAAGTTTTAACACTTGTTCCAGCTCCAGAATGTTTCCCGCGGTCAGGCCTAGATTGCAGACCGGCTTGTGTTTCCAAGTTTCTGAATCGGGATCGAGGCCGACTTCGACCGTCGAAGCTCCCAAAAGAATCGTTCGACATTTCCCTGACCTCGAGAGTTCGGCCTTTCCTACCCGTGTAAGAAATCGGTCTGACTTAAAGGGCTCAAGAAAATCTGGAGAATATTTTTGAAATATTCCAAAGGGGTCCGTCAAAAAATTGATCAATCCGTGAATTGATAGCAGAACTGCAAAACATAGAAAAAAAACCAACAGAAATGTGCGAGGCGATTTCATAATCAGAAATGATAGTAAATAAATTCTTGAGTTCGAGATAAACAAGCTACACTCAGCACTAGTAAAAATGCACAAGCTACCGCCCAGCGAAACGTGGGGGTAAAATGGTACCATTTCCAATCCGCATTATTCTCAGTGGGCACCCCTACGGTCACTCGCTGCATCAGCTCTTGGGAATTGGGCAATAGGTGAATCCATAGGAGGAGCCCTGACAAAACGACGATGGGTAATTTGCGGCCAACTGACGACTCCAACTCAAATCCGTGCAGACCAAATAGGGTTTGCACATAGCTAAAGCCCGCTTGAAGCGTGCCAGCTCGAAATATAACAAGGGTTACGATGATAAATAGAAATGTCATCGTGCGCGCGACAAGTATCCAATGCGGCCAAGATGCGAAACGTCTGCCAATCGTCGACCTCTGCCAAAATCTATGAACAATCAGCGCAACGCCATGAATGATCCCAAAGACGATGAATTGAAAACCAGCGCCGTGCCAAAATCCGGAAATCATAAGCGTCAAGAGAATGGCGATGGACGGGGCAAGCGATTGACGAACTAAAACGGAGTTCTTTCCGAATCGTCGATGCAGTCCAATGTGAATGGGCGTGTAGATATACTTCGTTAAGAAGTCCCCTAGCGTAATATGCCAACGCTGCCAAAATTCGGTAATGGAAGCGGACTTATAGGGCGACCTAAAGTTCACCGGAATCCTTAGGCTAAACATCGCGCCCAAACCAATAGCCATATCGGAATATCCTGAGAAATCGAAATATACTTGCAACGTGTAAGAAACAGCGGCTAGCCATCCTTCCACAAAGGTGATGCCTTTGCCACTTTCCGCGAGATCGAAGACCGGATTAACGAAGAGCGCGATCGCATCGGCAATAAACAATTTTTTAAAAAGACCGATGCAAAGAAAGACGGACCCGATGAGCATGCTTCTTGAATTTATACTTATGGAATTGGGCTCATTGATTTGGGACAGAAGTGTTTTGTGATGACAAATGGGGCCCGCAATGAGTTGGGGAAAAAAGCAAATGAAAAGAGCGTAATTGATGAACCTAAGATCTTTAACTTGACCGATGTAGGCGTCCATTAGGAAGCCGATCTGCTGAAATGTGATGAAAGAAATTCCCAGCGGTAGGACAATTCTTTCAAAAGTGAATTGCGTTTCGGCAAGATCTTGAAAAACATCTAAGAAAAAATTGGTGTACTTAAAATATCCTAACAAAAAAACGTTAAAACCTATCCCCAGCCACAACAGGCTTAGCTTGAGGCGCTTGGTCCATTCTCGAGAGAGAAATAACTGAGCTATGGTGAAGTTTACCAAAATGGAACTGCCCAGAAGAAATAAATACTGGGGAAAATCCCAGGCATAAAAAACGAGCGAAGCTAAGATGAGCCAACTTACGACCAGCGCTTGTGAGCCGTAACTCGTGAGGAAATAACACCCAGCCAAAACGACTGGTAAAAAAAAGAAAAGAAACGAATACGAACTAAATATCAATCCGCCCCCTAAACTCCAGTTGGCACAGGATGAGCCCTTATTATAAGGGTATATATTGAACAAATGATCATGATCAAGGAGGGTTTGTGAGCCAATCCATCAATTCCGAAGCTATTTTGCAACAGATGCTACCTGTCTTTCGATCGGCTCTCGACAGCCCAGATTTAATTCTAAAAAGAGAACTCGACGCTTCCGCCGTTCCCACGTGGGACTCACTCAACCATATCAATTTAATCGTCAGCTTAGAGACTGAGTTTGGTTTCGAATTTGATACGGCCGAGATAGCTGGTCTTCGCAACGTGGGAGAAATGGCTGATCTTATTGTCACGAAACTAATCGCGAAAAACTAATGAGCGGCACCTTTGTATATGGAAATCGAGTTACTGGATCGAAAACTTGAGGATCTCAAGGTGGGGCAAGAGACCTCCATGACTTCGAGGATAACACAGCAGGAATTTGAAACTTTTAAAGAGCTAACGGGCGACAAAGCGCCGGTCCACTGGAAGGACAGTTTTGCAAAAGAAATGGGTTACGCTTCAACGATTTCCTACGGCCTTTTAGTTCTTTCAAAATTTTCTGGATTACTTGGAATGCAGATACCCGGCCCTCGAAGTGTCATCGTACAAACACAATTTAAATGGAAACTTCCGGTTTTTGTCGGGGACGAACTCACTTACAAAGTGAGAATTTCGAAAATAGCGACCGCAGTACGCTTAGTTGTTCTTCAGTGTGAAGTAGTCCGAAACTCCGATCTCATTGGCGGAGGGGAATTTCAGTGTCTAATGAGGATATAAAGAGCCTTTCCGACTTATTCCATGAATTTGACAAGGCCCAGAGTTTTGCTGATTTACAAAATGCCGTAAAGAAAATCAGTCAACACGGTCAATTCGAGAATGAATCTCCTCATAAAATTCGAATCGCAGTGCTCTCCAATTATTCGACACAATTTCTGGTTCAGACGATTCGTGTAAGCTTGAAAAGGCGCGGTTGGAAGTCGGAAATCTTCGAATCGGAATATAACACTTGGGAATTGGAGGTTCACAATCCCGATTCGGAACTCTATCGCTTCAATCCCGATATCATCCTCTTGGCTCTAAGCTCGCTGCCTTTGGCGTTTCAATTTCGCGAGGACGCTCCGTCGAGCGCCAAACGCATAATTGATGCCGTCAAAAGCATTCAGAATGCATCAATGTCTAAAGTGCTGGTGAGCCTGCCGGAAGCGCTGGCTGAAGAATCAGATGTCTCCACCTGGTCATACGCGTGGCGAGGTGAATTAGAATCCTTGCTCAAACAGGCATTAAGTCCCACCTGCGCTCTGACGTCATTCGATCCGCATATTCGAAATATTGGAGCAAAAAATTGGTTTGCGCCGCGATACTATGTCACCTCGAAGCTAGTCTTTCATCCACAATGCACTAAAATAGTTGCTGAACATTGGGCCGATTTGCTTATCAGTATGCGGATTCCAACGGTGAAGCTTGTAATTACGGATTTAGATAACACACTTTGGAATGGCATCGTGGGCGATCAAGGCGCAGGAAAGATCGATCTCGATTTCCAGGAAAAGGGAATTTCTCACTTAAGAATTCAACGTTTCTTAAAGCATCTAAAAGATTGTGGAGTCTTACTGGCGATTGCTAGCAAAAATGAGGAGTCGGTTGCCTTAGAAGTTTTTAATACTCGGAAAGAAATGATTCTCAAAGAATCGGATTTCGTCGCTCGCAGAATCAATTGGAAGGCAAAATCAGAGAATATTGAAAGCATTTTAAAGGAACTGAACTTGTCCACTCAGGGAGTCGTTTTTTTGGATGATTCTGATTTTGAGCGCGAAGAGGTTCGCCAGGCCTTTCCCGACTTGACGATACCACACTTAGCCAAAGACCCTGCTCTTTGGCTCGATCAGCTTATCGGCATGGGCATTTTTAATCGGCCGTTGATACACAAAACCGATCAAGACCGAACCCAACTCTATCATCAGGAAGAAATTCGAACTCAAGAGAAGTCGAAATTTGCGGATGAATCGTCCTTTCTGAAGTCTCTCAATCTGATTCTTAAGGTTCATTCGCTTCAACACGACTGGAATCGAGTTTTCGATCTCATTGGCAAGACCAATCAGTTTAATGTGACTACCCGACGGCATAATCAAAATGATGTTCGCCTTCTACTCGAAGGAGGAAGTCTGGGTTTTTGCTTGGAGCTTGAAGATCGATTTGGATCGCATGGAATTGTAGCGGTCTTTATCGCGAGACCACTTGAGCCGAAGACATTTTTAATTGACACTTGGCTCATGTCGTGTCGGGTCTTTAATCGAAAAGTGGAACACGCCACGATGGAACTGGCGGCAAAACTTCTCTTCAAAATGGGTATTCAAAATTTGAAAGGCGAATTTATTCGCACTGTTAAGAACAAAGTGATTGAGAATCTCTTTACCGACTTAGGATTTCTGCCTTCAAATGAGTCGGGATTTTTTGATTTAAATTTACAAGAAGTACAAATCAATCAATGGCCACACTACTGTAAAATCGAAGACCTTCGGCAGGAGGTCGAACATGGGAGACACTTTGGAACCTGAAAAATTACAATCTGATCCTTTAAATGATACGCCTCTTATAAAACAAGTCGAAGCTCGACTGGGTGAGAAATTTCCCTATTTTGCCAAGGTCATTCGCAAACGCATTAACGACTTCGGTCCACGGTGGTGCGATGATTTCGAGCAGGAACTATCAACATTCTTTCAGGATCGCACTCCTGAGCTCAATGCTGCAACGGATGGCTATGGAATGTTTTCTCTCGATGGCTTGAAACTTCAAAAGAAGTTCGACAAGACGCTTCAGTACCAATTCAAGTCCTATGAAGAATGTAAGGATGAGGTTTACTTGAATCGGGATTATATGTTCAGCCTCTATCTGCCCGGAATTTTGATGTCCCACTTTTTGTGGCCCCATCACTACAACCAACTTCTGTGGTTTCGAGATTTCTTTATTCCCCTCATTGCCAATGAAAAAACTTTTTACGACGTGGGCGTCGGGACGGGTTTCTATTCTAAAGAAACCTTGCGCGCGCTGCCCTCTATTCGGGGAACGGGAATGGATATTAGTCCGCTATCTTTGGAACACGATCAACTGATGGTGAAGCGATGGGGTTTTGACGCTCGATACCGCATTGAAGTGCGTGATGTCGTGACAACACCCCCAACCGACGTTGCAGACTGCTTAATCAATGTGGAAGTGTTGGAACACCTGGAAGACCCGGGAAACTTCTTAAAGAGTTTAAGGAAGCTGGTGAAGACAGGAGGCTATGCTTTTATTACCGCCGCGATCGATGCTCCAAACAAGGATCACATCTATCTCTATCGGAATCTGGATTCCATTGAGATCCAACTCCGAGAGGCCGCGTTTAAGGTAGTTGATCGCAGAAATTTCCCAGGTTTTGAGAAAACCAAACTCGAGGAAACAGTTCCCCAGAACGGCGCATTTATCTGCAGGGCGGAATAATAGATCGAATATTGAACATCAAAAACGGTAAAGCCGCATCGGATCTGGTCTTTCCAGGCTCCTCGAGATCCGTTAGACTCAAAAGCCACGTGGGGTGGAGAGCATGAGATCAGAATTTTTGCCCTTTCATAAACAGACTGTCGGCGAGCGCGAAATTGAAGCTGTCGTGAATGCTTTGAAATCGCCGTGGATCACTTCGGGTCCCCAAGTCCAACAATTGGAAAAAGATTTTGCGAGTTATGTGGGATGCAAATTTGCTGTCGCCGTAAACTCCTGCACGGCTGCACTCCATCTCGCGCTCGATGCGATCGGTCTGAAAGAAGGCGACGAAGTTTTAGTGCCCACCATGACCTTTGCGGCCACCGCGGAAACCGTTTTATATTTCCAAGCGAAACCCATTCTTGTGGATGTGGATCGAACGACTCAACACATTGACCTCGCGGACGCTCGAAAAAAAATCACTTCGAAAACTAAGGCCATCATGCCCGTGCATGTGGCCGGGCTCGCTTGCGATATGCCCGCCATTTCTGAATTTGCAAAAGTATACCGACTTCGCGTGATTGAAGATGCCGCGCATGCCTTTCCCACTAAGTCTCGAGGAAAATGGATTGGTGCGATTAGCGATGCCACTTGTTTTTCTTTTTACGCAACGAAGACCATCACGACGGGTGAGGGAGGAATGCTCACAACGGATGATGAGGCAATTGCCAAGCGCGCACGCATCATGCGAACACATGGTCTCGATCGTGACGCTTACTCACGCTCCAATCAACCCGACTCGTGGGCCTATGACATCGTCGAGCCAGGGTTTAAATACAACATGACCGATGTGGCAGCCGCGATGGGTGTCGTTCAACTCAGCCGCGCAGAAGAGTTTCGGTTGGCGAGAGAAAAAATCGCAGCTCAATATAGCACCGAGCTTTCGGGAATCTCTGGATTGCTTTTACCGCCTGAACCGCCGCAAGACGACTTGCACTCCTGGCACCTCTACACCATCCGTTTAGATCTTGAGAAGACGCACATTCGCAGGAACGAACTCACTCGAAGTCTTCGACAAAGGAATATTGGAACCAGCGTGCACTGGATCCCTCTCCATTTGCATACCTACTATCGTGAAAGATTGGGCTATCGACCCGAGGATCTTCCGAATGGCTCTTGGTTAGCTGAAAGAATTTTTTCACTTCCCATCTTTCCAAGTATGACGGCCAAAGATGTGGGCGATGTATGTGAAACCCTTCGAGAGAGTTTAAATGAAAAGAGTCATTGATCTTTTTGGAGCTAGCGTAGGACTCCTTCTCCTCGCTCCATTGTTTTTGCTTGTAGCTCTGCTCGTGAAGATTACTTCGCGGGGACCTATTTTCTTTACGCAAATTCGGGTAGGTAAAAATTTCGTTCCCTTCCGCTTTCTGAAGTTTCGCACAATGACTGTGCAGGAAGCTGCTGGTCCCCTCGTGACTTCGAGCTCCGACGGCCGCATCACGACTGTGGGACGATTTCTCCGTCGCACGAAACTCGATGAACTCCCTCAACTCCTCAACGTGCTTCGTGGCGATATGAGTCTTGTGGGTCCACGCCCTGAAGTTCCGAAGTTCATTCAGATGTTTGAGCAGGACTATAAGGACATCCTTCGTATCCGACCGGGCATCACCGATTGGAATTCACTGGAATTCATGGATGAAGAAATGCTGCTCCGCAACGAGGCCGATGTGGAGAAGAGCTATATTGAAAAGATCATGCCCTTAAAGATTCGAAATCAACGCCGCTATGTGGATTCTCGATCGTTCTGGGTGGATATGGACATCCTGGCAAGAACGGTGGGCTCTGTGGTGTTTAGACGAGGAGCTTCGCATCATGCTGAAAAAGATGACGCGACTCTGAAATTAACGTAATTTTTGGACCTACTTTGATGAAAATCGGAAGGAAACAAATTGGGGGGACGAATCCTTGCTACGTTATCGCTGAGGTCGCGCAGGCTCACGATGGCAGCCTCGGCCTCGCCCATTCCTTCATCGATGCAGCAGCGGCGGCGGAGGTGGATGCCATTAAGTTTCAAACGCATTTTGCGGCGGCCGAAAGCTCAATCTACGAACCTTGGCGCGTGAAATTTAGCAAACAAGACGAGAGTCGATTCGATTATTGGAAGCGAATGGAATTTACTCGCGAGCAATGGGTGGAACTTGCAGAACATGCGCGCAGCAAAAAATTGGAATTTTTGAGTTCTCCCTTCTCTGTGGAAGCCGTTGATCTTTTGGAAGAGTTGCAGGTAGCGGCTTACAAAATTGGCTCAGGCGAAATCACTAATCCGATTTTGTTGAAGCGCATTGGTGAAACCAAAAAGCCCGTTCTGATTTCAACCGGCATGAGCTCCTGGAAGGAAATCGATGTGGCGATGGAGACATGTCAGACGCTCAAGCTGCCTGTCGCGCTCTTTCAATGTACAACTATCTACCCTACACCTCTCGAAAAGGTCGGGCTTAACTGTTTAAGAGAATTGAAGGATCGCTACAGAGTTCCCGTGGGTCTGTCGGATCACAGTGGAGAGGTGGAAGCGGGACTCGCCGCCGTCAGCCTCGGTGCAAATTTGCTCGAAGTTCATATTACTTTTTCAAAGGGCATGTTTGGTCCGGATGCGACCTCCTCCATCACGACGGAAGATTTAAAAAAATTAATGAAGTCGATTCGTCGCATCGAAACCATGCTGTCTCACCCGGTAAATAAGGACGCCATGGCGGTAGAGCTCAATGAGACAAAAAAGAATTTTTCGAAATCCCTCGTTCTCACGAAGGCGATGCAAAAGGGAGACAAGCTTACGGAATCCTGCGTGTCGAGTCGGAAGCCTCTCCGCGGAATTCCATCCTCCGATTTGCACAAAGTCGAAGGGGTCCGATTACTACGAGATTTGCCTTCCGGACATTTTTTGAACTGGGATGATTTAAATATGGAGGAACGATGAAGCGAAAAGTTTGCGTTGTGATCACAGCCCGTCCCTCCTATGCACGCGTCAAAACTGCACTCAAAGCGATTCAAGAGCATCCGGATTTGGAACTGCAAACTGTCGTCGCCGCATCGGCTGTTCTCAAACGATTTGGAAAGACTAGCCACTACATCGAAGATGATGGATTCAAAATCGATGCCTCCGTTCACATGGTGGTCGAAGGGGAAAATTTAGTTGCGGCCGCGAAGACGACAGGCCTCGGACTTGTAGAGCTTGCGACGGTATTCGACAACCTAAAACCAGACGTCGTGATCACGATCGCCGATCGATACGAAACCATTTCTACCTCAATCGCGGCGGCCTATATGAATATTCCTCTGGCTCATATTCAAGGAGGTGAGGTCACCGGATCCATCGATGAAAAAGTGCGCCATGCCAATACAAAACTTGCTGATCTCCATTTTGTTTCAACGCAGAAAGCAAAGTCCCGCGTGATCAGCATGGGAGAGAATCCAGAACAAGTGTATTGGACGGGATGTCCTAGTATTGATCTCGCGGCGGCGGTGGCAAAAAACCCAGCCCTCAATTTCAATCCATTCGATAAATATGGTGGTGTCGGATCTAATTTTGATTTGCAGAAGGGCTATCTCGTGGTCATGCAACATCCTGTCACCACTGAGTATGACAATGCGGCTCGCCAAATCACCGAAACGCTTTACGCCATTTCCGATTTAGAGATTCCTACATTTTGGTTCTGGCCCAATGTGGACGCAGGCTCCGATCAAACGTCGGGAGCGATTCGAAGCTTCCGAGAGCTCGAGAGACAACGAACAAATCATATTCACTTTTTTAAGAACATGGAGCCCGAAGATTTTCTTCGACTCATCATCAACTCCCAATGCTTAATCGGAAATTCTAGCGTGGGCATTCGAGAATGCTCGTTTCTATCGATCCCGGTTGTGAATATCGGAACGCGACAGATTGGGCGCGAGCGCGGCCCCAATGTTTTGGATTGTGGGCACTCTCGACATGAAATTCGAAAAGCCGTTGAAACTCAATTGAAAAAATCTCGTCCCCCGCAGGATCTGTTGTATGGAAATGGGGATGCGGGAAAGAGAATCGCAGCGGCGCTGGCGTCGGCCCCTCTCAGTTACGAAAAGCAACTCCAAGATCGTTAAGATCTTCAATAGATAAGGGATGAATGAAACCTTCGTTGTATTTAGCAGAGCCTGAAGACTTCAGTGAAAAAGCCCTGCAAAAGCTTAGCGATCATTTCGAGGTTCATTTTGCAAAGACGCCCACTCCATCCCCATCTCAACTTCTTCATCAATTTGATGTCATTTGGTTTCGACTGGGACTGCGTTGGGACTCCGCAATCTTGAAATCTATTTCTCAATCGCGATGCCGTATCTTCGTCACCCCGGTAACTTCTCCCGATCACATCGATGAAACGGAAACTAAACGACTGGGCATCTCCGTCTTGTCCTTAAGAGGCGAGGTGGATTTTTTAAGATCGATTCGAGCGACGGCAGAACATACCTTGAGCCTGGCACTCACCCTTCTCCGAAAGACAAATGCTGCCATCAACGATGTCCGAATGGGAAAGTGGGATCGCGATTCATTTCGCGGAACAGAAATCAGCGGTAAAACGGTGGGTATTGTGGGTGTCGGACGCTTGGGACTGCAGGTTGCCGAACTTTTTAAAGCATTTGGAGCCAAAGTCTTGGGATTCGACCAAGACTCCACGTCCTTCGCCTCCTTTATAGAACGGAGGGCGCTCCTACCCCTCCTTGGTGAAGCCGACCTCGTCAGTTTGCATTTGAGTCTCAATGACAGCACCCGCAATTTTTTTGGATCGAACGAATTTGCCGCCATGAAACAACGGAGTTATTTCATCAACACCTCGCGCTCGCAAATTGTCGATGAGTCTGCCCTCCTTAAGGCATTGCAGGAAGGTCGTCTAGCCGGCGCGGCTCTGGACGTTTTAAGTGGAGAGCCCCAAATTTCAGCATCGCATCCCCTAGTTCGTTATGCTCAGAACAATCACCATTTACTGATCACGCCTCATATAGGAGGAAACACCTACGAGTCCTTCGAGAAAACTGAACTCTTTATGGCTCAAAAGTTGATCGAGCACCGGCCGGTGGCTTCATGATTCTTGGAATTATTCCTGCGCGCCGAGGGTCCAAAAGAATCCCGGGGAAAAATACCAAATTCCTAGGCCAAAAACGGTTGATTGAGTGGGCCCTCGATTCCGCCGTCCAATCAAAACTCCTTGATCAGATCGTCGTTTCCTCCGACGACCCAGAAGTTCTAGAGGCCGCATCACTTCGCAAACAATGTCTTCCCCTGAAGCGACCTGAACATCTCGCCACGGATACTTCTTTGGCGATCGAGTTTGTAAGGCATGCCCTCCATTATTTTGCTGTGGAACAAAAGCGTAAATTTACAGCCGTAGCTATTCTTCAGCCCACCTCGCCCTTCACCCTTCCCGAAGATATCGACCGGGGAATTCAACTTTTTAAATCCACCGGAGCAGAAAGCGTTGTGAGTGTGATGACCGTTCCCCACGCATTTCATCCTCTCAAGGCAAAGCGAATGGAGAAGGATCGATTGGTGCCCTTTGTGGCGGAAGAAGATGGCAAGATGGCTCAACATGAATTGCCCGAGGTGTTTGTTCGCAACTGCGCGCTCTACATCACTCAGACATCCGTGATTGAGAAAGGACGAATATTGGGACAAGATTGCCGTGGATTTTTGATGCCGGTTGAACGATCGCTCGACATCAATGATCCGATAGATTGGGCGTTCGCTGAATTCTTAATTGAGCAGAAGGGACGACCGTAAGTGATGAGAGCAATGTTGTCGCGATTCCTTCAGCAAACGCCTTTTCTCTATATTTTGGCTCGCGCGATCTATTATCGCCGGAAAATCTCTCGGCGAGTTCGCCTTCTTTGCTATGCAAAGGGGCAGTCCATCTTCGAAAGTCATTTCGACTTGGGGCCTGGCTTCGGCGAAGTGGAGATCGAAACGCTAAGGACCACGATGAATACAGGCACCGAGCGGGCTCTTTTTTACGCGTTGGAAAATTCTAAAGTGGAGTTTCCTTATGAACCCTCGGCCTCGGGCGTTGGGAAAATTGTGAGAGTCGGAAAGGGCGTTCAGAATTTCAAAATCAATGAAATTGTCGCAGGCCCCCTCACCCATTCTTCGGGACGAATTTTACGAGCGGATCAACTCGTCAAAGTAAAAATGGGAATTTCCTTGGACGAAGCCGCGCATTTGCATCTAGCTATTATCGCCATTCAAGGAATTCGAATGGGAAGAATTTCCGAAGGTGACAAAATCATCTGTTTGGGCCAAGGCGTGATCGGCCGCCTTGCTACTCTCATTGCTCGCTCGATAGGTGCTCACGTGATTTGCGTCGCCCAGTCCAAAGCAAAACTTCAGCTCTTTGAGGAGACAGAAGGCGTCGCACTCCAAGAACCGGGGAGTGAAGAAAAGCTCGCTCATACTCAAGCCTCCGTAGTGATCGATGCGACCGGAAATCCATCGGCTATCTCGCTCGCGGCACGGTTGGTGCAGAAGCGAGGACGAATCGTTCTTTTAGGAAGCAATCGAGGAAAGACGAAAGATTTGCAACTGTCAGACTTTACGGAAAAACAGATCTCGATCGCGGGCGCTCACATTCGAAATATCCAGGCCATGCCAACCGTGCTGGGTCATAACTACCAAGAAGAAGGCAGCTGGATTCAGGATCAAATTCTTCGCGGAATGCTCAGTCTAAAATCCGCCTCGAATCTCCAAGTGAAGTGCGCGGATTTCGCAGAGCTCTATCAAAATCGTCTCTTTGAGAATGCCGATATTACAGGCGTGACCATCGACTGGTCCCAGTCTGCTGAACTCAAACGTAAAGTGGCAGCCGCGAAGTTTACAGTAAAGACTCCAGTGAATGTCTCAGCGCTTCGCCCACTTAAAATGGCGCTCATCGGCTGCGGCGACATTGCGAGCGTGAATGCTGAAGCTATTCGATCCGGAAATGCTTTCGAGATCGCGGCCGTGATGGATTCAGATCTTGTCCGTGCTAAGCGGCTGGGCGCGCAGCTCAATGTTCCCTTCACCACTCAGTACGATGAAATTCTTTCGGACCCCAAAATCGATGTCGTCTTCATTGCCACGCCTCATTCTTTGCATGAGTCTTTAGCTTTGAAAGCGGCTCAGGCAAAAAAACATATATTGGTCGAAAAACCACTGGCCATTCATTATTCCGAAGGTGTTTCAATGATCCAGGCCGCTCGAGAAAATGGCGTAGTGCTGCGAACATTCTTTCCCTTTGCTTATGAATATCAAAAGACTTTCGCGAAGAACCTCATTGATGAAGGAGCGCTCGGGCCACTTCGTGGCTTTTCAATGGAATATCATCGCGATCGCTCGCGCGCCTACTGGTTTCAAAATGGTCAACTGAGTTGGCGAGGTCGAAAAGACATCGCGGGTGGTGGATTTTTATTGATGTATCTCGTCCACGCCCTGGACTCTCTTCGCCATATTTCCGGAATTCAAATTTCGGAAGTTCATTCTATTTATGACACGCTTTCGCATCCCATCGAAGTGGAGGATACCATCGCCATGATCTTCAAAGGAACAAAGGGCGAAATCGGCTCACTCTCTGGCGGAAGCGCCGTTCGCGGCCAAGGCGGCAGTCACTTAAGAATTTGGGGTGAAGCCGGTCAAATTCTAATGAACGATCAACATCTTCGATTTTATTCCAATCGACCCGTCGGACAATTTCACGCTCAGCACTGGCACGAGATTAAAACCGCGCGCAAAGAACCGAGGTCTGGAGCAAGAAAGCTCTTTCTCGATGATTTCAGAAATAGAATTGAAAAATTGGATTTTGCCTCTTTGGATGAAAGCGGAATGGTCTCGCTAGGGCTTGTCGAAGCTGCTTACAATTCTCAAAAGCAGGGGACAAGAGAGAAAGTTCAACGAATGGTGGCCTTAGCTGAATCGGAAAAAGCGCATGCCTAATATTTCTATCATAGAGAAACGAGAGGACATTGCCCCTTCGCTTTCGGGCACTGTGGTGATTACCAATGCTCAAGAAGCCTGGCTTGATCAGGTACTCGACGCGGCGACTCCCTTTACGAAAATTTTCTTCGTCGGCACGTGCAGCGCGTCACTCGATCTCGATCTCTACTGGAGCATTCACTATAAAAATTTAGAGCTGTCGTTCGTTGCAAGCATTGCGGAAGCGACGAACGCATTGTCTTCGGGCACTGCTAAATAATGATTTGGAGTGACCTTGGAGATTGAAAACCCCTTCATGCGAAAATTCTCTAAGATTTGATTGAGCACTTCAGCTCCATAAATCTGCTGGTGACTTTCAAAATAAACAGCAGGGCAATCTTTAGACTCAACATTTCGAAGCAAGTCATCAAAGACCAAGGTCTCGCAACCTTCGACATCAATAAAAATCAAATCCGGTCGAAGGTTCTTCTCCTTCATAAATTGTGAAATGGAAATCACTTCTACTCGATTTCGCGCTGTTGCTCCTGCGCTCTGATCAATCGACTTTAATGGGGAAAAATTCCAAAGCTTGGAAATTGCGCGATACGAAGTTTCGTCTTCATCGCTAAAGGTAATAGGCTCGGAGTCTTTTAATCCCACGGCCTTTCGCATCTGAATGACATTGGTGAGAGAATTCAACTGAATATTTTTCTCAAGATAATCCGCATATTTCGGCATCGGTTCGAAGGAATAACAACGTCCTTTTTCTCCGATCAGCTTGGAAATGAGAACCGTGAAATAACCCTCGCATGCTCCAATCTCAAAAACCGTCATCCCCGGTTTCAAGATTTTATGAAGAACGGAATCGGTGTAGGGCTCCTTCAGTTCATATCGCCTGTCATTCATTCGCAAAAGTGGTGCCAAAGGAAGAATCAAAGCACCTCGCTTCAACTGAAACACTTTGTCCTCGCGTCCGAACAGTCGATAAAAGAGATATTCGATTCTTAAATAGAGTTCATGAAGCCGCCATTGGACGGCCTTGAATAGTCTTTTCATTCTGTCTTCCCCAAAAAAATGATCGTTTCATGGCAGGATTTATAGTCAAGGGTTGAGTGGTCTTGACAGGCCCGATCGGGCCCCTTTCACTGATTTCATGGGGATAGCGAACACGGAATTTTTTCGCTTGATGAGCCGCCTCATCGATCGGCTCCAGGCGGCCTGTGAGAGTGAGGGCATCCGGAGAGTTGAGATTGCCGGGGTATCCATCGATTGGGCAGAAACCATGCGTTATCCGCTACTCCTCCAGCTGGTGACCGCCTGGCAGAAGCCACCCGCGCAACTTCGGACTAATCCCTATTATCTCGGTCGTATGCGGTGGGCCCTTCGGGACATATGGCAGGGCGTACGAACCTGCGGAGGAAAGCGAACCCACGATTTTTCAACGCTGAAGGACTCTCATCCGCTCGTGATCTGTCCTCGCACCAAGGCGCATATTCCAGATCTAATGGCGATCGCGAGTAATCTGAAAGACAGCCATCATCAACACGTCGTCATCGCTCTGTCGGACAAAGCGCTCAAAGGGACGCTTCAATCTTACGAGCAGAAACTCGTTGAATTTTTGCCTCCGGGCTCTCCATTTTTTCCAAAATTGTTTTCTGTGGGATGGAAACTCGATCGACATTTGGAGAGAATCGTTCACACTTTGATAGATTCTTCCACCGACACGCTCACTCCCGAACTCGCCCGCGCCACGATTCTTTCGGTCTTTAGAAATTATTGGATGCATTTTGCGCGGCTCTCGGAAGCGATTATCCGTTTTTGTAAGACGACAAAACCAAAAGTATTATTTGTCGGAAACCATTACGCTCATGACGGGAAATTGATTTGTTTGATCGCCAAAGAGCTAGGTATTCCTTCCATGTGCATCCAGCACGGCGGTGTTCTTCCAGCCGACCCCCAATGGGATGGCTGCCATGTGAATCTTATGTTGGCTTGGGGAGAGAGTTCAAAAAGTATCATCACGACATGTGGGCAGAAGGAGAACGAAGTAGCCGTCACGGGCTCCCCCGGTCTGGATCCAATTTTTGGCTCAATGCGAGCGGAACGCATTGAAGACCGAAAGACCTTGTTAGTAGCTACATCGGGTGCGGGCGATCTCGTCAGTTACGAACAACATCTTACCTTTGTGAAACTCCTTCTTTCAGCGGCAAAGATGACGCCCGACATTCAGTGGATTGTGAAACTCAATCGCAAAGACAAAGAGGTTTATTACGTCGATGAGACGGGAGTGACGCCTCCTAACTTGCAATTGAAACGAGGGCCATGGGGTTCACGAATGGGGCGATTAGAAATATACGACTATTTAGAGCGATCAAGCGCACTTCTCACCGTGTCCTCCTCGAGTGGCTTGGATGCCATGGCTGTGGGCTTACCCGTCATTGCAGTACTCTTAGAGCAAGCGGATCAAGTGCAGGCCGACCGCCATGAATATTTTATAAAAGGTTGCGTACACACGGTATCGACTGCTGAAGCCTTGGCGGAAAGTGCGCGACTGGCATGCTCAACGGGACTCGAGGGACCCTTTCGTGAGAGAGCGAAAAACTATATCCAGACCTATTACAGCTCCCCGGGCCAATCCACCAAGCGTGCGGGCGAAGCGATTCTTAACTATCTCAAAGCGCATTCGTAAAATTCGATTTTTCAATTTCTCGATAAGTGGAGAGCGCCTTCACCTGATCGTGGATGGTAGGCAAAATCGTGTGATCTCCCTTAAGAAAAGCCTCCACTTGTCGATAAACGCCAGGCTTAAACTTCACGTCCAATTCGTCTTCAATCGGAATTTCTTCAATCGCCATGGTTCCCAATTTTTGAACCTGCAATTTTTCAAGAGGCCGAAAGATATACCGATTCTTCGGCGTTAAAATTTCTACATTCCAGCGACCGGGTGCGGCCCAATTTGAATGATAGGAAAATACTGCACCCGTCTGTGTAATCCCAGCGCCCGCGTACTTGGAAGCCGTATTTCGGTATGAAGTCGAGCCGGTCATAAACCCCTGAATCCTCTCGGGCTCTCCACCGAGGTAAAATGCCATATCGATCACATGGGTAGAGTTATGAAAAAACCAGGCTTCTGCCAAAAAGGGGGTGAGCGTCGTTTTCTTTTCCAACTTGTAACCCAGTTCGGTGAACTCGAAATGAAAGGAACTAACGCCTCCATCATCGGCGATCAATTGATGAGCCTTTCGAACGGAGGTGTAGAACCGTCTGTTGTAACCCACGGAGACATCCACTTTCTTTGCATGAGAAATCTTCGCGATACGCTCGACATCTTCAAACGTAGAACCTCCCGGCTTTTCAATGAGAATAGATCTTACATCCGACTCGAGAAGTTGAAGGGATACTTCGCCCAGAAGACCCTCGGGAACTACCACAATCGCACGGTCGGCTTGACCACCCTTTTTCAACCACTCTTGCAGCCCTCCTTGATCGGGCTTCACTCCCACTTCCTTTTCAAAGGTGTCGGCAGAAAGGGGATCGCGTCCCACGACTGAAAAAGGAATGTCGAGAGCCTGTAAGACTTTGGCATAGGCTGTGGCCATGGGTCCGGCTCCTACAAGTAGCATGGAAGCTCTCTTCATAAGATTCTCCTACGTAAATGGATAATGAAACGGATTGGAGTGCTTTTGTCCCTGCAGCCACTCGTGCAGTGGATCCAGAAGCTGTCTATGAATGCGCACCGATTCCGCAAAGGGCGTAAGGACGCTCGTCCCCTTACTCAGCACTGACTCCACAAATTCCGTGGTGAGAATACTTTGAAAAGGTCGGACTGCTTCAATATCCGTCCATACCCACTTCGACTCACGCTTAGAAATCCACGCACGTCTTTCGGCCTCTCGAACCAAAATTCTCTGGTTCGGAGTATGCACTTCCACGACCACAGGAAGCTCTCCCGTTGGAAATCCCTGCATGACCACTTGCGTTCCATCTTCAAATTGAGCGGTAAGCGTTCCACTCAGTTCCAAAAATCCCTTTCGCTTACTTGCCAGAATGTTTTTATCAAGCAATTCCGTTTGAAGCGTAAAATTTTGGCAGCCCGTTAAATAAGCTACGAAATCTAAGTGATGGATAGCGTTCGTCACTAATCCATAGTTAGAACCAGAGGCTTGCACGAAAAAACTTTTTTCAAAGCCCATCCAATCTTTGATCTGCTGAAAGATTGGCATCTGGCGCATGCAGCAATTCACCCACGTCTTCGGAGCGTCAGGCGCTTTAAGAAGGCGATCTACCTCTTCATAATCCTGAGGATCTGCAAAAAGAATCTTTTCAAGGAGGAGGTATCGAACTTTGGCTTTGGAAAGAAGTTCGACGCAGACATTTTTACGAACGTCGGCATTCGTAGCAACGATGGTCACATCCAATGACTTCGGAAGATCGGATAAATCCGTCCGAAAAAGAATCTCGTGAGGAGCCTTTTGTTTGAAAGAGGCAAAACGTTCTTGGGCGGTAGCTTGCGCTTTGGGAGATGGCTCGACGACATGGATCGAGAGAGGTTCAGAGACCGCAGCTAGCGCTTGAAGGTGTCGACTGCCTACTTCTCCGGCACCGACGATGAGAGCGGTTTTCATGATTTATACCTCCTCCGTCTGAATTTTCGAGCCCTTGCGAATCAGCTTCTGCAAAAGAGCTCTTCCTTGGTTCCAAACTTTAAAGGGAAATAGAACCATGGCGCAGAGGATTAACCAAGCAATAACCGCCCCGAGGAAATCAAATAAGAATCGTTCCGAAGAAATTTCCAGAGAGAGAAAATAGCCTCCTGCGGCGGCTAAGATCGTCACAATCGCAACCACAGGCTCGATCGTGATGGGAAAGGTCCTCGCGACGACAATGGCCGACAAAATCACCGTTACCAACGCGCCTGCAAGCTGGGCCAAGGCAGTCCACACCACGCCGCGATCCCCAAGCCAAAGCACTAAACTTAAGTTGACGACACAAGCTGAAATAAAAAGAAGAGAAATCCAAGTCGTCTTCTTCATATGAAAAATTTCATTTCCGATCGCCATATAGAGGAGTTGCGCCCAAATCGAAGCGGCTAGAATTCCAATCGCAGGAAATGCGCCGCGATAGGCCGCGTCGATTGCGTAATGGCAATAGAGTCCCCCGAAAAGAGCAGCAGAGAAAACGCCTATTGAACCAAAAACCAGAATGCCGCGAGTGACCTCCCTCGCCTTGTGGGTGCATTCCTCCAGAGAATATTCCTTTCGCCAGGAAAGATAGATAGGACCATAGGCGAGACCAAATGCTCCAATTACCATATTGAGAGGAGAAACAATCTTGGCCGCGATACTCAACTCTCCAATCACTGCAACACCGGCAACGCCCGCTAAGACCCAACGATTCAAAAATTGCTGGGCCCAAACTCCCGCGTGATAGGGCAAAAGCGGCAATCCATAATGTAACGCCATCTTCAAATAATCGAGTCGGAATTTGCCGATCAAGTCCGCTCGCAAATTCACTAAAGCGACGGCAAAAAATATCGTAGCCGTCACAAGATTGGCCCAAAGTATCCCAACCGCGCCTTTGTGGAATCCAATCACAAATAAAATACTAAAGAAAATGGCCGTAATTCCACTGGAGACATTCAGCTTTGCGTTGAATCCCGACTGTTCGCGAACCTGGAGAATCCTCTTTTGCCAAGTCGGGGCGATTTGAAGAAAGGAGGTAAAGATCATCAATTCCAGGTAAGGATGGACCTCGACTTGCGGCAAATACGCCTGGAGAATCGATGGGCCAAAAACAAAAAACAAAGCGATTACGGTCAACCCCACGACCGTCGTAAAAGTCGCGATGGTAAAGACAAAATCTTTGAATTTCTGACCCTCGCCCAGTTCAAAATAGTACCGAGAAATTGCTCCGGAGACTCCCAGATGAATGATGAGTGTGAGCAGGATCTGACCGGTGGAATAGAGCTCGAGAGTTCCCATACTCTCGGGCGATATATAGATCGTATAAATGGGTGCCAAAAAGAAACTAACGAACTGAGGGATGTAGCTCCCTACGCCGTAGTTGAAGGTCGCGCGCAGGATCCGATGATTAGAAATTTCGCGTACCCTGATTTTAGCCCGCTGCAATTTCGACATTTGCCCAATTCCGATTCCCGCTAGCTTAGCGGACGCTTTTTTTTTAGGATACAAAACTATTGGAGCCTTCCCACGGATGACAGCTGAAATCAGAATTGTCGCTTTGGCTGATTCGCTCTCCCTTCCTCGCTCTGTGGAAGGTGACGATTATCAAATGGCGATTCGCTGGGAAGAAACTTGGCCCCATCGCCTTCAAGCTGCACTACCCAAAAGTGAAGTGATCAACTGTGGAGCTCGCTCAAGAACGGCAGACAGTATTCTCGGAGAAGATTTTCGCGAGCACATTCTTTTTAAACGGCCAGACATCTTAATCATTCAGGTGGGAATCGTGGATTGCTCGCCACGAATTTTTACGAAGCGAGAAAAGCTGCTTCTGAATCTTCCGATCATCCCGCATCGAGTACGCGGATGGATCATTCAATTTCGAAAAAAGCGTCGAGCGGAAATTACAAAGCGAGATCCTCTTCGAAAGGTCTACACGCCGCCCCGCCAATTCGAGGAATGTTTACAAAAATTTTCCCAGTACCTTAAGAAGTGTTCCTGGCCGATGAAGGTTTTAGTGTTACCCATTCTCTCGGATGCAGACGTGATGGAGAGAAAATCTCCCGGCATTCAATCCAATCTTGTGATTTACAATGGCATCCTCGAACAATTTGCAATGACGGTGAATGGCGAGTGGCTTCAACCCTTCAACTTTAGTGAAATGACAGCAGCGGAAAGAGCCTCCTTCTTTTGGGAAGATGGTTATCACTTGAGCGGCAAGGGCCATCAGGCTTTGGCGGAACAATTGACCAAGTGCATTTTGAAGAGGTCCCATGGCTGAGCATCTTGTCGTCGTCGACTACGGGTCGGGAAATATTCGCTCCGTTGTCAATGCGCTTGAGCGCGTGTCACCGCCTGGACACCACGTGCGAGTGAGCCAAGATCCTAAGGAACTCTCCCAAGCGGATCGCCTGATTCTACCTGGGGTTGGCGCGTTTTCGGAGTGCAAGCGAAAACTTGGAGATTCCCAATTTTTAGAAGCGCTAAAGTCTTTTAAGGAAACGGAGCGTCCCTTCCTTGGAATTTGCGTGGGCATGCAAATTTTGGCGGAGGAAGGCGAAGAGTTCACGCCTACGCGCGGCTTAGGATGGCTTAAGGGACGAGTGCGTAGGCTACAACCCAAGGATCCCAAAACCAAGCTCCCCCACGTCGGGTGGTCGCTTATAACCCCAAAGCCCCATCCCCTCTTCGACGGCATTCCAGAAAAATCTCGTTTTTATTTTGTTCATTCCTACATCCTCTATGGTTTGCCGGATGCCGACATTGCAGCATCGGCGCACTATGGAGAAGACTTTGCCGCTGCAGTGATTCAAGGTAGTATCCTTGGATGTCAATTTCATCCGGAGAAATCGGACAAGGTGGGGCTCCAAATTCTTTCTAATTTTTGCAAATGGAAACCGTAGCGGTAAATTCTAAGACAGAAACCGAAGTGCGGGCGGATCGTGTTCTTCATGGACTTCCGGAAAAGGTGATTTTTTGCTCCCGCTGTGTCATGTCGAATCAGCGTCCCTCTACCTCTCCGGAGCTGCGCAAAAATAATTCCAAGATTGAAACCGTCGCATTTGACGAAGACGGCGTCTGCCATGCGTGCCGTTATTTGGACATTAAATCGAAGATCGACTGGAAACAGCGCGAAGAGAAGCTCGTGCAGCTCTTAGATAAACACCGCCGCACCGATGGCCGATTTGACGTCGTGGTGCCAGGTAGTGGCGGCAAAGACAGTGCTTACGTATCGCATATTTTAAAGAAACGCTATGGCATGCACCCCCTCACGGTAACCTGGGCGCCGCACATCTATACTGAAATCGGATGGAAAAATTTTCAGGCTTGGATCTACAAAAGCGGCCTCGACAATATTTTATTCACTCCCAATCCGAAGGTGCATGCTCTCTTCACTCGATTGGCATTTCTAAATTTATTAAATCCTTTTCAACCCTTCATCATCGGCCAGAAAAATTTGGCGCCGCGCATAGCCCTTCAATATGACGTTCCTCTCATTATGTATGGAGAGAACCAGGCAGAGTATCACAATAAGATTTCTGAAACTCAGTCCCCACTCATGGATCGAGCGCACTATACCCGCGAGCGCGATCAGAAACTTTTCTTTGGCGGAATGGAGATGGGTGAATTGATGCGGCAGCATCACCTTGAATTGGCGGATTTTGCGCCGTACTTGCCGATCTATCGAGACGAAGCCGAAAGGCTCCAGTGCGAAATCCACTACATGTCTTTTTATCATCATTGGAAGCCACAGGAAAATTACTACTATGCAGCGGAAAATTGCGGGTTTCTGCCCAACCCCGAGCGATCGGAAGGCACTTACTCCAAATACGCCAGCCTCGATGATCGCATCGATGGATTCCATTACTACACCATGTTCATCAAGTTTGGTCAGGGCCGCGCCATGAATGACGCTGCTCATGAAATCCGAGATGGACATATCACTCGTGAAGAAGCGGTGGCGCTCGTTCACAAATATGATGGAGAGTTTCCGAAAAAGTATTTCCCGGAATTTTTAGAATATATCGGAATTACTGAAGAGAAGTTTTGGGAAACGATCGATCGAAATCGCTCTCCGCATTTGTGGGAAAAGAAATCCGACACCTGGCACTTGAAACACCGGGTTTCTTAATAGGTTCATGAAACGAATTATTGCTCGACTTGATATCAAGGGCGAAAATGTCGTCCGAGGCCTCCACTTGGAAGGGCTACGCGTGGTAGGACGCCCCGAGCAACTGGCTCAGAAATATGCCACGACTGGCGCGGACGAGATCATATTCATTGATACAGTGGCCTCGCTCTATGGAAGAAACAATATTGTCGATGTCGTCGAACGAACCGCGAAGGAAGTCTTTATTCCTATGACGGTAGGAGGAGGAGTTCGAAGCCTCAAAGATGTCGATGCTCTTCTACGAGCAGGCGCAGACAAAGTAACACTCAATTCCGCAGCCGTGAAACAACCCGCACTTGTAACGGAGATTGCCAAGTATTTCGGAAGCCAATGCGTGGTCGCGGCCATTGAAGCCAAGAAAGATCAAAGCGGCTGGAAGGTGATGATTGAAAATGGCAGAGAATCTACCGGCCTAGATGTCATTGTGTGGGCGAAGGAACTTCAAAACCTCGGGGCGGGTGAAATCCTCATTACCTCCATCGATCAAGATGGAACCCGAAAGGGATTTGATCTGAATTTGATTTCTGAAATTTCAAAGGTCATCCAAATTCCGCTGATCGCGAGCGGTGGAGCGGGCACTTCTGAGCATCTCTTTGAAGGCTTTCATCAGTGCGATGCAGACGCCGCCGCGCTCGGCGCCATTTTACATTTCAATCACGCGACTATTCCGGAGATCAAAAGCCATCTTCATGAGCGCGGTGTGGAGGTTCGAATCACATGAGTTCTCCTTCAACTGATACCATGGAAGAAGAACGACTTAAGTCTGCCTACAGTCGCAGAACTCCGAATGATTTTCGGTATTCCTTTTTCAATTTTGGAAATCTTTTTACCGTTCAGGAGAGAGAACGAGCCATTCTGAAGTCGTTAAAGAAAGCTCTGAAGGAGCCTCTTTCTGATCAGAAGATTTTGGAGGTGGGATGCGGCTCCGGCGTTGTACTATTGGACTTCGTCCGCTGGGGCGCCCGAGCGGATAATCTCACGGGTTTAGATTTACTTCCTCACAGCATTGCTCAGGCGAAAGAGCGTCTACCCTCCGCCGTCCACCTCCTTTGCCAAAATATTTCGACGCTCCCCTTTTCCAACGATGAATTTGATCTTGTCGTCCAATCTACCGTCTTTTCTTCTATTTTGGATCAAGCGACTAGACAACGGGCCGCGGCTGAAATGCTGAGAGTTTTAAAGAGGGGCGGCTGTATTCTTTGGTATGACTTTTTCTTCGATAATCCGAACAATCCAGATGTACGAGGAATGAAAAAGAATGAAATTGAAGTTTTATTTCCAAATTGTGAAATCACAATCCGCCGGGTGACCCTTGCGCCACCTTTGACGCGCAGACTGGGTTATTTTCTTTCCACGCTCTTAGCTTATTTTCCATTTTTACGAACGCACTATGTGGCCATCATTCGAAAGGTGCCTTCGGCGTGAAGCATCTTCTCACCTTCGATATTGAAGACTGGTTTCAATCGACGTGGGATTTTGATCGTCCCATTTCGGATCGCGCGCTAGTAAACACACAGGAGTGTTTGGACTTGCTAGAGGAGTTCCCCGTGAAAGCCACCTTTTTCGTTCAAGGCATGGTCACTGAGAAATATCCTGAACTCATTCGACAAATTCATTCCGCGGGCCACGAACTCGCCAGCCACGCCTATTCACATCGCCCTCTTTTTTCTCTAGGTCGCTCCGCTTTTCGTGAAGAATTGAAGCGCTCGATTCAATCTTTAGAAAATATTTCAGGAGCCAAGGTTATTGGTTTTCGCGCGCCAGATTTTTCCATTGAGAGAAATATGGATTGGTTTTGGGAAGAACTTAGCGAGCAGGGCATTTTGTATGACTCAAGCGTTTTTCCAAAAAAGATGAGGCGCTATGGATTTGATCACGCTCCAAGAGAGCCCTTTCGTCTGGAAAAATTTCCGATTGTGGAGCTCCCTCTTTCCGTAATCGAATGGGGCCAGAAGCGATTCCCTTTTGGGGGCGGGGGTTATTTGCGATTGCTCCCCTATGCGCTGACTTCTCTCTGTATGAAAAGAATGAGCCGCGAGAATATCCCGACGATGCTGTACCTTCACCCGTATGAGCTCGCGGAGAACGATTTTAAAGGTGAGGAGATCCCCTGGAAGATTCAATTGCATCAAGGATTGTTCCGCAGCAGAATAAAGCCGCGTCTTCGGAAATTGCTGAAGACCTTTCAATTTCAAACTTGTGGGGAGTTGATCCATGAAAGAAAAATCGGGCGCACAGCAATACTTTGAAGGATATGCAGACAATTTCATCTCTTCCTACGATGCGGAATCCTGGAAGCAGTTGAAAGGCCTGAAGGCTGGGCTCTGGCGCGATCTTCATGAGCGTGAACAAATCTGCCTCCATCTTCTCTGCCCGCTTCAGGGGAAACGCGTGCTCGACATCGGTTGCGGCGACGGGCGCTACGGTCTCCGACTCTCCACGATGGGTGTTGAGGATTACACGGGCATCGACTTCTCGGAAGTCATGATTGCGAAGGCGAAAGAATCCGCCAAAGATCTACCGCAATTGAAATTTTTCCAAATGGGGTTTGATCAATTCTCATCTATGAAACCCTTTGATCATACTTTTGCGATGGGCGTTCTCGACTACATCGCGGATCCCAAAGCCTTTCTGACGAAAGCACTCTCGATGACGACAAAGAGCGTAATCGTTTCGATTCCCAAAAGAACGCTATTGAGAGGCTCGGCTCGCATTTTACGCTATCGATTGCGCGGTTGCCCCATCTGGCTTTATTCCTTTCAACAAATGACTTCTCTTTTAAATTCCATTCCGAAGGTTGGCTCTTATCGAATATTTCCCATCCAAGGCTATGGAATGGACTTTGTCGTAGAGATTTTACCCCGCCCTCACTCAAAAGTATGAGCGAACGTCCCTTCGTTTCGGTGATCGTTCCTATCCGAAATGAGAAGGCGCATTTGGAAATCACGCTTCGCAATTTGATGGAGCAAGATTATCCCACCGACCGATTTGAAATCCTGATTGTAGATGGGATGTCCACGGATGGGACAAGAGAGCTCTGCGCACATTTTTCCAAAACAGATTCCCGAATCCGACTCATCGACAATCCTAAACTTTTTGTGGCTGCCGCCTTTAACATGGGAATTCGCGCCGCGCGCGGCGATATCGTGATGATCGTTGGGGGCCACACCCATGTGGCTCAAAACTACATCACCGAATCCGTCCGAGTTTTAAATGACCATCCAGAAGTCGTCGGTACCGGTGGGCCGGTGCACTCCGTCGCGAGGACGACCTTTGGCCGAGCCGTTGCGGTGGCCATGGCCCATCCTCTCGGAATTGGAAATGCAACGCATCGCTACCCGAATTTTGAAGGCTACGCATTTGGATCGGCCTTCCCCGTCTTTCGCAAATCGCTATTTGATGAAGTGGGATACTACGATGAATCATTTGTGCGAAATCAAGATGATGAATTTCTATTGCGACTCCAAATGATGGGCTTGAAAAATTACATCACCCCTAAAATTCGAAGCGACTATTTTGTTCGCGAAACTCCGACCCAACTCTTTCGACAATTTGTGCAATATGGATACTGGCGAGTGGCGGTCATTCAAAAACTAAAGCGCGCGGCCTCTCTTCGACAATTCGCTCCTTCCATTTTCGTCGCCTCCCTTATCCTGGCCTTCGTTCTTAATATACAGGCGTTCCTCATGCTCTTTGGAAGCTATGGGCTTACACTTTCTTTGGCGGCCCTCTATCATTGGAGACAATCCTCATTTCTCACTTGTTGCTATTTGCCTATCGCAATCTCATTGATGCATTTCGGTTATGCCTTTGGCTTCTTTAGGGGGTTGCTGGATTTTGTACTTCTTCGACGAAGAAGTTCATCCATGGTGGAGATGACGCGTGGTTGATTGCAACGCTCGATATTTTGGAAATATCTGAGTCAACCACAACCCCAAAAAGAAAATTTGAATCTGCAGATAGGCATTCGCGGCAGGAGAGGAAGTATTGAGCTCGCGCGCAAAGGGCAGTTGTTTAAATTCCTCATGCCGCTCTCGAAGCTTAGGCCACTCCAGCAAATAGCGGCTCCAAGGCACGCCGAAGCCCCACTTTTTTGCTCGCTGCACTTCCGAAGGGAGACGCTTTACAAAGGTATCACGCAGAATTTTCTTTCCACGACTCATTTGAACGAGATGCGACTTAGGTTGTCGCGCAGCCCACTCCACCAGTCGAAAATCCAAAAAGGGAACACGGCATTCAATCGAAGCTCCCATGGTCATGCGATCATTGCGATGTAGCACAGACTCTAAAAATGTCAGATGATCGTAAAACATGGCCTGACGAAAGGCATCAGTGGGATAGGCTTCCGCTGCCTGTCGCATAAATTTTTCGCGTTCGTCGAAAGCCTTTGTCACGTTTAAAATTTCAAAGGGATACAAATTTGCCGAATTAAATCGAATGAGGTTGGTCGCGCCACCGGGCTCCGACAGCAACCGATTCAACTTTGCCAGTCGCCCCGCCCCCTCCTTGGGCAACAATGCTTTCGCGATGGGGTAAATTCCATAAGGAACTTGAAGGGGAAGATATCTCATATATCCGCCTAAAACTTCATCGGCGCCTTCACCGGAGAGCAAAACACTCACACGAGATTTCGCAATTCGGGAGAGCAAAAACAAATGTGGGTCATTGCCATGGATCATCGGTTCGTCGCTCGCCCACTGCGCTTGATCGAGCGTTTCAATGAGATCGTTTTGGTTTAGCTGAATTCGGTTGAATGAAAGTCCGTGCTTTGTTGCCGTGGATCGCGCGAGCGCCTCCTCATTGTAATCTTCGTTATCAAAACACACCGTAAAGCTTTCAACTTGTGAAGCGCCTGTCTCCGCAAGAGCCACTGCCACAGCGCCTGAATCTAGCCCGCCGCTCAACATGACCCCCACGGGAACGTCGCTGATCTGGCGATACCGCACAGAGGAAGCAAATAACTCTTCAAATTCTTTCTGAGCCTCCTTGTAAGAAGAAGGCTTCTCTCGCACCTCTTTCACTTTCTCTGAAAGACTCCACCAGGTGCGTCTCTCCATCCCTTTTGAATTCACCACCAAATAGTGTCCTGGAAGAAGTCGTTTCACCTCGCGAAAGGGCGTCCGTTCACCGGCGACCCATCGAAAGACGAGTAGTTCTCCCAAGGTTGACTCATCCCAGGCTAAGTCCAGCCCGGCTGCCGCAAAGGCCTTCTCCTCGGAAGCAAAATAGAGGCTGCCACTTTGCTCTATATAATAGAGGGGTTTTACGCCCAGACGATCCCTTCCCAGGGTTAACTCCTTCAATTTTCGATCCCAGAGTGCAAAGGCAAACATGCCATTGAGCTCTTCGAGAATGGAAACTCCCTTTTTTCTCAAAAGTTCCAGTAAAACTTCAGTATCGCTTCGCGATCGAAAAGGATGTCCGGCCAAATATTTTGAAGCGAGCTCTTTGAAGTTATAAATTTCGCCGTTGTAAGCGATTACGAATCGACCGTCCGCGCTCGTCATCGGCATGCGGCCCTCTGCACTCAAATCTAAAATCGAAAGTCTGCGAGAACCGAGAGCGACAGGCCCCTCAACCCACTGCCCTTCATCATCCGGACCACGGGATTCGATTGCATCCGTCATCGCCTGCACCGTGATCTTCGACGCGGTTTTTTGAGGATCGAAATGTAAAAATCCCGCTAAACCACACATCAAATAGCTTCTCGGTTTTCACCCATTTCCAAAAGTGCATTCCATTTTTTGCGCACCTCACTCCAAGACGAGCAGTCCGCTACCGTTTTTGCACCGGAGGAAACATGGGCGGCCAGCTTGGGCGTCTCTAGGAGCTGAATCACCGCCGAGGCCATGGCATCGGAGTTCTCATTGGGAACCAACATTCCGTTCGATTGATCTTGTAAAAGATAGGGAACGCCCCCTACGGACGTTGCGACAACCGCCATTCCAGAGGCACATGCCTCTACCACCGAAACCGGCATGTTATCGATTCGATTGGTATTGAGAAAGATATCCGCTTCATTCATTTCTCGACGCTTTCCTTCAGCGTCTAGAAATCCCACAAATCGCATCCCTTCTTCTACCTTTAATCTTCGAGCCAACTCCTTTACATTTTGAATGTAGTTTCGATCCCCTCCAGCCATCGTCAAAGTGGCTTCTGGGAACTTTTTTCTGACCTTTGCTAAAACTTCCACGGCCATTTCCGGATTGTAGACTGGATGAAATGTCCTCATCCAAAGCATCCGTGGGCGCGCGGAGACTCGTTGTCGATAGTCGAACTGGCTAAGATCGATGGTGTTTGGAACAACCACCGTTTCAAATCCCAATTCTTTGAGAGAATCTTGAAGATAAGCGGATGGCGTCACCCGCAAGAAGGCGCGCCGCAGAACCCGCCGAGCCCAACCCGGATGTCTTTTGAAAAATTCTGGAAGGTCTCCCCCTCGAAAAACAAAAATCATTTTTCGCCGCCAGATAGTACCCCATAGGCTCACTACATCTTCGATATAAAAACTTCTTCCACCGTAGATATCTAAAACCACGACTTTGGCGCGCCCTACCGATTTGACAATCGCCCCCATCATCTCGAGCAAGCGCAAAAAAGGATTCAACTGAGTGGAGGCGCAAGTAAGCTCGTACCCGTCCTTTTCAAACAGATGCTTCAGTGTGAGGCACTGCCCTCGATACCCGTCACCATTTCGAGTATGACTGGTCATCAATCCTAAAAGACAGAGATGTTTCGTCATGGCGACGTACCAACACGAGGCAGCCATCCCACTCGATCGTAGATGGAAGCCAATCGATCCCAGAGCGTTTCCGCAGAGCGAGACTGATACATCGTTTCGCGACCGGCAGCTCCCAGGCGCCTACGAAGTTCGGAATCCTTACACAATTTCGCGAGAATCCGAATGTATTCGTTCGGATCATCCGCGAGATATCCATTTTGGCCGTTTCGAATGACATCAGGCAGGTCCCCCGCCGGCGTAGAAATGACGGGAAGACCAACGGCCATCGCTTCCGAGACGACATTGGGAGAGCCCTCGAACTCAGAATAAAAAACAAAGATGTCTCCCTGTCGTAAGCCTTCCTCGACATTGTCCACGAAGCCCACAAGTTCAACGTCTTTTTCCATCTTAAGCTCTTTGATTCGCGCCTCGATAATTGGACGCGTAACGCCTTCTCCCAAAATACGACAATGCCACGAAATTTCGGGATGCCGGATTTTGAATTTACTCAAAACTTCGACAAAGTTTTCCCATCGTTTCTCTCCATTAAGCCGCCCCACTCCCACGAGCTGAACTACGGGGTTGGATGAGGCGGAGGTCCTTTCTAATCGTTGAAAGGCATCAAAATATTTTGCCTCAACGGAATTTTCAAAGTGGTAAATGTTTTTAGGTTTCCAAAGCGTTTTCAAACTCTCAATCGTTCGAATGGTAGCAGAGGAATTGCTAATCGCAGTTTTAGGGTATCGGGCGCAAAGCTTTCCTACGATGCGACCGGTTTTTTTCACTTCGTGAAAATAATCGCTCTGAAACCCGCCCAAGGAGCCTTTGATGCCTGGAATCCAATGCGCCAACCACGCGGCGAAATTCGTGTGAAATCCGATGGAGTGAATATAATCAGGCCGCTCTTTCCACATGAGCGCCAAAAAGGAAATCAACCGACCCAGTCTGCCGCCACGACGAGAAATCGATAGAATGCGTATATCTAAATTAAAATAGTGGGGATGAAGTTCCTGCGAAGGATCTAAATTCCAAACCACTAAAAGAGGTTCCACCTTGGTTCGATCCAAACAGCGCAAGAGAAGGTGCAACTGCCGTTCCGCTCCTCCCGCTCCGAGCTCTCCTATGATGTAAACGATCTTACGCAATGGCACTTTCGGTCCTCTTCACCGTTTCCATCAATCCGATTCCTAAACCTAAAATAATAGAAATTTCCTTAGCAAATAGGATATGAGTGACCGCCAAAAGAACCACTAAGCTTACCGAGAGCGATTTAACAAATGAGGCTTCAAGAGTCCCTCTTTCCAAAAAAGCGATCGATTTCAAAAAAATGAAGTAGCTCCCCACAAAGAGAATCGCTCCCACGAATCCCCAATAAACCCAGGCCTGAAAAAGTGCATTGTGCGTTCCCACGGTAAATCCCTCTTTAAAGACAAACCCATGTTGGTGCCCCCAGGCCTCCCAGTAGTTATTGGTGCCCACTCCCCTCCACCAGAATTCCGAGAATTCATTAAAAAAGTTTTGAACTAAAACCATTCGAGAATCTTCTTTGCCTTGATATTCCGTGTTAGTGGCCGTCAATCGGGTGAGCACTACTTGTGGAATTAAAAGCGCGATAATTCCCACTAAGACTCCACCGACCACAACGATACCACCAAAGCTCTTTCGATAACCCCTGACCACTGCGAGCAAGGACACGATCAATACAATCGCGCCGCCGCGTGACATAGGCATGAGAGCTCCCAACGCGCAAAAGACGAGGCAAAGATAAGCCAGGAGTCGAGCTTGCCATGCACTGGCCTTATCGAGCGCCAGTACCAGGCACGACATCGATGAAATGGCCAAATAGAATGCCATTTCATTTAAATTGGCATTCATCTGTAAATCTCGAAATACCTCCACACGAACAGCGGAAGCTCCGTAGGCATTTGCTACCGATGCCCCTAAGAGAACTTGATAGGCTTGCGATAAGAGGAGAGCCGAGAGATAGACACCTCCGGCGATCAATCCATAAAGCGCGACTCGTTGATGATGGCCCGCACTCATCAATGTTGTGATGAGTCCAGCGCCGACAAGCATCTGCAAAATCTGAAAGCATTCTGAATAACTTCGATGGTCAGAAAAGGTTTCAATTAAGAAAGCCCAGGCCACCAAGGGATAGAAAATTAACAGGAGAGGATGGAACAAATTTTTATTGAGCCGATCGGGAATCACAAAAAGACAATAAAGTCCGACCAGACCAAAAATTCCCCAAACCAAACTAAATCCCGGAAGAATTTCGATTTCATTCTGAAATGGCAGAATAAAGAGCATGAAAAAGAGTAAACTTCCTTCGATCCTTCGTTCCATTTTATTTCATCCTCGCGGAAAGAACGATGCTAGGCGAAAGGCACAAATAATCGAAATCGGAAAAATTCACCGTATCATCTTTGTCAAATCGATCTGACATTTTATTGACCGATCTTCGATGTTTCAATTTCCCAAACCACAATCGACGAGATCCTAAGACGGCCCAGGAATGCCCTGGCTTCACCGGCTTCAATCGAGTGGGCTTTAAACTGCCCTTCAAAACGTAAGGAATGCCGTCAAATTCCGGATATTGGTGATTATTCTCGCAACTCCAATTTTCAACCGCCCGAGATAGCGCTAAACCGCATTCTAAGCACTCTAGACGCTCTTTTGTCAGCATTGCAGAAATGTTACCGTTTTCCATTTTGAGAGAAAACTTATATATTTTCCGCTGTGAGTTTGAGAGGGGCGCTGCTTAAAAACCTGGTCTTTCCCGTGGCTGATTGGTGGCAGCAATTCGGAGCCCAGTCGAAATTTCAGACGCTTCTCAATGCCCAAAATTGGGATCGCTCCACGCTGATCGCGCACCGCGATGCCAAAGCTCGAGAACTCGTTCAGACCGTCTACAGCGAGGTTCCTTTTTACCAAAAAATCTTTGCGGATCGATCCTTAACGCCCAAAGATTTTCAAAGCCTTTCGGACCTCACCAAATTGCCCATTCTGACGAAGGACGCCATTCGAGAGAATTTTGTGAGTGGCCGAATGCAACGTCCCTCCAAATTTAAAACGTACGATGTTTGCTCTTCAGGTTCGACCGGGACGAACCTCGTGGTGCGAGAGGACACCGACACCACAGGCATGCTTTACGCCTGCCATCTTTACGGCTTGAAACTTTCCGGATGGAATTTTGGAGATCGACACGTTCAATTTGGATTCAGCATGAAGCGTACTTTTTTTAAAGCGCTGAAGGATCGTGCGCTTTCCTGTGAATATGCCTTCAGTGGAATTTTAAGGAACGAAGCTCTCGATCGCCTACTCGATAAAATTGAGTCGCAAAAAATTAAGCATGTGCATGGCTTTCCGGGCAGTATCTTTTCTCTCGCCGAACGAGCGCGGCAAACTCATCGCTCGATTAAGCTCGATGCCGTTGTGACCTGGGGTGACAATTTATTCGAACACTATCGAAGATCCATTGAGTCCGCCTTTCAGACCCGCGTTTTCGATACTTACGGATGTGCTGAGGGTATCACGGTCTCCGCGCAGTGTGGCCATGGCACGAATTATCATCTCTACGCTCCTTTCGTGCATGTAGAAGTCGTGGACGATGAAGGAAAGCCGGTTCCTAAGGGCACCTTGGGTCACCTCATTTTGACAAGACTCATCCCTGGGACAACGCCGCTAATTCGCTATCGCGTAGGCGATCTCGGAGTTCTCAGCCCCCAAGAAAAGTGCGCGTGCGGAAGCAGCTACGATATCATGGATTCGATTCAGGGGCGCGACACGGATCTGATCGTTACGCCTTCCGGCAATCGTTTGATCGTCCACTTCTTCACCGGCACGCTCAATAAATTTCCAGCGATCAAACACTTTCAGGTCGTGCAAAAGGAAAAAGATCGGATTCTCATTCGATGGGTATCGGAAGAATCTCTCACCCATTCTTACCTTGATGAAATTCGCAGCGCTCTCTCGCAACGAGGTGCAGATATTTCCGTGGATTTTGAAAGAGTGGAAGAAATTCCAACCACCAAAGAAGGTAAGCGCCGTTTTGTCATCAGCGAGGTGCAGTAATGGAGCGCCCTCTCGTTTCAGTTTTAATCACGATCTACAATGCGGAGGCCCAGCTTGCGAGCACTCTGCGAGCTCTTCAAGCCCAAACCTATTCACCCTTCGAAATCATTTGCGTCGAGGATGGAAGCACAGACGAAAGCTTAAAAATCCTCCGTGAATTTGCTGTCCAAGATTTTCGAATTAAAATTTTCACGCCGGGTCGACTTGGCCGGGCGAAAGCGCTCAATTTTGGAATCGAAAGGGCCAACGGGGAATTTTTGGCCATCAATGACGCCGATGACCTATCTACTCCTGACCGCCTCGAGAAGCAGATCGCCTTTTTTTTAGCGCATCCCGAGGTGGGCATGCTCGGAAGTCAGTACGAAATCTTTGAAACTGAAACTGGCCTCCTTCGCACGATCGATCTCCCTCTCGACAATCATTCACTGAGGCAGGCTCTCACTCAGGGCCAACCCTTTCATCATTCGAGCATTATGTTTCGCATGCCCGTTCTTCAAAAATTGAAGGGCTACGATATCGGTCGAAAGTTTCTTTTGGATCGAGAAATTTTCATCCGCGCTGCCGCGATTTGCGAGATTGCAAACCTTAAGGAACGCTTGCTGCGAGTGACTCATCATGGAAAGCGTTATTTTTTTTACGGGTTCACGAGTCGTACGCGTGAGCTTCACCACAATTGGCTTCGCATGAAAGCAATTTGGAGCTTAAACTTCCCTTTCACCATGCTGGCAAAACCTCTCTTTGCTATGGGAATCGCTTTGGTGCCACACTCGTTAAGATTGAGTCTACCGTCTTTCATTCGAACTCGTGCTCGACAGCTCATTTATCCTGAGCCGTCGCAAACGACTCAGATAAAGGAAGTTACAAATGGACAATGAAACAATTGTAATCGGCCTCGGGCCGGCAGGGATTGGAGCGACCCTGGGACTTCAAAATGAATGCCTCGTGCTAGAGCGCTCGAAGGAGATCGGCGGAGGTTCTGCGACGATCGAGAGAGACGGCGCGACGTTCGACATTGGTGGACATTCCTTTCACACGCCGCATCCGGAAGTTCGAGATCTTGTTTTCAATTCGTTGGAGATGTTTGAACAAAAGCGAGAAGCGCGTTGCTTTTCTGGAAATGATCTCATCAATTATCCCTTTCAGAAGAATTTTCGTGAACTCTCCGATCAAAATGTTATTGAAGAATGCGTAAAGGGTCTCGATCAGGTCGAGACGGGGGATTTTCCGGACTACAATGAGTTCATCCATAAAAAATTCGGCCCTGGCATCGCTAAACACTTCATGCTGCCCTACAATCAAAAACTCTGGGGACGCGATCTAAGGCGCTTGACGGCCAACTGGACGGGTGAACGCGTAGCCGCTCCTGAAGGCGTGAAAGAAAAATTCGACACGAGCGGTGGAAAACGCAAGCCTCTCCAGGCGGATACAAACGTGGCCTATCCCGCCAAGGGAGGCTTTGGAGAAATTTTCAAAACTCTGGCAAAGCAGGTCAAAAATATCGAATACGATCGCACCGTCGGCCGTATTGAGTTGAAAGACAAAAGATTATTCACAAAAGATGGCAAATCATATCCCTATCGCCGACTCGTATCTTCGATGCCTGTGAATGAGCTTCTGGCGCTCGTGGATAACTGCCCGGCCGACGTCCTCACGGCAGCTTCAAAACTCGATTATCTTTCTTTGAAAGTGGTCATGGTGGTGATTGATCATCCCATTGATACACCGGTTCAGAGAATTTACGCGGCCGATCCCAACATCGCCGCGCACAAGACGGCGATGAACCACAATTCTTCCGACTATTTGAGAAAACAACCGCGTCACGGAATCATGGCCGAAGTCTCCTACTCGCCTCAAAAACCCTTAAAGAGAGCCGACTTAGAGAAGTGGGTCGTTGAAAATCTTCTCCAGATGAAAATGATTCGATCAGAGAGTGAAGTTCTAAATGCATTTTCCATCGATGTAAAATATGCCTATCCAGTGCCTACGCATGATCGTTCGGAGATTGTAAAAAATATTAAGTCGTTCTTGGAAGAGAATGAAATCTACAGTGTGGGTCGATTTGGAGAGTGGGCTTACATCAATTCCGACGAAGTTTTAGCTCGCGGTTTGACCCTTGGAAAACGTCTCCTTCACTCATGAGTTCTCCCATCAAGCTTTGGATCGTAAGCTTTGCCTTTGCTCCCCGCTGGGCGGGACCGGTGGAACGATTTGTCCGATACTGCCCCGCTCTTGAAAGCAAGGACATTGAAGTCACCTTCATCACTCCCTATCAAAATGAGTCCTCGCGCGAAGAAGATTTCGGAAGTCACTCCGTCGTTCGAATAGGATCTCCGGAGGATTCCAAAAGATCAGAATGTTTTTTCCGAGCCGCCTACCGATTCATTCTTTTTCATCCCGGTAGGCCCCATGTGATTTTGAATTTAGCCTTTGATCTCTCTCAACTCGTGATGCTCCCTTTGCTGCGCTGGCGCGGCGTGGAATCTATTTTTGTAAGTACGATGGCAGTCAGTCAGAGAGACGACTGCGGGATGAGGCGTTCAAAATTAAAAGATACAGCGATCCGATTCCTCATTCGTCTCATGCTCAACCGACATTCCGCCATCGTCACCAGTACGACTGCGCTCCGACAGGGGTTGGAAGCCCTTGGGGCCGACAAGGCGAAGCTTCAAGTGATTACGAATGGGGTGAATTTGGATCGATTTGCAAAATGCACAGAGGAAGAGCGGCGCGAGCTGCGAAAGAAATTTCAACTCCCTCAAGATGAATTTATTGCGCTGTTCGTCGGTCTCATTGTTCAACGAAAGGGCATTCTTAGGCTTCTGAACGCTTGGAAGGCGTACAAACAAACGCAGGGGCCGGGTCGCCTTTTATTGGTAGGCGACGAACATCGCCATGTCCCAGAGTACGCTTCGTTCTACGCGGAGCTGGATGAGCTTAAAAACACCCTCACCGCTAAAGATGGGGTGTCCTTTCGTCCTGCTACGAAAGCTATCGACGAATGGTTCAAAGTCGCCGATCTTTTCATTTTCATGTCTGAACTTGAAGGGATGCCCAATGTCCTTTGCGAAGCCATGGCCGCAAGACTTCCGGTCTTGTGCAATCCCTTCGAAGGGTTCTCTGAAGACTTTGGCCACGATGGAAAAGAACTGGTGATCGCAAAAAGAGAGATCCCTGATATTGCCTCACAACTTCTGGACCTTCAAAGAAATCTCTCAATACGCCAGGATCTCGGCAATGCCGCTCGAGCTCACATGACGGAGCATAACAATGTTTCTCGAAGCGTTGAACGCTACGTCGATTTGATCCGCTCTCTTTCAAAATCCAAAAGAAAAACTGAAGGATCGCATCGCCGTCCAGACGATCACCAGAATCAACCAACCCAAAAGGAACGAAGCCAGGCGTCTCGATGAATACTTTCTGTGGGAAATCACCAAGAGACTTGAGATCAGAAACGCCCAGTAAATCAGGGCGGCAACCACGGCCACAATTTCCGGTCGACCGCTAGACATCATCAGAAAGAACGATCCCACGCAAATGACCGCTGCCAAAAACTGTAACTTGAGAAGCATGGGAGTCTCATTGGTAAACTCAGCCGGAGAGATCAGAATTAAAAACCAAAATTGAAAAAGAGGAATCAAGCTTACGAAGACCTGAAGATGCATAATTCGCGCCTCAGGAAACTCCAAAAAAAATTTGGGCAAATAGGGAAGAATCCAAATGGCGATAGCCCAAATGCCCACTCCGAATGCTAAAAAGCGTGCGACACTTTGAAGGTAATGCTCCGAGGAAGAATTCTCGTCTTTGGGTCTAAAGAGAAATTTATAAGCAATCCAAGCGTCGCTCTTCGAATTGAGAACAAGTGCAAGAGGAAGAGTAAATTTCCAAGCTAAATTGAAAATTCCGAGGCTTTCCAACTTTCCCAAGAAAGCCAATGCCATTTGAATGGCGACGATACAGCCCGAGGCTTCCAAGCGCTGAAAGGTGAAGGGAACCGAATACTTGAGCAGAGATTTCACGTCTTCAAATGAAGCCCGGCGTGGAAATCTGCACTGACTTGTCACGAAAAAGGAAAGAAAGAGAATAGCTTCTGCGATGACGCTGGCCATGATGGCGCCCCAAAGCCCTTGATCGGCGTAAACCACAAAGACGATCGTCAATAGAAACCGAAGTAAAACCGAACCACCAAGGAGTGAACCAAACAGCTTAAGCTTTCGGCGTCCTCGCAAGACAAATCGAGGCACTTCCGAAATGCCGCGAAAGAATGCTAAAGAAATTGCGGCATAAATTAAATGCGAAGAACCCTGCCCTCCTAGCAGCCAACGCTGAAGAAGAGGTTGCAAGATCGAAAATGAGAGCGCCATGAGAATGGTGCCTGTGCAACTTAGGAGCCAGGCGAGACGAATTTTAGACTCATCGTCAAAATACTTGAGCGTCCAGAAAGATACTCCGAATTGAGAAAGCGCGTAGCCCATGGCAGCTAAACCTTCGAGGACCGCGAGGAGACCGAAATCGGTGAGCGTGAATCGATCGGCGAGGACAAAAAGAATGGCAAAGGAAAAGAGTCGGAGACCTACTTGAATGATCAAGTAAGTTACGGAGTCTCCAATGAGAGTCTTAAGACGCGGCTGCCCCATTCATCAGGCTTTTAAGAGATACTTAATCCGAGGTCGTGCGATGAGGCCCAAAGTTCCCATCACCACGACCAACACAAAAGCGATTGCCGTATTGTCGATAGTCTTTGGCCCGATCGGCGAAAGAGGCTTCACGGGCCGTTCCACCACCAAAAACATAGGGTCACTGCGCTTCGATTCAATTTGAGAGAGTTCATATTGTTGGCTCAGCAGATCGAGCAATTGGTTGTAGCGAAGGAATTCTCGCTCCTTTCGTTCAATTTCGCTCTGTAAGCTTCGGAGACCTTCAGCGGGTCGCTGCCCTCCCGTACGGAGCCGGATGAGTTCTTTTTCCGCTTCAGAGACATTGGCGGTGAGTTCCTGAAGCCGTGCCTTCACAAATAATTCCGCATTCTTCGACTGAGTCACGATGTTGTTGTTCAAAAAATTTTGCAAAGCGGTGAGATATCCTTCCATCACCATCTGCGCCGCCTCTGGATCTCGGTGTTGATAGGACATATGCAGAGCACCGATTTCCAGTTTAAAAGTCAGCGTTCGGCGAATTCTTACCGATATTGAATTCAAATCTCTGTCGAGCTGTTCCTCATTCAGAGCCCTCCCGAGAAGCTTCTCTGAAATGCCTGGCAACTTCGCAACATCTCGCGCCAACTGCGCGCTCTTAAGAATGATTTGAAACTGCTGAGTTTCTGAAGCCATTCCTACACCGCCCACCCCCATCAAACCCCCGAGCGCGGCGGCTCCCCCTAACTGGCCAATCACACTATCCAACGAACTCGCAGAGCGCCCCGTCTTAGACATGATGGTGGTTTTAACTTCGTATGTTTTATCGATAATCCAACGATTTGCCACATAAGTAACAAATGCCGCAACGGCAGCCGCACCTATAAGAACCTTCCAATGAAGCTGGAGAATGGAGACTACCTCGGCCAGATTCAATTGAGTCGTCTTTGCCATAACCGCCTTTCCATAACGGGAGAACTCTGACTTAACGGCTGCATTTCAGAATTCTGCTGGTCTGGCCTATTTAAGGCAAGAGGCATTAGAAACCTTGAGTTGTTCATTTTCGGTGGGAGCAGCGACCTTCTCGAAAAAGGCTTCCAGCGACATCATCATCAGAATTCGCTGATACACTCCCTGACGACTAATCTTAGAGCGATCTACACTCTTTCCTTCGAATTGGTTAATCGTCCATTCGATCTGACTAGAATCAAAATAAGTTCGACAGTGAGAATTGGGTCCTAGAAGTTTGGATCGGATCAGCTCAAGCATACCCTTTGAAGCATAAGTATCGAGTGGAATAGCAAAACCCCATTTCTGTTTCGTGAGAATATCATTCGGAACCCGACCCTCTAAAAACTTTCGAAGTGGTAACTTTCCTAGTCGTCCATTTGTTTTCGCATTCATGGGTTCTGCGAGTGAAAACGCCACTAAGTCATCCGCCAGAAGCGGAACCCTCACCTCGATTCCCGCCAGCATGCTCATCATGTCCACCTTCTTCAGCATATCTCCAGGCAAACTATACTTAAGCATCCACGCGGTGAGCTCCGAGCGTAGGAGACCATGATTTTTCTTGAAGTCTGATTCTGTCCAAGAAGTTTCCCACAATCTTTCAATGGGAAGTAATTTGCTCTCCGAAAATCTGGCGAAGTCACCACCGATTAACCCAGGCTTCTCCTCTTCCGAAATCCACGACTGAAGCTTAGAAGAGATAGCGGGGTAATCTAAAAATGTCCAACTCATCGCCTTTTCCAGTCGTCGTGAAAAATCGTCTGAGAACAATTTTCGTTTTGCTAGGTTGAGAAGGATGCGTCTCAAGCCAGCGGGCAATCGCTTTAAATTATAAATTCTCGGAAAGTCTCGAAAGATCGTATAGCCCGTTAAAATCTCATCGCCTCCGTCACCCGAGAGTGCCACTTTTACATGCTTTCGAATTTCAGAAGAGATCATGAAAGTCGGCAGCAAAGAAGAATCGCCAAAAGGTTGGTCGAAATGAGAAATAAGTTTCCATAGGACATCGGCATTTCCAACACCTTCCGGAAAATTCAACTCGTGATGAACCGTATTCATTGAACTCGCAACGATTTGAGCAAATCGAGATTCATCGAATTGCTTATCTGAAAACTTCGCGCAAAAAGTCGGCAAGGTGTGGCCCGCCTGAGAAGCGGCAACTACGATCGAAGAGCTATCAATGCCTCCACTGAGAAAAGCTCCTAAAGGAACGTCACTCATCAGATGACTCGATACAGATTCTCGAAATAAATTTTCAAAATCTTCCTGTGTGCCTACAGATGAGGACTCACCGTGATTTATTTTATGTTCGTGATAGCGAATCTTGCGAAGTTCACCCTTTTCACAAACCAGCATGGTACCGGGTTCTAATGCTGAGATTCCCGCAAACCCGGTGGCGGGTTCGGGCACGTAACCCAAGCTCAAAAAATCGTAAATCGCTTGAAAATCAACTTCTCTCTCCAGTTCACTCACCTGAAGAAGAGCTTTAATTTCAGAGCCAAAATAAAGGATGCCATCTTGCCAGGCGTAATAGAGTGGCTTAATTCCCATCCGATCTCGAGCGAGGTAAAATTTGTTTTCTGTTTTCTGATAGGCGGCGATCGCAAACATGCCCTTTAATTGATGAACAAATTTCTCACGCCACTTATCAATCAGAAATGGAATAACCTCCCCGTCCGTTTGGGTACGAAGCGTAATACCTTCAGACTGGAAGGTAGAGCGAAGACTTCTATGGTTATAAATTTCGCCATTGAAAATGGCAGTTACATTTCCATTGGGATGAATGAAGGGTTGATTTCCAGCTTCACTCAAATCCAAGATGCTCAAACGAGTATGGCCGAGATAGAAGTTGGGACCATATTGTTCACCGATTCCATCAGGACCTCGATGAGCCAATGCGCCTCGCATCGATCGCCCGGTTTGAAAATGACCGCGATTCACTTGGAGAGAATCAAAAAACCCAGCGATGCCACACATTCCAGCCTTCGATCATGCCTAAATTAATTCATCATCGCACTGGCTGTTTCGGAATTCAGATCAGAATTCCTTCGAGAATCTTGAGCCCTTACAACGTTTGAGTCGATTCGTTGAACAATTGCTCTTAACTGCTCAGCCACATCCACCGCCCCAACTTCTATGAGAGTCTCCAGTCGATCCAAATCGCGTTGCAGGGAGGAAGAATCCACCTTGTTTAGTAACCGATAAACCTTTTCCACGTCGCTCGTTCCGAAGTCTTCTCCATGCCATACGAGCTCCTCAGATAGCTTTTCACCTCGTTTAAGGCCGACAATTTCTATGCGAAGATCCCTTCGCCCTTCCGGATCGGCCAACTGGATCATACGTTCCGCCAAATCCATAATTCGCTCGGGCTTCCCCATATCCAGCATGTAAATCTCACCGCCCACCCCGTGCACGCCGGCATGCAAAACGAGTTCCACAGCTTCAGGCGCCGTCATAAAAAATCGAGTCGCATCCTCGTGTGTGACTGTCAAAGGGCCACCTTCGGCGATCTGCTGCCTAAAAATCTCAACTACCGATCCACTGCTCCCTAGAACATTCCCAAACCTCACCGAGAGAAAATCCGATCCGGGGCGAGAATGATTTTGAACAATGATCTCGGCCATTCGCTTTGTAAAACCCATTACGCTAAGGGGATTCACGGCTTTGTCTGTAGAAATATTAATGAGCTTACGAACTCCATACTTCCTGGCTTTTTTCACCAGCGCCAAGGTTCCAAGGACATTATTTCGAACGGCTTCTCTAGGGTTGTCCTCCATTAAACTTACATGCTTATAAGCCGCAGCATGAAAGACGACTTCCGGCTGAAATTGCGAGAAGACCTGCTCCATCAATTCTTCATCTAAAATATCTCCGATTTGAAAGACGGTAGAACCCTTCGGGACCGTGCGGTTCAATTCTCGTTGAATATGAAAGAGCGCATTTTCAGATCTTTCGAAAAGAATCAGTGTCCGAGGCTCGAAATTCAAAATTTGTCGACAAAGCTCGGAGCCAATGGAGCCCCCCGCTCCTGTCACCAATACGACTTTATTCTTAAGCGCCGTTCCTACATGAATCCGATTGAGTCGGATGGGTTCGCGGCCGAGCAAGTCTTCCACATTCAGATTTCGAATTTCGAAGGTCGAAGCGCGTCCCGCTAAAATATCGTTCAGCGCCGGAACCGTCTTAAATGTGATATTCAAATTCTTGCAAGTGTCGAGAATTCTACGCTTCTCGGTTTTAGAAATGGTCGGAATGGCAATGAGCACTTCATTCACGGAGTAGCGCGAGGCTAGAAGATGCAACTCATGAGTCGTACCCAATACGGGCACACCGTAAAAGGACATCTTTCTCTTATGCCGATCATCATCGATCAACCCGACGATGTGCGTAGACGGCAAAGGATTCGACTGAAGGTGGCGGAGTAATCCAAGTCCCGCTGAACCCGCGCCCACAATGACAGCTCTGCGATCCGAAGCTCTCTTCGCCCTTCGCTCACTGTCCTTGCGCTCGCGAATGAGCCGGACAATAACTCGTACGCCCCCAAGAAGAAGAAGCGTCATAAAGGCATCCAGCAGAAGCAATCGCGGTCTATAGGGATCCAAAAAAAGTAAAGCCACTGACGAAAACGCGATGCTTGAAACGAGAACCGCGCGTGAGAGCTGCAGCAAATCTGATAAGCTCGTGTACTGCCACCATCCACTGGAGAGGCCGAGCATCAGGCATATGGGAAGTTTTATCGCGACGGCGATGGAAATGAATAAAAGCTGTTCCGAAAAGGGCGGTAGTACATCCAAAGGATATCGAACAAGAATTGCCAAGAGAGCAGCGAGGGCAATGAGACCCAACTGTAGTCCTACGATTACCGTTTTTCGGTATCGCAAAATTAAATACAGGCCTTTACGTAAACTGCGCCCCATACCCCCCCTCAAAACCGCTTACCATGCGGGTTATCAAAGTTTTTTCAGGCTATCAGTCGTTTCCTAGAGTGTCCAGTTCATGCAACTTTCGACGCTGCGCCAGAATTAAATTTATTTAAATGCTGTAATGGTGATTCCCGTGGTTGACGCTATCTTAAAAAGAATTTCTGTCAGATCCTTCGTGGTGGCTAACCATGAAAAACGACTGATATCTTTGGGAACAAGAATGGTATCTCCGCGAAACACTTCCATCTGATAAAAATTGCGTAACAAGAATCCACGATTCTGCCGCCTTGAAGTCACCGACCCATCCGAACGAATGACTAAAATACTATCAGTATCAGCATTCATGGTCGGCCCGCCCACTTGATCGAGATAATATTGAACATCCTTTCCTGAGACAAAAACGAGTGAAGTTGGATTGAACACTTCGCCAGTCACGGTGACGACCGACGGAATCGGAGGAATACTTAATACGTCGCCGGGCTCCAGGGCGATATCAAATTTGGACCCTCTGAACTCCTTTAGCCAACCAATCTCAATGACCATTCGCCCTGTCACTTCGGACGACTCCAAACTCTTTAGTAAAGAGCGCCGCGCCACAATTGCCTCCTCCATTGAGCGAGCATCCTCGCCGGAGACCTGGGTGCCCTTCAAACTTTCTTGCAAAACGGCTTCCTGAAGACGTTGAATCTGTTCCTTCAGATTTTTTTCTTGAATGGCTTTGACGGACTTCCGAGTGAAAATTGAGCCCTTTAGGAAAGCGCGATCTGTGAAACCGCCTGCCCGCTCGAGCACACTGCTCAGACGCTCCTTATGAGAGAAAGAATAATTTCCCGGAAACTTTACCTCTCCCAGAAGTTGAATGAAGTTTTCCAGTTCCCAATTGGGCAATCCCTGGATCAAAACCCGATCTTTCGGTTGCAGTTTCGGATTCATATCAGAATCCGGGTTGGAAATTGCCTGCTTCAAATCAACTTGAATTCGGCGGAATTTTAATTCATTTGCTTCCACATCATATCGCGCGATTTCAGCATTGGCCTGATAAGCATCTTCCGTAAGATTTCCAGCCATGAAGACTAAGTCTCGGAGAGTCATGCCTTCAAAATAAAAATATTGCCCCGGCTTATTAACCTTTCCTTCAATGGAAATTTTTTCCTTCAATTGTAATTCATCCTTGGAAAAGACAATAATTTCGTCTCCCGCTTCCAAAGCTACGTTCGCGCTTTCATCACCTTCAAAAAGTCTCCCCAAATTTGGGAAGATGGATTTGATGGTGTTTTTGGGGGGTACTGTGCGCGCGATTTGAAGAAATTCTAAATACGGATCTGCTTGGACATCTTCAAAGTTCTTCAGAAGATCTCGCAATTTCATTCCATCTTTGAACTCGTACGGCCCAGGTCGCTTCACGAAGCCGCGAAGAAAAACCGTTTTTTCCAAATCCGGCAGCACGGGGAAAATCTGCACTAAGTCCCCGTCTTGGACCTTAAAGCCAAGGTCGCCTTGCAGAGTTTGTTCTCGCTTAAGCGATTTAAAATCCGCGGGAATTTCGAAATCCCTAGTAATGCGTCGCTTATTTTCCTCGACTCGCTCAAGCGAAATTCGTCCCGCATAACCCGTGAAACTGAGACCACCCGAGAGCTGAATGATATCAAAGAGAGTCGTATCTTTTTCGATCTCATAAATGGCAGGGCGCTTCACGTGCCCCGCAATCCCCGCAACCGCTCCAATGACGGGAACGAGCAATACATCCTGAGACTGAAGTTGAATCTGCGTGTTGGCCCCTTCAACGAGGAAATCATAGAGATCGATTTTTGCGATCTCCTTGTTTCCCCGCAGTAATCGAATGTCTCTTAAGCTTCCCGTCTTCGCCGCACCTCCGGCGTGAAAGAGCGCGTTAATCGAAGTGGCTGTCGAAGGAATGGAATAACTTCCAGGACGCCTCACATCGCCCACAATAAAAACGTCGATCATTCGAATCCGGTCGAAACTGATGCTCGAGCGAACGCCGCTAAAATATTCTGACAATCTCTTTTGAACCGTTTGCTCAAGTTGCTTTGCGGTCAGGCCCCACACTTTTAATGTGCCAATTCTAGGCAGAGTAATCGTTCCGTCCGCCCTCACCGTAACTTTTTGGGATAGATTGAGAGCTCCCCAAATGTTCACCGTAAAAGAATCTCGCGGACCTACGATGTAATCCGGGTTGGTAGGAACATCTAATAGCGGCGTAAAAGTTTCCGGGGCCCGGCTGAAGAACAAATCATAGCCGAATTGTTTTAAGTTTCGCATGACCGCATTCGGAAACTTACCTTCGTAAATTCGTTCGATACTCGACGGAGGCGCAAAGTAAACCTCGTCGGTGTCCTCGCGAGAATTCCTCTTTCGATTATCCTTACCGCCTTTTGCAGACTTAAGGTTGCTCAGATCCGATGCGCCAGGCGAATCCGATAATGTTCCCGCACGCCCTTTAAGTATTTCTTGCGCCTTTTCTCTCTCTTCCGAAGAAAGTTGATCGAGGGCATTTCCGATATCTTTTCCACTTTGCGCTTCGCTTTCAGTGGAAAACTCAGCGGTTATATCGGGATTTTGATCCTTTAATTGCTTTAGTTTATCTTTCGATATCGTCGAGAAAGGAGTATCCACCCCAGGTCGCTGCGGTTGAAGAGCTTGCGCCTGAACAGGATGAGATGTCGTCACGATCCAAGACAGCGCAAGAGCGTTCCATGCGATAAAGTTTCTCAACTTCAGTGCCACAATCGACCTCCTCATATTTCTACTCTCAGTCCGCCTGTGAAAACTCTTAAACTGGAGTTGAAAGCATCTAATAATGAAAAATCTAAACTGAGCCTGTCAAAGACCGCCACGGAAGTGCAGAGCCCTAAACCATGCGCTTTCGTTGTGAAATTGCGGTAATAACCTGCTCTAAATTTCATCATATCAATAGGATTGAGTTCTAAGCTTGTTCGACCCTCATTCGTCTTATGCGAAAAATCTCTCTCCCAATCAGCAGCCACACGAAACCAAATCCAGTTGAAGCTTAATCCCAGTCGGCCCTTCACAGGTTCGATTGTGGCAGCTCGAGTGGAGCGAAGTAGATTCGACATGGCTGCTCCCACAGAAAGGAAATCCGTGGCGAACAGTAGAAGCCCCGCATTCATGGAGTACGTCCAGCGCTCAGGAGTCTCCAAAGCTCGATCAAAATCGGAAAGTTGATTAGAAATTCCGGCGAGCACAATATTTTTAAAATTAAAGCTGAGTGCTAGGTCGTACGTGTCTCGCTTGATTCTTTCCGTATGGACGGAATTAAATCGAAACCCCCAATGGAGAGGATCTTCGGTCTTTCCATCGATAACCGAGCCGCCGACGGACCAATTTTCCTTCGGTCGTTTTTGAAAAAATTTGGAATGCACATCAAAGAATCGTCGCTCGGAATGCCGAGAGAGCCCCGCTGGATTCAGATTGAATGCTGATGAGCCGTCGGCAATACTTGTCGTCGCCGCAGCAGCTCCAATGCCGGTTGGCCCTAAATCATGAAGATCGAGCTCCGTAATGGCGTCTGCTAAGCTCGGAAAGGCTAGCAAACTGACAAATATCGAAGCTCTAATTCTGCCCTTCATCCTGCTCTGCTTAACCCCCATCAATGACAATCAAAGAATCTTCTATTCTAGATTTCCAGGAGCTCCAAACCAAACTTAGCACCGCGTCAATTATTGGCACCACTCTCATATTTAGGCTCAAATCGCCGCCCCGCGGCATTTAATTTGATCGAGTGCAGCGCGCTCGACATGTTACCATAATCTTCACCTCAGGGATGTGAGATCTTTATGAAGATGCAGGATATTTATGAGAAGAACCTCCTCTCGCTGCAGCGACATCGTCCAGAACTTTATGAAAGCCTCAAACCTGAAATCGATTTTTTTAAGAACTACCCCAATGGAAGCAGCTCGCATGCCGTGAACCTTGGGGCGCCTGCTCTGGCCGAAGAATTCGCGTGGTCCGTATCGAATGACTTTGTAAACTTGGCCTATCGAAGGCGTGAAGAAGGATCAGCATCTGGCAGCTTGGAAGCCATTCTTCACACTCCCAATCCACAGATCGAAGCGGAGCATATTGTCACGCGAACGAAGACCGAGCGCGCCAGCATGATCTTGATGATGGGCATGGGGCTTGGGCACATTCTCTTTGAGATTTTGAAACGGCGGACGAAATACAATTTCGTGATCGGCATCATTGAATCTAATCCTCAATTTTTTTTAAGAGCGCTCAATCTTCACGACTTTACACCGGTCTTTGAAAATTCCTCGATTCACTTCATGGTGCAGCGAAATCTTTCGAGAATTGTCGGCGATCTTCACCGATTTTTTTATCGCTTTACAGAAGCGGACCGAGCGATTCACATTTTGGGATGCCCAACGCCCTTGGCAATCGATGAATATTTCTATCAGCATCTTCGCTCGCGCCTAGGACATCTTTTAGATGAAGCGCTCCTCGCGCACGGAAATTCGGTGCAGGATTCTTTTGAGGGCTTACAAAACACGGTCGACAACTTGCCAGCCATGCTTAAAAACTGGGGATTCAATCCCTTTCGGAATCTCTTTGAAGGAAAAACCTGCATATCTGTCGCTTCGGGCCCTTCCTTGAATGACCATTGGGATCAACTGCGAGCCGCACAAGGAAAGATTCCAATCATCGCGTGCGATTCAGCTTTTCGAAAACTTGTAAAGGAAGGCATTCAGCCCGACTGGGTCACGGCGATCGAACGCGTTCCCATGGTGGCAGAGTATTTTAAAGGAACTGCGGTCCATGAACGGACCACATTCATCGCCACCGCCGTCGTTCAGAAAAACGCGTTCGACGCGTTTCGAGGTCGGCATCTGTATTTCACGACCTTTCAAGAATTTAACTATGCCCTTGGACTTCAATTTATTGGACAGCTCTACACCGGCCATTCGGCTGGAAATTTAAATATCAATTTAGCCACTCACCTGGGCTTTTCCAATGTCATCATGGTGGGTCACAACCTGGCGTTTGGTTTAGGGACTCATGAGAGTCATTATCAAGGCATTGGCGACGATCGAGAGACTCACAAAAGCGCGGTAGAACTTGAAAGCGCATCTACCAAAGCTAAGGTTCCTACGCAGGACGGCCTCGACGAGGTTTACACGCTTGCAGAATATAATTTATTCCGCGCTGAGATTGAAAACTATGTCGCCGAGAACCCTCACAACAATTACATCAATGTCGCAGCGAAGGGAGCGAAAATCGCCGGGGCAAAATTGATGTCGATGCAAGAGGCTCTTCAAGCGTATGGCGCAGAAGGGTGTGACCATTGGAGCAAAGTTCGGCCGATTTTTGAGAATCTGGATGAGATGACGATTCAAAATCGAACGCATCTATCTGAGACGCTTATTCGAAAGTCTAAGGAGCGGATTGAATATTGGTTAAAGCGAAATGCTGAAATCCAAAAACATGTGCTCAGCTGGAAAAAGAAAATCGAAAATGCTGACGCCAAAGGTAAAAAGATTTCCATTGAAGAGTTAAACGCCTCAATTCAATTCGTTCAAAACTTTTACCGAGAGTCTGACGCCGATTCAATTTTTCAGGCGGCTGCAGTCACGATCATGATGCCAGAGCGCACTCACTTCCGCCGGAAGCTCAATCAGTGGTTTGTCGAGGAGAAGGACGAATATGTTCTTCGCTGCAACTGGCTCAAAGCGCATGAAACCTATGTCGAGTTCTGGAACGACTGGCTCCCCAAAATCCGCGACGAATATCGCCGTGCGGAGAAGCTTGTTCAGAGCTCTGAAACTTCTCAAACCAGAACTCAAAAGAATAATTTGAATTAAAGAAAGAAATGACCCACTAAAGTCTTTTTCTCCCTTTTTGCTTTAGAAATTGGGTCCAATCCTTGTGATGCCATTGCTGATGGTGCGCTCTACATCGCAAAGTAAGATTATATGCCTCATGCCCGCCGCCCATCGCCCACGCCCTGGCATGATGAATTTCCAAATGACGAACTTCACCACATACCTTCCCCGTTTTTGAATGAAATTGGCATTGAGCTTCATCGCGACTCCATACTGCGCGCTTCATGGGCTCAGGGATTCTTCGGCTCACTAGTTTGGGCCCCTTCCTTCGAGTAGGCGCAGAAGGAAGAGTTACGGATTCCCTTTTGTTGATTTGAAACTCTCTACCCTCCTTATTCAGTCGGCTCGAGGGCCCCATTTTCTTCCTCACCGGATCCTTGTGCTGCAGATAGAACTGCAGAGCGTCCGCCAAAACTTCCTCGAGCGTCAGGTTTTTTCGCTTAGAACTCGATGCGATCACTTGAGCTCTTCGCAAATCCGAGGCCGTCCCTTCCGAAAGATCCACTCTCAATCGGCTTCGATCTTGTGAAATAGGCTTTAAAAATTCCGCTTTTGGTATTTCCCCAGATACCTGGGCAACTTCCCTTTCGAGCTGAGCCTTGGGGAGTGATTTCGCTTTTTCCACCCACTCCCTTTTATTTTCAGAGCTGAGGACGGGGACAATTCTTCTTGCTTTGGAAATCGTAAGATTGCCTACGCTAATTTCCTGCTTGAGTTCAGGGACCTCTCTTGATTTTCGCATCACTTGAATGAGCGCGTACGCATTGGCTTCCGAGAGCTCCAAGCATTCTGTCGTATAGACAAAGAGAGAGCTGTAGCCCATTTGCAAATAGATCTTCTCCGCATCGATACTCTCTAAAATTTCAAGAAGTTGAACTTCACAACGACGATAGTTTTTTGCGAGTTCCATCGCTTTGACATGTAGGGAAGGAAGATCTGTATACGATTCTATTTTTATATTTTTCATTTTTACATCTCCATACTTGCTCCTGACGTGTGCCTCGCAAAAGAAACTCTATCACAGGAATTTTTTCGAATAGAATTTATCGCCACGTGACGATCTCGAATAAATTTTTGAATTCAAAATTGAGATGGAAATAAATTGAACTACGACGATTTTGGAAACGCTGCGTCGATATTTTAAGAACTGAAAGACGATTGAAAAGTATGCGCCAAAAAACTCGTCAAATAGAAAATGCCAAGAAATAAAAAACAAATGAAAAGAACCTTTGAAATCTTTTCATTTGT